>ERZ1645192.3550-NODE-3550-length-12628-cov-8.357830_pt1 | contig 12628 bp, 11 predicted proteins | sample MGYA00575354_ERZ1645192 | MGnify/ENA primary metagenome ERZ1645192 (study PRJEB40844, sample SAMN11349763) | freshwater sediment metagenome | isolation source: river sediment | host: Sediment | place: India: Faizupur Khadar , New Delhi | collected 2017-02-21 ... | reverse complement strand
TTTTTCCTTGTTAGCGAGATAAGCTTCAGGTTTTGAGAAGCCTTGCTGGTTTTTACATTGTTATCGTTAGTTATTTGGGTATTAAACATTTTGCTAATCTCTATTGAAGAATCCAAAAAGCCTGACAAAACATGGAAAAGGTACATACTTAGCTATATATATAAAGAGCTCGCAAATAAAGTGTACGAACAGGTTAAACTCCAGTTCGACGAAGGAATGGCTTCGCTGACTGATTTACTGAACGTTGAAACATCGTTGCTGGAAGCCGAAACCCTGTTTAACCAGCAGCTTTTAAGATACAAACTGGCGGAAATCGAAATACTGAAAACCACCGGCAAACTTCAATCGCTTATAAACAATTAAACATATTATCAATGAAAACGACAAAACGAATTTTATTTTTGGCTGTTATTCTCTTTTTTATTGTATCAGCCGTTTACAAATTAAGTTCAAACAAAGAAAAAATCAGGGAAACAACCGCCCTGGCTTCACAGACAATCTCCGAGGTTCCGGTAAAAATTTCGGCTCCGAAAACGGGAATAATCAAGCATCATACTTTTGCCACTACAATAACTTTAACGAAGGGTGTTCCTATAGAAACAGTTAGTAAAATGTTGGGGCATACCAGTATAAAAACAACTCAAATTTATGCCCGAATTACTGATAATAAAATTGGGAATGATATGCAGGCTCTTTCCGAAAAGCTTCAGGGGATGGATAAAATACTATCCTTGTAGATGAAAAGTTGGGAATCTCATATTATTCAGATTGAAATTAGTATAAGAAATAGAGGTTTGGTTCCTACCTGGAGAGCCAGCACAAAAAGACAAATCACAGTAAAATGATGAAAAACTGTGTAAATCAAGAATTTGCACAGTTTTTTTATTCCCATTAAGTCATCGAAAAGACAAGAAAATGCTTTTTGAGGCATATTCTGGTTACAATTTGGTTACAGAAGATTTTTTGTAACTTTCTGTAACCAATCTTACATAAGTTTCTGAAATGTCGCATTTTGACTTCGCGCTAGTAGCTTAATTGAATTAGTTTAAACACCTTAAATGATTTTAACTGTAATAGCTGTAAAAGAAATGCTAAGAGCCGTTCTTCGACTGCAAAAATGTATCCTCTTCATTATATACAGGTATAATAATGGTTAATTCGTAAAAGGAGGTTTTATTCTCTCGACTTTCATCAGCGCTATGACTGACTAATCCAGAATTTTCTCCAATTTGATTTATAATCATATAATTACCACCTTTTATTGCTGATTAATTGAGTTAATTATTTAGCTTAATGAATTGTTTTTCAAAATATTCTATTCCATTTTGTGTCGCTATTCCGCGAATATGATACATAAATATTAAATTAAAAACTTTTTCAAAGCCATCTTTAAATTCATCATTATACATTTCAATACTTTTAATGTCGAGCAGAAAAGAATAAAAAATTGAAATAACATTAAAGTTTATATCTATCCTGTAGATATTTTGTTCTATCCCCTTCTGAATATTTTGTTTAATAAAATTAAGGATTGATTCTTTTCTTTCGCGCATAATCCCTTCCCATATATGAGGATAGTATTTAGTCATACTAAATATTAGTGAAGAATTAATCGAAAAATTTCGTTGAATTATGTATTTACTAATCATTAGCAATTCGTTAATTGCATGTTCGTGCCTGATGCACAGTTTTGTTAATTCACTGAATTCATTTTTAATTTCAAATTGCGCTACTTGATAAACTACATCCTCTTTGTTTTCAAAATGTTTATAAAGAGTTTTCTTTGATTTTTTAAGTTCCCTGGCAATATCGTCCATTGATATGCTTTTTACTCCATACTTTTTAAACAGATTTGAAATAAACGGTAAATATTCATCCATAACTTCACTATTGTATAAACTAATTTGACCATATCTCCAATCGGCTATTGGAGTAAGTTAAGTTTAAGGCCAGAATTTAAGTTGCCTTTTTCTTAAATTGTCTTTTCGATGTTCCAGACAAATGCTCTTAAGCCTTGCTCTTCCACTTTGCTGTTGAGTACCTGCAGGTCATGAAGTAGGGCATCAACTTTTTTCTCCTCCACAATGGTAAGGTGCACATTGTTCATTTCTGGCCAGGTATGTGTTCCTTCGTGCATGTCGCCTTTAACTGATCCCCGCCCAAATGTTTCAGTCCATTGGGTATAACCCCGAATGGACTGATTGTCTAATATTTCCTGTATTTCTTCGGTAAGTGATTGATTATAGGTTATTAATACTGCTTTCATATGTTTGTAACTTATTAATTTGAATTTTTCAGTAATGCCTTTTTCTCTCTTTTCATCTTCCCTACTCCAAAAATGGTGTAAATCGTCGGGATTAAGACGAGAGTTACCAGTGTCGAAAAGGTTAATCCGCCAAAGATTGCAATGGCCATTGGTTTCCACATTTCGGAACCACTTCCTGATGTTACGATCATCGGTATCATTGCTAAAATCATGGTCAAAGATGTCATAAGAACTGGTCTTAAACGTGAACGACCTGCTGAAACAACGGCTTCTTTCAGTGAATATCCCCTATCAACCAGTAGATTGGTGTAGTCAACCAGGATGATGCCATTTTTTACAACAATACCGATTAACATTACTGCTCCAATCAATGAAATAACATTGATTGTAGCACCAAAAATGTATAACGATGCGAAGACCCCGGTAAATGCAAAAGGAATGGAGAACATGATAATGAGAGGTTCGCTTAACGATTCGAATTGCGATGCCATGACTATATAGACAAGAACCAAGGAGAGGAGTATTAACATGGTTAAGTCTTTAAAAGAATCCTGCATGTCCTCTGCACTACCGCCGAACTCAATTGAGACATCTTTTGGAATATCCATTTTGGCGATTTTATCTTCAAGAGAAGCTTTTACTGTACCAATATCGGCACCGGAAAGGGCTGACGAAACTGTAACGACGCGTACTTTATTTTCCCTCTCGATATTTGGGGTTGAATAAAAAGGTTTCAATTGGGAAATTTCACTCAATTTCACCATTTTGCCTTGCGGTGTCAAAATGCTAATGTTCTGGATATCTTCGGTCGATTGCCTGAATTTTTCATCGTAACGCACTTCGACATCATATTCATTGCCTTCTTCTTTATATTTCGTTGCAGTAACGCCATTAATACGATTTCGAATGGCTGTTGCAACAGTAGCGGTATTCAGACCAAACGAAGTCATTTTTTCATTATCCAGAACCAGCTGCAATTCAGTTTTTTCCTTATCACGGCTTATCAGGATATCCTTCGTCCCTTTAATCTCTTTAAGAGCTGATGCAATTTTTTCCGAGATAACATTGGTTTCGTCAAAATCGTTTCCGAAAACTTTTACTTCCAGGTTACTTCCACCACCCATTCCTAAGGCGCTACTCATACGTGTGCTTCCCGGATCGACGTAATATTTCTCTATCTCTGGTAATTTCTCTATATCATCCCGCATTTCATTGGCGACCTGGAAAATATCCTTGTCGCGTTCTTTCATCGGTTTCATCTTAAAGGTATAGTTAATAATATAGTTACCAGTTTCAGTAAAAATAGCTGCCAGGCTGCTTCCATCTCCAACGCCGGCACTTGTCGAAACAATCTCAATTTCAGGATAATTTTTTCTGAAAACAGAATCAAGATAATGAGCAGTTTTGATAGTTTCTTCGAGTTTAGTTCCCTGAGCCAGCTTTACCTGTGCTGATATCTGGTCGTTATCAGAAGCTGGCATAAATTCAGTACCAATTACTTTTACAAGAAACATGGATGAGATAAATACAACGGTTGCAATACCAATAACTAACCAGCGGTGACCAACCGCCCAGGTAAGTATTTTCTCGAAAAATTTATCCATTTTTTCGAGTAGGTCTTGCGAGAACCAATATATTCTGCCCCCTATACTTATTTTACTGGGAGTTTTGGCATTCAGCATTTTAGAAGATAACATAGGTACAAGCGTCAGCGAAACTACGACTGAGGTGGCAACGGCAATTGTAACTACCCAGCCCAGTGGTCTGAAAAGGATACCGGTAATGCCACCCAACATGGTTAAAGGAAGAAAAACTGCTATGATGGTTAGCGTGGATGCAATTACAGCTAAACTCACTTCACTCGTACCGTAAATTGCCGACTCCCGGGCAAAGCCTCCTTTTTCCAGTTTCTTCGTAATATTCTCAAGAACCACAATGGAATCGTCAACCACCAATCCAATGGCGATTGAAAGCGATGAAAGAGTAATAATATTGATGGTTCCGCCAGATAAGTACATGTAAACAAATCCTACAATAAGCGAAATGGGTATCGAAAGTGAAATGATAAAAGTAGGTCTCGCCCGCCCTAAAAAGATTATTACAACAAGTACTACAAATATCAAGGCGTAGATTAATGTTTCTGAAAGATTATTAATTGAACTGATCGTATTGGTTGATGAGTCCATCAGAATCTCAACTTTTACATCGGGAGGCAATGTTTTTTTAATCTGCTCAAGTTCTTTCTTTATATTGTCTGCAACGGTCACCGTATTCGCATCGGATTGTTTTTGAACCATAACACGAACGTTTTTTCCGCCATTTGCTCGCTCATACGATTTTATATCTTTTAAACTGTCACGGACAGTTGCTATATCGTTTAAATAGACTGTCTTTCCATTTGAGTTACTAACAATAATATTATTAATAATATTACTGTTTTCAAATTCGCCTTGCAATCTGAGCGGCAAATCTGATTTTCCCATTTCCAGACTTCCTGAGGGTAAATTTAGGTTGTTTGCAGCCAGTATTCCCGCAATCTGTTCGACTGTTAAGTTATATGCTTCCAGTTTTCTCGGATCCACATCAACCATAACAGCCCTTTTAGGAGCACCAATCTGAATAATATTTCCGACACCATCGATCCGGTTAAGGGGCTGAATGAGTTTTTTATCCAGTATATCATATATTCCGGCATAACTTTCAGTCGATGTAATAGTGAACATAATAACAGGAACCATGCTGGTGCTGATTTTAAAAATCATTGGGCTTTCAACATCATCCGGTAAATTTCGTTCTGCCAGACCTACGGCATCCCGTACTTCGTTAGTTGCCTCGTCTAAGTTTGCTCCCCACTCAAATTCCAATGTAACTACAGAAATGTTGTCTTTTGACGAGGAACTGATTTTTTTAAGGTTGTTGAGTGAACCGAAACCATCTTCGAGTTTTCGTGTGATATTTTGCTCTATGTCGGTAGCGTTTGCTCCATTGTAATAGGTAAATACAGAAATAATAGGCGGATCTATTTTGGGAAAGTAATCCACCGGCAATTGGAGATAGGAAAAGATTCCAAAAATTACCACGCCAATAAAGATCATGATCGTACTGACGGGTTTCTTGACTGCGGTACTATATAAACTCATAAAATGTCTTTTAAAAATTCAATTGATGACCTTCCCTTCTTCCAGGAGGTTTATTGTTTAATTGTTATGGGTGAAAGATTCTCGAGCTTATTTTGCCCTACTACAATAATTTCATCACCTTCGGTAATTCCTTCTAAAATTTCGATCTTATCGTCAATCATACGTCCTGTTTTTACTAGCGTCTTTTGGGCAATATTATTTTTATTGACGAACAAATACATGTCATTAGTACCCGTTTGCTTTACCAATGCGATGCTTGGAACCAGCATGGCATTGCCTTTCCCAAGGTTTAGCTGAATTTTAGAAAACATTCCTGGACGTAACTTCAGATTACCGTTCTGAATTTTTACTTCGACGGTAAACGTTTTGGTAGCATTGTCAATCGTTGGATAAATATTGTATATCTCTCCGTCAAAAGTTAGGTCAGGATAAATTTCCGATTTCACATCAGCTTTCATCCCATTAGTAATTAACGGGTAATAACTTGCAGATATTCCTATTAATGCTTTAAGTTGACTTATCTGGACAATTGATATTATTGCAGGCTTTCCTACAGAAGCAACAGGTGAACCCGAATATATTTCTCCATCTTCGAAATATTTACCGGATACAACACCGCTAAACGGAGCTTTTAATTGTGTGTTTTCCTGAAGAAATTGGTAACTGTTTTTTGCAATATCGTAAGCCGACTTTACCTGATCATATTGCTGATCAGAAATGCTGTTTGTTTTCTTCAACGTATCTAACCTTCTGAAATTGGTTTCAAGATTCATTAAATTAATTCGGGCCTGTTCAAGATTTGTCCGATCCATAAGAGCGACAACCTGATCTTTACTAACATTATCACCAATTTCAACATAAATTTTTTCAATTCTTCCAGGGGAAGCGGGAGCAAGGTGAACTTCTTCAAAAGGTATCAGACTGGCAGTATAATCAATATTACGGGTTATTAACTCATGCTTGACAATCATTGTTTTTACCGGCACGGCTTGTTTTACTTCGGCTTTAGCGGCACCTTCTTTCTTCTCATTTTTTGAAGTGCAAGCTGTTCCGAAGATTAACATTCCTGCAACGATTCCCAGGGTTAAAGTTTTCATTGTATTCATATATTAATTTTTTAAAGTTTGCTGTTTATTTTCCGTAAGGATGCCTCAGCATTGAGCAGCTGAAGTGTAATGCTGGTATAATTAGATTCTGCATTCAGGTAATCATTGTTGGCACTTGTAAGTTCCAGTATCGAAATAATACCCTGTTGGTACTTCAGTTTCATATTATCAAGAACTTCTTTTGCAATTTCCACATTCGTTTGCTGACTCTGATACTGCTCAAGCAGATTGTTGTAATTGTAACGCAACTGTCTTTCCTGAAGGGTTAATTGTTCGGTCAGAAGGTCTTGTGTATTTTTACTTAAATCGTAATCAATCCTGGCCTGGTTTAACTGGGAAGATCTCAAACCACCCGAAAATATTGGAATATTTAAGGTCAGCCCAAGTACATGTTTCGGCGAAATGTCGAAAATCGGTTTTTTCAACTTTTCGGTATAGGAATAAAAAGCGGCCATTGAGGGTAAATAACTTGCCTTTTTAAGTTCAATACTTTTCTTTGCAATTTCTCCCTGCATCGAAACCAATTTAAAATCCTGATTATTCTGAATATCGAACGATTCATCGGTCAGCGCTGGCTTGATGTATTTCTTTGCAACATCATCGAATGTCGAGGAAAGTTTAATCTCCTGTTCAGAGTCGATGCCAAGTTGCAATCGCAGCAGATTATACCCGAATTCAACCTGTCGTTGGGTTGATTTGAGCGCGTTCTCGACGGATGCGACCATAACCGAAAGTTTTTTTGCATCCGTTTGCTCTATCATGCCTGCATTAGCCAGGTTCTGTGTTTTCTCCTGAATAAGCTGTGCATTGGCTTTGTTTTCGTATATGATCGACAGTATTCTCTCACTCGCCAGAACCATGTAATAGGCCTGAATAACTTGTTCCTTTACATTCAGCTCATCCTTTTGGTAGCTTTGCTCAGCAATGGATTTCCCAAGTTTTGAAAGTTGTACACCCACAAAATAACTTCCGCTAAAGATCAATTGGCTTGCACTTGCTTTAAAGTTACTGGTAGGATTAAATGTAATGACAGCCGGAGGCGCACTGGGATTTAATTGCAAAGAAGCTGTGGCTCCCAGAAAATTGGAATAATCCATTGAAGCATTTACCTGTGGTAATCCCTGCGAAATGGTTTCTTTAATCTTTTGTGCTGACTTATCGACTGCAAATTTTGAATTAGCCAATGTCTTGTTGTGATTTAGAGCATAGCTAATCGCACTATCCAATGATAAAACCAATGGTTCTTGCGCTAAAAGGGGCATAGTACTCAAAATAATTATAGCTATTAATACCGTTTTAAAAGTTTTTTTCATTTTTATATTTTTTTAATTTTTTTTCTAATATTTCATGTCCTTGAATCGTTGTTATTCCAATTAAATTGATTAAGATGAATTCAAAGAAAACCGGATCAGCAATAGTCTTTTCAGGTAAAAGTGAGCCTTCAATAATAGAATTAATTCTGTTCAGATGTAATTTATAAATTATTTTTTCATCTATGTTTTCTCTAAATAATCCTTCTTCTTTACCTTGTTTTATAAGAGTTGTAATCATATAATCCAACTCTTTATCCCTGAATTCAATAAATAATTCATATACCTCTGGATAGAATTTTTTAATATCATAAATAAAACTTGGGTTACATGTATTAAATTGAGAAAGCATTTTTTTGTAAATTTTCATAAGTTTATAAAAGACATCCTTTTTTTCTTCAATGATGTCTTTATTCAACAGCCTACTTTTGTTTATAAACTCAATAGCAATTGCTTTTACTACATCATTTTTGGTTTCAAAATATTCATAAAATGTTTTCTTTGATATGCCTACGTTAAAGGAAATATCATCTACAGAAATACTTTTAATCCCATATTTATAGAATAGCTCTGAACAATTTTGGATAATTCTTTTTTTTACATCTGTACTCATGAAACTATTCAGTTTTTTGTAGTTTTCATTTAGGTAAATTTTTTTAACTATTATATTTTTCTATCAATGATAACCCTTTTTCTGTTGCAATACCTCTTATAAAATTGATTGAAATATTTTCAAATATTTCAATCTTTGAAAATTTATCCTCTGGAAATATTTCTTGATTTCCTATCATTTTGAATTGTTCCGCAATTAATATTGCAACTATTTCTACATTAATTTCATTTCTAATTATTTTTTCTTGTATTCCTTTATTTAACATTTCAATTAAACGACTTATCTTCTGCCTATCATTTTTTTTGATTAATAACTTATATAATTCAGGATAGTATTTTTGAATATCAAAAAAGAATAATGGATTTATTGATTTTAATGTATTAGCATTATGTTTAATTGTTTTTAACATTGCATCAATAACATTTTCTGAATTTTTAAATATTTCTTCAACAACTGCCTTTTGTTCTACCATTCCAGCTTCAAGACTATATTTTAACAACTCATTTTTGTCTGTAAAGTTTTCATATATAGTACGCTTTGAAATCCCTAACTGTTCAGCTATCATATCCATTGTTATGCTACGAATACCAAATTTGATAAACATCTTACTTGAACCTGAAATAATTTTATCTCTTATTTCCATTGAAACAATTTTGGATGCAAATATACAAAACTATTTAAACTCACATAGTTTTTTTTGTTTTATGAATGCGAATTATATTAACACATTAAATATCAATGCTATAAATAATGTGTTTATTTCAGTAGTGTGGTGGGAAGATTGTAGCTCTTTTACAAGCCTTTGGGAAGAGCGTAGGCTCGTGGGGGCTTGGAAATATGCTGCAATGTGTGATAGCCAAAACGGCTTTGCCGAAAAAGTGCGGTGGGGTAAAAATTTAAACTTTTGGGTAGGATTGAGTAGAGGGATATTTGGCTGTCAATTTCATTTTTCATACCAAGTTTCATTTACCATTTTTATTGTCAATTTGCTGTGTCGTTGTTTTTTTCCGCTTCCGACTAACGTCAAACTTACAATCCAGATAATGAACTGGTTGCAAATCCGAGTTGTTCGGCTTTAATTTCAAATTTAGTGATTTGTTTTTTTAATCTCTTCACTATTCCGAGTCTTCTTTTTTCGTCCAGGAACTTATATTGTGTTGGTGGATTATAGTTTTGTTCTTTTACCAGCATATTCCAAATAATTACTGCTAATTTTCTGGCAGTTGCATTAATAGCAGTAGCCCTTCCTTTTTTGTAATTTATTCTTCTGAAAAAATCGGCAAGATGTCCTTCTTTTAAGTTTCCAATAGCATTGGCAGCATTTCGTAAAGCAATCTTCATTCTGCTGCTTCCTTTTGGGATGTGATGGGCTAAGACCTTTCCACCGCTGATTTTATTATTTGGGGCTAAGCGTAGCCATGCAGTAAATTGTTTTGCTGAATCAAACTTTTTAATTCCATTAAAGCCAATTTCACTAATAATGGTCATAATTGTTGCATCATTTACGCCTTCAATTTCCATAAGGTCTATTCCTTCAAAATATTTGTAGGATATTTGGTTCATGTCTGTCCCGCGGATGGTGTTTTTATTTTTTCGTTTGTATGGTTTTTTATTGGCAATGTGCTGTTTTTTATTGTCGTCTTTATTGATAATGTCTTCAAGCAGTTTTTTAATTTGTGTGTCAACTTCTGTAATTTGTTTTTGGATATGCAGATAGGTTTCCCACTCCTGTTTGAGAGCAAAGAGGTAATCGGCTCTTCCATTGTATTGAAGTGCTTTTGCAATTTCATTTTCTGGTTTCCTGCAATTGTAGTGTCGGTATTGGGCTAATTTTTTCCCGGAAGTTTCACCAGCAATAAAAGCTGATACGATTTTTGTTCCGGTCAATCCAACAACATCATTTACTACTACATCCAATCTCATATTCATTAACCTGAGGTATTTTTGTACTTTCAAAACCGTCCTTCCTGATTGTTGGATAAGGTTTTGGCGGTGCCTTGAATAAGTCCGGATTACTTCAGTAGTACTATCGGCCAAAAAACTATGGCTCAATAATCCTAAAGAGTGTAGTTTTTGAATCCATTGGCAATCTTTGATGTCGGTCTTTTTGCCTTTCACATTTTTTGTTTGCCTGCCATTTACCAGTATTACCTCAAATCCTGCAGCTGTTAAAGCACTAAACAGGTTTTGCCAATATGTGCCCGTACTTTCCATGGCAATGGATTTTATTCCATTTTCAGATAACCACTTGCAAAGTTCCTGATTATCCTGGCTGTAAACACCAAATTCTCTGATGTCCTGTGCATCTTGTCCAATGGCAACCCAGTGGCTTTTACTTCCTACGTCAATTCCCCCTGCATTTGGGTTGACGACTTCTAAACTCATTTGCTTTTTTCCCATATCTTAACTGTTTAAAATGTTGAAAAGCTCCATGGGATGTAACTTTTAAACTTTGAAATTATTCCGATCGGGATTCCGTCAGCTGACGGGTCACCATTAAACTCTAACCCAAGTCAGAAAATAAAAAACTCCTGACTTTTTGTTTACATCCTGACCTTGATTGCGCTCGGGCTTATAAAACACCATTGCTAAAACCGGCCTTTACTCAGAGCTCAATGCTAAGATACTTCGTTAGCAGAAAAACTCAACTGTTTTACAACCAGTAGGAGGATTGTGCATAACGGCAGTCTGTCTAAAAACCCATTTGTCCGAAAGCTATTTGAGAACTTTTGAAGGAGTTAAAAGACAGATTTAGAATTCCCGGATTTTTCATCGTTCGTTTGAGTTTTTGATTTTTATGGTTTAAAAATAGCTTAAAAAGGGTGATTTTAATGCAAAAGAACCGGAAAATACGTTCCATGTATTCCCATAATCTTTTCATCCCCACAATATTGATTATCCTGCGCAGATTATAAGCTGTCATGATAAAACCAAAGTCGGCTTCGGCTCTTTCGATATATTTTTTTGTAATGATATAGTTAAACCCCCACTGACGTTTTATGGTTCCGTACGGGTGTTCAACAATGGCCTGCCGTCGTTTGTACAGCTTCTCGCTGTTGAGTACCCGTTTTTTATTGTTTTCAATGTTATCGGCATACTCACTGCGTCTGACCTGTTTCCCGTTTGCGGCAGACTTTGTGCACAAGGGACGTACTTTGCAGGTTTTACATTGTGGCGTTGTATAGTTTCTGAAACGGTACGATACCTCGCCGGCACTGTTTTTTGCTTCGTGCCAGGTGCCGGTAGTGCTCAGTGTGTGCCCTTCCGGACAGGTGTAGGCATCGGTTTTAGGGTCGTAATCAAAATGTTCAACATCGTAGTTCAGGTCGGGTGCATGTGAAGCCCCTGAAAATGGTGGTATTGCAACTATTGCCGGAATGTTAAGCGCATCGGCAATGGCCAGTTCACTGCCGGTGTGGTAGCCTTTGTCGTAAAGCGCGGTGAAGTTGTTGTTCCGTAAAATTGATTTTGCCCTTTGCAACATATTCCCCATGGCCTTTTTGTCGTTGGCATTGGTGATTTTATAATCAATTGGGATGTTGTTTTTTTCATCAACAGTGGTTTGTGCCGAGTAGGATACTTCGGTAATGTTGTTACGGGTAATCTGGTGACGGCTGTCGGGGTCGGAGGTGGAGATTTGTGTTTCTCCCGATTCTTTTAATTGTTGTTCCAACTTCTTGTAGCCTTTGCGTCGTTGTTCCTGTTTGGCGATTTCTTTTTTGATTTCCTCTTTATCTCCATCGTTTTCTGCCAGGGCTTTTTCATATTCGGCAAGTTTGTTTTCGATGTATTCCAGGTGGCGGTCGATTTTCTTTTGGTTGAAGTTGTTTTTTTTACTGTTTTGTGCCCTGAGTTTGGTGCTGTCGCCTGCAACCAAAGTTCCGCCAATAAGGTTAAAGTATTTTGCAATTTTTACTGTTTCCCGGAATACTTTTTTGATGGCCTTCGGGTTGTCTCTTCGGAAATTGGAAATGGTGTTATGGTCAGGTTTCAGGCATTTAAGTAGCCACATTACTTCGATGTTCCGATGGCACTCTTTTTCCAAATCGCGCGACGAACGCATTTTGTTTAAATACCCGTACATGTAAAGCTTTAACAAATCGGCAGGATGATACGCCGGCCTTCCGTTTTCTGTATGGTCGACTTTGAACCCAAATTCAGGTAATTTGAGGTTGTCAACAAACAAGTCGATA
>ERZ1645192.3549-NODE-3549-length-12628-cov-104.282669_pt1 | contig 12628 bp, 20 predicted proteins | sample MGYA00575354_ERZ1645192 | MGnify/ENA primary metagenome ERZ1645192 (study PRJEB40844, sample SAMN11349763) | freshwater sediment metagenome | isolation source: river sediment | host: Sediment | place: India: Faizupur Khadar , New Delhi | collected 2017-02-21 ... | reverse complement strand
TCATCAAACCATCGTTTTGATTGGCGCCGGTGGGGGCGGCGTCGCCGATGAAGGTTTTGATCTGCGCCGGGGTGGCCCGCTTGGTGGCGCCACTTTGGACAACCGGGATCGGCTCTGACCCAGACAGACTGGTAACGGCAGGCAGTTGGCTAATCTTGGCGTCAGGCATGGCGGTTACTCAGTCAGCAGGTATTCAGGGTTGCCGGCGTTGTCGGGGCTGGACTCAAGCAGAAACGCCTGGCCCGTTTCGAGCAGCAGTTCGCCTTGCTCGGTCTGTTGCTCGCGGCGTTGCGCCCACGGCAACCAGGTCAGGCGGGTGAGGGACAAGAGGCGGGTGAGGCGTGGCATAGCCTTAAACCGGCGTCCAGCTATGCAGCCAGGCGGTAACAGCAACTCCTTTGCGTGACTTTGCCCACAGATAGCCCGGACCCGTCAGGGCGCGATTGATGGTATTGGTCGGGGTATTCATCACCTGCCCGGTGACTTCAGGTGCGCTATCGGCATCTGTCACGGCAAGCGCAATGCTGGTCAGCGTTTGATCGTCGCCAACACCAAGCGTAAATTCGTCGCCAGTCGCTACCAACTTGGTCCAACTGGTGCCTATTTCAGGATTCGTTGTGGCCATGATTGCTCCTGGCTTATCAAGGTTGCCGGCGATCACAGTTGACCGCCGGCTAATGGCTATCAGGCAGTGCCTTCTGCGGGGCTGACAAACTGCTCGCCAGCCACACTAGCGGACTGCGTTACAGGCTGGAACTGCGCCTTGTACTGGTAATACATGGCGGATTCAGCTACGGCGTTAGTGGTGTCCTTGTCAACCACCAGACGCACATAGCGTTCGCGCGGCTGGTACACGTCGATATAGGTCACCTTGTCGTCATAAGTGCCCGCGATCGTCTGACTGGTGCCAGCGAGATCAGCCATATCGGTAGCATTTGACAAGGCGCCTTGCTGCGCTTTGACCTTCAGCGTAGCGTCGTTGTGAATAGCGGACCAGTGCACCACCATCAGCACGCCGTCATAGCCAGCCATATCCAGGGTGGCGCCTTCGCGGTCAGCCGTACCGCTGGCATACGCCAGCGCGGGAGTCAGCTTGACGGTATCGGAAATAAAACCTTGCATGTGAATTCTCCGGCCCGGTTAAACCGGGCCATCAGTGATTAGTAATTAGGCGTTTTTGCAGAAGGCTTTGCCGTAGCGAACCGCCACGTCAACATCCTGGAAGGCGCGGAGGACCAGGCCACCGGAAGCGGCGAGGGTAGACTCATCAGCCTTGATATCCAGGGTGCCCCAGAAGCCAACCATGATTTGCGACCAATCGCCAAAGAGAATGGCATTCGTAGCCAGCTGGGTGGAGACGCGAACTGGATAACCGTTGACCTCGTTGCCTTCCATCACAAACAGGCCGGAACCGGTATCCTTGCTCTTAACCTTGAGGGCGCCACGCACAGCTGGGGTGGTGATAAACGACATTTGTCCGCCCATGGCATTATCGGCGGCAATCTCGCTCTCAAACGCGACCATCTCATCCCAATCGGGATTACCGGCACTTGAAATGGTGCTGGTGTTGATATCCGGGTGATTGGTGATGCCCAGCGGCATGCCGGAATGGCCATTGCCTTCAAGGATGGCGTCATCAATGGCCAGGGCGGCGCCGGTCACCAGATCCTGGCGGACCAGTTGCTCGATAGACGGACTGGACTGCATCAGCAGGCGGCGGGTCATGGGCACGGCACCGGCGACAGTGCGCGGGGCCATATTGATGGCGCCAAAGGTAACGTTCGAGGAGGAGCCGTCCACGCCTTCCTGAATCCAGGCAAAGGTGCTAGTGCCCGTCTGCACGGGGATGGTGACGTTGCCGACCAGACCAGGCATGGAGCGGACGCCGGCCATCATGGCGACGGACTGCGCGCGGAGGGCTTCGACAAACAGATCGCCGCGATAGTCCTGGCTGACGATAAAGCCGCCGAGAGTCGGATCGCCCACAGATTGGGTACGCTGAATGGATGCCAAACCCATCGCTCTCTGCACCTCGGTGGGCACAAAGAAGCCACGGGGTGCCTTGCCCAGCGTCTCAGAGATGGCGCGAGAGCATTCCAGCTCAAACCCAGCACGCTTCCAATCGCCAGTCAGTTGTGCCAGGGCGGCGCGAACGATGGAGAATTGCTTCTCTTCCTTCTTGCTCAGGCCAAGATCGGGCGAAGGCGCGGCGCTCTTGGGATTCAGCTCCTGGTGCTTGCGCAGCATTTCCCAGGCTTCCTTTTTGAAGTCGTCAAAGGGCCGGTCAAACTGGCCGAAGTCTTCCGCCAGCCGCATGACGTTCATTTCAGGGTGCCGGGCGTGGATATATTCCGCCAGTCCCATGATGGCCTTGGTGTTTTCGGCGCTGCGATCAACGCCAATGGAGATATTCTGCGCCGAGCCCTGAGCGGTTTCGGCGGCCTGATTAGGCTCGGACATGGTATTTACCTGTTGAGGTTGAGTGGCTTGATCAGCCGGTTGATGAAAGGACTCTTTGACCGCGCGGGTTAGCTCCCGCACGGCGTTGTGGAGATCGTCAGCGGCATCTTCGGCCTTGCGGTTGATGCCAACAGATTGATCTGCGCCGGTATCAACGAGCGATACCTCACGCGGCGTCCAGCGAATTGCGACCAAATGACTTGGCTCTTCGCGGACAGCAGTAATGATCGCGCCCACGCTGGTGTCGGTGATGATGCCATCCACGCAATCGAGGTAGAGCTTTTGCCCTTTCTCGGTGCGACTAAAGCGCAGCGTGCCAACCAGGCGGCCATTCTCTAAACGCGGACTAAACACGCGACCCACGGGCAGATCGCGCTCGTGCATCTCCAGGACTGGGATGCCGCGGGAGCGGGCGGAGTCAAGATTGACCGCCTCCGGCTCCATGCTCAGCATCACCGGCCCCAGCCAGGCATCATCAACAATCGCATCACTGGCAATGGAGCACTGGACTTCGAGCTTGTCCGGGTCAGCGGCGGCACGATCCAGGGTGAGCGGGATGCTCAGTGGCGAGGTGCCGCCATCCGCGAGGCGGCTAAGTGCCAGCGTGCGGCTTTCTTCAGTAGGGATAGACATAGATCAGGCTTCCTCCTCAGCGGGCGCGTTAGCGTCCTCTGGCGGGCTGGTAGCAGGTGCAGGCGCGGGTGGCGCGGGTGTAGAACTGGCGAGGGTGAGATTAAGCGCTTCGAGCGTACTCATATCGTCCGCCAACTCTTGCCAGACTTCCTCTGGGTCGCGCCCGGATTCGCGGATGATTTCGGAGACTGACTTGGTGCGCAGTTCGATCGCCAGCTTATTGGCATCCATATCCTTGACAGGATCAACCCACGGCCAGCGGCGGCCCTGAATCGTGGCATGGCTTAATGCTTCCAAGCGTTCAATCGGTAACGGCTGGCCATTGGTGCGACTTACGCGCCCGGTGCGGATGGCATATTCCAGCCAGCGGCGATAGAGCGGGCGCGTCACCCAATCAATCCACCAGGCTTGCAGCCCCATCCACAGATCGCGCTCGATCAAGGCACCTTGACGCAGACTGGAATAATTCACGCCCTCAAGATCATTGGCCAAGGTGTTATAGGCCACCCCCAGGCCGGAGGCGATGCCGCGGAGGGCGGCTTTGACAAACACCCCATGATCGGTATTGGGCCAGGACCAATCGAGCGGCTTCAGATCCCAACCATGCGGGACCATTTCCAGGGCGCCCGGCTCGATATCCTGATTGATCTGCCCCTCGGCAATCACTTCGCCGGTCGGGGTGGTTGGGGCGATGTAGTCCGACGTGGTGACATATGCGGCAGTCTTGACCGCGGCCATACGCGCGGCGGTAATTGCCGCCTCTTCATAGCCGCCGAGCATCTTGAGACGCTTGATGCTGGCATGCGCCCACGGCACGCCACGCGAACCCCAGATCCATTCCGGCAGATAGGCATGGATGATATTGCGGGCTGGTACGCGCTCGCGCTCCTGGCCCGTCTGGTAGCCGCTATATGGATTTTGGGATTCAGCCAGTAGGTGGTACGCCACCGGACGGCGGCGCTTGGTCATCTCAATGCCCATGCGCACGATGTTGCCGTTGGGTAACTCGGCGTTGTAGTCCATATCCAAGGCATTAGCGTCAATCAATTCAACGCTAAACCCGGTCTGGCTGACGGTATCCAGATCGTCAATGCGGATTAACACCTCGCCATCCATCGCCACGCTGCGCAAGGCCAGGCGATCAAAGAGATCGCGGCTCAGTTGGCCGGTACAGTCCCATACCCCACGCTGACACTGTTCAGCCCAGGCGGCTTCGATCACGGCGGCGGTGCGCTTGTCATAGCCACCGGAGACCAGCTTGGGGCGGGCTTGGACGACGATACCTTGATTGCCAATGACGTTCGTTTCCACCAGGCGGAGGAAATACGCCATGTGGTCATCGTTTTGCGCCAAGTCGCGCGAACGGGCACGTAGCGCGGCCAGGCCATTGCGCAGATCAATATCTGGCGGAATGGCGGCGCTGACCCAGGAGGAGAGTGCCGGATGGACGCCAGCGGATTCAAAGGCGCGGCGCAGATTGACTTGCGTCCCTGGCCCTTTGGCTGGGTGATTGAGGATTTTGGCGCCGGTTGTCTTTGGCCGAGCCATCAGCTAAACCTCACTTGCACCAGTCCGGCCTTTGTCGCCCCCGCGGCCCTCGCAGCGGCCAAGTCTTCGGCGGCCACTTGTGCGGCATAGTCACGGCGCAACTGCCGCAGTCCGGCTACATCGTATTGCAAGCGGCGATCGGCAAACGCGCCCATGACCAGATCCAAGTCACCCGCAGAGGCGCGCGATTCGAGCAAGGCCTCAATCGCATCCAGCATGATGCGCGCGTGAGAACGGCTATCGTATTTCGACAGCGCGGAAACGTCGGGCAGGATTTCCAGCACGCCAGCGTCAACCTGGTAGCGTTCGCCCCCAGCGGCAACCGCGGCTACCCAGTCATAGCGCCCTGCGCTGTAGTTGGCGGTAGTGGCGGAGGCGACGGTTACCGCATGATCGGTGCCATCGGCGGCGGCCACGATGCTGACCTTGGTGGACGCATTAAAGAGCGTGTACGTCAACGCCCAGATCGGCGCCGGGTAGTCAACCAGTGAACGGGTCCATCGCCAGGTATCCCCCGCGCGGGCGGAAGTCGGCTCGGTAGTAGGTATCGAAACTGCCATAGCGTAACCATGGCAGATTGTTCGTGCCGATTTAAGAGGAAATCGGCACGAATTTTAGGCAGATAGCTAAGGTAAAAATTTTTTGCTTGGTGCCATTGACAGGGTAGCGTAAGGTAGTAGAATAATAATCAAGCAAAGCGAACGGCCCGCTCTAAGGTCGGAACCGGGGCGAAACCTAGAGAAAGTCTAGGAGCAAGCCGGAAGCAAACAACCGGAGAGAAACATGATTATTTATGACATCAGCGACGTGAATCAGACCTTCAAGCAGATGATCCAAGACAAGAGCGGCGAAGTTCGCAACAGCATAGAAATAGAGCAGTTTGGCAAGCTGTTTTGGGCGCAACTCAATGACGACAATCGCAAGTTGTATCACTGGGTTTTCCCGCCGCGCAATTTTGCAGGTTCAACAGGCATAGACTACGAAGGCAGGATACTTGCCAGGCAAGAGCGAGCCGGATGGTACGACTAGCATCAACCGCCCTTCTGGGCGGTTTTGTTTTTTCTGGCAAAAAAAAGTTTCATCCTGCCCTTGACAGGCTAGCGCAAGGGTGTAGAATAATAATCAAGCAAGGCAACAAACCAACCGGAGAGACAGATGAACACAACACCAGTTTGCGGAGAAAAAGGCAGCAGTTTAGAGCGGCTTTTCCGTGCTTATGGCGAACACCAGGCCACGCAAGAAGCCTGGCCATACGGCGCGCGCTGTCATGGCGAGCAGTACATGGCGGCTAGGCCGTGGTACTGGGTATCAGGAGACGAAAAGACCGTCCGTATCGTTATTGTCAACCTGTCAGGCAAGGAGATCAGCAAATCTTGCGTCGTGCCGGCGGCCGAGTTCTATGCTCGCCCTAAACCCAACCGGATCACTAAAGCCGAGGCTGAATGGGCCTTTAACCTATGCAGCTATAAACCATAAATTCATCTAATTATTCGCCATGGCCACGGATGGCCAGCAATCGGAGAGTTCACATGAAAAATTTACTTGAGCAAGCTGGATACAAAATCGTTGAAAGCCATTGGCGTAAGCCCATCGACAGCCGCGGTAGCTTTGCGCTGGCAGACTGGGAACAAGAGCTGAACCGCAAGGGCGGCCGAGATTACGGTGATACGTTTGACACCAACACGCGCGCCATTCTGCGCCAGGAGCTTGAGCAAGCCGAGTTCCTGCTGGAAGAGGCTGGCGAGAAGTGGCGCGCGGACTGGGTGACGGCTGCGCGCCAGGCGCTGGCCAAGGGAAGCGCATGACCTCCCCCGGCGCTACGGCGATGGCGCGGTCGATCAGGTTCAGACCGGGGGCGGGGCTACGGTCAGTCATCGAAGACCGCCTGTTGATAGCGTGGCGCGATGCGGGTGCTGGTGGAACCGCTGAGCTGGCCGCTGACGACCTTGGCGACGTGGGCGCGGGCCTGGATGAGCTCGGGGATGGAGCGGTAGGTGACGAGGCGATCCGCCAGCCGCACGGTCAGTTCACCGGAGGCGATGGCGGTATCGAGGGCGTCGAGGTCGGTTTGGGTCAGGGCCATGCTGGTAGCTTGGCACCGGAGCCGCAAGCAAAACTAGGCAGAAAATGCGTGTGGGGCGGGAGCGGCGGAAGGCGAAAAAAAGTGCAAAAAACTTTGGTTAGCGGCTTGACACAGTAGCGTTATGGTGTAGACTAACAATCAAGCAAGGCAACTAACCAAACCAACCAACCGGAGGCTTCCAATGAACTTCAACACCACCGCCCTGACCACCCTGGCCATCCGCATGGACCTGACCCCCAAGCAAGCCATCGCCCTGCCGGCCACCATCGCCAAGGTTGCAGAGATCGGCAAAATGTCCGAAGCCGCCGCCATCAACATGGCCATGTACAAGGACGAACTGCGCAACTACCTCAAAAGCGTGATCTGCCAGGTCGCCATCTAGCCCCACCAACCACGGCCACGGATGGCCATTGAGGAGAGCAATCATGACCACCGCTACCAAAATCGCCGCCCTACTCGGCAATGACGGGACCACCTGGAAGACGGGAAGCCGAAGCCTGGAAGCCCTGGCCCGCCAGCATTTTGCTAAATTTGAGCATCAGGGCGTGTTGTCCCGCATGGAGTTCCCCGACGGATCAGCCTTGGTGACCTGTGCCGATTACTGGGACATTGAAGGCGAAGACTACTATTCGTTTGCCAGCATGGAATAAATCGGAGAGCAATCATGACCAAGACTGAAGCATTAAAGACCGCCAAAGCCCACGTCCGCATGTATCGTGCTGGTTCCGGCTGGGTACTCGTCACCCCGTACAACGTCAACGACCTGGACGGGACCGTGCAGGAAAGCCACCAGATGGATTACTGGCTGGCCCGCAGTCAGCGCACGTGGTCGGTATGCTGGCTGGCCATGCGCCTGATGGGCTACCGTGACGATGGCAATATCTACTGGGCGCTCGATAACCGGCACACGACGATGAATGAAATGCTGGACGGCGCCCTGGACAAACTTAGCATGCTGGCCAAGGTGGCAGCATGACCTCCCCCGGCGCCGCCCTCCAAGCCCTTCGCCCCACGATCACCGTCACCTGCCAGGTTTGCGGCAGAGCATTTACCGCCAAGGATCGGCGGGCTAAATACTGCTCGAATCGCTGTCAGCAGGCGGCGAAGTATCGGCGGATGAAAAATAGCAAAGCGGAGAAAAAATAATGCTAGTTGAAACACGCGCCATGATTTCTGTTAAGCAACTGCGCATGCTCATGAGCAGCATTCCAAAAGATTACTTGCTAGAAGTTAATCAGGTCGGAAACATGACTATCTTAGAACCACAGGAAGGCGGCTTGCGCTACGCTGGTTACATTGAGATAGGAAATGAAAGCTTTGAGCTATTTCCTAAGCAAAAGAAAGATAGTGATGATGACAAAAGATTAAATAATATATGGACAGATGAAAAAGTTGCCGAGTTGATTGCTATGCGAGAAAGCGGTAAAACTTTTCCAGAAATTGCTAAGCATTTTGGCTGTTCATCATTAAGAGTGAATCAGAAATATCATCATGCAAAATCACAAGAAAAATACTTTCCTGATGAATTCAAAGGATTGGGAACTAGAGCAAAATATATCATGTTGCAGTTAGGCTATAGTACAAAACAGGACATTTTGCATGCTGTGTTTGATGGCACGCTTAGCTATAAATGCGATGTTCCTAACTACGGCAAGGTTACGCACAAGGAAGTTTTAGCCTGGCTCGGTTTGCCGACTGACTAAACTCACTGCCGCCACCGTGCCATCCACGAATACGCCGTCCGCCGCCCGATCTGATACCGCTCCTGGACGCGCTTCGGCGTGTCACTCGGTAAGATCACCGGTGGATCGGCGTGCCAACGTGATGGCACATAGATCGTCTCACCGCCCGCCGCTTTGACGATTTCCAGGCAGAGCTTGGTGGCTATGTCGGGCGGTATCTCTTTGCTGATCAGTGCGGCCAAGTCAGCAAACTTCATCAGCGCCACCGATTAGCGAAGTTGCTGCGCCGTGGCCTGGGTTGCCAGTTCTGTTGCGGAGAAGCCGGTAAGCGATCAAGCCGTGGTGCGGGTGGCGCTTCTTGCTCAGTCGTCACGGTTTCCTTGACACCTGCCGCATCCGCCTTGGCATGTTTAGGCGCTGGCTTGGCGCGCGTCTCTGAGCTAGACAGCAGCAAAGCAGCATAGGCATAAACCCTGGCATCCAGCGCTTCCACGGCGGGATGAATCGGCACCCAGCGCCGTTCAGGGCGGCGGCCACGATGGGCCACCACCATCAATCGCTCACCCGTCAGTTGCAGGTAATATTCATCACTGCGACCAAGGGGGAAATGACTGTAGCCCGTCTGGCCAAGCGGAGCGGATAGGTAGTGGAAGATGGTGCGCTTGATCCCGTCCACGCCGAGGATTTCCGGCGGGCGGCCTTCTTTCATCCGCATCGCCACCCGCTTGAGGCGCTGTCTGCGGTCGCCAGACAGCGCGTCGCGCTCCATGCCGCCCACTCCCTTGACCGGGATGATGCCGCGCTCCTTGGCCTTCCTGACGAAGCCGTAAACGTGCTGGGTATAGGCGCCACTATCCACGCATAAAGCAATCGCCTTCATCGTCTGGCCATCGGCCCTGGTCCACGTTTGGCGGTATAGATCAAGCAAATCGCTCCAGACTTCTTCGCTCGTTGGTTCCCCGGGGAGCACGTCATAGGCCAGCGACCAGCTTTCGTTATTCGCGCCCCAGGCTACGGTCTCAACTTCCAACCGATCGCCTTGTACATCGCAGCCCATCGTAATCACCAGCGCGTTAGCCGGTACGGCTTCGCCCCAGTCTTCCGCGCGTTGACTGAGGATGGACGGTTCGATCTTTTCGCCTTCGCCTTCCCACGGCTCGGCAAAGGCGGTGTTGACTACTACTTGCCTCTTAGCCGGGTCGGTGCCAGCGGCAAGCCATTCCGCCAGCGTATCATCCCAGCGCGCAAACGGGCTGGCCCATTGATTGATATGGAAGCCGACCGACTCCTCCGGTCCATCCTGAAGACAGACCCAGCGCCCGGTTGACTTTACCGCGTCGGCATCGTCTAGGCTATGCTCGGCGCCGCACGTCTCACAGACGTAGCGCAAGTAGCGCGGGTCTTCGTCATGATGGAAGTGTTTCAGTTGCGGGAACTGTAGCGTATCGCAATGCAGGCAAGCCACCTGCCATTGCCACTGTTGCGTACATTCGCCATACGCGGCGCAGATACCGAGATCGGCATACGTCGGACTGGAGACGATTAGCTCTTTGCTGGTGCGTCGCGCGCGAAAGGTCTGAAGGCGCTTCCTAGCCAGGAGCAGGGGATCGCCTTCCTTGGTTATTTCCCAGCGATCCAATTCATCACAGACCAAATAGCGAATCGGACGCGAAGCCAGACCAGCCGGGCTATTGGCGCCGGCAATGGTCAGATGACCGGCGGGAAAGACCATGTGCGTGATGGTTTGCGCACTGGTGCGCCCTTTCAATGCGCCAATCTTGGCCGCCAGTGTTGGACTATCGCGCAACATCGGCTTAACCCTGTCCTTGGAAAACGCTTCGCCCATCGGCGTGACGTTGGGCTGAATGGCGAGGATGGGGCCAGGGTCCAAGTCAACGACGTAACCGATGAAGTTGAGAATGCACTCAGTCTTCCCCGCCTGGCTGGATGACATCAGGACCACGCGCTCGGTAGCGCATTTCGGCCCGAGATGATCCATCACCTTGACCAGATACGGCGCCCGGCTGTTGCTCCATAGACCTGGCTCAGCCGACGCTTCTGGTGACAAGTAGCGGTAGCGTTCTGCCCACTCGGAGGGGAGCATGCTGGGAGGGGGGCGCCATGGGATGCGCACCGCGTTAGCGATCAATTCATCAAGCGATGGATGCGCCATTGGCCAGCTCTTCCAGGATATCAATCACCGCATCTTTCAAGACGCGCTCAATCTCACGCTGCGTCTTGAGGCGTAGCACATCGCTCGATACCCGGCTCGGCAGACTGAGCAGGCGATTCTTCGCAATCGTCACCTGTTCCGACCAGGCTTGCGCTACCTCGTCCACCGGGATCAATTCCCGTACCTTCGCCTTGTATTCCAGTTCTGCCAGCTTGGCGCGGTGGACCTCATGCTGCGCCTTAGCCTTAGCGAGGATGCTATAGGGATCGGTGCCGTTCGGGTCTTTCGGCTTGCGCCCTGAATTGGGACGCGCGCCACCGCGGCCGGGGCGGATTTCGGGGATGAGGTCGGGGGCGGGGGTGGCGGTCATCAAGGCTTAGGCAGCAGCCACTGATCAATCACGGCCCGCGCCACGGCCTCAGTCATCTTTGGCGGGACGGACATGCCGATCATGTATTTGCCGATCTTGTCGGTCTTGGCGTGGTAGTCGTCGGGGAAGGAGCCGAGGCGTTTCCATTCGCGGAATGTTAAGCGGCGGCATTCATCCCAATGCACGGCGCTATGATCATTTGTCGCACAGGTAAGCGTTGGCGATGGCTGCTTATCATGCAGGCGGATATGACTAAACAGCCCGCCTTTGCGGCCTTCCTTTTTTGCCGCGTCCGCATAACACGCGCCCTTTGCAGTCAGCGGCCACCATTTCTGGTGCATTCCGGTCGCTTTTACATCTTCCTTCTCAGCCGCCGTTAAATCCTGCAAATCCGCACACGCCTCACCCGCAGAAATCCACCGATGCCTCGGTGCCAGCTTGAGCAAGGGCCGGTCAAGATCAGCGCGCAATGCGCAAAAGAACACCCGCTCCCGCCGTTGCGGTACACCACAGTCCGCCGCGTTGACCAAAAACAACTGCGGCCGGTAGCCAATCTCGCGGAACCGCGCCATCACCAGTTTGGTGTAGCCCTTGGCGTTGCCGATCAGCATGCCCTTGACGTTTTCGGCAATGGCTACCTTGGGCTTTAGCCGTTCCACCAAATCCAGGTAGTCAAAGAACAGGTCAGACAGGACTTGCTTGGCCTGGCCCTCGCGGAAATGCTTTTCCTTGCCCCAGGCTTTCTCGCGGCTGCCGGCCATGCTGAAGGTGGAACAGGGCGGCGAGCCGTCAAGGATATCCAGGCTGAACAATTCCGGAGGCAGGTCGGCTGTCAGCAGGTCGCGGATCGGGCAGAGGAAGTAATGCTGCGGCTTGAGGTTGTGCCGGTAGTGCCAGGCCATCTCCGGGTCAATGTCATTGGCGGCGATCACGTCGCATCCAGCCCGCTTGTAACCCATCGTGGAGCCGCCGCCACAGGCAAAGGTACTCATGACCTTCAGGCCATTGCGCGGCACGCTGGCAAGGTCCTGGAGGCTCCAGGCGCAATCAGGCTTGCTGGTCATCAAACTCGAAACCGCAGCGCGGGCACCGATGGCCCATCTGGTAGTCGTCCGGGTCGATTTCCTTGGCGCTCGATTCGGGCGGCGTGTCGGGCGGATTGCCATCGTCCTGATCGTTATCCAACAACCGCGCCAACTCCTCCCCATCAAACCCGACCAGGCTCAGGTCGAAATCCAGGGCGGCGAGGTCTTGCAGTTCCAGGCGCAGCAGTGCTTCATCCCAATCTGCTAGCTCGGCCATTTTGTTGACGGAGAGGCGGAAGGCTTTTACCTGAGTCTCCGTCATGTCATCCGCCAGCGCGACCGGGACTGTCTCCAGGCCAAGCTGACGCGCGGCCTTGAGGCGCAGATGGCCGTCCACTACCAAACCGTCACTTTTGGCGAGGATCGGCACACGGAAGCCGAACTCACGGATTGCCGCGGCGATGGCAGGAACCGCGTGGTCGTTTTTGCGCGGGTTGCGGGCGTATTCAATGAAGCGGTCAAGGGGCCAGTGTTCGAGTTGGAGCATGGAAGTTTCTGATGAGTTATTCATAAGACTTTTTGATCTTTTGCCTATGGTTTTAATCAATAAACTATATTAGTAGCTACTGAAATTGATGGGTCCGAACTATAGAT
>ERZ1645192.3547-NODE-3547-length-12629-cov-7.205185_pt1 | contig 12629 bp, 9 predicted proteins | sample MGYA00575354_ERZ1645192 | MGnify/ENA primary metagenome ERZ1645192 (study PRJEB40844, sample SAMN11349763) | freshwater sediment metagenome | isolation source: river sediment | host: Sediment | place: India: Faizupur Khadar , New Delhi | collected 2017-02-21 ... | reverse complement strand
CCCACCAACAATGTTCAGATCGTAATGGTGCCCGGCAATATCCTTCGAGGCGTCGTGCGCGACACGTCCGGCAATCCGGTGGCAAACGCGCTCGTGCGCACAGATATGAACTTTGAAAAACAGATCCAAACACAGTTCGATTGGAAGGGCCGAACGGATGATTCCGGACGCTTCGAGTGGAACTCCGCTCCCGCCGAGCCGGCGTGTTACTGGTTCGCTGCGGACGGGTATGTTTCCGTCAGGGGAATTTCTCTCCCGGCGGACGCCACCGAACACGCCATCACTCTGAAACGCCGCGGCGAGTAATCCCTCGCACTCCCCCCCGCCAGAAGAAGCGGAATCCGCCCATCACAAGCCGCAAACGCGGCGCGCGAGGCAAATCGGGATTGCATGGCCATTCAACATTCGTCAGATTTGACGAGACGTGAAAAAACTGACCGCCGTTTTGATCTGGACGCTTCTTTCCGTGTTGGGTGCGTGGGCTTACGCCACGATTGCGTTCAGCCGTGGGGAACATTTGAACTCGGTCTATATCCTGATTGCCGCGCTCTGCACTTACGCGATTGGTTACCGGTTTTATTCCAAGTGGATCGCGGCCCGGATCCTCATGCTGGACGACCGCCGCGCCACTCCCTGCGAGGTTCACGACGACGGCAAGGATTTCGTAAAGACGAACAAGTGGATTGTGTTCGGTCACCACTTTGCCGCCATCTCCGGTCCCGGCCCGCTCGTCGGACCCGTCCTCGCCGCCCAGTTTGGCTACCTCCCCGGCACGCTCTGGATTCTGTTGGGTGTGGTGCTCGGCGGCGCCGTTCAGGACTTTATCATCCTGTTCGCGTCTCTGCGGCGCGATGGCAAAAGCCTCGGGCAGATGGTGAAGGAGGAGCTCAACACGGTCGCCGGCTACTTCGCGCTGGCCGCAATTCTGGCCATCATGGTGATTCTTCTGGCCGTCCTGGCGCTGGTCGTGGTCAAGGCGCTCGCGGAAAGTCCCTGGGGCGTGTTCACCGTGGGCGCGACCATTCCGATCGCAATGTTCATGGGCGGCTACCTGCGCTTTCTCCGCGTCGGCAAGGTTATGGAGGCTTCCGCCATCGGGGTGATTCTCCTGCTGCTGGCGGTCTGGGGCGGCAAGCTGGTTTATGAAAGCCCCACATGGTCGGTAGCGCTCGGCCTGAAGGATATCAGCCTGGCCTGGTGTATCATTATTTACGGCCTGGCCGCCAGCATCCTGCCAGTCTGGCTGCTGCTCGCCCCGCGGGATTACTTGAGCACGTTCATGAAGCTCGGCACGATCTTCGCCCTGGCCATCGGCATCTTCTTCCTTCTGCCGGACCTGCAAATGCCCGCCATTACCCGGTTTATTGACGGCTCAGGCCCCGTTGTGGCCGGAAAGGTCTTCCCGTTCTGCTTCATTACCATTGCGTGCGGCGCGATTTCGGGCTTCCACACGCTCATCGCAAGCGGCACCACGCCCAAAATGGTCACCCGTGAAAGTTACGCCCGCCCGATCGGTTACGGAGCAATGTGCCTCGAATCCATGGTCGCCATCATGGCCATCATCGCCGCATGCACTCTCGAACCGGGAACGTACCTGAGCATGAATATGAAGGGCGACCCCGAAGCCGTCGTGGCCAAAACAACCGCGCTCGGCTTTCCGGCATCCGTCGAGCATATGGACCAGCTCGCCGTGCAGGTTGGGGAAAAGTCCCTGTTCGGCCGCACCGGGGGCGCCGCAACGCTGGCGGTCGGCATGGCCCACATCTTCTCCTCCGTCGTCAGCGGCCATGGATTGGATCTCTGGTACCACTTCGCCATCATGTTCGAAGCGCTCTTTATCCTGACCACCATTGACGCCGGCACCCGGGTCGGACGCTACATTCTCCAGGATGTGCTTGGGCAAGTCTGGAAGCCCCTCGGCGATACGCGTTCCGTTTCTGCCAACGTGGTCGCAAGCGTGCTGATGGTTAGCGGTTGGGGCTATTTCCTCATCCAGGGTGTGCGCGACCCCCTCGGCGGCGTCAACTCTCTCTGGCCCCTCTTCGGCGTTGCCAACCAGATGCTCGCCGCAATCGCCCTTTGCCTGGCAACAACCATCATTCTGAAAATGAACCTGCCCGCGCACACAAGCGGACCCGCTCAAACGTCGCCCTCTTCTCCGCGCAAACGGCCCGCGCTGGCACTCATCGTCGTGCTGCCCCTGATCTGGCTGCTGGCAGTCACAATGACCGCCGGCGTTCAGAAAATCTGGCATCCGGATCCGCTCATCGGGTTCCTCTCACAGGCCGATTCTTTGAACAAAAAGCTGCCGGCCCTGCAGGCTGCAGCCGAGTTGGCCACTAAATCCGGCAATGCCGCCGCCATCGAACAAACAACAAAAGCCGTCCGCGCGAACCGGATGCTGCATTTCAACAATGTCCTGGACGCGGTCGTTGCGGGCACATTCCTCGTGCTCATTCTTATCATTCTTGCATTCAGCGTGCGCGAATGGGTCATGCTCTTGCGCGGCGCCAGGCCGCCCCTTCTTCACGAAACACCGCCAACCTGGCTGCCGGACTATGCGGTCCGCGAGGGGCGGAGTTTCCGGCTGGGCACGCTCATTGCCCTCGGGTTTGCGCTCGCGCGTGAATTGTGCGGCCAGGCGCAGGTCGAGCGCGCGCAGGTCCAGGCCCAGGCACAACCGTGCTGCGAGTCTCACGCGTGCGTTCCCGCCGCTGCGGATAAGGCCCCCGGCGCGGTTTACGCCCGTGTCCTCGAGGATCGCTACAGCCGGCCCAACCGCTGCTGTTAAACCATGAAGAGCGCTTGCCTGTTCGGCGGTTCTTTTGATCCCGTTCACACGGGCCACCTGCTCGTGGCCCGCGCGGCACGCGAGGAGCTCGATGTCGAGCAGGTCATCTTCATCCCCGCCGCCAGATCCCCCTTTAAGCTGGCCTCGCAGCCGGCGCCACCGGCGGCCCGGCTGCAAATGCTCCGGACCGCCCTGGCCGGCAGGACATGGACCGCCATTGATGAGCAGGAAATCTCCCGCGGGGGCGTCTCCTACACGGTCGATACTTTAAGGGACTACAGAAAGAAGTTCCCGGAAATCCGGCTTTGTTACCTGGTCGGCGAAGATAACGTGGCGCAACTGATCGAGTGGCGTGAACCAGCAGAACTCGCCCGGCTCGCCGAGTTTGTCGTCATACCCCGCCCCTTGATGGCCGGCGCCGGGCAGGCCGGGAATGCTGCCACCGCTGCCGGGGCCGAAAAGGCGCGCGCCGCAGGCTTTAAACTCCGTTTCCTCAAGGGCTTCCCGCTCGGGGTCTCGTCCTCGGAAATCCGCGACCGGGTGCGGGCGGGCCTGCCCGTCGAGGATCTGCTACCCCCCGGGGTGCCCGAAATCATCCGCAATAATGGACTTTATCTCTAGCGATTCATGAGGCACGTTGCTCCACGGATGGATTCTAAAAAACTGGCCCTGCTCTGCAGGGAATTGGCGGATAACAGAAAGGCGGAAGACATCGTCATTCTCGACGTGAAGGAATTATCCTCGGTCACGGACTACTTCGTGATCGCCTCCGGCACCAGCGAGCCTCACCTGCGCGCCATCGTTGATGAAATCTCGGACAAACTTGAAGAGGAGCACGAGATCATTCCCCGCGCGCGGGACGGCGCATGGTCAACCGGATGGGTCGTGCTCGATTTTTTCGACGTGATCGTGCACGTCATGCGCACCGATGTCCGGGACCGATACGATCTCGAGACGCTTTGGGGTGATGCCCCGCGCATCAAAGCCCGCCGGCGCAAAGTGCCGAAGAAAGTTGCCTGAACTCCTGTGGGATCGGGTCGAGGCCCTCCACGCGCCGTTGCCGCGCACACACCCTCTGCCCCCCTTCGAACCGGGGTTGCGCAACGAATGCCGCTCATGCACATTCTTTCTCGCCATGAACGACTACGAGAAGCTGGGGGTTTTCTATCTCGGACGTTATTACGATCCGGAACTCAAACAGGGAAAAAAAGAGCTTGTTCTGCTCGAGTCCAAAACTCTGGTCACACACGGTCTCGTCGTGGGCATGACCGGCAGCGGCAAGACCGGCCTTTGTTTCGACATCATCGAGGAAGCCGCCATTGATGGCATCCCGGCCATCCTGATCGATCCCAAAGGCGATCTCGGAAATCTAATGCTGACCTTTCCCGGGCTGCAACCGGCGGACTTCGAGCCGTGGGTCAACGAGGAGGATGCCCGCAAGCAGGGCGTCTCAACCACCGAGTTCGCCGCGCGCGAGGCTGATAAATGGCGCAAAGGTCTCGCCGCATGGGACCAGGACGGCCAGCGAATCGCCCGTTTGCGCGAGGCCTGCGAGTTCGCAATTTATACACCCGGCAGCTCAACCGGGGCGCCCCTGTCTCTGCTCAGCTCGTTCGCCAAGCCGCCGCCCGAGATCCTCGAAGACATGGAACTGCTCAGCGATCGCGTCGGCTCCACCGCAGCGGGCCTGCTCGGACTCGTCGGCGTGGATGCCGACCCCGTGAACAGCCGCGAAAGCATTCTGATCTGCAACCTGCTCCAAAATGCCTGGGCCGGAGGCCGGGACCTCGATCTCGCCGGACTCATCCAGGAAATCCAGCAGCCGCCAATGACCAAACTGGGAGTCCTGGACCTCGAAAGCTTCTATCCCGCCAAGGACCGCTTCACGCTGGCGATGCGATTGAACAATCTCCTGGCCTCGCCGAACTTCGCCGCATGGATGCAGGGCGAACCGCTCGACATCAGCAGGCTCCTTTACACGGCCGAGGGCAAACCGCGCGTGGCAATCCTGTCCATCGCGCACCTGGGCGATTCCGAACGAATGTTCTTCGTCACGCTGCTCCTCAACCAGATGCTGGGGTGGATGCGCGCCCAATCAGGCACCAACAGCCTGCGCGCCCTGCTCTACATGGACGAAATCTTCGGCTACTTCCCCCCGGTGGCCAACCCGCCCTCCAAAAAGCCCCTGCTCTCATTGCTCAAGCAGGGCCGCGCGTTCGGCATGGGCGTCGTCCTCGCCACCCAGAATCCCGTGGATCTCGATTACAAGGGCCTCGCAAACATCGGCACCTGGTTCATCGGACGTTTGCAGACAGATCGCGACAAGGCCCGCGTTATTGACGGACTCGAAGGCGCCATGCTCGGGCGCGGCGCCGCATTCGATCGCGGAGCGGTCGAACGCACCCTGGCAGGCCTCGGCAGCCGCGTCTTCCTTTTGCACAGCGTGCATGACGAAGGCTATGACCTCATCGAATCCCGCTGGGCCATGTCCTACCTGCGCGGACCGCTCAACCGCGCGCAAATCAAATCGCTAATGTCCGGCGCCCGGCCCGGGACAGCCCCCGCCCCGGCCCCCGCCGCGCCGGTCCCGCGCGCTTCATCCGATTCCGGCGGCCGCACGGCCTCGCGGCCCGTCCTCCCGCCGGAAGTGCCGCAATTCTTTGCCCCGGCGCGCGCCAATCGCGGGCCTTTCGTGTACGTCCCGCGCCTCCTGGGCGCCGCCCTGGTCCGCTATTCCGATGCCAAGCTCAAGGTGGATACACAGCAGGAGGTCGTCACCATCACCGACATCACCGACGGACCTGTGCCCGTGGATTGGGCCGCCGCCGAGGAGTTGGCCCTCGAAATCCGGGACCTCGAAAAAACTCCGGTCGAGGCGGAGTATTCGGCCTGCGTTCCAGCCGCCAGCCAGGTGAAGAATTACGACAAGTGGTCCAAAGAATTTGCCGCGTGGATTTACAGCTCCAGAACCGTTTCTCTGCAGAAATGCCCGGCGACGGGCCTGGTGTCCGGACCCGGCGAAGACCAGCGGGACTTCATGATCCGCGTGCAACAGGAGTTGCGGGAGCAGCGGGACGCTCTCAGCGAAAAACTGCGACTCAAGTACGCGCCCAAACTCGCCACGCTCCAGGAGCGTATCCGTCGCGCCCAGGCGGCAAGAGAGCGCGAGGCTTCACAGGCGCGCCGGGCCAAAATGGACACCGTCGTTTCCTTCGGCTCCACCCTGCTGGGCGCCTTCCTCGGCAGAAAAGCAGTTTCCGCGGGCACTCTCGGACGCGCCGCTTCCACAGTCCGCAGCGCCGGCCGTTCCATGGGCCAGGCAGGGGATGTCGAGCGCGCCGAGGAAACAATCGAGGCCCTCGAAAAACAGCTCGCAGATCTCGACGCGCAGTTCCACGAGGAAGCCGCGGCCGTCGTCGCAGCCCTCGATGCCCGCTCCAGCGAAATCGAGACAATTGATGTGCACCCGAAAAAAACCGACATCCAGATCCGCCTCGTCGCCCTGGTCTGGCTGCCTTACCAGCAAAAACCGGATGGCACAACCGCACCGGCATATTAGACAATGGCAGTTGGCGGGCAGGGTCCCGCTTTCCCCCTGTCGAGATGATGAATGCCTCTTGTTTACCGCACCCGGGCGCCGAGTCAGCAACGCGCAATCACCAATAACAAATCTTCAATTCTCAATGACCAATGAATGGCCTCAGTTGCCGGGTTCTCCACCCTCCGTATCCGTCACTGTGGTCTCATACTTCACCCCTTCAGGAACCGGAACCGCCACCGGCACGGTTGTGCCCTCGCTCCCCTCCGTGCGGCGGGTCGAGTCCACCGCCACAAATGCCGTGAATGAGGTCAGCAACCCATAATCCAGAGCCACCTGCTTGATGGCCTCCGGCAACTCGCGATCCGGGCGGCGAATGAACTCGGTGCTGAGGCTCGATATCTTCATTCGCGCCCACACGTTGGCGAGCGCCGGTTGCTCGCTGCCACCGGCCAGGACAGGAATCTCTATCTGAACGGCTTTTCCCCCGGCCTTGCCGTTCACGCGAATGTTGGTTCCAGCGCTTCCCCGGAACCGTCCTGCCAATACCACCGGCCGCCCGACAAACACGTCCGGCACGGCGGACGGGAAAACTTCCGAGACTTCAAGCCCGCCCCAATCCACGCTTACGTCGGTCATCGCGGGCTGGCTGATGCGTGTGAAGAAGTCTTTCATGATCTCCGGGGCGCTGTCCTTGACCCCCAGATACGCCACCGCGCCGCGCCCCGCTTTCGCCATTTCATCGAGCAAAAATCGGTTCACCGACGACCCGATTCCGAAACTGAAGATGCGCGAGGCCCCTAAACGTTGATGAATGGCGCGCAGGATCTCCGTCTCGTTGCCGATGTAGCCGTCCGTCAGGAAACAAACAAACCGCAGCCGTTCCGGGTCATGCGGAAAATCCAGCGCCGCCTCGATGCCCCTGATCATCATGGTGCCTCCTCCCGCTTCCAGGGAACGCAGGTGGCGCAGGCCGGCCTCGATATTCTCCGGGCTCGCCTCGATCGGCCGCTCCCCAAGCTGCGACGCGGACATCGAAAAGTTTATCAGTTGGAACGAGTCTCCCGGCTGGAGCAGTTTCAATCCCTGCTCAATCGCGGCTTTGGCCTCCCGCAGCGGCGCCCCGTTCATGCTGCCCGAGCAATCCAACACAAACACCAGCTCGAGCGGCTGTCGCGCAAGCCGCAACGGCTCCTTCGGCGGATACAGCATCAGGGTAAAGTACCCGCCACGATCGTCCCGGTGCGTCATGAAGGCGGACTTCATCTCCCCGCCGGCCACGCGATAGCGAAAAACGAAATCTTTGTTCGGCAGGGAGCCGCCATCGGCAAGGGCCACCGAGATCCGCCCGGGAGATGTCGTTTTCGTGGAAATTTTGTGCGTCCGGCACTCGAATTCCTCGATGGCCACCCCGGCATCCACCTCGAGCGCCAGGGCAGTATCGTGCGACGAATACTCTCCCGGAGCCAGGTAGGGAACCTCTGTGGCCTGTCCCGACCGCCCGGACTTGCCGCGCGGCACAGCCCCAACGCCATCACGAACGCCGGACGGATTAAACCGCGGACCCACCACCATCGGAAAAACAAACTCATACCAACCATCCGTATAATCGAGGGTGTTGTAATAACGAATCGCCACGTCAATCTGCTTCCCGGGCTCGATGTTCGCGACAGACTGCTTGAACACGTTCGGACGCTCCTCGGTGAGCAGGGAGGCAACATAGCCCTGGCTCCGGGCTTCGCGATATACCCGCTCGGCTTCCTTCCGCTCGCGAACGATCCCGCGGATCCGGCGCTCTCCAATCGTCATGATAAACTCGCCCACAGCCGCGTTGTGCGGCAGCGGAAACACATACACCGCCTCAATCTTCCCTGAATACGGATTGTGAAATTCCTGGCGCACATCAACCGTGCCGATATACCCGCTCACGGTTGCCTTCACCTCCGTGTGCTTCAGGGGCATCGGGACGTGTTTGCCCTCCACTTCGGCCATCAGGCTGCCCGACCCCGGTTCGTCGCTTGCAGCCGGCCCGGCTCTCTGCACTTTCGCGATCACCCATAACTCCTCGGAACCCGTCAGGGCGCGCTCGACCGCCCCAGCCGCCCGCCCCTTGCTGTCCTCGCCCAATCCTCCCCTGAAACCGCCGCCGTAAGATGGCATTGGCGCCCACAGGTGGGATCGCATTGGCGCAGGCATGGCGATGCCCCCACCGCCGCCGCCGCCGCCACTCGGCGCCCGTTGAATCCCGGGCAAACCGGTCACGTGCTCGCTCGTGTTCGTGCTGCAACCGCTCAGCAGCAGGACTGCGGCAAGCGAAAACACCAGCCATTGCATCGCCCTGGTTCTCAGGATTTCATTTTGATTCATGGTCTCTCCCTTTCCGCATAGGTTGCTTTCGCCGCGATTCTCCGCCCCGTCGAATCCGCGGCCGCATGCAGCCGCAACTCAAAACCGGGCGCCCGGTCTCCGCTCACCCGGATATGCACCGTGGCAATCCGCACGATCCCCGATGGCAGTGCCGCATCCTTACTCGTGCTGAAGCCGGCAAGAACCACGCGGTCTCTCTGCATGGCTTTCGGATCGTAAGCGGGCGGCTCCTTGAAGGCCGCAGCCTCGCCACCCTCGATCCCGGCGATTTGGACAACGCCATTCGTAGCCATAAACTCAACCTGGTAGGCAGCCAGCGGGGTCTTTCCGGAATCAACAAACAAATCGATCGCGGCAAAGCGACCACGGCCTTCCTCAGCAGCCGGTTGTTGCGCCGAAAGCCCCGCCGGCAGCAATAGGCTCAAAGCGGCAACTATTCCAAATGATGCAAAACCTGGATTCCGTGTCATGAGCGTCCGCCTTTCTCGAGTCGCACAGCCTTCGCAAGCAGGAACTCCACATCCGCCCGATCCGTCCGCCCATCTCCGTTCATGTCTCTCGAATCAGAACGGCTTACCCCCACTTCAATCTCTCGCGCCAGGGCAAAGGCATCCAGGACATCCAGGACACCATCGTTGTTCAGATCCTCCAGCCGGGCCGCCACCGGATCGTGCGGCGTGTCGCGTCCCGGCTGAAGTGTGATCAGGCCAATAATCACTGCCGCGGCGCCCCCCACAGCCCATGGCACAAGCCGCCACCAACCCCGCCCGCTTTTCGCCTCGGGCCGGAGTTGTCTGCGCGCGGCCGCCAGCACGGCATCGTCCACTGTTCGCGGAACGAAAACTCTCTCCCGCGGAAGCCGCTTCAACGCCCCGACCAGTCTCTCAGGCGCCCGAAGGGCTTCGTCGTGCTCTTTACATTTGTCGCCGGGAAGTTGCATCGTTCATCAATTTAAGTGTGGCAGCCGCTTAAAAGGTTCATTTCCCGAAAAACTCCCGGGTGCGCCCGTCGTTGCGCAATGTCTCCAACGCGTTGTGCAGCCGGCTTTTCACCGTGCCCAGCGGTATCTCCATGGCCTCCGCAATCTCGGCAAGGCTCAGGTCGTCAACGAAACGTAAAAGGATCACCTCCCGCTGCTCCTCCGGCAGACCCGCAAGCACCTGACGCAGTTCCTCAACCGATTCGTCACCGGGCGGCACAGCGGCATCCGGAACCGAGTCGCCAATTTCGTCCCCGGTCCCCTGGCAGCGCTTCGCTTTTTCACGGGCCGCGATGGAAAGGTTGCGAACAGGGGTGTATAGAAAGGTCTTGAACTGGCAGGTCAGCCGGAAACCTGGAAACTTCCTCAGAAGATACAGAAAAGTCTCCTGCATCACATCGAGCGCCGTGTCGCTGTCGCCCGTAAACCGCAGCGCCAGGCCCACAACCCAATCCCGGTAACGCCAATACAACATCTCGAAGGCCCCGTCGTCTCCGCCATTGATGGCGTCAATCAGTTCGAGGTCGCTTCTCTCCCGACCCTGCAATGCCGTTTGGTCTCTCACCCGTTTGCCGGCGGACCCGGCCTCTCTTCTTTAAGTGAAGAGGAACCCTGAAAAGTTCAGAAAAATTCTGCCAAAGCTCAACGGGTTTTGTTTGAAGTCTTGTTTGAAGTGGCTCCCGCGGGCGATCACAAACCACCCGTCACCCCGGCAAAAGACACCGGGTGGGCGCCCGGTGCAAAAACAGGAAACGGGCAGCCCGGCCCTTTCGAAAACCAGACCCGCTCCCCCCGGCTTTCGCCTTCGACACCGGAAGTTCGGTGTTCGCCTCTCGGATCTTAACTGCCCGAAAGCGACGTTTCCTTCTTGTACCGAGCCAATTCCGCCGCAACCCGCTCTTTGGACCAGCCGAGCAGCTCGGCCATCCAATTACAGGCTTGCTCCGCTTTCTGCGCCGCGTCGGGGTGGTAGTAATGCCAACTGCTGCGCCGCAGCATGACGTCGTCCAGGTGCGCGGCCCACTCGTTCTTCACGTAGTGCTCCACGGCTGCCCGGTCGAATTCCGGCGGCAGATTCGAGCTGACTTTCCGCACTTCTTCGGGCGGCAACAGCGGCTCCGTCGCAGTGCGGCAGCGCTGGGCGCTCAAATTCTTCTCGCGCACTATGCGATCCACCACCTGCTCGGCCATCAGCCGGTACGTGGTCAGTTTGCCGCCCGCCACGTCCCACCACCCCGGCTCGGGATTCCGGATTTCATGCGAGCGCGAGATGTCCGACGGCTTGCCGTTCGGGTTGGCAATCAGCGGCCGCAGCCCCGCCCAGAAGCTGATCACGTCTTTCTGCGCAAGATTAGCTTTCGGGAAGAACAGGTTGGTCACTTTGAGCACATAAGCGATATCCCCGGCGTCCGTTTGCACATCCTCGGGCCGGCCGTTGTAATCCGTGTCGGTCGTTCCAAGAATGGTTCGCTTGCCCCAGGGAATGGCGAACAGAATCCGCTTGCCCTCGCTCATCACAACGGTGTCCGGCACGGGCACCCGCTCGCGGTCCACCACAAGGTGAATCCCTTTGGTCGCGCGCAGTTTCACCCGGCTGTGCGGCAACCCGTCCGCCCACGGACCAGTCGCATTCACCACGGCTTTCGAGCGGATCTCAAAGGCGCCGCCATCTGCCACGTTCGTCACGCTGCTCACCCATTGGCCGCCCTTCTCGGCGGCGCTGACGTAGCGGCAGTAATTCAATAAAACCGCCCCGTTCCGCGCCGCTGAGCGCAAGGTGTCTATCGCCAGGCGCGCGTCGTTTGTGAAACCGTCGTAATAGCGAACGGCGCCGGTCAACTGGTCCTGCTGGAGCGCCGGCACCATCCGGACGGTGTCCTCCCGCGAATGCCACGTCGAGTTCCCCAAATTGCGCCCGCCGCAAAGCAGGTCGTATATCTTCACGCCGATCTTCAACTGCCACAGCACCCAATCCTTGTTGTTGCGATAGGTCGGAAAAATAAATGGCAGCGGGTCCGCCAGGTGCGGCGCAATGTGGTGAATGACTTTCTTTTCGACGCTGGCCTCATGCACAAGTCCCACCCTTCCCTGCGCCAGGTAGCGTAATCCGCCATGCAACAGGCGGCTGGAACGGCTGCTCGTGCCCGACGCAAAATCTCCCTGCTCAATCAGCGCGATCTTCAGACCGCGAAGCGCCGCGTCGCGCGCCACCCCGGCGCCGACAATGCCGCCCCCGATAATAAGGACATCAAAGGTCTGGTTTTTAAGGGAATCTATGGTTTCAGAACGTGTTGGATTCTTCATTCGAATTATTTGTCGTTTCTACCCGCAAGGGCCGCGCCCAGTTCGGACAGGCCTTCCATTACAAAATCCGGACGAAAATCAGCTTTGGCGAGATCATCACGGCGCGTCTCTCCCGTCAGCACCAGGACCCCAACCGCCCCGGCGCGCCGCGCCATTTCCATGTCGGTGTATATCCGGTCTCCCACCATGGCCAGGTTCTCCGGCCGCAATCCATTCTTCCGCAATATGCCCTCGATCATGCACGGATCCGGTTTCCCAAGCACCGCGTCGGGCGCGCGCCCGGTGGCGCTCTGCAATGCCGCGCATACCGCGCCGCAATCCACAAGAACGGTCGGCGCATCCGTCGGGCATATCCGGTCCGGATGCGTCGCAATAAACGGCTTGCCCCGGGAAATCCACCACGCAGCCCGGCACATGCGATCGTAGGCCAGCGTTGTGTCAAAACCCGCAACCACCGCCTGCGGCTCGTCTTCCGGGCTGTCCGCCGTGGACTCGAAACCCGCCTCCTCCATCTCCGAGATCATGCTCGGGGTCGCCAGAAAAAACGCGCGCCGGACATCCGGATAAACGCGCTTCACGTAGGAAATCGTCGCCTCGGTCGAGGTGTAGAGCTGCCCGGGCGCGGCATCAATCCCGATCTTTCGCAGCTT
>ERZ1645192.3544-NODE-3544-length-12639-cov-6.162428_pt1 | contig 12639 bp, 12 predicted proteins | sample MGYA00575354_ERZ1645192 | MGnify/ENA primary metagenome ERZ1645192 (study PRJEB40844, sample SAMN11349763) | freshwater sediment metagenome | isolation source: river sediment | host: Sediment | place: India: Faizupur Khadar , New Delhi | collected 2017-02-21 ... | reverse complement strand
GTATGACGGTTTAGCAAACCGTTGCCTTCAGCCACTCGGCCACCTCTCCGTCAAAATTGAGGGTTTGCTAAATGAACGCCGTGAACATATCGGACCGGCATCGCGCGCGCAAGGGTGTTTTAACCCGGATATTGCACGAATATCGTGCAATATCCGGATTAAGCCGTTGGAGCGGATGACGGGTGGGGCGTTACCGGTTCTCGAATCGGATGTTCTCAAACGAGGCGGTCGTCAGGAACCGATTGTCGTGGCTGAGCACCGCGAAGCCGATGTAGCCGCCGGTGGTCAGGGTTCCCGTGAGATGCACCTTGGTCTTGGTCCAGTTCTCGCCGTCGACCGAAAGGCTCGCGTCAAGGAAGCTGCCTTTGCGGCGCAGGCGAAGATGAACCGGAAGGGAAACCTGGCCCAGCATCTTCTGCTCCGTGACCGACCCGTCGAACGAGCGCCAGGCCAGCATGATGGAGTTGTCCGGGAACACGTTGACCAGGAAGTGGCTCGCGGCCGGGTCGAGGCTGCTTCTCAACATCAGGCCGGCCTTGGCGAAGTTATGCGATTTGACCAGCGTGTTGAGCGTACACGTGAGATCGAAATCGCCGTTCGCTTTCTTCCAGATAAATCGGAACTGGTCCGTCTTGTCCCAGATGTCTTCGCCCGCGCCGTAGATTTCCATGGCGGAATCGGAGCTGACTTTCTGGCCGCCCGGCTTGGCGTTGCCGATGTCCGTTGCTGTCCAGCCGTTGAGAGGGTCGGCCGCGGGCGGCTGGACGGGAAGGATGGTGTATTCGGGCAGCGGGACCGGGGGCGCTTCCGCCATGGTCAGCGCCGCACCCAGGTTCTCGTACACGGCGTACGTCATGGTTCCGAGCCACTTCATCCAGGCCTCGATCTCCTGGAGGCTGGATGTCCTGGGGTCGAACGGCGGCATGGGGTCGAGGTTCTTCACCATGCACCAGGTGTCCTCGTCCAGCCCGCCGTCCTTGTCCAGAAGCTTGTACGACCACAGCGTCGCCGACCAGCCGAGGCGCGCGTACTCGTCGAAGTACCTTCTCATCAGCGCCGCCCCGCCGACGCGGGCGAACACGGAGTTGAACTCGCCGACCAGCAGCGGAGCATTCAGCCGGTCGAGATACGCTTTGCGAAGAGGGAGGGTGCGGTAAATGAACTCCGCGTGCGTTTCCGGGGAGGGATCGCTGCCGAACAGGCCCGGGTAATAGTGTTCGGTGAACACGATGTTCTCCCACCCATGCTCTTTCGGATCGCCGTAGAATTCGATTCCCTGGCGCGCGCCGGGGATGACGATGATGTGGTTGGTGTCCACCGATCGGACGGCCTTGTAAACATGGTCAACGACATGGACCAGCTTGTCGAGATGCGAGTTCGTCGAGTAATCGCCGAACGGCTCGTTGATCAGGTCGTACATCGCAATCGTTTCGTTGTCCCTGTACCGCTCCGCGAGGGTCTGCCACAGCCACGCCAGCCGCTTCTGGCAGGTCTCGTCGCTGTAGAGCCTGTTCTGCCCGGCCCGGCCGGTCGTGTGGTCCACGCTCTGGCCGCCCGGCACGCCGTGCATGTCGAGGATGACATACAGCCGCTGCCGGCGCGCGAGCTGGATGGCCCGGTCCAGCCATCGGACGCCGTCCTCCTTGAGTTGGAACGGCTGCGCGTCGTCCTCGATCAACGTGTAGTTGAACGGGATCCGCACCACGTTCATCCCGAAACGCCGCACCATGGCGAAGTCCCGCTCGGCGATGTAGTTTTCCCTGTACAGCTCCATCAGGCGGTTCCGCTCCGCCTCGCCGAACCGCTGCTTCAGGATCGACTCAAACTCGTATTGGTCGCGAATGCCGTTCAGGCCGAGCATCCACATCTCCAGCAACAGCCAGTTGCCGAGATTGCAGCCCTTGAGATCGACCTGCCGACCCCGCGCGTCCACGATCCGGGCGCCGTCTGTGCGCAGGAACGCAGCGGCCTTTTTCGATGGCGGAAGTGCGACCTCCGGCGCGGAGGGTTCTTCGGGCGCGGGAACGATTTCACGGAATTCTTCGGGAGCGGTTGCCATTTGTTTCTTCCTCTCTTCGGGCTTCTTCACGGAGCAGGATTGGACGAGCGATCCGGCCACTGCCGCGGCGGCGACCATCAGGAGCATCCGGCTCCGGAATCTTGCGAAAGGACGCATGGTCGCCAGTTTTTCCAAACCTTGGAAAAAAGGAAGACATTTTTTCCAAGGCTTGGAAAAAGAAAACGCCATTTTCTCCGATTCTTGGAAGAAGATACCTGCAAGTGGTCCGGAAAGATAGGCCTTACGCCATGTCCGCGTGGGTCTGCCCTGCCGGCGGCCGCGGCTCCGGATGGACCGTCACATCGGCGCCCGGCACCACGCCGCGGACCGCCGCCTCGATCTGCTCCGTCAGGGCGTGGGCCTCGTCCAGGCTTTGCCGGCCGTCCACGATGACGTGGACGTCGATGAAATAACCCGGGCCGGATGGACGGACGCGCACGCGATGGCAATCGTCGATGCCCGGGAGCTCCATGATGGTGGCCTGAACCTGCTGGACCATGCCGGCTGGCGCGCGGTCCAGCAGCGCATACAGGCTTCGCTTGCCCAGCTGCACGCTGATGTAGATCACGATCACGGCGACTCCGACGGCGGCGACGGCATCGGCCTTGTGGAGAAACGCGAGCCGTGGTGAGAGTTCGGAGAGTCGGACGAACACGAGGCCGAGCAGGACGACAGACGAGCTCCAGATGTCGGTGCTGAAGTGAACGGCGTCGGCCTCGAGTGCCTGGCTGTTGAACTTCTTCGCGGCTCGCTCGAGCATCCGGGACCGCGAGATGTCGATCGCGATGGAGACGATCATCACGGCGAACGCCCAGATCGAGGCGTCGATCCTGATCTCCCTGAAGAACAGGCGTTCGATGGCCTCGTACAGGATGAAGGCGCATGTGAGCAGGAGCAGAATGGTTTCGAACAGCGCGGAGAGATTCTCGATCTTTCCGTGCCCGTACCGGTGGTGGGAGTCCGCGGGCTTGTTTGACAGGCGGACGGCGAAGAGCGTGAACACGACGGCGACGAGATCGAACCCCGAGTGCGCCGCCTCGGCAAGGATGCCGATACTTCCCGTGAGAAGGCCGACAACCAGCTTCATGCCGGTTTGGAAGAAAGCGGCGATAACCGACGTCACCGCGGCGGAGTGTTTCTCTTGCTGGGCCGCATGACCCGTTTCGTTCATGGGGTGTTCATCCGCCAGAGTGCGAAGTTGAGGATTGCCGCGAAAGAAACCCACAGAATGTACGGGAGGAACAGCGCGCCCGCCGCCCTCGTCACGCGCCAGAACAGGATCAGGGTGGACAGGATGGCCAGCCAGAGGAGCAGGATATCCGCGAAAGCCAGGCCGGGGTTGTGCATCCCGAAGAAGAACCATGTCCACACGCTGTTGAGGCCGAGCTGGACCGCCCAGAGCGAAAGCGGGACGGCGCCTTCCAGGAGTCCTTTCCGGCGCCAAACCAGCCACGCGGCGACGGCCATGCAGATATAAAGGAACGTCCAGACCGGCGCGAACACCCAGGCGGGCGGATTCCACGACGGTTTGGCCAGGGCGGCATACCACTCGCCGGGCATGAATCGCGCGCCGCTGCCGGCGGCCAGGAATGTGAGCGCCAGGAAAACCACGAGCGCGAGCGACGATCGTACGGCCGGTGTCATGCTATTGGATCCAGAAACCCGCCACGAGGTCATCGCGGACGACCAGCTTGACGAGCGCGTCGTCGCCGCCGTCCGTGAAGGTCACCTTCCAGAGGTAGACTTTGAATTCGCGCTGTTTCAGTTCGGCGAGGTAGGTGCAGGTGTAGCCTTCCTTCATCCGGTCCGCGATCTGCAGGCTCACGCCCTCCAGGATCTGCGGCGTAACGCCGGCCTTGAACTCGGGGATGCCGTCCTCGACAAACGCAGCGTAGTCGTTTTCCTCCACCGCCTTCATCAGCTTCGTCATCATCGTTTCCGGCAGGGCAGGGGTCTGCGCTTGGCCGGGGAGGGTGGCAGCCAGCAGGAGGAGTGCCGCAAGGGCCGTGATCTTCATCGTCATGGGATCATTCTTCCTTTTTGTCCGGGGATTTCTTCGCCAGTGCCCGCGAGCACACGTGGATGACCAGCGCGAGCAGGCCGCCGATGACAAAGACGAGGGCTACATTCCAGATCACGCGGGTGACCGCGACGATTGCGCCCGGCATCATCATGGCCGTCCACAACCCAAGGACGAGGAGCGCCGCGATGCCGCCCGTCATGAACGTGGTTCCGAACGGGAGCTTCTTCCCGGTTTCCTCGGGGGTTTCGTCCACGGGGGTGGACGGGTCGAAATCGGGCGGGAGCGGGTATTCGTCAATCGACTTCTCGATAATCTGCCTGGCCTCCTCGACGTCCTTCTCCTCGACCACGAGGCGGACACCTCCGGACGCCGCGGAAACGCCGGCGTGGATGTTATAGAGCAGGTCGTCGGGGATGAGCGCGTTGATTCCCGCTTCGAGCAGGCGCTCGCGGTCGATTTCGGCCTGTTCGCGGGTCATGTACCGGCCCAGTTCAACCATGTCAGCTTGGTCAGGCATTTTGAAACCCTCCGCCGTCATGCTAATCGACTGTGCACAAACCTCAAGCTGTAAACCGTTTTGAATCCCATGTCCGGCATCCGGGAAATCAGCGAAATCCGCGGTTATCTTCCGAATAAAAACAATTGATTCCTCCCACGAAACCCGGTTTACTGTGCGGGCTTCGGACGTCGGGGACGGTGTTTTCGCGCCCCGTTCGCAGAACAAATTACCAATCGGATGGAAGAGGAGAAACGGTCATGGCCGAACTGAACTACGGGCTTACTGAGTCGCAGATCGAGATCCGGGACATGGTCCGCGAATTCGCGGAGACGCGGGTCAAACCCGTCCGCGCGGAGCTGGACGAAAAGGAAGAATTTCCCCGCGCCATTCTGAACGAGCTGGGCAAGATGGACCTGATGGGCCTCTACATCCCGTCGGAATACGGCGGATTCGGCGCGGAGAGCTCGCTCGACTTCATCATCGCGATCGAAGAACTCAGCCGCGTCTGCATCGGCGTTTCCGTCTCCTACGCCGCCAACGCGCTGGGGGCCGACCCGATTCTGATCGGCGCCTCGGACGAGCAGAAGAAGAAATACCTTCCGCCCCTGGCCAGCGGCGAGAAGCTCGCCGCGTTCGCGCTGACCGAGCCCAACGCGGGCAGCGACGCGGGCGGGATTCAGACCACGGCCGTGCTGAAGGGCGACAAGTACATTCTGAACGGCACGAAGCAGTGGATCACGAACGGCGGCGAGGCGGACACGTACACGGTGATGGCCGTGACGGATCGCAACAAGGGCCCGCGCGGCGTTTCGTGTTTCATCGTCGAGAAGGGCATGCCGGGCTTCAAATTCGGCAAGAAGGAAAACAAGCTGGGTATTCACGCCTCGGCGACGCGCGAGCTGATCTTCGAGGACGCCGAAGTGCCGAAGGCAAACATCATCGGCCGCGAGGGCATGGGCTTCATCCTGGCGATGCGGACGTTCGACGTTTCCCGACCGGGCATCGCGGCGCAGGGCGGCGGCCTGGCGCAGGGCGCGCTGGACGAAGTGGTGAACTACGCGCGCCAGCGCGTGCAGTTCGGCCGCCCGATCATCGCGAACCAGGGCTACCAGTGGACGCTCGCGGACATGGCCACCGAGATCGAGGCCTCCCGCGCGCTCCTGTACTCGGTCTGCCGCACGGTGGACTCGGGCGCGAAGGACTACTCGAAGTTCTCTGCGATGATCAAGCTGTACGCCACGGACGTCGCGATGAAGGTCACGACGAACGCGGTCCAGCTCCTCGGCGGGTACGGCTACATGAAGGAATACCCGGTGGAGAAGATGATGCGCGACGCGAAGATTCTCCAGATTTACGAAGGCACCAACCAGATCCAGCGCGATGTGATCGGCGCGGCGCTGATCAAGGAATACGCGTCCGCCAAGAAGTAATCCCCGAGGGTCGATCATGCACGTAGTGGTTTGCATCAAACAGGTTCCCGGCACCACCAAGGTTGCCATCAACCCGGAAACGAACACGCTGATTCGCGATGGGGTCGAGGCGATCATCAACCCGTTCGACGAGAACGCCCTCGAGGCGGCCCTCGCGCTCAAGGACAAGACGCCCGGCACGAAGGTGACGGTCGTCTGCATGGGCCCGCCCCAGGCGGAAAACGCCTTGCGCGAGGCGACGGCCCGCGGCGCGGACAACGTGGTTCTCCTTTGTGACCGCGCGTTCGCGGGGTCCGACACGTGGGCCACGTCGTACGCGCTGGCGCAGGGCATCAAGGCCCTGGAGAAGGTGGACATCATCTACTGCGGCAAGCAGGCGATCGACGGCGATACCGCGCAGGTCGGGCCGGGCGTCGCGGAGTTCCTCGGCTGGCCGGTGATCACCTACGTGCGCAAACTCGACGTCGAGGGCGATACGGTGAAGATCGAGCGCGTGTTCGAGGACGGCTTCGAGAAGATCGAGGCGCCGCTTCCGGTGGTCGTCACCGTCGTCAAGGAAATGAATGTTCCCCGCATGGCGTCCCTGAAGGGCCGCATGCGCGCGAAGAAGGAACAGATCAAGATGCTCACCGCCGAGTCGGCGAAGGCCGATCCGAACGAGGTGGGCCTCAAGGGCTCGCCGACGCGCGTCGTGAAGATCTTCACGCCGCCGAAGAAGACCTCGGGGCAGAAGTGGGACGGCATCGGCGATCCGATCCATGCGGCGAAGACGCTGGTCGGGAAGCTGAAGGAACAGAAGCTGGTTTAACGCTTTGTAAAGAGAGATGGCTATGGCGCTGGAAATTGTAAGCGAAAAGTGTTCGGGCTGCGGGCTGTGCATCAAGGCGTGTCCGTTCGGCGCGTTGTCGCTGGAGATGCGCGACAAGGTCGGCAAACCCCACGAGAAGTTCAAACGGATCGTCATGGTGGATGTCTCCTGCAACCTCTGCGGGGCCTGCGTGCCGGTCTGCAAGTTCGACGCCATGAAGCTCGACAAGGGCGAGCCGCAGAAGGCCGCCGTCACCCTGTCCGATTACAAGAACGTCTGGGTCTATGCCGAGCAGCGCGACGGCGTCATCCAGGACGTGTCGTTCGAGCTGATGTCCAAGGGCCGCGAGCTGGCGAACCAGCGCGGCTGCGAACTGGTCGCCGTCCTCCTCGGCCACAACATGAAGGAGAAGGCGCAGACGCTGATCGAGCACGGGGCGGACAAGGTTCTGCTGGTCGATCATCCGGCGCTCGCGCAGTTCGATTCCGACGCCTACACGGACGTGTTCTCGGAGCTGACGAGGAAGCACAAGCCGGAGATGGTGATCGTCGGCGGCACGAGCGTCGGCCGTACGTTCATCCCGCGCGTCGCGATCCGCGTGAAGACCGGCCTGACAGCCGACTGCACCGGCCTCGACATCGACGAGAAGGAGAAGCTGCTTCTGCAGACCCGCCCGGCGTTCGGCGGCAATATCATGGCGACGATCATCTGCCCGAACCACCGGCCGCAGATGGCGACCGTGCGCCACAAGGTGTTCAAGAAGGGCAAGCCCGACGCGTCGCGCAAAGGCGCCGTGATCGAAGAGGTCTTCGACATCAAGAGCGGCCGCTCCAAGGTGGTCGAGGTCGTCAAGGAAATGCAGAACGAGATCAACGTGGCCGAGGCGGACATCATCGTGTCCGGCGGCCGCGGCCTGGGCGGGCCCGAGAAGTTTGAACTGATCCGCGAGCTGGCGAAGGAGCTCGGCGCGGCCGTTGGCGCGTCGCGCGGCGCCGTGGACGCGGGCTGGATTTCATCGTTCCACCAGGTCGGCCAGACCGGCAAGACTGTGTGTCCGAAGCTGTACATCGCCTGCGGAATTTCCGGCGCGATCCAGCACCAGGTGGGAATGAGCTCTTCCGGAACGATCGTCGCGATCAACAAGGACCCGAACGCGCCGATCTTCGACATCGCCGACTACGGAATCGTTGGGGACCTCAACGAAGTCGTGCCAGCCTTCACGAAGGCGCTGAGGGAAGGGTAGTGCGCGGGCACTCCGGTTCGTAATCGTAATCTTAATCGTACTCGTAATCGCATTCGCGCTTAGGGAAGCGAAATCGATTACGATTAAGATTACGAGTACGATTACGAGGAAGACTTACTCCGTCGTCGGCACGTGAATGATCTCCGTCTCCTGTCCCATGGCCAGCACTTCCGCGTGCTTCTCGTGGGAGAGCAGGTCGCCGCCGACCGCGGACACGCCGCCGTCCACGTGAAGGATCTGGCCGGTGATTTTCCTGGAGTGGGGGCCGAGCAGGAAGAGGACCGACTGCGCCACCTCCGTCTTGTCGTTGACCGGATCCCACGGAAGGGGGCTGGCCTTGCGCCACGTCCGCGCGAGGTGCGCGAAATGAGGGATTGATTTTGCCGCCTTCGTCGTCAGCGGGCCGGCGGAGACCGCGTTGACGCGGATGAGGTCGCGGCCGTGCCGGCGCGCGAGCGCGCGGACGACGGCTTCCAGCGCGGCCTTGTTGACGCCCATCCAGTTATAGTAGGGGAAGGCGTGACGGGACTCGAAGCTCAGGGCCACGACCGACCCGCCGTCCTTCATCTGGTGGCGCGCATACCGCACGACCGTCGCCAGCGACACGCAGCTGATGTGGAAGGCCAGTTTCAGATCGTCGTACGCGTCCGTGTGAAATTCCTCGCCGAGGCACGTCTTCGGGTTGGCGTAGGCAATGGAATGGACGACGCCGGCGATGGGGCCGATCTTCTCGAAAACATTCTTAACCTGCTCATCGACGGTGACGTCGCAGTACTCAAAGTGAATCGCGGCTTTCTGTTCGGGCGTCAGCTTGTCGGTGCGGTCCAGAAAGATGCGTTTCAGGCGCTCGTTCTGGACGGTGTAGATCACCTTTCCGCCCGACTCTTCAATGCCCTGGCCGACGGCAAAGGCGATCGAGTCCGGGTCCAGCAGGCCCATGACAACATACGTGGCGTCTTTTTGAATCATTGGAATTACCTCCCGTAGGACGCGGACAGCATACTCCAATTCCGGCGGAATTCAAAATGAATGATTTGCGTCGGACTTACATCACGCTAATGTAATTTATACCGCGTGCGTTATCCGAAACTCAGGAAAGATTGAACCACGAAATACACGAAAACAAAATCAAGGGAGGCCCGCAGTCCCGCGGTTTTCGTGTGTTTGGTGTATTTCGTGGTTAGTCTTCATGTTGTTTGATCGAGGTTGTTTGGGGTCAGGGCACTAGACGCCTGGAGGTGTGATGATGATTGAGAAGAAAGAAGCAGGATTGAAGAGCGCGCTGGATCTGGCCATGGAGCGGCTGGAGAAGAAGAACGGGAAGATCGCGGCGTTGAGCGCGGAGCAGAAGAAGGCGATCGCCGAGATCGAGGGGCAGATGAAGGCGAAGGTCGCGGAAATCGAGATCCTCAGGAACAAGGAGCTTGCCGAGGCGCGGGCGAAGGGCGATCCGGAAGAGATCCGGAAACTTGAGGAACAGAAGCTGTTCGATATCGGCAAGGTGCGTTCGCAGGCGGAGAGCGAGAAGGAGAGAGTGCGGGGGAATGGTTGATGGCCGATGGTTGATGGGGGGTGTTGTGAACGACTGCTGCGGCGATGCTTCATGCGTGGCGGGTCTGCGCGAACGGCAGCGCGGGACGTTGTGGGCCGTGCTCGGCATCAACGCCGTGATGTTCTTCGTGATCGTCGCGGCGGCGCTGCGCGGCAGGTCGGCCGCGCTTCTCTCCGACAGCCTGGACAACCTGGGCGATGCTCTGACGTATGGGCTCAGCCTCTACGCGGTCTCGCGCAGCGATCTCGTCAAGGCGCGCGTCGCGCTCTTCAAGGGCGGTTTGATCTTCCTGGCGGCCTGCGCCGTCGCGGCGCAGATCGTGTTCCGGCTGATTTCGCGGACTGTCCCCTTGTTCGAAATCATGGGTGCCTTCAGCCTGCTCGGGCTCGCGGCAAACTCCGTCTGCCTGTGGCTCCTGTGGCGCCACCGTCACGAGGATGTGAACATGAGCTCCGTGTGGGAGTGCTCGCGCAACGACATCGTTTCCAACCTCTCGGTGTTTGTCGCCGCGGGCGCAGTGTGGTTCGTTGGCTCGGGGTGGCCGGATCTGCTCGTCGCGTCCGCGCTCCTCGTGTTCCTGATCAGATCGTCAATCCGGGTGATCGCGTCCGCCGCGAAGAGGATGAAATCGGCGTAAGGCGAGGTGGCAAAGAATTTATTATGCACAATTGCATTTTAGGCGACACCTTCTAGTATCTTCGTCGGTTGATACAGGCACATGCGGGATGGTGATCTCCGGGAGGATGTTAAGGAATGAAGGTTGAGGCGCTGACGCGCTGGACGGTGGATGATTCGGCGGAACTGTACGGGATTCGTAACTGGGGTGCGGGTTACTTTGATATTTCCGAGAAGGGCGAAGTCGTTGTGCTCCCGAAAGGCAAGGGGAGCGGAACGGCCATCAGCCTGATGGATATCGTTTCCGGGTTGAACGCGCGCGGGATGACCATGCCCGTGCTTCTTCGTTTCGGCGACATTCTTGCGTCGCGCGTGGCGCTTCTCAACAACAGCTTCCAGAAGGCGATGGCCGAGGCGGGCTATCGCGCTCCGTACCGGGGTGTCTATCCGATCAAGGTCAACCAGCAGCAGCAGGTCGTCGAAGAGGTCGTGGCGTGCGGCCGGCCATACCATCACGGGCTCGAGGCCGGCAGCAAGGCGGAGCTGATCGCGGCGCTGGCGTTCATCGACGACCCGGAGGCGTGCGTCGTCTGCAACGGCTACAAGGACGAGGAGTTTGTCGACCTGGCGCTGCAGGCGCTGAAGATGGGAATCCAGACCATCATCGTGCTGGAGATGTCGAGCGAGCTGGAGCTTGTGCTGGAGCGCGCGAAACAGATGAACATCCGGCCGCGTCTCGGGATCCGCGCCAAGCTGTCCACGCGCGGGGGCGGGCACTGGACGGAAAGCGGCGGCGACCGCAGCACGTTCGGCCTGAACGCGTCCCAGATGATCGATGTCGTGGACACGCTGCGCCGGGAAGGGATGCTCGATTGCCTCCAGATGGTGCACTACCACGTCGGCTCGCAGATTCCGAACATCCGGAGCATCCGCGAGGCCGTTTCCGAAGCGTGCCGGTTCTACGTGGACCTCGTCAAGGAAGGCGCGAAGATGGGGATCCTCAACGTCGGCGGCGGGCTGGCCGTCGACTACGACGGCTCGAAGACGAATTTCGCGAGCAGCAGCAATTACGCGATCGACGAGTACGCGGCGGATATCGTTGAGACGGTGATGAAGATTTGCGACGAGGCCCGCGTTGAGCATCCGACCCTCATCAGCGAGTCCGGGCGCGCGACCGTGGCGCACCACTCGGTCCTGCTGTTCAACATCCTCGACACGTCGCGATTCGAATCGCATGGTCCGCCGGAGAGCCTGCCGGACGATGCCCCGGAGACGTTGAAGCAGTTGATGGAGGTCAATTCGATCCTGACCTCCAAGAACGTGCAGGAGTGCTTCAACGACGCCGTGTACTACCGCGACGAGGCGCGCTCGATGCACGAGAGCGGGCGCATGTCCCTCCGGCACCGGGCGCTCGCGGAGCGCATTTTCTGGCACATTGCCACGCGGATCGCGCAGGAGATTCGCGGCCGGAAGTACGTGCCGGACGAACTGACCGGCCTCGAGATGGCGATCTCGGACGTCTATTACGGGAATTTCAGCGTGTTCCAATCCCTGCCGGATGCGTGGGCCATCGAGCAGTTGTTCCCCGTGATGCCGATCCACCGGCTGTGCGAGGCGCCGACGCGGCAGGCGACGATCTCCGACATCACGTGCGACTGCGACGGCAAGATCGACCGGTTCATCGACCTGCACGACGTGAAGCCCACGCTGCCGGTGCACGAATTGAACAACGGGGAATACTACATGGGCGTGTTCCTCGTGGGCGCGTACCAGGAAACGCTGGGCGATCTTCACAACCTGTTCGGCGATACGAACGTCGTCAGCCTCCGCCTCGGCGACCAGGGCCAGATCGAGTACACGCACGAGATCGACGGTGATTCCGTCGCGGATGTTCTTTCCTACGTCGAGTACAACCCCCAGGACATGCTGGACCGCATGCGCAAGACCGCCGAGCAGGCGGTGAGGTCCGGCCGGATCACGGCGGAAGAGCGCCGCCAGATCATGGATGCCTACGAGACGGGGCTGAGAGGGTATACGTACTTCGAGAAATGATCGTCCTCGTCGTCGTCCTCGTCCTCGATTTCCTCCAACGACCGAGTACGACGACGACGAGGAGGACGAGGGGACAAGTTCCTACTCCCGCTTCTCCCCCTCCGACGGACGGGCCCAGTCCATCACCTTGGACTCCACGATCTCGAACAGGTTCTTCGTGCGCAGGTCCTGGACGATCTTCTTCAGAACGCGCTCCGGGCTGCGTTGAACCGACTTGCTGATCGCGGCGAATTTCTGTGAAGTCTCCTCGGCGGCGTCGGCTCCTCCCCAGAGCGCGACCGGGCGATCGACGATCCACGGGTCCCGCGCCCATTGCACCCAGTCATCCACCCGCGTTGCAGCCGCTTCGTAGTAGTCC
>ERZ1645192.3543-NODE-3543-length-12640-cov-10.904331_pt1 | contig 12640 bp, 14 predicted proteins | sample MGYA00575354_ERZ1645192 | MGnify/ENA primary metagenome ERZ1645192 (study PRJEB40844, sample SAMN11349763) | freshwater sediment metagenome | isolation source: river sediment | host: Sediment | place: India: Faizupur Khadar , New Delhi | collected 2017-02-21 ... | reverse complement strand
CCGGTGAAGGTGCGGAAGCCGTCCTTGTCGCAGACCCAGGCTTCAAGCCCCGCCTCGACCTTGCGCGTGTGAATGGTGAAATCCGCGCCGTCGATCAGCGGGCGCATCCCGCGGTAATCGAAGGTCTTCAGCTTGTCCTGACCGAGCTCGCGCGCCGCCTGTTCGAGCATCAGCGTCGCCTGCAGCGGGCCATGCACGACGAGGCCAGCATAGCCTTCTTCCTTGATGCAATAATCGCGGTCGTAATGGATGCGATGGCCGTTGAAGGTCAGGGCCGAGTAGCGCAGCAGCAGAACGGGCGAGCCGAACACCGTGCCGCGGAGCGTGGCGGGGTCGCTGTCGGCGTCGTTCTTCTGCGGCGGCGCATTGGCGGTGATGTCGCGATAGACGATGTCGTGGCGCTCGGTGCGGGCGACGCCGCGCGCCGTCGACAATTCGTGTTCGACGCCGACGAAGCACAACGTGCCGGTGCGGCCCTGCTTGACGTCGACCGAGGCAATGCGCGAGCGGCGCGTGACTTCATCGCCGACGAGGATCGGCGCATGAAAGGCGATCTTGCCGCCGGCCCACATGCGGCGCGGCAGCGGCACGGGCGGCAGGAAACCGCCGCGCTTGGCGTGACCATCCGGCCCCACTTCCGACATCGGGATCACCGGCGGCGACAGGCACCAATGGATGCCGAGCGGCGCCGTCTCGCCGGTCGCCGGCAGGGTCGGCTGCGCTTCCACCGTCGAGCGGTAGCGGTAGACGAGATGCGGCGTGACGATGTCGGAGGATTCCTCGGTCTTGCCGATCCAGGACTTGAGATGGTCGATATCGAGTTGCACGATGTGATCTCGCTTGTTGTTGTTCGAAGGCCGGATGAGGGGCTGGTCATAGGCGCGACCGGTAAGAAAGATGCCCTATGACGAGCCCCTCACCCCTGCCCTCTCCCCGCACGCGGGGAGAGGGAGTTGGGGGGCGTGCAGGCCAGATTACGACCCCGGCCGCATGTGGCCAAGCGAGATTGAGGCGAGAGGCGCATGAATATCGGCGAAGCGGCGGCCCGCTCACAGATTTCGGCGAAGATGATCCGCTATTACGAGAGCGTCGGCCTGCTGCCGCAGGCGTCGCGCACGGCCAACGGCTATCGCGACTACAGCGCCAGCGATGTCGAAATCCTGCGTTTCGTGCAGCGGGCGCGGACGCTCGGCTTTTCGGTGAAGGAGATCGGCGATTTGCTGGCTCTGTGGAGCGACCGCTCGCGCGCCAGCGCCGAGGTCAAGGCCATCGCGGCGCGGCACATCGCCGATATCGACCGGCGCGTGGCGGAACTGGCGTCTATGCGCGCAACATTGGCCAATCTCGTCTCCTGCTGCGCCGGAGACGAGCGGCCCGATTGCCCGATTCTGGACGATCTGGCGGGCGGGGCTCAGCCGCCGACGCGGGCCGGATAGCCGGCGTCGGAGATCGCCTTGGCGATGGCGGCGAGATCGGCGGGCGCAGGCTCGACCGTGACCTTGCCGGTCGGCAGATCGACATCGACCTTCGAGCCGGGCGCAGCTTTCTCAATCGCCTTGGTCACGTGACGGGCGCAACCGCCGCAGGTCATTTTCTCGACATTGAACACAGCGCTCATGATCCTGTCCTTTCGACATGGGGAGGGTTGAAACGCCGCAGGCGCAGCGCATTGGTGAGCACGAAGACGCTCGACAGGGCCATCGCCCCCGCGCCGAGCGCCGGCGACAGCAGCATGCCGTTGAGCGGATAAAGCGCGCCGGCCGCCACCGGGATCAGCACGACATTGTAGGCGAAGGCCCAAAACAGGTTCTGGGCGATGTTGCGCATGGTGGCGCGCGACAGCGCGATCGCGTCCGACACTTTGGTCAGGTCGCCGGCCATCAGCACGACATCGGCGCTTTCGATCGCCACATCCGCGCCCGCGCCGATGGCGATGCCGACATCCGCCGCCGCCAGCGCCGGGGCGTCGTTGACACCGTCGCCAACGAAAGCCGTGACGCCCAGTTTCTGCAATTCGGCCAGCGACGCGACCTTGCCGTCGGGCATGACTTCGGCGACGACGCGGTCGATGCCGAGCTTCCTCGCAATCGCCTCCGCGGTGCGGCGGTTGTCGCCGGTGATCATCGCCAATTGCAGGCCTTGCGCGTGCAGGTTGGCGAGCGCGCCCGCCGTCGTCGGCTTGATCGGGTCGGCGACGCTGAGCATGGCGGCGAGTTGGCCGTCGATGGCGGCATAGAGCGGCGACTTGCCTTCATCGGCGAGCGCGGCGGCGCGGTCGGCAAAGGTCGCCACCGACAGGCCGAGGCTCGCCATGAAGCGGTCGGCGCCGATCTCGACGCGGCGACCCTCGACATAAGCCGACAGGCCGTGGCCGGGATGGGCGCGGAAATCTGTCGTCTGCGTCAGCGCAAGGCCGCGCATCTCAGCCGCCGCGACGATGGCGCGGGCGATGGGATGTTCGGATTGCGCCTCGGCCGAGGCGATGAGGCGCAGGGCGTCGGCCTCGCTCCAACCCTCGGCGGCGATGAGGTCGGTCAGTTCGGGCCGTCCGAGCGTCAGCGTGCCGGTCTTGTCGAAGGCCACGACCTTGACATCGCGCAGCGCCTGCAAGGCCTCGCCCTTGCGGAACAAAACGCCGAGTTCGGCGGCGCGGCCCGTGCCGGTCATGATGGCGGCGGGCGTCGCCAGCCCCATGGCGCAGGGGCAGGCGATGATCAGCACGGCGACGGCGGCAACCAGCGCGTGGGCCAAAGCCGGCTTCGGGCCGACGATCATCCAGACGGCGAAGGTGAGGGCCGCGACCGCCATCACCGCCGGCACGAAGCGCGCCGTGACGCGGTCGACAAGGCTCTGGATCGGCAGCTTGGCGCCCTGCGCCGCCTCGACCATGCGGATGATGCCAGCCAGCACCGTGTCGGCGCCGACGCGCGTCGCCTTGAAGGCGAAGGCGCCGGTGGTGTTGAGCGTCGCGCCGACGAGGCGGTCGCCGGGCTTCTTTTCGACCGGCACGGGCTCGCCGGTGATCATGCTTTCGTCGATGTAGGAATGGCCCTCGATCAGCTCGCCATCGGTCGGGATCTTCTCGCCAGGTCGAACCTCGACGACATCGCCGGGGCGCAGGTCTTCCGCCGCGATCTCGACGACGACGCCGTCGCGGCGCACGCGCGCCGTCTTCGACTGCATCTGCATCAGATGGCGAATGGCGTCGGAGGTGCGGCCCTTGGCGCGCGCTTCCAGCATGCGGCCGAACAGGATCAGCGTGACGATGACCGCCGCCGCCTCGTAATAGACATGCGCCGAGCCTTCCGGCAGGAGTTGCGGCGCGAAGGTCGAGACGACGGAGAACAGATAGGCCGCCGACGTGCCGATGGCGACGAGCGCGTTCATGTCGGGCTGGCCGCGCAGCAGCGCCGGGAAGCCCTTGAGGAAGAAGCGCCGCCCCGGCCAGGCCAAGGCCAGCGTCGTCAGCAGGAAGGCGACGACGCGCGGCGTCTGGTGGCCGAGCGTCCCCATGATCCAGTCGCCGAGCGCGGGAATGGAATGCGCGCCCATTTCCAGCGCGAAGACCGGCAAGGTGAGCAGCGCCGACACGGTCAGGTCGCGGCGCAGGCTCACCTGCTCGGCCTCGCGGGCGGCGCGTTCGCGGTCCTGCGCGCCGGCGGCGCGGTCCAGCGCGCGCGCCTCATAGCCGTCGTCCTCGACGGCGCGGATGAGATCCTGCACGCTCGCCGCGCCGCGCAGGACTTTCGCCTCGGCGCGTTCGGTGGCGAGATTGACGCTGGCGGCGACGACGCCGGGCACGGATTTCAGCGCCTTTTCGACATGGGCGACGCAGGAGGCGCAGGTCATGCCGCCGATCGACAGGTCGATCGCATCAATGGCGACATCGTAGCCGGCGTCCTCGACGGCGGCGGCCAGCGCCGCGGCGGTCACATCGCCGCCGATGACGACCTCGGCGCGCTCGGTGGCGAGATTGACGGCGGCGGAAGCGACGCCCGGCGTCGCCGCCAAGGCTTTTTCAACATGGCCGACGCAGGAGGCGCAGGTCATGCCGCCAACGGCGAAGGACAGGCGACGCGAAGGGCTCTCGGCTGTTTTCTGGATCATAGCCCCTTAGATAGGGCTTCCCATCATGGGAAGGTCAAGGGGCGTCGCGCAAAAGCCGGCGGGCGTAGGCCGCGCCGTCGCGTTTGCCGAGATCGTAGGCGGCGCGCAGGCTATCGGCGTCGGTGACGGAGAAGCGGCTCAATGTCAGCGTCTCGGAGGGGCGCACGATGATGCGCGCGCCTTCCGCCGCATAGGGCTCGCCGGCGCGGGTGGCGATGAGCAAAGTGCGCCCGCCGGCGGCCTCCGTCTCGTCGAGTTTCAGCGTCGGCGGATTGTCGACGAGGCCGCCGTCGAGCGCGGCGCGGCCATTGACGCGGCCGACCGGCATGAAGGGCGGCACGGCGGCCGTCGCCATCAGCGCCGCGACGAGTTCGGCGGGCTCGCGCATGTCATGCGTCGAGACCCAATGCGGCCTCAGCCCGAGATAACGCCCGGCGCTGGAATGTTTCGCGCCGGTCAGCGCCTTTTCCAGCTGGTAGAGGCCGATGGCCGGCAGGGCGGCGAGCGCGGCGGGCACGAATGCGCCATAGGCGAGCTGGATCAGCAGCGGCGGGGCGCGGCGCAAGGCGTCCATCTCGGCGGGGCCGAACAGGCTTTCCAGCAGCTCGCGATACATTTCGGCGACGAGAAACGGCGTCTTGCCCTGCCGCAGCAAGCGCCAGTCGAGAGTGCGGTTGTTGGCGGCGCAGGCGTCGAAAACGATCTGGCGGGCGCGATGGCCGATGCCGGCGAGCGCGATCGCCGCCTGATAGGCGCCGGCCGAGACGCCGACGACGCGCGCCGGGCGCTGCGGATGCTGGGCGACGAACGTCTCCCAGAAGCCGCCCTGCCAATAGCAGCGGTTGCCGCCGCCAGCAAAAGCGATGGCGTCGAAGCGCATGGAGGTCACTTCCATTCCGTCGCGCGCCCACGCGGGATTTCGCGCAATTTGCTCATGAGAAACTCGACAAAGACGCGAACCTTCGACTCGGAGGTCGCCTTTCGCATATACGCGATCGACAGTTTGATGTCCTCCGCGATCGCCCAATCCGGCAAGACCTCCTCGAGCGCGCCGCGCGCCAGACCATCACGGCAAAGCGCCTCGAACAGGATGGCGCAGCCGGCCTCCTCTTCGACGAAATGCATCAGCACGTCCGGCTCGTTCGACGCGATTTGCGGGATGAAACGGATCTCCCGCCGCGCATTGCCATTGACGAAGGAATAGCTGTCGGGAAGTTTCGGCTCGCCGGCGCACAGCGGGCCGAAATCGGTGAGCAGCGCGATGGGCAGGGCGCGCGCCTCTTCGGGGCTTGCAGGCCGCCCGACGCGATCGAGAAAGGCGGGCGCCGCGACGAACTTGTAGCCGCCATGGAACAACGGGCGGCAGACATAGCTCGCGTCCGCCGGCACGCCGACGCGGATGGCGCAATCGCAGCCGAATTCGATGAGATCGACCGGCGCATTGGTGATCAGCAATTCCAGCCGGATGTCGGGATAGGCGACGCGAAATTCCGGCAAGGCGCGGCTGAGCCGCAATTGCGAGACGGCGCGCGGAATGGCGACGCGCACCACGCCGGTCGGCCGGTCATGGCGACGGCGGGCCAGCGCCTCGGCTTCATCGATGGCGAGGAAGCCGCGCACCGCGGCCTTGTAGACGGCGATGCCCGTCTCGGTCACGGAAATGCGGCGCGTGGTGCGGCGAAGCAATTGCACGCCGAGGCGCGCCTCGAGATCCTGCACTTTACGACTGACGGTCGTGGGCGGCAGGCCGAGCTGACGCGCTGCGGCAACAAAGCTTTGTCGGTCGACCACCGCGACGAAGATCATCAGATCATCGAACTTGCGCATGGCTGAGCCTATTATCCAACAGGCCGGGATAATGAATGCACGTATTGGCAGATTATGCAGCGGCGCGAAAGCCTTATGAATAGCAAACCAGCCGTGGCGGCTGGCGAGTGGAGGAGGGGAATATGAAAACCTTCAAGACCGCTCTCTTCGCCTTGGCGCTCGTTGCGGCGGGAGTATACGTCGCATCTTACGCCAATCCGGAAGGACGAGGACCTGGTTCGGCATCCTGGCGGCAGCCCGAAGGACAGGGCTCCGGCAACGCGTCCTATACGCAGCCCGAAGGACAGGGCGCCGGCAATGCGTCGTTCAAACAGCCTGAAGGCGCGGGTCCGGGCTTCGCATCCTTTGCGAAACCGGAAGGAAGCGAGCATTTCGGCTAAATCGGAGCAAGACCAATGGAACGCATTTTCAGATGGGTCTTTGGCGCTCTGATCGCTGTCGGGTTGCTATCGGCGCATTTGTCGTTCGCCGCCGAGCGGATCGCGATCATGTTCTGACGGTTTCGACCGTCAGCGAGATTGCCTTTCCGAGTTATGAAAAGGCGGGCCGCAACCCGCCTTTTTCGCTGCATTGACAGGCCCTCACATTATCGTGAGCCGCGACGGCGCGCAGCCAGGCGCCGCCGCGTCGGACGGCTATGCGCCGCGCATTCCGGCCAACAGGAAATCGACGAAGACGCGCACCTTCGATTCCGACGTCGCGCGCCGCGTATAGACGATCGACAATTCGATGTCGGCGTCGATGCTCCAGTCGCGCAACACTTCCTCAAGTTCGCCGCCCGCCAGCGCGTCGCGGCACAAAGCCTCGAACAGGATGGCGCAGCCCGCCTGCTGCCTTACGAAGGTCATCAGCGCCCCCGGCTCGTTGGAGGCGAGCGCCGGCGTGAAGCGCATGGCGCGACGCTGCGCGCCATGGACGAATTCGAACGCCTCCGGCAGCGCGGATTCAGCCAGGCGCAGCTTGCCGAAATCGCTCGGCAGCGCCATCGGCAAGGCGGCAAGGTCGTCGAGCGTCCGCGGCCGTCCGGCGCGATCGAGAAAGGCCGGCGCGGCGACCACCTTGTAGCCGCCGCGAAACAGCGGCCGCGAGATGTAGCTGGAATCCGGCAGCGGGCCGACGCGGATGGCGCAATCGCAGCCATAGTCGATGAGATCGAGCGGCACGTTGGCGATCAGCAATTCCAGCCGGACATCGGGATAGGCGGCGCGAAAGGCCGGCAGCATGGCGGCGACGCGCAGGTCGGCGACGGCGTTGGGCATGGCGACGCGCAGCACGCCGGCGGGCTTGTCGTGGCGACGGCGCGCCAGGCCCTCGGCGGCCTCGATGGCGAGGAAACCGCGCGCCGCCTCCTCGTAGACCGCCTGCCCCGTCTCGGTGACGGAAATGCGCCGCGTGGTGCGCCGCAGAAGCTGCACGCCGAGGCGCGCCTCCAGTTCCTGGATCTTGCGGGTGACGGTCGCCGGCGGCAGATCGAGCTGGCGCGCAGCGGCGACGAAGCTCTGCCGCTCGACCACGGCCACGAATGTCAGCAGGTCATCGAATTTGCGCATGACGGCGATTGTTTTGATTTTCGGAACAATTAATTCCCTGATTGCCAGATTATCCGCATGAGCGGAAGGACTATGTCTGCATCACACCAGCCGGACAGACCGGCCGACACGAGGATGCAGAAAATGAAGACCATCAAGACCGCCCTGTTCGCCGCCGCCATCATCGCTTCGGGCGCCGCCGTGGCCTCCTTCGCGCAGCCGGAAGGCACGGGTTCCTTCGCCTCCTACAGCCAGCCGGAAGGCACGGGCTCCTTCGCCTCCTACAGCCAGCCCGAGGGCACGGGTTCGTTTGCCTCCTACAAGCAGCCGGAAGGCACGGGTTCCTTCGCCTCCTACAGCCGGCCGGAGGGCACGGGTTCCTTCGCGTAAGTCGAGGTGATTGAAATGCGTCGCGCGTTCAGATGGATCATCGCCGCGCTGCTCGCCCTGGGGCTTGTCTCGACGCATTGGGCCATCGCCGGCTATCGCTTCGAGGCTAACGCGCCGCAAACGCAAGGCGATGTGAGCGTGCACGACCTCAGCGAACACGACCTTTGACGGCCAAGGGGCGGGATTTTCTCCCGCCCCTTCGCATGTTCAGACCGTGGCGATCGGCGTCGCCGGCGAGCCGACGGCGCCGGGCAGATAGAGCGGCGGCGCGGTGAGCAGGAAACGGTTGCGGCCATTGGCGCGCAGCCAGTCGGCCAAAGGCGTCAGATGCCAGAGCTCGCCGAGATTGACGCCGAGCTTGAACAGGCAATGCTCGTGCAGCGGCAGCGCGGCGCAGCAGCCCTCCTGCGGCTCGGCCGGATGCGCCTCGACGGCGTAATTGTCGGCGATGAGCGCGACGAGGCCGCTATCGGTGATCCAGTTCAAGAGCTTCTTGTCGCGGCCGTTGAGCGTCGCGCACAAATGCCGCGCCTTGCCCGGATCGGGATTGCGGTTCATCTCCAGCAGCATCTGGGCAAAGCCCGTATGGATGCAGACCATGTCGCCCTTTTCGACGACGACCTTGTCGGCTTCGAGAACGCGCATCAGCCGGTCATAGCCAAACGTCACGTTGATGCGGCCGACATGGGCGTGCAGGTCGATCATGACGCCCCGGCCCTGCATGCAGGCCTGCGCCATGTTCTCGACGCCGAGCGCCTTGGCGGCGCTGGTCGAGCGCATGGCGATCGGGCCTTCGACGCCGGAATCGGCGACATCGCTCGGCCCGACAATGTCGACGCCGCCGCGATAGCCGTTGTAATAGACCGGCTCGACATTGCCGTCGCCGTCGACGTCGAACAGCGAGCCGACATGGGCGAGCGAATCCCATTGTGTCGAATATTGCAGGTGCATCACCACGAGGTCGTCGCTGACGACGTCGGTGAGGTTGGGATCGTCCTGCGCCAACGCGTAATTCATGTTGGGCTGGCGCGAGCGCGCCGTCGGGCGGATGACCGGCGGATGGCGTCGCGGGTTGAGCACATTGCCGCCGGGACAGTCGAGCGGCAGGCTGAGGCAGAAGCTCTTGCCTGCCTTCACCTCGGCGACGCCCTGCAGCACTTTTTCGGGCGTCAGCCAGTTGAGGCGGCCAAGCTGGTCGTCGGGGCCGAAATCGCCCCAGGTCGAGCCTTCGGGGCGGCGTTTCCAGCGCGGGTTGGTCATGGGCTGAATTCCTTGTCGGGATGGGCGACCCTCTCCCGCCGGGAGAGGGTTTTCGTCGCCCTTACTTTTTCACCAGCGGGCAGCGCGAGTCCGACAAAGGCTGGAACGCGTCGGCGGCGGGGATGGTCGCGGCGAGCTTGTAAACGTCCCAGCGGCCCTTCGATTCCGACGGCTTCTTGACCTGGAACAGATACATGTCGTGCACCATGCGGCCGTCTTCGCGGATCTTGCCGCCCTTGGCGAAGACGTCGTTGATCGGCGTGTCCTTCATGATCTTCATGACGGCGGCCGAATCCGACGAACCGGCTTTGGCGACGGCCTTGAGATAATGCGTCGTCGATGAGTAGATGCCGGCCTGCACCATGTTCGGCATGCGCTTCATGCGCTCGAAATAGCGCTTGGCGAAGGCGCGCGTCTCGTCATTGAGATCCCAGTAGAAGGCTTCCGTCAGCATCAGGCCCTGCGCCGTTTCCAGCCCGAGGCTGTCGACGTCGGAGATGAAGGCGAGCAGCGTCGCCAGCTTCTGGCCCGATTTGGTCAGGCCGAATTCGGAGGCCTGCTTGATCGCGGTGATCATGTCGGAGCCGGCATTGGCGAGGCCGACGACCTTGGCCTTGGAATTCTGCGCCTGCAACAGGAAGGAGGAGAAATCTGCCGTGTTGAGCGGCGCGCGCACCGCGCCGAGCACCTTGCCGCCCGCCGCCTTGACGACGTTGGACGTATCCTTTTCGAGATCATGGCCGAAGGCGTAGTCGGCGGTGATGAAGAACCACGAATCATCGCCCTGCTTCACCGTGGCGAGGCCCGTGCCCTTCGACATCGCATAGGTGTCGTAGGCGTAATGCACCGAATAGGGGCCACAGGCCTCGTTGGTCAGGCGGATCGCGCCGGGGCCGCTGAACATGATGATCTTGTTGCGCGCCTTGGCGATCTCGTTGGCGGCGAGCGCGGTGGCGGAGGCGGCGACATCCATGATCGCCTCGACGCCCTGCGAATCGAACCATTCGCGCGCCGTCGAGCCGGCGATGTCGGCCTTGTTCTGATGGTCGACGACGAGCGTCTCGATGGTGCGGCCGAGCACCTTCCCGCCAAAATCCTCCACCGCCATCTTCATCGCCGTGGCGCTGCCGGGGCCGGTGATGTCGGCATAGGGGCCGGACATGTCGAGAATGGCGCCGATCTTGAACGGCTGGGCGCTTTGCGCCTTGGCCGGCGCGCTGATCAGGGCGGCCGCGCACACGAGCGCGGCAAGGGACGCGATAGTCCGCATGGTTTCCTCCGTGGATTGATTTTTATGATGCGCGCTTTGGCGCAGGCGCGGAGGATCGAGCCCCCGCGCCCCTATCCTAGTTCAAACTCAGGTGATGGTCGCGCCGCCGTCGACGACGATGGCCTGACCGGTCGTATAGGTGCCGGCGGCCGACGCGAGGAAGATCGCCGCGCCGGCGATCTCGTCGGGCTGGCCGATGCGCTTGAGCGGCGTGCGCGCCGTCGAAGCCTTCAGCGTCTCGGGATTGTCCCACAAAGCCTTGGCGAAATCGGTCTTGATCAGGCCCGGCGCGATGCAATTGACGCGGATGTTGTCGCGGCCGAATTCGACGGCGAGATTGCGCGCCAATTGAAAATCGGCGGCCTTGGAGATGTTATAGGCGCCGATGATGTCGTTGCCCTTCAACCCGCCGATGGACGAGACGATGATGATCGCGCCGTCCTTGCGCGCGCGCATCTGCGGCGCGACGAAGGAAATCAGCCAATGGTTGGAGATGATGTTGTTGTCGAGGATCTTGCGGAACTGCTCGTCGGCGATGTCGCAGAGCGGGCCGTAATAGGGATTCGACGCGGCGTTGCAGACGAGGATGTCGATCTTGCCGAAGGTCTTGGTCGTCTGCTCGGCGAGATTGCGCAGATCGTCCTTCGACGAGATGTTGGCGGGAATGGCGATGGCCGTGCCCGCGCCGTGTTTGGCGTTGATGGCGGCGGCGACTTCTTCGCAGGGGCCGGCCTTGCGCGAGGAGACGACGACTTTCGCGCCCTGCTCGGCCATGCGCTCGACAATGGCGCGGCCGATGCCGCGCGACGAGCCGGTGACGACGGCGACCTTGCCGCTCAGATCGAACAGCGACATTGAATCCTCCCGTGTTGCTTCTTGTTTTTGGCTTTGAATGACCCGCGCGCCTGTTGCGGCGCGCGGGATAGTTTCAGGCCGAGCGGATCACGCGCCGGCGCGGCGCGCGAATTCCCACGCCGCGAGCGACAGCGGGCCGATGCGCGCCGCCTGGTCGGCCGCGCGCGCGCTCGACGCCGTGCCGTCGCGCACGCGCCCGATGATGCCCTGGAGAATCGCCGCCAACCGGAACAGGTTGTAGGCGAAATACCAGTTCAGATCGGGGATCGAGCTGCGCCCGGTGCGCGCGCAATAGAGCTCCACCGTCTCTTCCATCGTCGGGATGCCGAGGCCCTTGAAGTCGATGCCGAGCAATTGGCTGCGGCCTTCATAGGGCATGGCCCAGTTGACGAGGAGATAGGTGAAATCCGCGAGCGGATCGCCGAGCGTCGACAATTCCCAGTCGAGCACGGCGATGACCTTCGGCTGCTGCGCGTCGTAGATCATGTTGTCGATGCGATAATCGCCATGGACGACGGATGTCCGCTCCTGCACCGGCAGGGTGGCGGGCAACCATTCCATCAGGCGGTCCATCGCGTCGAGTTTGTCGGTCTCGGAGGCGCGGTATTGCTTCGACCAGCGATCGACCTGCCGGCCAAAATAATTGCCCGGCTTGCCGAAATCGCCGAGGCCGATGGTCTCGGGATCATAGGAGTGCAATTGCGCCAACGTCTCGATCTTGGCGCGATAGATCGCGCCGCGCTCGGACGGGCTCATGCCCGGCAGGCCGCCGTCCCAGAACACGCGGCCCTCCACCATCGACATGATGTAGAAGGCCGCGCCGATGACGCCGTCATCCATGCACAGGCCGTAAGCGCGCGCCACCGGGAAGCCCTGCTTGTGCAGGGCCGCGATGACGCGGAACTCGCGATCCACCGCATGGGCGGAGGGCAGCAGCTTGCCGAACGGCTTGCGCCGCAGGACATAGGAGCAGCCCGGCGTGTCGAGCCGATAGGTCGGGTTGGATTGTCCGCCCTTGAATTGCGAGACGGTCAAGGGCCCGGCGAAGCCCTCGACGTTTTCCTCCATCCAGCGGGCGAGTCGCGCCTCGTCGAAACGATGGCGCTCCTCAACCGGCTTGGTTCCCGAAAAGGCGTCGGTATCGCCCGCCATCAGTGCTTCTCGTTCGAATAACGCTTGAACTCGAGGCGCGCGATGGCGCGGTTGTGCACTTCGTCCGGGCCGTCGGCCAGGCGCAGCGTGCGGATGTGGGCGTAGGACTTGGCCAGACCGTAATCGGTCGTCACGCCGCCGCCGCCGTGCGCCTGAATGGCGTCGTCGATGATCTTGAGCGCGATGCGCGGGCCGGCGACCTTGATCATGGCGATTTCGAGCTGCGCCACCTTGTTGCCGACCTTGTCCA
>ERZ1645192.3541-NODE-3541-length-12645-cov-5.396029_pt1 | contig 12645 bp, 10 predicted proteins | sample MGYA00575354_ERZ1645192 | MGnify/ENA primary metagenome ERZ1645192 (study PRJEB40844, sample SAMN11349763) | freshwater sediment metagenome | isolation source: river sediment | host: Sediment | place: India: Faizupur Khadar , New Delhi | collected 2017-02-21 ... | reverse complement strand
AATTTCTGCCTTTGAGCGTTTCGCTGGGTGCGACGTTCGCCATCCTGTGCGATGACCTGGCGCGAGTGGTCACGGCGGGTGAAATACCCCTGGGGGTGGTGACGTCGCTGATTGGCGCGGCCGTGTTCCTGGGCCTGATGGTCAGCCCGCGATTTAAGGCGCGTCGATGAGTACCAGCGCGTTACCTGTTGCTGCCTCCCCAATGCCGGGGGAAGCTATGCTGAGGGTGGAAGGGCTCGGCTTCCGGTACGAGGCCGGGCGGCCCGCCGCGCTGGAGGGCGTGTCTTTTGAGATTATGGCCGGCACCATCACGGCGATTTTGGGTCCCAATGGCGCCGGCAAGACCACACTGCTGCACGTGTTGCTGGGCCTGCGCAAGGCGGCCAGCGGTCAAATTTGGCTGGCCGGCCGCAGCCTGGGGGCCTACACCCGCCGGGAACTGAGCCAGTGGATGGGGCTGGTGCCACAGTCGGAATACCTGCCATTCGATTACAGTGTTTTGGAGTACGTGGTGTTGGGACGCGCGCCCTACCTGGGGCTGCTGGACCTGCCAGGGGAGGAAGACGCGCGCGTCGCGCGGGAAGCGTTGGCGACGGTTGGCGTGGATGGCCTGGCCGCGCGGCCCATCCCAGAGCTGAGCGGAGGGGAATTGCAGTTGGTGCTCATCGCGCGGGCACTGGCGCAGCAGCCGCGGGTTTTGCTGTTGGACGAACCCTCCTCCCACCTGGACCTGAGCAATCGCAACGCCACGCTGCGCGTGATGAAACAATTGCGCAGGGCCGGCACGACCATCCTTTTCAGCACGCACGACCCCGACGCGGCAGCTCTGGCGGCGGATAACCTGGTGTTGATGAAGCAGGGACGCATCCTGCACGCGGGTCCGGTGGCGGAGACCTTCACCAGCGAAAAATTAAGCGAGACCTACGGGATGCGTATCGAGGTGCTGCGTGCGGATGGCATGTACCTGGTGCGCGCGGCTGATGGCCTGCAGGAGCCCATTCAAAGCTCCGTGTGAAGCCGGCTTGCCTTGAGAATCAACCCGGGGCGTTCATCAGCGGGTGACCAGCGGCAGATACAGCTTGAGCTGTTGGGACGCGGGCGGGGTGGGGGTGGTAAGCACGATGTTGTAGAGGCCCACGTCGATGTTTGAAATGGAAATGATATTGCTGGCAATCGTCAGCACGTCTGTGAAGCCCAAATTGGCCCCTGAAGGATTGATATCACTATCGTGGTTGTCGTCCACACCCACGTCCTTGGGGGAAAAGCTGGCCAGCCCATTGGGCAAAACCGCGCGAATGCGATAATCGCCCTCGGTAGGGGCGATGAGGGTGTAATTCCCATTCGCGTTGGTGGTGGTGCTGTGTACCAATTGGGTTTTGGCGCTGTTCCAGAGTTGCACCATGATGCCCGGGACGCCCGGCTCGCTGGCGTCCTGGTTGCCATTTTGATTGATGTCATGCCAGACGAAATTGCCAAGGCTTTTTGGTGTGGGCGTGCGGGTGGGTGTCGGCGTTCGGTAAATGATGATTCCCACGTCGTACAGGGTGATGCTAATCACGTTGCTGGCGATGGTGAAGGTGTCCGTAAAGCCTAAATCTGCCCCGCTAGGGTTGATGTCACTGTCCTTGGTGTCGTCCGCGCCCTGGTCTTTGGGAGAAAAGCTGGCAAGCATGTTGGGGAGCACCGCGCGGACGCGGTAGTCGCCGTATTGCGGGGCGACCAGGGTATAGATGCCGTTCGCGTCGGTGACGTCCGAAGCAATCAGCTGGGTTTTGGATGGATTCCACAATTGGACGGTGATGCCGGAAAGGCCGGGCTCGCCAACGTTTTGGATGCCATTCCCGTTGAGGTCATCCCAGACGAAATTGCCACTCGAACCCGGCGTGGGGGTGCGGGTGGGGGTCGGAAAAACCAGGGTGAACTGGAAGGTGGGCAAAATTTGCGAACTGGCAGGGTCAGGCGGCTGGGAAATGAGCAGGGTGAAGATGGCCAGGATTAAGAAAATCATCAGCAGGGGGGGATGGGGACGGACTTTCACGGGCACCTCCTCGGTTTGAGCATTGGCTGGTAAGGAGGTAATTATCAACGAACCATCCTGGTCGTAAAATGTATGTACAATCTTGTTAGCTAAAAATGGCTGCGGGGCCAGTCTTGCGCGCTGGAAAATCTCTCGCCCACGGGGCTTGCCAGGCCGCATAAAAGGGGGCGGGAATGCTGAAATTCAAGGTAACTCACCCGTTTTAATCCTTGCATTGTGATATACTTCACACGCTTTATCCGCTTATGCGAATATAGGAATAAACATGACGCCATCTGCCCTTGAAAACGAAATCAACCTGCTGCACGAGCGCATCTGCGTCGCATTGGGGGACCCCAAGCGCATCCTCCTGCTGTACATGACCGCGGACGGTGGCAAAACGGTTAACGAGCTGACAGAGTTGCTGGGCGTGCCGCAATCCACGGTTTCCCGGCATTTGCGCGTTTTACGCGAGCGGGGCCTGGTGAACACAACCCGGGCCGGCACCTCAATCATCTACGCCATCAGTGATTCTCGCCTGGTTGAGGCGCTGGACCTGCTGCGGCAGGTACTTAATAAACAACTGTCAGACCAGGTCGATCTGACGGCAACATTTATTGTGAAATAATCACGGAGGTACTTCAATGAAGGTTTTGATTGTTGGGGGTGTGGCTGGTGGTGCCAGCACAGCAGCCCGGCTGCGCCGGGTGGATGAGAACGCGGAAATTATCCTGTTTGAACGTGGCCCTTATGTTTCATTCGCCAACTGCGGTTTGCCCTACCAACTGGGCGGCGTCATCCCGCAGCGCGAACAGCTGCTGGTCTCCAGCGCGCAGGAACTGAAGGAAATGCTCAACGTGGAAGCCCGCGTCAACAGCGAGGTCATCGCGATTGACCGCGCGGCTAAAAAGGTGACCGTCAAGGAACAGCCGGACGGGCGGGTCTACGAGGAAAGGTACGACAAGTTGCTGCTTTCCCCAGGTGCCGTGCCCATTGTGCCACCCCTGCCGGGCGTGAACCTGCCGGGTGTATTTGTGCTGCATAACATCCCTGAGCTGGACGCGATTAAAGACTGGCTGGGCGCGCACCCCGTGAAGAACGTGGTGGTGGTAGGCGGCGGTTTCATCGGCCTGGAAGTGGCCGAAAACCTGGTCGAGAAGGGCTACCAGGTCGCGATTGTGGAAATGCTGAACCAGGTCATGGCCCCGGTCGATTACGACATAGCGGCCGACGTGCACGCGGACCTCAAACTGCACAACGTGGATCTGCACCTGGGCGATGGCCTCAAAGGCATCGAGCAGGTGGGTGATGGCCTGGCCGTGAACCTGACCAGCGGCGGTCAACTGGCCGCTGGCATGGTGGTTTTGGCCATTGGCGTGCGCCCGGATACCAGGCTGGCAAAAGAAGCCGGCCTGGAAGTCGGACCCCGCGGCCATATTGTCACGGATAACCACATGCGCACCTCAGACCCCGACATCTACGCAGTTGGCGACGCAGTGGAAGTGGTTTCCTTCATCACCGGCCAAAAGACCGCGCTGGCCCTGGCCGGCCCGGCCAGCAAGGAAGCGCGCGTGGCGGCGGATAATATCGCCGGGCGTGATGTGGCCTTCAACGGCGTGCAGGGCACTTCCGTGGTCAAGATTTTTGACCTGACCGTGGCCTCCACCGGCTTGAACAGCCGCCAGCTGGAACAGGCCAAACTGCCTTTCAACAGCGTCACCACCCACAATAACGACCACGCCTCCTACTATCCCGGCGCAGCCCCGCTGCACCTCAAGCTGCTGTTTGGCCCTGAGGGCCAAATCTACGGGGCGCAGGCGGTTGGCACGCGTGGTGTCGAAAAACGTGTGGACGTCATCGCCACGGCCATCCGTGGACACATGACTACCTACGACCTGGAAGAGCTGGAACTCTCCTACGCGCCGCCTTTCGGAGCCTCGCGCGATCCCGTGAACCAGGTTGGGTTCGCCGCCTCCAACGTTCTGCGCGGTGATGTGCAGGTGAAACACTGGGAAGATGTTGCCGGCTTGAACCCGGACGAGTGGTACTTCCTGGACGTACGCCGCCCGGAAGAACTGGCCATTGGCGAGCTTCCTATGGCGAAAAACATCCCGTTGCAGCAACTGCGCGAACACCTGGACGAGCTGCCCAGGGACCGTAAAATTTTAGTGAACTGCCAAAGTGGGCAGCGCTCTTACTTTGCCACCCGCTTGCTGCGTCAGAAAGGCTTTGATGCCTACAACCTGACCGGCGGCTACAAAACCTGGTCACATGCCAGCAACCATGAAAACAATCACAACCATCCCACGGAGCCCAAGCTGATGAACCCTGTTCTCACCCCCACCCAAACCCCCACCGCGGCCGCGCCGGCGCGCGAGTTGGTTGTTGATGCCTGCGGGCTGCAGTGCCCCGGTCCTATCCTCAAGCTGGCCAACCAGGTGAAGGAAATGCGGGATGGCGACGTGGTCACCGTCAAGGCCACCGACCTCGGCTTTGCCAGCGATGTGCAGGCCTGGTCAACGACCACCGGCAACACCCTGCTCGGCCTGGTGACCAACGATGGTCATATCGAAGCCCGCGTGCAAAAGGGGCTTGCCTCGGCTGAAGCCGCCAGCGCCCAACCTGGCGCGGTGACTGCCCCAGGCAAGGACCTGACCATGGTGGTCTTCTCAGGCGATTTGGACAAAGCCCTGGCCGCGTTCATCATTGCCAATGGTTTCGCCGCGATGGGCCAAAAGGCGACCCTGTTCTTTACCTTCTGGGGCCTGAACCTGCTGCGCAAAGACAACCCGCCCGCCGTGAAAAAGAACCTCGTTGAGCGGATGTTTGGCTGGATGATGCCACGTGGGGCCAGCAAACCCGGTTTGTCGCAGATGGGCATGCTCGGTGCCGGCACGGCGATGATTAAGGGCATTATGAAGAAGAAGAACGTCGATTCCCTGCCTGAGATGCTCAAGACTGCCCAGGCCAACGGCGTGAAGCTGCTGGCTTGCCAGATGTCCATGGACCTGATGGGCATTCGCCAGGAAGAGTTGATTGATGGTGTGGAGCTGGCCGGTGTGGCCACCATGGCTGCGGCTGCCACCGTATCCAACACGCATTATTTCATCTAAACCCAAATTAGTGCCGAATGAGCGGGCGGGAGTCAGTCCCGCCCGTTCATTTTTAACCCAGTTCTTCAAAAAGCCTTGAACACGCCACCTTTCAAGCGCTCATTTTCACCCAGGGCTGTGCGAGTTACGTGGCCGCGCACAGGCCGAATGCAAAACAGCCCGGAAAAAGGGCATCCTTTGTGGGGAAAGCTATACCATTTCTATACAGGTACGGCAGGCGGCGGGCGTAGAGTTAACTTGTCATTCACTCAACCTGGAGATGGAGGAACCGTGCCACGCGCAGCCCTAAAAACTATTATCACCCCGCTTTTATTCCTAATCACAATCAGCCTGGCCGGATGCTCGGTGGGGCAGCAGGCTGAAACCACCGGCACTACCATTGGTTACGGCACGGTGTCGGAAATCACCCAAACGGTCACCGTGGAAGAGTCTGGCTCCATCAGCCCACGCCAGGTGGCGACGGTTTCCTGGGCCACCCAGGGCACCATTGGCAACATTCTGGTCCAGGTCGGCCAGGCAGTAAAAGCCGATGATATCCTCATGACGCTTGACCAGGCCAGCCTGCCTGAAAGCGTTCGCCTTTCCCAGCTCAAACTGGCCCAAATGACCTCCCCGGCTGCCATTGCCGAGGCGGAACAGGCGGTGTTGGACGCGCAAAGTAGCCTGACCACCGCCCAATACGCGCGGACCAACCTGGATTACAAGGACCAGGGCACCATCGACAACGCCTATTACGAATATGTTTTGGCCAAGGAAAAGTATGAAAAGGCCAAAACGGACTACGACAACTGGGCGGATGAAGACGCCAGCGACCATTACGAGACCGACCTGGCGCCTTATTACACCGCGATGTACAACGCCAAGACGGAAATGGATTCCAAGGAATACGTCTACGAACTGTACAATTCCAACTCCTCCGCGCAGACCATCGCGGAGTATGACAGCGCCGTGACGTTGGCCGAGAACAAGCTGGTGGAAGCTCAAAACTACCTGGCAGCCATCACTGGCAAGAGTGTGCCTGCGGACGCCACCGGCGACAAGCTGTTGACCTATTACCAGACCAAGCTCAGCGTTGACGCTGTTAACCTGCGTGCCCCTTTTGACGGCATCGTGGGCGCCATTTACGACGAGCCAGGCATCCTGGTTTCCAACAATCACGCCAGCCTGGTACTGGTTGACCGCTCAGAACTCACTACCACCATCACCGTGGATGAAAGTAGCGTCATCATGCTGGCTGAAGGGATGAAGGCTGCCATTAGCGTGGATGTTTTACCGGAAAAAGCCTTCACCGGCACCGTACGCATGATTGAGCCGGTCGGCAAGGTGAGCAACGGGGTTGTGTATTACGATGTGGAAGTGGTGCTGGACCAGGCGGACGCGCAAATTCCGTTGAACGCCACCACGCAGGTCAGCATCCAGGTTGGGGAACCGGTCACCAGCCTGGTAGTACCGGCCACGGCAGTGCAAAGCGATACCACCGGCGAATACGTGCAAACGGTGGATAACGGCGTGACCGCGCGCGTGGACGTGGTGAGCGGTACCATCCTCTCGGATGATACCGTCATCGTGACAGGCAACCTGACCCCCGGCCAGCAGGTGGTGCTCATCCTCTCCACCAGCACCAACACAAGCAGTAATGGCATGGGCGGCTTGTTTGGCCCCGGCATCACCACCGGTGGCGGTGGCGGGCCGTCTAACTCTGGCGGACAGGTTCCCTCCGATGGTGGCGCCCCGGCTCCCAATGGGAACTGACCCGGTGGATTGCCATGATTGAAACAGAGAATATCTCTAAAACCTATAGACTGGGCGATACCAAGGTCCGCGCGCTCCGCAAGGTCAACCTGCGCGTGGAAGATGGTGAAATGCTGGCCATCGTCGGCCCTTCTGGCTCGGGCAAGAGCACATTGCTGGCCATCCTGGGTTGCCTGGACGTGCCCACCAAGGGTGTTTATCGGATTGACGGCCAGGAAGTGATGCGTATGAATGAACGCCAGCTGGCCGCCATCCGCCGCAAGAAGATTGGCTTTGTCTTTCAGCAGTTCAATTTGCTCCCGCGCACCAGCGCGCTTGAAAACGTGATGCTGCCGCTTTATTACAGCGGCGTCAGCCACCGCGCGCGCCAGGCCAAGGCTATGGAAGCGCTCGAAAGGGTCGGCCTGGCGGAACGGGCCAAAAGCCATCCAAACCAACTCTCCGGCGGCGAACAGCAGCGGGTGGCGATTGCCCGCGCGCTGGTGAACGAGCCGGCCATTCTGCTGGCGGACGAACCGACCGGCAACCTGGATACACATAAGGGTGCGGAAATTGTGGCAATTTTTCAAAAATTGAACCGCGAGGAGGGCCAAACGGTCATCTACGTTACCCATGACCCCTTCATTGCACGGCACACCCGCCGGATTGTATCCATCCAGGACGGCCGGATTGTGCGTGATGAGCCAGTGGAACATCCGCTGGCAGCCGGCACCCCGCGCTCGGATGACATTCTTGGTGAAAGCCTGTCCACGACGGTTGAGGAAGACGAGGAGGCCGGCTCATGAACCCCTTTGAGAATTTTCGCATTGCCCTGCGGGCCATTTCCGCCAATAAACTGCGCTCCGGTCTCACCATCCTGGGCATCGTGATTGGCGTGGCCGCGGTGGTCGCTCTCATGGCCGTGGGGCAGGGCGCCACCAGTGGCATCACCGCAAGCGTGGAAGGCATGGGCACCAACCTCATCACGGTCTCCAGCGGTGGACGCTCTTTCCAACGTATGGCAGGTGGGAGCGCCACTTCGCTCCTGTACAGTGATTATGAGGCCATCCTTGCGACCGTGGGTAACGAGGCGGCTGTGACCCCTTATTATGCCGGCATGGCCTCGGTGAAAAATGGCGACCGTACCGCCAGCGCGACACTGACAGGGGTTCTGCCCAACTACACCCGCGTAAACGCCTATAGCCTGGCCAGCGGGCGCTTACTCACCGACCAGGACAACCTGCAAAAAAGCCGCGTGGTGGTTTTGGGCGCCACCTCTGCCGAGGACTTGTTTGCCGGCCTGAACCCGCTGGGGCGGGAAATCCAAATTAACGGCAAAAACTTCAGCGTGGTGGGGGTGTTGGAAGCCAAGGGCTCTTCCGGCCTTACGTACCAGGACGACATGGTCCTCATTCCGCTGCAGACCGCCTACGAGGTCGTCTTTGGCGCGCAGGCCAAGTCCCGCGGTAAGAACACGGTCAGCGGCATTGCGCTTTCGGCGGCCGACGCGGACCAGGTGGACCTGATTATGGCGAACGTGGAGTTCACCCTGCGGCGCGAACACAGCCTCACCCTGACCGAGGACCTGCCTTTTTCGGTGAGCAGCCAGAGCCAGATGCTGGCATCCCTCACCAACATCAGCGGCACACTCACCACGCTGCTGGGGGCGATTGCCGGGATTTCACTGCTGGTGGGCGGGATTGGCATTATGAACATCACCCTGGTCAGCGTGCGCGAAAGGACCCGCGAAATCGGCCTGCGCAAGGCGGTTGGGGCACCCAAAGGCGTCATCCTGTTTCAATTTCTGACCGAAACCCTGACGCTTTCCATCCTGGGTGGCGTTCGGGGGGTGTTGATTGGTTGGGGAATCGCGTGGGGGGTATCCTCCGCGGGGCTCATCACCACCAGTGTCTCGAGCGAAGTGGTCATTTTGTCGCTTGGCATGGCCACGGTGGTTGGCCTGATTTTCGGCATCTATCCGGCTTACCAGGCCGCCAGTTTGCGGCCAATTGAAGCCCTTAAATATGAATAAACATATAAAGGAAAAAACATGAAAAAGAAAACCAATGTCACGCTCCTGCTCGCGGCAATTTTCCTAATTCTGCTGGCCGTTCTAAGCGCCGGCTTGGCCGCGTATGAAAGCTTTGGCCTGAACCGCCCGTTCACGCCGCAGTCGGGCGAAAGACCCTCCGGCACGCCTGGAGACATGCCTCAATGGGAGGGGAACGCCCCTTTCGGCGGGGATGGACAAACCGCTCCAGGCCAGGGCGGCACCCTGTTGACACCTCCAGCTGACGGCCAGGGCCGTGGGCAATATGGCGGCCCCACCGGCTTTACGGGGGGCATGCCCAGCCGGGGTGGCTTTTATCTTCTGCGGTATGCCAACCTGGCCGTGGTCGCGCTTGGGCTTGTGCTGAGCGTGCTGGCAGCCATTTTCGTGCTCAAAGGAAAAAAATGGGCGGCTATCCTCGCGGTGGTTTGGGCTGGCGTCATGCTGGTGGTGAATGCCTTCAGCCTGTTCATGCGTGCCGGCACCCTGTCCCTGGCAGTTCGGGCGGTTTGCCTCGCGCTCAGCCTAGCCATGATTGTGTTGCTGCTGTTGAATAAGAGCCGCGCGATCTGGGCCGCTCCCAGGCAACCCGCGCTGGTGGATGACGACGACGATGACGACGAGGACGAGGAAGAGGAGGGCGCGGGCCCGGTGGTTGATATCTTCCCGGTCGCGGGAGAGCCCGATAATGCAAGCCATCCGGCCGGTGCTGAGGATGACGATGACGACGAGGACGATTAACCCGGGCGGTTTCGCCTGGTAATTCATCACGGGCGGGGCCTCAACCAGGGCCCCGCCTGCTTTGCCTGGCAGGCATTCGCGAATGGGTGGCAACCGTGCTGTACCCCAGCGACCTGGCCTCGAGGTGTGGGACTTTGCCCCAAAACCCAGCTCGCACCTTGACGGGACCTCAATTTCGCTTTTATAATGGATAGATTTAATTTGGCTTCGAAAAAGGTGCAAAATGATCCTCCCAGGATTGATCGACGCGCATGTCCACCTCCGTGCTCCCGGTGGAGAGCACAAAGAAGATTTTCGTAGCGGCACCCGCGCGGCGCTGGCTGGCGGCTTTACCACCGTGTTGGCCATGCCCAACACAAGACCTCCGTTGGTGTCGGTTGACGCCTTTCGAATCGCCCAGAAATTGGCCAATTCCCAAAGTCTGTGCGATGTTTTTTTATACGCCGGGGCTTCCGCGGACCATATCGACGAAGTTCCGCGGCTGGCCAACCGGGCGGTGGCCCTTAAAATCTATATGGATGACACCTACGGGCCGCTCAAGGTGCGTGGCCTTGGCACGTTGGAGCGCATCTTTGCCTCCTGGCCCGAAAATAAGCTTATCTGCCTGCACGCGGAGGAGGAATCGGTGGCCGTCGGGGTGGCACTGGCGGCGGTGACACGCAAAAACGTGCATTTCTGTCACATTTCCCGCCGCGAGGAAATCGAGATGATTGCCTTCGCCAAAAGCGAAGGCCTTCCGGTCACGTGCGAGGTGACCCCGCACCATCTCTTCCTCACCTACGAGGATGGCCAGCGCCTGGGACCCTATGGTGACATGCGCCCCCGCCTGCAAACCCAGGATGACGTTGACGCGCTTTGGGAGCACATCAACACCACCATCGACATCATCAGCAGCGATCACGCCCCGCATACGCGCGAGGAAAAAGGCCCCTGGCCCCACTTCAACGAGCAAACGCTTTGGGATAACCTCGAGTACGAACAATACAACATCACTGCCAGCACGGCTTTTAGTTATGACCGTTTTTGGCGACCTGTAGCGGAAGACGTGAAGCAGTCTGAACCCCCTGAGTACACCTTGCACAGGTCCACCCCGCCGGGCGTGCCTGGGCTGGAAAGCACGCTGCCGCTGATGCTGACTGCGGCTGCCCAAAAACGCCTGACTTATGAAAGGCTGGTGGAGTTGCTGTGCGCCAATCCGCGCCGCATTTTTAACCTGCCGGAGCAGCACGATACCTGGGTTGAAGTGGATGAGAAGCTCTCGTACACCTTCCCCCTCCATCCCTTGCAGACCAAGTGCGGCTGGTCCCCCTTTGAGGGCATGCGCCTCATCGGCGCAGTTCAGTCCGTCACCTTGCGGGGCAGAAAAGTTGTTAAAGACGGGTTGGTCCTGGAGCAGCCCGAATCCGATATTAATTAAATGATATTAACTGGAGCGTAATATGTTGACACCACTTTTTGACCTTGGGACTTATAAGCGTGAACCTCGATTCACCAACGGTTTTTACCAAAAGGACATCCTGTCCGTCAGCCAGTTCAGCAAGGCGGACCTGGATTACATCTTTGAGCGCGCCCAGGAAATGCTGGCCATGTGCGAGACCTGGGGTACCTGTGATTTGTTGAAAGGCTACACCCTGGCCTGCGTGTTTTACGAGCCCTCCACCCGCACCAGCTCCTCCTTCATCGCTGCGATGGAACGCCTCGGTGGCAAGGTCATCCCCATCACGGAAGGCATCCAATATTCCAGCGTGTCCAAGGGCGAAAGCCTGATCGACAGCATGATTACTCTGGAGCAGTACTGCGATGTGATTGTGCTGCGCCACCCTGAAATCGGCTCTTCGGCCACGGCCGCCAAGTACGTCAAGGCCCCGATTATCAATGCCGGCGACGGCGCGGGCGAGCACCCCACCCAGGCCTTGCTGGACCTCTTCACCATCCAGCGCGAGCTGGGCACCCTTGATGGCCTCAAGGTGGCGATGGTGGGCGACCTGCGCTATGGCCGCACCGTGCATTCCCTCACCCGTCTGCTCTCCCAGTACGACGTCTCCCTGCGCTTTGTCTCCCCGGACACCCTGCGCCTGCCCCTGGACCTGATGAACGAGTTGATTGACAAGGGCCTGAATGTGCGTGAGACCAACAAGGTCTCGGACGTCATCGAAAATGCGGATGTGCTCTACGTGACCCGCATCCAGAAGGAACGCTTTAGCGACCTGGCGCAATATGAGGAAGTCAAGAACTACTTCGTCATCAGCCCCGATTTGATGGCCCAGGCCAAGGAAAAGATGGTCGTGATGCACCCGCTGCCGCGCGTCGGGGAAATTGAATACAAGGTGGATAAGGACCCGCGCGCCGCGTACTTCCGCCAGGTGCAAAACGGCCTGTATGTCCGCATGGCCCTGTTGGCTGCCGTGCTCGGCCAGGCCTAAGCAACCCAAACCCGTCCGGCAGGGAACTTTCTACCAGAACCAAGCTAAGAGGAGGACTTCATGGACTTTGTGACCAAGTTGACCCGCGCGATTGAGAAGAACAATTCCCTGCTGTGCGTCGGGATGGACCCGTCGGAAAGCCTTTTGCCGGCCGGCCCGGACCTCTACAGCCGGCTGCTCACCTGGGGCACGGACCTGGTGGTCCGCACGGCTGACCTGGTGTGCTGCTACAAGCCCAACATGGCCTTCTTTGAACAGTTTGGCCCCAAGGGCGTGCGCGCTTTGGCTGACCTGCTTGCCACGCTGCCCGCGGACATCCCCATCCTGTTGGACGCCAAACGCGGCGATATCGGCTCCACGGCCGAGGCTTACGCTCGCGGCGCCTACGAGCATTTTCACGCGGACGCTGTCACCCTCTCTCCTTACCTGGGTGGCGACGCGATTAAACCCTTCGTCCAGGACCCCGAAAAAGCCGTCTTTATCCTCTGCCAGACCTCCAACCCCAGCGCCGTGGAAATCCAGAACCATGGCAACCCGCCGCTCTACATCCACGTTGCCCAGGTCTCACGG
>ERZ1645192.3539-NODE-3539-length-12646-cov-8.064888_pt1 | contig 12646 bp, 25 predicted proteins | sample MGYA00575354_ERZ1645192 | MGnify/ENA primary metagenome ERZ1645192 (study PRJEB40844, sample SAMN11349763) | freshwater sediment metagenome | isolation source: river sediment | host: Sediment | place: India: Faizupur Khadar , New Delhi | collected 2017-02-21 ... | reverse complement strand
TGAACCTTGATTCACGGAGTCAGAGTCCGTTGTCCTGCCGTTGAACGATCTCCCAGTATTGGCGAGTACCTTGACCCTGAATTTCAGCCAGGATCGGCGTGCTGTATTATATCACTCTTCGGCTTTCGGTTCTTCAGTTTTTTTCTCGGCCTTCGGCTTGCGCGTGCGCTTCGGCTTTTCCTCGCCGGCTGTTGCTTTCGCGGCGGCTTTTTTCTTTGCCGGTGCCTTTTCTTTCTTTTCCTTCGGTTCCTTTGCCTTTGTTTCTTTTTTCGGTTTAGCCTTTGCCTTTTCCGGTCCCTTTTCGGGCTCTTTCTTCTGCGTGAGCTCTATGATCGCCATTGGGGCGGCGTCACCTTTTCGCAGGCCTATCTTCACGACCCGGGTGTAGCCTCCGTTTATGGCGGCGTATCGGTCCCCGATATCGGTAAAGAGCTTCCGGACGACCTTTTTGTCCCTCAGGAAGGCAAAGACAAGACGCAGGGAATGAAGGTCCTTTTTCTTGGCCAGGGTGATGAGCCTGTCGGCCACCTTTTTCAGCTCCATTGCCTTCGGGTTCGTCGTCTTTATGCTTTCATGATCGAAAAGAGCATTGGCGAGATTCATGAACAATGCCTTCCTGTGGCTCTTCGTCCGATTCATTTTTTTCACTCTGTTCTGATGCCTCATTGGTCAACCCCTACATGTGATCTTTTTTCTTGAGAACCATTTTGTCAAGTTCTTCCCGGGCGGGAAAACTGTCCAGTTTCAATCCGAGCCGCAGGCCCATGCACGACAGGATCTCCTTGATCTCGTTCAAGGATTTCCTTCCGAAGTTCTTCGTCATCAGTATTTCCTGCTCGGTTTTCTGGACAAGTTCGCCTATATATTTTATGTCCGCGTTCTTCAGGCAGTTCGCGCTCCTGACCGACAGCTCGAGCTCGTCGACGCTGCGGTACAGGTTCTCGTTAAAGTCCGTCTTCTCCTGCCCTCTTTCTTCTGCGGATTCCGCTTCTTCAATTTCGTCAAAGTTGATGAAGATCCTCATCTGCTCTTTTATGATCTTGGCCGCAAATGAAAGGGCGTCAAGCGGGTCGACGCTCCCGTCCGTCCAGATCTCCATGGTCAGCTTGTCGTAATCCGTGCGGCGGCCCACACGGGCCTGGCTCACGTTGTAGCTCACTTTGCGTATCGGGGAGAAGATCGCGTCGATCGGGATCGTCCCGATAGGCTCCGTTTCATCCACGTTCTGTTCGGACGGCTGGTAGCCACGGCCGAGCTTTGCCTTCATTTCCATATAGAGCCGGGCATCACTCGATAATGTGGCGATGTGCAGGTCCGGGTTCACGACCTCGACACCGCCGTCATGGGTGATATCGCCCGCTTTGACATCTTTCTTGCCCTTAACGTCGATCTTGAGAAGGGCCGGCTTATCGTCGGTCATCCTGATGACAGTTTTTTTCAGGTTCAGGATAATCTCGGTCACATCCTCTTTGACCCCGCGAACCGTTGAAAATTCGTGGTCGACAGATTCTATCCAGACCGATGTAATAGCAGCGCCCATGATCGAGGAGAGCAGTACCCTGCGAAGAGAGTTGCCGATCGTCACGCCGTACCCTCTTTCGAACGGTTCGGTGGAAAACTTGACGTAATCGCTTTCTTTCTTCTCTATCTCGATCTTGGTCGGCCTGATAAGCTCCTGCCAATTCTTTTCAAACATAGGCATGTACCCTCCTTGGGGTGGTAACTACCTTGAATAGTATTCCACGATCAGCTGTTCTTTAATCGGCAATGTTATATCGTCACGTGTCGGAAACAATTTTATGCTGCCTTTCATGTTGTCCTTGTCGAGGTCGATCCATGCCGGGACCCCCCTGCGAACCACAGATTCCAGTGCGTTGATAACGGAAGGCAGGTTTTTGTGCCGGACTTCTATAACGTCCCCCACCCTGACAAGGTACGAAGACGAGTTCACCGTCTTGCCGTTCACTGCGATATGCTTGTGCGAGACAAGCTGCCGGGCCTCGGCGCGTGATGTCGCAAAACCAAGGCGGAACACCATATTGTCGATCCTTCTCTCGAGAAAGATGAGGAAATTCGTGCCGGTGATCCCCTCTTTGCGCTCGGCCATGACGAAGAATCTTTTGAACTGTTTTTCGCTCAATCCGTAAATCCGGCGGGCGCGCTGCTTTTCACGAAGCCGCATGGCGTACTCCATGACCTTTCCCTTCGTGTCAACGTGCTGTCCCGGGGGATAGTTCCGTTTTTCGATCGCGCACTTTTCCGTATAGCATCTCTCGCCTTTTATAAAAAGCTTTATGCCTTCCCGGCGGCATAACTTGCATGTTGGTCCAACGTATCGTGACAATTTTGCCTCCTTTAGACTCTTCTGCGTTTCGGCGGTCTGCACCCGTTATGGGGGATGGGCGTAACGTCGCGGATGAGGTGGATCTTGAGGCCCGCGCTCTGCAGTGCCCGAAGCGCCGCTTCACGCCCCGCCCCTGGGCCTTTTACGTATACGTCAACCGTTCTGAGCCCGTGTTCCATCGCCTTTTTTGCGGCATTTTCAGCAGCGAGCTGCGCAGCGAACGGGGTGCTTTTTCTCGATCCCTTGAATCCGACCACTCCGCCGCTCGACCAGGACACGACATTGCCCTGCGGGTCAGTGATCGTGATAATGGTATTGTTGAAGCTCGATTGTATATAGGCTCCGCCGACGGGGATATTCTTTTTTACCTTCTTCTTTCCAGTTCTTCTGACTTTCGCCATTTACACCACCTCGTCGTTATTTTCGTTTCATCGAAGTCTTTCTCGGGCCTTTCCGGGTCCGGGAATTCGTCCGTGTCCTCTGCCCGTGGACAGGAAGGCTTCTGCGGTGCCTCAGGCCCCGATAGCATCCGATATCCATGAGCCTCTTTATATTCATGCTCACTTCTTTTCTCAGGTCGCCTTCGACCTTGTACTCGTTCTCGAGAATGTCCCTGATCTTCGCGATCTCGTCATCAAGAAGTGTGTGCGTCCTCTTGTTCGGATCGATCCCGGCCTGTGCCAGGATCCTGGCGGAAAGGGTCCGCCCGATCCCGTAAATGTAGGTCAGGGCGACCTCGATCCTTTTGTCCCTGGGTATGTCAACACCTGCAATACGTGCCACGCTTTGCCTCCTTAACCCTGTTTCTGTTTATGTTTGGGGTTCTCGCATATGATCCTGACAACGCCCTTGCGCTTGATGATCTTGCATTTGTCGCATCTCTTCTTGACCGAAGGTTTCACCTTCATGCTGTCCTCCTACTTAACCCTGTAGATGATCCTGCCTCGCGTGAGGTCATAGGGTGATAATTCAACAACTACCTTATCTCCCCGCAGAATTTTAATGTAATGCATGCGCATCTTTCCCGACACGTGGGCGAGTACCCTGTGCCCGTTGGGGAGTTCCACTCTGAACATTGCGTTCGGCAACGGCTCCACGACCGTTCCCTCTATTTCGATTCCTTCGCCTTTTGGCATCGTACCTCTCTATATTTTGCTCAATATGACGGGCCCGTTATTCGTAACGGCCACTGTGTGTTCAAAATGAGCCGACAGACTGCCGTCCTTTGTTGCGGCAGTCCATCCGTTGTCCTTGATGTAAACCTCGCTCTTTCCCATGTTCACCATCGGTTCGATCGCAAAGACCATCCCCGCCTTCAGCCTGATCCCGGTACCCTTCGTCCCGTAATTGGGAAGCTGGGGATCTTCGTGCAGGTTTCTTCCGATGCCGTGGCCGACGAATTCCCGCACCACCGAGAACCTGGACGCCTCCACATGCTCCTGGATTGCGTGGGATATGTCGTGCAGCCTGTTGCCTTCACGGGCCTCGGCTATACCACGGTACAGAGATTCCTGTGTGACGGTCATGAGCTTCTGAGCGGCTTTCGAAATGCCTCCCACGGCATATGTCATTGCAACGTCTCCATAATATCCTTCGTAAAGAAGGCCGAAATCGATGCTGACGATATCGTTCTCCTTAAGCTGCCTCTCCGACGGCATGCCGTGGACGACCTCGTCGTTCACCGAGATACAAAGGCAATAGGGAAACCCGTTGTATCCCTTAAAGGCAGCCTGCATGTTGCCTGCCTCTTTTATCCTCTCTTCACAGGCGGCCTCAAGATCCATGGTCTTGACGCCGGGTTTCACAAGATCTTTCAGGTAGAGGAGAATTTCCATCGCCCGGCTGCTGGCGATGCGCATTTTTTCAATCTCCTCGCTCGTCTTTAAAAAGATCATCTCTTATGTTCGGGCGCCATTACCTCTGGCAAGCCTCATATCCGGATGACCACCCGGACACAATCGCTATCGTCGTCCCTTCATGCCTCTCTGTGATTTCTTCACAAGGCCGTCGTAATGCCGCAGAATAAGATGTGATTCTATCTGCTGGATCGTGTCCAGAGCAACACCGACGACAATAAGAAGCGCCGTTCCGCCGAAATAGAAGGGGACGTTAAATTTTTTCACGAGCAGCGTCGGCAGCACGCAAACGAACGAGATGTATACCGCGCCGATAAACGTTATCCGTGTAAGGATCTTATCGATATACTCCGAGGTGCGTTTGCCCGGCCTGATGCCCGGTATGTACCCGCCGTATTTCTTCATATTGTCCGCCACATTGTCCGGGTTGAAAACGATGGCGGTGTAAAAATAACAGAAGAAGATGATGAACCCTATGTAAAATATCTCGTGCAGCAAAGACCCGGGCGTGAAAAGCTCCGCGACCTTTTTTGCATACGGGTGCGTTATAAAGTTCGAGATCGTGGCCGGGAACATGATGATCGACGAGGCGAAGATCGGCGGGATGACACCGGCCGTATTGACCTTCAGGGGAAGGTGCGTCGCCTGCCCGCCCATCATTTTGCGTCCCACAACACGTTTCGCGTATTGCACGGGGATCCTGCGCTGCGATGTCTCCATGAATATGATGAAGGCAATGACCGCCAGCATCATCACGATGAGGACAAGGACGACGAACCAGTTGAGCTCGCCCGTGTTGACAAGGCTCCACGTCCCGGCGATAGCGTTCGGCATCCGGGCGACAATGCCGGCAAAGATGATCAGCGAAATACCGTTGCCGATACCCTTTTCCGTAATCTGTTCGCCCAGCCACATGATGAATGACGTTCCGGCGGTCAGGGTGATCATCGTCATCAGCCTGAAGCCCCAGCCGGGGTTGAAAACGACCGCTTCGCCGCCGGCGCCGCGCATCTGTTCGAGCCCTATGGCAATAAAGAGGCCCTGGATGATGCTGATAACGATCGTTCCGTAGCGGGTGTACTGGGTTATCTTTCGCCTGCCCGCTTCTCCTTCCTTCGATAATCGCTCCAGTGTGGGGATCACGACGGTAAGGAGCTGCAGGATGATCGATGCGCTGATGTACGGCATGATCCCGAGAGCAAAAATCGAGAGCCTCTCCAGACCGCCGCCCGCGAACATATCAAAAAACCCGAGCAACGTACCTTTGGCACGTTCGAAGATACCGGCAAGGACGTTCCCGTCAATGCCCGGTGTCGGGATATGAATACCGACGCGGTAAACGGCAAGCAACGCCAGCGTCCATATGATTCTGCGCTTCAGCTCGGGAATCTTTCCAATATTTTGGAAACCTCCCATTAAGCGATTACCTCCACTGCACCACCCTTGGCCTCAATCTTCTCGATGGCCTTCTGTGATGCCTTGTGAACCGAAATCTTTATCGGGAAATCTATCTCTCCCATGGAGAGAAGCTTGATACCGTCCTTCATCTTCTTGATGAAACCCGCTTTCATGATATCATCAATACCGACCTTTTCCATGCCTTTGAACTTCTCAAGATCGGCGATGTTGATAACTGCATATTCCTTGCGGAACGGGTTCTTGAAACCCCTCTTGGGGATTCTGCGCGTCAGTGGCAGCTGGCCGCCTTCGAAGCTCTTTCCTTTTGTCCCGCCGCTCGTTGACCGCTGTCCTTTATTTCCATAGCCGGCCGTCGTGCCGAGGCCCGACCCGGTGCCGCGCCCAACGCGCTTGGGGCCCTTCTTTGATCCCGGAATTGGTTTAAGGTCTGATAGTTTCATTTACTGAGCGTCCTCCAGTACTGTTACAAGGTGAATCACCTTTTTGACCATTCCCCTGATCTCGGGAGTATTTTTGACCGTTCTTTCCTGGTAAAGTCTCTTGAACCCCAGGCTCCGCACGGTTGCCCTCTGGTCTTCGGGACATCCGATGTAGCTTTTTGTCCATTTAATTTTGAGGTGGCTCATTTTAACCCTCTTCTACTTTCAGTTTTCCTCTCTGCTTCAGCGCCAGCTCGGGCGATTTCAAGAGAGACAGGCCCCTTATCGTTGCCTTGACAACATTATGATAATTCCTGGAGCCGTAACACTTGGTAAGGATATTTGTGATACCGGCAACTTCAACGACAGCCCGGACGGCCCGGCCGGCGATAACGCCCGTTCCTTCCCGCGCAGGTTTCATATAGACCTGACTTGTTCCGAATTTTGCCATTATCTCGTGAGGGATCGTTCCCTTTTCGAGGGAGACGTCTACAAGGCTTTTCTTCGCCCTTTCAACGGCTTTTCGTATTGCATCAGGGACTTCGTTGGCTTTGCCCAGTCCGTAACCGACCTTCCCATTACCGTCGCCGACAACAACTATGGCGCTGAAGGAAAATCTGCGGCCACCCTTGACAACCTTGGCGACGCGGTTGATATAAACCAGCCTGTCCTGTAACTCGAGATCGCCTGCGTCTATTCGCTTTCTTTCAACCAACACAACCTCCCGTTAAAATTTTAACCCTGCTTCACGAGCCCCGTCAGCGAGTGCTTTGATCCTGCCGTGGTATTTGAAACCGTTCCGGTCGAAAACGATCTCCGTTATGCCGAGCCCTATCGCCTTTTTGCCGATAGTCTCGCCGACCTTCTTCGCGGCGTCGCTGTTGCCGCCGCTCTTCAACCCTTCCTTAACTTCCTTGTTGAGGGTTGATATCCCGGTTATCACCTTCTGCTGGGTGTCATCGACCAACTGTGCGTAAATCTGCCTTATGCTCTTGAAAACGGTGAGCCTTGGCTTCGTCGGGGTACCGTGGACCTTTTTCCGTATTCTCCGTTTGCGTCTCTGCCGGGCTTCGACTTTGTCCTTTCTCTGCATACCGCTACTCCTTATTTCCCGCTTTTGCCTGCTTTCTTCTTCAGGACCTCATCGGCGTACTTGACGCCCTTGTTCTTGTAGGCATCCGGCTTCCGTAAAGCCCGTATCTTAGCTGCGGTCTGTCCAACCAATTCTTTATCGATACCCTGGATCGAAACCTGGGTCTGTTTTTCGAGTTGTCCGCTTATCCCTTCGGGGAGATCGAAAACTATCGGGTGTGAATACCCAAGGAAGAACGTGAAGGTGCCGGGCTGGAATTCGGCCCTGTAACCGATCCCGACAATTTCGAGTTTCTTCTCAAACCCTTTCGACACACCGTCGACCATGTTTGCTATGAGGGTCCTCATAAGGCCGTGATACCCACGGATGGTCTTTTCTTCGCTCGTACGGGTGACCGTCACAACAGTGCCGTCAATGCTGAGCTCCAGCCCTTTCAGGAAGGGCCTTTTCAGCGAGCCTTTCGGTCCCGTGACAAAGACTTCACCGTCTTTGAGTTCCAGTTTTGTCCCCTGCGGGAGTATAATTGGCTTTTTTCCTATCCTCGACATGAATACACCTCACCAGACTACGAGAAGGGGTTCGCCCCCAACCTTGTTCTTCATTGCATTTCTGTCGGTCATCAGACCCTTCGACGTTGAAATGACGACTATTCCTGTCCTGTTCCTGAACCTCGGCAGGTCAGCAACGCCTGCGTACACGCGTCTGCCCGGCTTGCTGATAGTCTTGAGTCCCGTTATGACGCTCTTCGCGTTCTCGTCATAGCTGATGTAGACCTTCAGGAATTTTTTCCGGGATTCGTCAACGAAGGTCTTGTAGTTTCTCACGTACCCTTCTTCCTTGAGGATCTTGGATATCGAAAACTTCATATTTGAATAAGGAATGTCTACCGTTTCATGACGGGCAATGATGGCGTTCCGTATCCTTGTCATCATGTCTGCTATTGGATCAACCATACCCATAGTACCACCTCACCAGCTTGATTTTAGAACACCGGGGATCTCGCCCCTCAGGGAATAGGACCGAAAGCAGACCCTGCACATCTGGAATTTCCGGATAAATGCCCGTGGCCTACCGCAGACGGCGCATCTGTTGCGCACGCGCACTTTGAATTTCGGCGCCCTCTTTGTTTTCTCGATCATTGCTTTTCTTGCCATGAAAGTCCTCCACTAGCTCCTGAAAGGCATGCCCATGAGTTTTAAAAGCTCATGGCCTTCTTCGTCCGTTTTCGCGGTTGTTGTAATTGTTATGTTCATTCCCCTGATCTTGTCGATCTTGTCGTACTCGATCTCCGGGAAAATTATCTGCTCTTTCAGGCCAAGGGTGTAATTCCCGCGACCGTCGAAAGACTTCGGCGATACGCCCTTGAAGTCCCTGACCCTTGGCAGGACTATGGTCACGAGCTTGCGGTAGAACTCGTACATCCTTTCCCTGCGCAGCGTGACCATGCACCCGACGGACATGCCTTCCCGCAGTTTGAAGGACGCTATCGATTTCTTCGCTTTCGTAATGACCGGCTTCTGGCCGGTGATCTGCTTAATATCACCTGAAGCCGCATCGAGGGCCTTTATGTTCTGCAGGGCCTCGCCAAGACCTATGTTCAGGGTTATCTTAACTATTTTCGGCACTTCCATGACGTTCTTGTACTGGAAACGCCTCATGAGCGCCGACTTGACTTCTTTTTCGTAAAATTCCCTAAAATTATCCAACGACCGCCTCCCGCTTACTTATCAATGATCTCGTCACATTTCTTGCAGAAACGGACCTTCTTGCCGTCTTCCAGGACCTTCTTCCCCGTCCGGACGGGCTTCGCACATTTCTCGCAATAGATCATCACATTCGAGACATGGATCGAGCTTTCCTTCTCCATGATGCCGCCCTTGGCCTTCTGGCTCGGCCGGACATGCTTCTTCACCATGTTGACCTTTTCCACGATCAGTCTGTCTTTCTTCTTGTTTATCCTGAGGACCTTGCCGGTCTTTCCCTTATCTTTTCCGGTCGTCACCATGACAAGGTCATTCTTTTTTACATGATAGAGCTTTTCCATATTTACCTCACACAACCTCAGGCGCCAGCGAAACGATCTTCATGAACCTTTTCGCCCTCAACTCCCGTGCGACAGGGCCGAAGATGCGCGTGCCGACAGGTTCGTTATACTGGTTTATTATGACTGCCGAATTATCATCGAACTTCACGTAGGAACCGTCGTTCCGGCGTATCTCTTTTTTCGTCCTGACGATGACGGCCTTGACCACTTCACCTTTCTTGACCTTGGAGTTCGGGATGACCTCTTTTACGGATGCAACAATGATGTCGCCCACTGTCCCATACCGTTTCCGTGACCCGCCAAGAACCTTGATGCAGCCAAGCTTCTTTGCGCCGGAATTATCGGCAACTTCGAGTTTAGATCTCTCCTGAATCATGCGCCACCTCGTTCTTGACCAAGAAAAGTTCCTCGTGTCTGACAACCTCTTTCACAAGCCAGCGTTTATCTTTGGAGAGAGGCCTTGTCTCGACGATCAACACCCTGTCGCCCGTCTTGCTGGAATTATTCTCGTCGTGTGCTTTATATCTCAGTTTCCTTTTGATGAACTTGTGATATTTCGGGTGTTTGAGAAATTTTTCAACTTCCACGACAACCGTTTTGTCCATTTTGTCTTTGATGACCCTGCCGACCATCTTTCGCTTGTTTATTTCACGTTTGGCTTCCATGGGAACCTCTTTAAGCATTTATTCCTTTGCGCTCAAGACGGTTTCTATCCTGGCGACATCTTTCTTTAAGGTATTCATACGCGCTGTATTCTCGAGCTGTCCGGTAGAATGCTGAAATCTCAAATTAAAAAGTTCTTCCTTGAGATCCTTCCTTTTCTTCATCAGCTCTTCCTTCGTCAATTCCTTGAAGTCTTTCGCTTTCATTGTTCCTCACTTCGTGCAATGAACTTGGTGCCGATAGGAAGTTTAAAAGAAGCGATCCTTAATGCCTCGCGTGCCTTATCCTCGGGAACGCCTGTGATCTCGTAGAGAACCCTGCCGGGTTTCACGACCGCCACCCAGCCTTCGTTGGGGCCTTTTCCCTTGCCCATCCTTGTTTCAGCCGGCTTCTTCGTTATCGGCTTGTCGGGAAATACCCTGATCCAGACCTTTCCGGTCCTCTTGACATATCTCGTAAGAGCGATACGAGCCGCTTCGATCTGACGGGATGTGATCCACCCGCCTTCGGTGGCCTGGAGCCCAAAGTCACCGAAACTGACCACGTTACCACGCTGCGCAACGCCCCTAAGGGTACCCTTTTGAACTTTCCTGTATCTTACCCTTTTTGGTGCAAGCATTACCGAGCCTCCTGAAATACTTCTCCCTTAAATATCCAAACCTTTATACCGATCACACCATACTTTGTCGATGCGCGAGCATAGCCATAATCTATATCTGCGCGAATCGTCTGCAGAGGCACTCTGCCTTCGCGATACCATTCCGTCCTGGCCATCTCAGCACCGCCTAGCCTGCCGGCACACATCGCCTTGATGCCTTTTGCGCCGAATTTCAATGCCTGCTGAACGTTCTTCTTCATCGCCCGTCTGAATGAAACCCTCCGCTCGATCTGCGATGCAACATTCTCCGCTACGAGCTGGGCGTCCGTCTCCGGTCTTTTGACCTCTGTTATATTGAGGATCACCTCTTTATCGGTAATTCTCTGCAACTCTCTTTTCAGGTTTTCGACCTCGGCGCCTTTGCGTCCGATAACAAGTCCCGGCCGCGATGTGTGGATGTTTATCTTGGCCCTCTTGTCTTTATTTGCTGCGCGCTCGATCTCGATCTTCGATATCCCGGCCTGATAGAGCTTCTTCTTCAGGAATTTCTTGATAATGAGATCTTCGTGAAGGAACTTCGCGTAATTGCGTGACGCGAACCATTTTGAATCCCAGGTCTTAATGACCCCGAGTCTGAAACCGGTAGGGTTAACTTTCTGACCCATTTAACCTCCAAAAAAGTCTATGCTTCATCCAGGATGAGCGTTATATGGCTTGATCTCTTGCGTATTTTCGTAGCACGACCCATGGCCCGCGGCATAAAGCGTTTCATTATCGGGCCGCCGTCCACCATGATGTTCTTAACGTAGAGATTATCGATGTCTACGTACTTTTTCTGCCGGGCGTTCGCTATTGCGCTGTCCAGAAGCTTCTTCAATATAAAAGCGCCCTTCTGCGGCATATAGGTCAAAAGCCCTGAAGCATCGTTGACATTCTTCTGCTTGATAAGGTCAGCGACGATCCGTACCTTCCGTGGTGATATATGTATCATTCGAGTTTTCGCCTTGATCTCCATAAATTAATCCTTTTTCTTCGCCACTTTCGACTTTCTATCGCCGGAATGGCTGTGGAATGTCCGCGTCGGTGAAAACTCACCGAGTTTATGACCGACCATTTCTTCCGTTACGAAAACCGGTATAAATTTCTTCCCGTTATGTACAGCAAATGTAAGTCCCACAAAATCAGGGGTTATTGTCGAACGGCGTGACCACGTCTTAATGACTTTTGAACCTCTTGTTTCCTTCGCCTCATCGACCTTTTTCTCTAACTTTGCTTCTAAAAATGGCCCTTTTTTGACGGAACGTGCCACAACAACCTCCTAACCTCTCAGTTTAATGATAAACTTGTCTGTCCGTTTGTTCTTCCTCGTCTTCTTGCCCTTCGCCAGTTGACCCCAGGGAGAACAAGGATGCCTGCCGCCCTTCGAACGGCCTTCGCCACCGCCCAGGGGATGATCCACAGGGTTCATCGCGGTGCCGCGGACAGTAGGCCTTACACCAAGCCATCTCGGCTTACCCGCTTTACCGACCGTTATATTCTCATGATCTATGTTACCCACCTGCCCGATCGTCGCCATGCAGGTGAGATTGACGAGCCGCACTCCGCCTGATGGAAGCCTCAAATGGCCGTAACCGCCTTCCTTCGCAACGATCTGCGCATAGCTTCCGGCACTGCGGGCAAGCTGCCCGCCCTTGCCTGGCTTCATCTCGATGTTGTGAACGAAAGTTCCCAGCGGGATGAACTTCAGAGGAAGCGCGTTGCCTTCTTTTATCTCTGTATCGGGCTTCATACTGGCGATGACCGTATCGCCCGCCTTCACGCCGAGCGGTGCCAGGATATAACGTTTCTCCCCATCGATGTAATGGATGAGGGCGATATTCGCTGACCGGTTCGGATCGTATTCGACGCCGGCGACCTTGCCGGGGATCTCAAACTTGTCGCGCTTGAAATCGATGATACGAAAGCGCCTTTTATGTCCGCCGCCAATGTGCCGCGTGGTGATCTTTCCACTATGATTTCGTCCGCCTGTTTTTTTGATCGGCTTCAAGAGCGATTTTTCCGGCTTGTCCTTCGATACCTCGTCAAAGGTAAGCCCGCTCATGAAACGCCGTCCGGCGGAGGTTGGCTTGTATTCTTTCACGCCCATTACGCACCCTCAAAAATCGTGATTTTGTCCTTCGGACTTAACTTTACGATGGCCTTTTTCCAAT
>ERZ1645192.3538-NODE-3538-length-12650-cov-10.102977_pt1 | contig 12650 bp, 13 predicted proteins | sample MGYA00575354_ERZ1645192 | MGnify/ENA primary metagenome ERZ1645192 (study PRJEB40844, sample SAMN11349763) | freshwater sediment metagenome | isolation source: river sediment | host: Sediment | place: India: Faizupur Khadar , New Delhi | collected 2017-02-21 ... | reverse complement strand
GGCGTGGCGATCAGCACGTCGGCGCCGCGCATGATCTTGGCTTCCTGATCGGCGAAGGAAACGCCGCCAATGAGCAGGGCGACGTTGAGCTTGTGGTTGGCGCCGTAGCGGTCGAAGCTTTCCTCGACCTGCGCGGCGAGTTCGCGCGTCGGCTCAAGGATGAGCGTGCGCGGCATGCGGGCGCGGGCGCGGCCCTGTTCGAGGCGGGAAAGCATCGGCAGGGTGAAGGCGGCGGTTTTGCCGGTGCCGGTCTGGGCGATGCCGAGCACGTCGCGCCCTTGCAGGGCGTGCGGGATGGCCTGGGCCTGGATAGGCGTGGGAGTCGTATAGCCGGAAGCTTCAACGGCTTGCTGGACTTTCTCGCTAAGGCCGAGTTCTGCGAAGGTCATTCATGATCCTGAAAAGGACGGCGCGATATGACGCGCGGCCCTGAAAACAGCTCCACTACCGGGAGCCTGGGCGCGTCAATGTGTCGGAAGACGCCTCGTCTTAAGGCGATACGGACGTCGGCCACGCGCGGGGCTCTTGATCGTCGCCCGTTGCTATGCGCGGCAAACTCTCGAAAGTCAATGGATTTCGCGGAAAGCAACCTGAGCTGAGCGAAAAAATGCGCGCGGGCGGGCGTGACGCGCGGGCGAAACCGGCCCACAATCGCCGACAGACAACAAGAGGGAGCCCCCATGGCGGCCAGCGCGCATCTTCTGTTCATTCCCGGCCTCGGCTGCAACGCCCGGCTCTATCAGCCGCAATTGGCGTTTTTCGCCGGCAGGGTCGCCATGAGCGTCGCGGACCACACGCGCGGCGCGACGATGGCTGACATCGCGCGCCAGATCCTCGCCGCCGCGCCGCCGCGCTTTGCGCTCTGCGGCCTGTCGATGGGGGGCTATATTTCCCTCGAGATCATGCGGCAGGCCCCCGAGCGGGTGGAGCGTCTGGCGCTTCTCGACACGACCGCAGCCCCCGACACGCCGGAGGGGCGGGCGCGGCGTGAACTCAACATGCAGAAGACCGCTGACGGGCGCTACGAGGAGGTGATGGAGGCGTTGTGGAGCGCGCTCGTGCATCCCGACCGCCAGCAGGACGCGGCGCTGAAGGCCGAGGTCGTCGGCATGATGCGCGAGGTCGGCGCGGACGCCTTCCTGCGACAGCAGGGGGCGATCCTCCAACGCATCGACTCGCGGCCGCACCTGCCGGCCATCGCCTGCAAGACGCTGGCGCTGGTGGGCGAGCAGGACGCGCTGACCCCCGTGGCCGCGGCGCGCGAAATCGCGGCGGGCGTGCGCGGCGCGCAACTCGTGATCATTCCCGATTGCGGCCACATGGCGACCATGGAGCGGCCCGAAGCCGTCAACGCGGCGCTGGCCGACTGGCTCGCCTGAGCGCCAACAAAAAAGGCGGGAAAGACCCCGCCTTGTTTACCAGACCGGCCGCGACGCGCCTATTTGCGCTCGGGCGCGTCGAGAATGGAGCGCTGTTCGGTGTAGCGGCGCACGGTCGAGGCCGTGGCGGAATAGTCGATGCCGTGTTCGCCGGGGGCATAGCGCGCCTTGCCCGACGGGTGGGCCGTGGCGGCATAGCCGCTGTTCTTCAGGAAGGCGAATTCCGGCAATTGGCCGGCGCGGCCAAGGCGGTCGAGAATGTCGGCCGTGGCGATCGACACCAGCGCAATGACGGCGACAGAAAGAGCCAGTCCTTCGAAGGTCGTTCCCCGCCGATCTTCGGCAAAGCGCCGCATCATGTTCATTTTCCTTGCCTTTCTGTCCCGCAGCCAAGGTTGAATTCTAGGCTGGCGTGGTAAACGCAAGGTTGATGCGACGCTTTTATTCCTCGGGTTATCCCCGCTTTCAACCGCGATCGGGCATCATCCGCAGCAGCGTGCCGTCTTTTTGCACGACGTGATGCCAGACGCTGATCGCCGCATGCAGGACGGCGAGGATGATCAGGGCGAAGGCGCCGATCTCGTGAATTTCCGTCAGCGGCTTGTAGACTTCTGGCGTGCGCGCGAAGGGCGAGGCGATCTGGAACAGGCCGAAGTCGAGGCCGCGACCGCGCCACAGCAATGTCGGCACGCCGATGACCGGCACGGCGATCATCAGGCCGTAGAGCGCCAGATGGCCGAGGCCTGCCGCGCGCTGCATCAGCGGGCCGATGCTGGCCGGCTGGGGCGGGGCGGGATGCGTCAGGCGCCAGGCAATGCGCACGACGACGAGGACCAGCAGCGTCACGCCGCCGATCGCGTGCAGGTTGATCAGCGCCGACTTCCATTCCTTGGGAAAGGCGTCGATCGTCAGGCCGCCTGCGAACAGGGCGACGATCAGGGCCGCGCTGATCCAGTGCAGCGCGATCGAGCCCGAATTGTAGCGTGCAACCTTGAGAGCTTCGGTCATGGCGGCAATCCCCAGCGGGTTTACTCAGCCTTGCGCCTCGTCAACGCTCTTCACAAGTTAAGATTCTGTCATGTTTGTCATATGTCAACAATGTCAGCCGTGGCGGCGAAGGCGGCGCGCTCCTGAATGAAGGCGAAGCGCGCTTCCGGCTTCGAGCCCATCAGGCGCTCGACGGAATCGGCCGTCGCTTCCTTCTCCTCGGCCCGCACGATGACGCGCAGCAGGGTGCGCGAACGCGGGTCCATCGTCGTTTCCTTGAGCTGGGCCGGCAGCATTTCGCCGAGGCCCTTGAAGCGGCCGACCTCGATCTTGCCCTTGCCGGTCAGCACTTTCCTGATCAGCTCGTCCTTGTGCGCGTCGTCGCGGGCATAGACGTTCTTCGAACCCTGCGTCAGCCGGTAGAGCGGCGGCACGGCGAGGAAGAGATGGCCGCCTTCGATCAGCTTCGGCATTTGCCGATAGAAGAAGGTAATAAGCAGCGAGGCGATATGCGCGCCGTCGACGTCGGCGTCGGTCATGATGATGATCTTCTCGTAGCGAAGATCGGCGTCCTTGTAATGCGAGCCGGCGCCGCAGCCGAGCGCCTGCAGCAGGTCGGCGAGCTGCTGGTTGGCGGCGACCTTGTCGCGCGTCGCCGAGGCGACGTTGAGGATCTTGCCGCGCAAGGGCAGCACGGCCTGCGTCGCGCGGTTGCGCGCCTGCTTGGCGGAGCCGCCGGCCGAGTCGCCCTCGACGATGAACAGTTCCGAGCCGTCCGCGCCGGTGTTGGAGCAATCGGCGAGCTTGCCGGGCAGGCGCAGCTTGCGCGTCGCGGTCTTGCGGGCGACGTCCTTCTCGGCGCGGCGGCGCAGGCGCTCCTCGGCGCGCTCGATCGACCAGTCGAGCAATTTGGCGGCGGTCGGCGGCGAAGCGGCGAGCCAATGGTCGAAGGCGTCGCGCACCGTGCCCTCGACGATGCGCGAGGCCTCCAGCGTCATCAGCCGGCCCTTGTTCTGGCCCTGGAATTCCGGCTCGCGGATGAAGACCGAGATCATCGCGGCGCAGGTCGCCATGACGTCGTCGGTGGTGATGGCGCTGGCGCGCTTCGACTGGCCGATGCGCTCGGCATGGTCCTTCAGGCCGCGCAGCAGGGCGATGCGGAAGCCCGCCTCATGCGTGCCGCCGTCGGGCGTCGGAATCGTGTTGCAATAGGAATGGACGAAGCCGTCCTCGTTGGCGAGCCACGCCACGGCCCATTCGAGCGAGCCGTGGCCGCCGGGCTTCTCGACCTTGCCGGTGAAGATCTGGTCGGCGACGAGCTCCTTGCCCTCGGTGTCCTGCGCCAGATAATCGCGCAGGCCGCCGGGAAAGCGGAACACGGCCTCGGCCGGAATCGACCCGTCGGCCGGCAGCAGCGCGGGGTCGCAGCGCCAGCGGATTTCGACGCCGCCGAACAGATAGGCTTTCGAGCGCGCCATCTTGAACAGGCGGGCGGGCTTGAAGCTCGCGTCCTTGCCGAAGATCTGGTCGTCGGGCTTGAAGCGGACGCGGGTGCCGCGCCGGTTCTGGGTCTTGCCGAGATGTTCTAGGCCGCCGACGGCATGGCCGCGCTCGAAGACCTGCCGATAAAGTTGCTGGCCGCGCGCCACCTCGACCTCGAGGCGCTCCGACAGGGCGTTGACGACCGAGACGCCGACGCCGTGCAGGCCGCCCGAGGTCTGGTATGCGCCGGAATCGAACTTACCGCCGGCGTGCAGCGTCGTCATGATGACTTCGAGCGCCGACTTGTCGGGGAATTTCGGATGCGGATCGACCGGAATGCCGCGGCCGTTGTCGGTGATGGTCAGCCAATTATCCGGCTCGACCAGCACTTCGATCCAATTGGCGTGGCCGGCGACGGCCTCGTCCATCGAATTGTCGATGACTTCGGCGAAGAGGTGATGCAGCGCGGTTTCGTCGGTGCCGCCGATATACATGCCGGGGCGGCGGCGGACGGGCTCCAGACCTTCCAGCACCTCGATCGAGGCGGCGGTGTAGCCGGCCTCGCCGGGCGTGCCGTTCGTCGGCGGGGCCTTGGCCGCCGCCTGCGCCTTGCGCGGCTCGGCCTTGGCCGGGGGAGCCTTGCGCGCGCTTGCGCCGCCGAAGAGGTCGTCATTGGACATTTGAAAACTCGGGGTCCTGCATCGAATCGATCCGCACCCTTATGCCATGTTTGGCGCGGCGATGGGAACGGAACGAAAACGTCTGCGCACAGCCGCCGCCGTCGCCGCATTAAGGGCGGCGAAGGCTTTGCCGGTTAATTTGGGCGGCATTGCGCCGGCCTCATGCCGGCAAACGAGGATTATGATGAGCGATTTCGACGGTCCGCTGACGATTGTTCTTGTCGGCGATCACGGCCATGAAACCGGCGGGCTCACCAAGGTCACGTTCGACAGCGCCATCGGGCTGAAAGCGGCCGGCCACCGGCCGATCGTGTTTTCGGCCGCCGGGCCGATCGATCCGCGGCTGACCGAGGCCGGGATCGAATGTGTCTGCATGGAGCAGCATTCGCTCGTCGATCATCCCTCCAAGCTCGCCGCCTTCGTGCAGGGCGTGTGGAACGCCAAGGCGGCGAAGGGCTTAAGCGATCTGCTCGCCACGCTGCCGCGCGCCAATACGGTCGTGCACGTGCATGGCTGGGCCAAGGCGACGTCGCCGGCCATCGCGCTGCCGATCCGCGCCTCGGGCCTGCCGGCGGTCTATACGATGCATGATTATTTCATCTTCTGCCCGACCGGCGGCTTCTACAATTATTCGAGCCAGAGCGTCTGCCGGCTGGAGCCTTTGTCCGGCGCCTGCTGGACGTCGAATTGCGACGCACGCAACCATGTCCGCAAGCTGTGGCGCTGCGGGCGGCAAGTGACGATGGAAAAGATCTTCCATTTCGCCGAGCTGTTTTCAGATTACATCTTCGTCTCGCCGTTCCAGATCGAGGCTGTCGGCCGGCGCGCGCCGAGCCATGCGCTCCGGCATCTCGTCTCCAATCCGATCTCGGCCGAGAATCAGGGGCCGAAGGCCGAGGCGGCGCAGGGCGATTTCCTCTATGTCGGGCGCCTGTCGCCGGAAAAGGGGCCGGACCTTTTCGCCGAAGCGGCGCTGCGGGCGGGGGTGACGCCGGTCTTTGTCGGCGACGGGCCGATGAAGGCCGAGCTGGCGGCGAAATATCCGCAGGCGCGGCTGCTCGGCTGGAAAACGCCGGCCGAAGTGCAGCGCATGATGCGGGCGGCGCGCTGCCTCGTGTTTCCCTCCTTGTGGTGGGAGGCGCAGGGCCTGACCGCGCTCGAGGCCAAGGCGCAGGGCACGCCGGTGATTGTCGGGGCCGAATGCGCGGCGCGCGAGGCCGTCGACAACGGCGTCACCGGCCTGTGGTTCGACAGCGGCGACGCCGACGATCTCGCCCGCGCCCTGCGCATCATGGGCGACGACGAAACCGTGCGGCGCATGTCCGCCGCAGCGCATGAGGATTATTGGCGCGACCCGCCGACGCTGGCGCGTCATGTCGCCCAGATCGTCGCGATCTATCGCGACATGGCGGCGCGGACCGCCGCGTGATTTCGAAGGATTTGCCATGCGTGTCGTAGTCAATTCGCGCGTCACCGCCTTTTCGATGGGCGGGCAGCAGCGCGTGACGGCGGAATTGCTCAAGCGCCTCGGCGACGTCGACAGCGTGACGCCGGCAACGCCGCTCGGCGGCATGAAGGGGCATTTGTGGGAGCAGGCGGCGCTGCCGTGGCTTACGCGCGGCAAATTGCTGTGGTCGCCCTCGGCGACGGGGCCGATTCTCAAGCGCAATCAGGTGGTGACGCTGCATGACGTCGCCTTTCTCGACGCGCCGCATTTCTTCGCCGCCAATTTCGCCCGCGCCTATCGCCTGCTGATGCCGCCGTTGATGAAAGTGGCGAAGAAGATCGTCACCGTGTCGGACTTCTCGCGCGACCGCATCGTCGCGACGCTCGGCGTCGATCGGGCCAAGATCGAAGTCATCGGCAACGGCGTGTCGGCGCAGTTTCGCCCCTATGCGCCCGCGGCCATTGCCGCGACGCGCGCGGCGCTGGGGCTGGGGCCGCGCTATTTCCTGCTGCAGGCGACGTCGGACCGACGCAAGAACATCCATCGCGCGCTTGAGGCGTGGGTGGCGGCGCTGCCGAACCTGCCGGCCGACATCGAACTGGCGGTCGCCGGCAATCTCGCCCGCGCCCATGTGTTTGGCGATGTCGGCGCGGTCGGCGCCGTGCCGCGCGTGAAATTGCTCGGCTATGTGGCGGAAGAGCATATGGGGCCGCTGCACGCCGGCGCCGAGGCTTTCCTGTTTCCCTCGCTCTACGAGGGGTTCGGCCTGCCGATCATCGAGGCGATGGCCTGCGGCGTTCCGGTGCTGACCAGCGCCGCCACGGCGACGCTGGAAGTGGCGGGCGGCGCGGCGCTGCTGGTCGATCCGGAATCGGTTGCCGATATCGCGCGCGGCGTCGAGACGATGGCGCGCGACGCGCAATTGCGGGCGCGGCTTGCCGCACTGGGGACCGAACGCGCCAAGGCTTTCACCTGGGACGACGCGGCCCGCCGCTATCGCGAGCTGTTCCGCGCGCTCGGCGGCGAAATCCGCGGCTGACGCCGGCGAAGCTCGCGCCGAAGCGAACGATTTAAACGCGCCGCCGGTCCTGAGATGGCCATGCGGCGGCGTCTATCCGATCATCGCAGACGCGGCCGCGAGCCCGGCCTTCACAATGATGGCCTCGGGAACCTCCTCGAAAATGGTCCCGTCCACTTCCACGGTCCGGCAGATTTCATCGCCGCACGCCGCGCAGCATCGGCTGCCGCCAACATTGGCGTTGACCCATTCTTCCAATGGTTTGCCGCCGATCCAGATGCGGTTCGACTGGGCCGGATCGCTCTTGAAGTCGCTCTCGCCGATTTCGCGAAACTCGAGCGTCGGCTCGATGTTCAACGGTTTGAGCGCGGCGCGCAGCGTTGCGACCGCATGCAGCAAGTGCCGGGATGTCGCATCGCATCGCGGGCAGGTCGTTCCGCCCGCGATGACCAACCGCTGCCACACGATCGGCAGTTTTGCCGGATGGCCGATCGCTTGACCTGAAGGTTCACAGCCCTGAGCCTCATGTCCGGCGCAGCAAGCGCCCGGTTCAACCGGCTGCGGCTGTTGCGTGGCTTGCCCGACTGCGCCCTGTGAAGCGTCGGGACAGCAGGAACCTGACATATCGTCTCTCCTTCGTGTCTTTCGACCCGTTCACCAATGCGCCGCGCGATATTGCGCGCTGCGTCGGCGCGGACTTTGTTCTTACTTCCTGAAGCCGAACACCATCGATTGGCGGAAATTGGCGTAGCCGATGATGAGGTTCGGCTTTCCTGCGCTCGATGTCAGGATGACTTCCGTCCGCCCGGTAAAGGGCTGCCCAAACACCGTCCCGGTGACCTTGCAGGTCGAATCCAGCTGAATCGAGCCATAGGATTTGCCGCTCAGCAGGCAGATCAAGGTCATTGCGCCGCCGGTCGTCAGGGTTGCGTCGCAGACATCATTGCCGCCATCTAGCCCGTGGGCGGAAATTTTCCACGCCCCGCCGAGTTTGGCCGTCGCGCAAGACGCTTCGGCGGCGCTGGCCGCGCACAGCGACACAAGAACGATGGAAGTTGCCAGGATTTTCATCTGACTTTCCTTTTCGTTGCCGGACGAAATGGTTATCAATTTGAAAATAGGGCAATAAATCAAACAGGATTGCAATGATCCTGAGCAAGTGTCCGTAGCTGCGCCGTCAGTGACTCAGTAGAACGTCCAGCGCAGGCCGCCGCCGAGCAGGTTCGAGCCGCTGCGGCGCGGCGAAATCACCCCGTAGACGCCCGAACGGTGATGCAGCCGGACGAAGAGGCTGGCGTTGGGGAAGGCGACGCTTGAAAAGGCCGTCTCGACGGACATGTGATATTGCAGCCGATAGGTTTCGACGCCTGTGCGGCCCGTCTTGCCGATTTCCAGCGCCGCGTCCTCGAAAGCGTAGGACAGGCCGTTGCCGAAGGCGACGTTCATCGACAGGTTGCCGGGCAGGCGGAATTCGCCGGAGCGCAGCACCAGGGCGCCGGCGGCCTCGCTGTGCCGCTGGCCGCCGAAATGGCGCAGCAGCGTGGTTTCGACCTCCAGCGTGACGCCGTCGAAGCGATAGGGCAGGCCCGGCACGCCGACGGAGAACGTTTTGACCGGCATGGCGGCGATGGCGCCTGCCGCGTAGGCGCGCTCGAAGGTGAGATTGCCGGTGACGGCGTTGTAGGGGAACGTCAGGAAACGGGAATTCGTCCAGACCGCGCCATAGGCCGCCACGGACAAAGCCTCGCGCGGTCGGGCGACTGACAGGACGTCCTCGGCGACGGGGGGCGCCGCCGTCTGCGCCCAGACATTGCCGCTTGCGGCGCAGGCCAGCGACAGAAGGGCGACGCCGACGCGAAACCTGTGTGCGTCACACAGCTTCATGCGGCGCATTCCCTTTCCCGTCCTGCCGAAGAAACTTGTGACAGTTTTCTAACGGCGGGGAGCGGCTGCGTCAAAGGCCTGCGAAGCTTGTCGCGAAGAATTTCAAGGCTGTGGACTTGTTGCATCGCGCGGCCCGGATGAGCGGGCGGTTAGCTGTTCCTTAACGCAGTCGGGCGAGTCTTCACGCATTGCATTTGCACCGAGTGAGTTTTGCCATGTTCCAGCGCCTGACCGCCGCCGACGCCGCCGGTTTCGCCAATGCCTGCGCCTATGAGAGCAGCGACGAACTGCACCGCGACGCCGTTTCGCGCTGGCGCGCGCAGCGCCGCTGGCGCAGCGGGTTGATGGCCGGCGGGGCCACCTTCGCGTCGCTGGCGCTGGCGATGATTCTCGTGGTGATCTGAGCCGCAGGCGTTTCCTCGAAATAAAACGGCCGGCGCGGAGTTTTCGCGCCGGCTTTTTTCATGCGCGCCCGCAGCAGAGGCTGAGAACAAAAACGAGACGACAGGGGCGCCGCCATCATTTGATCTGCCTGATTGTTTTTTGAATGTCGCGGATTTCGCCTTTCGATGAGGCGACGGGCGTCGCAGACTTCGTTAAGCATTCGATCGCATCATCCGACTTCGTTCAGTTGCGTGGGTGCAAAATGATTTCTTCTGTTCTCCAGAAGCTTGAAGATTTGCAGGGCAATCTGGCCAAGGTCGATCCCGGCGATGAAAGCCATGCAGCGGACGCCGTCGAGGCGATGATTGCGGCGCTGCGCGGGGTGATGGAGGCCGCGCGCCCCGCTTCGGCGACGCAGGCGATGCGCCTGTTCGCGCGGCCCGACGCGCATGTCCGCAGCGTCGTTAACTGAGCCTAACGAAAGTCATTCGCAGGGTTGATCATAACTGCGTCTCCGCGCAATTTCCCTTTGTAAAGCGCATCGTTGCGTGCGTGCAGCAAGGGGCTCATGATGCCGGTCGAAACACTCAAGCAGCTCAAGGCGCTTCGCCAGGGCATCGCCGATTCTCTTCAAAAAGACCCGCGGTTCCTGACACTTAATTCGCTCGATAAATCGATCGGCGAGATCAGCAAGGTGCTGGTGGCCGCCGGCGTGATCGCCGCAGACGAGGCCTCGCAGCGCGCGCCGGCCTTCTTCTCCGCCGCCGAACCGGCCAAGAGCGCAGCCGCGCCGCTGAAAAAGAAGAAGAAAAAGAAGAAGATCGAGGCGCAGGGCGCCGTCGCCAAGGCCGGCGACACGGCGCCGGACAAGGCTGAGGCCGCGCCTGCCGAGGCGAAACCCGCCGCTGTCGCCGCTGCGGCGAAGGACGAAGACGCCGGCGAGGATGCGGACGAGGATGAGGACGCGGACCAACCCAACGAGCCCGAGCCCGCGCCGAAACTGAAGGCCGCCGCCGGCAAACCCGCCGACGCCGGCGAAGACGTCGATGAGGACGAGGCCGGCCATGATAGGGCCGAGGCCGGCGACGACGGCGCGGGCAGGGCGGGCGGCTATATCGCGATGGCGGCGCGGCCGGGCGCGGCGCAATATCAGCCCTCGGCGATGATCAAGTTCGCCAAGCTGCCGAACAAGGTCGACTTGCGCTCGCTGATGACGCCGGTCGAGGATCAGGGGCAGACCAGTTCCTGCGTCGCCAATGCGGTTGCGGGCGCCTATGAATATTGGATCAAGAAGGCGACCCGGCAGGACGACGACATCAGCCGCCTGTTTGTCTATTACAACGCGCGCTGGCGCGACGGCTCGCAGGACAAGGACGACGGCAGCGTCATCCAGCTGGCGATGGAAGGCCTCGCCAAGTTCGGCGCCTGCTCGGAAAAGGTCTGGCCGTTCGACAAGAAGCTGCTGCTGCAGAAGCCGGGCGGCGACGCCTACAAGGACGCGGCGCCGCGCCGCGTGCAGGACATGGCGCAGGTGCCGCTGACGGTCGAGGCGTGGAAGCAGGCTTTGGCCGAGGGCAAGCCGATCGTTTTCGGCTGCCTGCTGTTCGATTCCTTCGACGAATGCAACAAGCGCGGCGGCGTCGTGCCGATGCCGGCGCCGGAGGACCTTTCGCGCGAGAAGCACAGCGGCCATTCGATGTGCGCCGTCGGCTATTCGGACACCGAAAAGGTCTTCATCGTCCGCAATTCCTGGGGGGCGAAATGGGGCGACAAGGGCTATTGCTACATGCCCTACGACTACCTGATGAACCCCAAGTTCAATGACGGCGATTGCTGGGTGTTCGTGCCGCGCGTGCCGTTGCCGCCGCCGCGCGACGTCTGGTCGGACACGACGACGCCGGTCACCAACGACGGCCGGGGCGTCGATTTCGTCATCAATCCCTATACGATCGAAGATTACGCCCGCGTCGCCATCGACCTGTTCGAAACCGTGCGGCGGCCGTTCAACGCGACGCTGCTGCCGGCCTACAGCGAATATGTCTCGTGGGCGAGCCTCAGCCAATGGAGCCGGTTCGAGCAATTCGACGTCTCGTCCTTCCTGTCGCAAACGACCGTGACGGAACAGATCTCGACAGCCAGCTCGACCTCCACTTCGACCAGCGTGTCGGAAACCACCACGGAGACGTCCGAGGAAAGCTCGGAGGAAAGCTCCGAGGAGGAAGACGACAACGTGGAGGACGCCGACGACGTCGATGACGCGGAGGATGATGCGGAGGAGACCGACGAATCCGACGAATCCGACGAGTCCGACGAAGACGCGGACGAAGACGCGGACGAAGACGAGGACGAAGACCAGGACGACGACACCGCCTCGGACGAAGACGAAAAGGAGGACGAGGAGTCCGACGACGACGATTCCGAGGACGCCGACGACGCGGAGGAGGATGAGGACGAGGAGTCCGACGACAGCGATGAAGCCGACGAGGAATCGGAGGACGACGACGCCGAAGCGGATGAGGACGACGAATCCGACGAATCCGATGAGGACGCAGACGACGCGGACGACGAATCCGAGGAAGACGCGGACGACGAAGACGAGGAATCTGACGAGGCCGAGGACGAATCTGAGGCCGACGATGATTCGGACGAGGCGGAGGACGCCGACGATGAAGGCGAAGACTCGGAGGACGACGCCGACGATGGCGGCGACGATGGCGGCGACGATGGCGACAGTTCCGACGATGACGATGGCGGCGGCGACGACGGCGGCGGCGATGATGACGACGACGACTGAGCCGGCGATCGTGGCGCAGCGCCGCAAGAAGGCCTGACATCACTCATGCGGCGGCGCGTCGAGCGTCGCCGCTTTTTTTATGCGATCAAGGGGGAGGATGGCATGAATCCGTTACCGGTTGCGTCCGCGGTCAAGTCGTTCTCGACGCTGGCCGTCATTGGCGGCGTCGCGTTCATCGCCGTATGGATCGTCGCCTCGCTGGTCTGGGGGATGATGGTCTTCATGGGCGGCGCGATGGCGAATGATGCGGGCCGCGTCTCGTCGGAACGACACACTGTGCTGCTGGCGATGATGATGCTTGGCGTCGCTATCGTCGGTCTTGCCGGCGTGCCGGGCGGTCTGGCGCTGTTCTGGAGCGACATCCGGCCGCTGCTGTTGTGGACCTTCGGCGGCATGGTCGTCGCCGGCGCGGCGATACAGGCGCTGGCGGCGTGGCTGTTCCTGGCCGCGGCGCATTGAGCCACAGGCCGGAGACGAAAAAGACCGGCGACGAAAAAGGGCGACCCGAGGGCCGCCCTTGCTGTTTCAGACCGACCGGAACCGATCAGTACGAATAGTACATGTCGAACTCGACCGGATGCGGCGTCATTTCGAA
>ERZ1645192.3537-NODE-3537-length-12651-cov-7.382899_pt1 | contig 12651 bp, 13 predicted proteins | sample MGYA00575354_ERZ1645192 | MGnify/ENA primary metagenome ERZ1645192 (study PRJEB40844, sample SAMN11349763) | freshwater sediment metagenome | isolation source: river sediment | host: Sediment | place: India: Faizupur Khadar , New Delhi | collected 2017-02-21 ... | reverse complement strand
AGCGCCCCGAGCTCCGGTTACAAGCGGTACGCAGCGGAGGTCATTATTTTTGCTGCGTACTTCATCACCACCTTTACGGGCCGGGGCAATTCTGCAGCGCCCTGCGCGAAAGCCATCTCGGCATGCCCGATTTCGTCGAGACGCATCTGGTCCACTATGGCCCGGGACTTCGCATCCGACACCGGCAGGGAAGACAGATGGCCATCAAGATGGGCCTCAACCTGGCGCTCGGTTTCGGCAAGAAAACCAAGGTTCCATTTATCACCCAAGGCGCCGGCGAAGACACCCATCGATAGAGAACCGAGATACCACAAGGGGTTGAGAAGACTCTTCCGCCCCCCCAGTTCGGCAATCCTAGATTCCGTCCAGGCAGGATGCTCCGTTTCCTCTTCGGCAGCAGTACGCAGCGCATCCCTGACAGCCGGATCCCGCGAGGTCAGGGCCTGCCCCTGGTATAGGGCTTGCGCGCAAACCTCACCGCAGTGATTGACCCGCATCAGACCAATTACCTGCCGGCGCTCCGCGTCGTCCAGTACCGCCTCCGGAATATCTGCACCGGGGGTTGGGCGAGAAGTGCGCGCCGTCGCAAAAACGGTACGCAATGCCCGATCGAATTCGATTATCAGACTATCTGGCGACATGAAAATTAACGACGGACATCCGGATGCCCACCCCGAACCAGGGCATCGCGAGCCTCCGCGACACTGCGCACCGAATTACCAAACGGACAAAAATACTCAAGGAACAGGGCTGCGTGCTGGCGGTTGGCATAAGCATCCTGAATCCGCACCCACTCTTTCTTGCGCGACTTGGACCACTCGCCCCCCTGACGCCCCGATGCGTAGATACGCCGCTCCCGGGTCTCGCAACGCATCCCCTCGAAGGTCACATTTCGCCCACCTTCCGGAGTCTCGACAACCATGACGTATCGAATCACGGCGTCAGAACCAATACTGAGGCTCGAACCATCAATGAAAAACTTGTTGTTTGTTGCAGCACTGACATACAAGGGCAACAGATTTTCCCGCAATGGCGCCTGGGGAAACGGCACCTCGACCTCCTGCCATTGCTGAGGCAAGTCGTCGTCAGCCTCATCCGCCATTGCGGGGGACGACACCATCAGGCCGCAGGCAAAGAGCAGTGCAACAGGCAATCGAAAAGCCATGACTACTCTTCCTCCAGAACCGTATCAGGAGGTAGACACGGAGAGCCTCCCTCACGCCTTTGCTGACGCCCGCCCTTGCGGTCGCCATCGAGAAAACGAACCAGTTCATTCAGCGCCTGCTCATAAACCGTGCGCTTGAACTCGATCACCGCATCGAGCGGCACCCAGTAGTCGTTCCAACGCCAGGCATCGAACTCCGGCTTGCTGGTCGCCCGCAGGCAGACATCGCTGTCACGCCCAACCAGACGGAGTAAAAACCAGATCTGTTTCTGGCCTTTGTAGGAACCGCGCCATTCGCGCTTGATCCAGTGTGTCGGCACTTCATAACGCAACCAGCCCTTGGTCCGCCCGAGGATACGCACGTGTTCGGGCAAGAGCCCGACCTCTTCGTGCAGTTCACGAAACATGGCCTCTTCCGGCGTTTCGCCGCGCTTGATGCCACCTTGCGGAAACTGCCAGGAATGCTCCCGAATGCGCTTACCCCAGAATACCTCGTTCTTGGCGTTACAAAGAATGATGCCGACGTTCGGGCGGTAGCCTTCACGGTCGAGCATAAAAATCCTGCAAAATTAATGGTTACCCGGATTCTTTCACAAAGGGCAGCCACATGCAAAGAAGCGGGTCCGTGTAAAATCAAGGTTTCGCAACGAATTCAAGAGCATCCCATGCGCACCTCGCAGTTCTTTTTCACCACTCTCAAGGAAGCCCCGGCAGACGCCGAAGTGATCAGCCAGAAAATGATGCTGCGTGCCGGTTATATCAAGCGCGTTGCAGCCGGCATCTACACCTGGATGCCGCTCGGCCTGCGCGTACTGCGCAAGGTTGAAAACATCGTGCGCGAGGAAATGAACAATGCAGGGGCGCTGGAATTGCTGATGCCGGCCGTGCAACCTTTCGAATTATGGGAAGAATCCGGACGGGGTCCTGGCTACGGGCCAGAACTGCTCCGCTTCAAGGATCGCCACCAGCGCGATTTCGTAATTGGCCCGACGCACGAGGAAGTCATCACCGATGTGGTTCGGCGTGACGTCAAGAGCTACCGCCAGTTGCCGATTCACCTCTATCAGATCCAGAGCAAGTTCCGCGACGAAATCCGCCCCCGCTTCGGCGTCATGCGCGGCCGCGAGTTCCTGATGAAGGACGGCTACTCCTTCCATACCTCCTTTGAAGACCTGAAGCGCGAATACGGCAACATGTACGACACGTACAGCCGCATCTTCACGCGCCTGAGCCTGAGATTCCGTGCCGTGGCGGCCGATACTGGCTCCATCGGCGGCACCGGTTCGCACGAATTCCACGTACTGGCGGACTCTGGCGAAGACGATATCGCTTTCTGCCCATCCTCGGATTACGCTGCCAACGTCGAACTGGCCGAAGCCCTTGCCCCTGCTGCGCCACGCCCCGTTGCAGGCAAGGCCATGGAAAAGGTGCACACCCCGGGCAAGATGGCCTGTGCCGATGTCGCAAAATTCCTTGACCTCCCCCTCGACAAAATCGTCAAGTCGATCGCAGTGGTCAGCGAAAAGGAAGATGGCAGCAAGACCTTTGCGCTACTGTTGTTGCGCAGCGACCATGACCTGAACGAGATCAAGGCCAGCAAAATCGATGCGATCAACCCGTTCCGCTTCGCGACCGAAGAGGAAGTCATCGAGCGCCTGAACTGCAAACCGGGCTTCATTGGCCCGGTAGGTGTCGATTACGACACGGTACGCATCTTCGCCGACCGCAGCGTGGCGGCCATGAGCGACTTTGTCTGCGGCGCCAACGAAGCCGGCTATCACATGACCGGCGTCAATTTTGGCCGCGACTTGCCGGAACCGGTGTTTTTCGACATTCGCAACGTCGTCGCCGGCGACCCTTCGCCGGACGGCAAGGGCAAACTGGAAATCTGCCGCGGCATCGAAGTCGGCCACATCTTCCAATTGCGCACCAAGTACGCCGAAGCACTGAACTGCGCCTTCCTCGACGAGCAGGGCAAGAGCCAGATCATGGAGATGGGCTGCTACGGCATCGGTGTGTCACGCATCGTCGGCGCAGCCATCGAGCAGGGCAACGACGACAAGGGCATCATCCTGCCACCGAGCATCGCTCCGTTCGCAGTCTGCATCGTACCGATGGGCTACCATAAGAGCGAGGCCGTCAAAGCTGCAAGCGATCAACTGTATGCCGATCTGAAGAAGGCTGGCATCGACGTTGTGCTCGACGACCGCAACGAGCGCCCCGGCGTGATGTTCGCCGACATGGAACTGATCGGCATCCCGCATCGCGTGGTTGTTGGCGAGCGCGGACTGAAAGATGGCCAACTGGAGTACAAGAGCCGCACCGATACGGACGCGACCATGGTTGCCGCGGGCGAGATTGTCGCCATGCTGCAAGGGAAGCTGTGCGCCGCCTGATCGTCGCACTGCTGTTGTCTGGCGCGTCGGCCGTTTTTGCCGGCGCGCAGAAGTACGAAGTTCTGTCGGCCAGCGCGCAAGCCGCACTGCACAAGGCTGTTTCGGACTCCCGCCCAAGCGTCACCTCCTTCAAGACGCCGATGGAAGCGGTCGACTGGCTGGCCGCCATGTCACCCCGGCTGGAAAAACGCATTCCCAACCGCGAATACCGGATCGATCTGTTGCGCAGCGTCCATTACGAGGCGACCCGGGCCGGCCTCGACCCGCAGTTGGTGCTCGGCCTGATGCAGGTCGAATCGGGCTTCCGGAAATATGCCGTATCTTCGGCTGGCGCCCGCGGCTACATGCAAGTCATGCCGTTCTGGGTAAAGCTGATTGGCCGCCCTGACGACTCGCTATTCGATCTGCGCACCAATCTGCGCTACGGCTGCACCATCCTGCGCCACTACCTGGATATCGAGAAGGGTGACCTCTACCGTGCCCTGGGCCGCTACAACGGCAGCCTGGGCAAGCCGGAATACCCGAATATGGTTCGTGCCGCATGGCAGAACCAGTGGGGTTACGACAAGCCGGCCCGCCTGGCGCAGGCCGGCAACTAATCAGCGACCCATACCGCCCATGCCGGGCAACATGCCCTTCATGCCGCGCATCAACTTGCCGATGCCGCCCTTGGAGAACTGCTTCATCATCTTCTGCGTCTGCTCGAACTGATTGAGCAAGCGATTGACCTCCTGAACCTGCACGCCAGCCCCCGTGGCAATACGGCGCTTGCGGCTGGCTTTGATCAATTCCGGCTTGGCACGCTCCTGCGGAGTCATCGAATTGATGATGCCCTCCACACGACCAATGATCTTGCCCTCGGCACCCGCCGGCAAGGATCCGGCCATCTGGGCGATCTGCGCCGGCATCTTGTCCATCAGCGAAGTCAGCCCCCCCATGTTGCGCATCTGGGCAATCTGCTCCTTGAAATCGTTCAGGTCGAAGCCCTTGCCGGATTTCAGTTTCTTGGCGAAGGCAACGGCCTTTTCCTCGTCAAGGCCCTTGCGCGCCTCTTCGATCAGCGACAACACGTCGCCCATGCCCAGAATGCGCGAGGCCATCCGTTCAGGATGGAAGGCCTCAAGGCCTGTCAGCTTTTCACCGACACCGGCGAACTTGATCGGCTTGCCCGTGATATGGCGTACTGACAAGGCCGCACCGCCCCGCGCATCGCCGTCCAGTTTGGTCAGCACGACACCGGTTAGCGGCAAGGCTTCGTTGAAGGCCTTGGCTGTATTGACCGCATCCTGGCCGAGCATGGCGTCGACCACGAACAGGGTCTCGATGGGATTGATCGCCGCGTGCAAGCGCTTGATCTCGGCCATCATTTCCTCATCGATCGCCAGACGACCCGCCGTGTCGACGAGCAGCACATCGTGATAATGGCGCTTGGCCCAATCAATCGCGTTGACAGCAATGGTTTCAGGCTTCTCGCCGACCGCCGACGGGAAGAAGTCCACCCCGGCCTGACCGGCGACTGATTTCAACTGCTCGATAGCGGCTGGACGATAAACGTCACAGGAAACGACCAGCACCTTCTTCTTGTGATTTTCCTTGAGGAACTTGGCCAGTTTGCCAACCGTTGTCGTTTTGCCGGCACCCTGCAAACCCGCCATCAACACAATGGCCGGAGGCTGGGTATTGAAGTTGATGCCTTCGTGGGCATCACCCATGATCTTGGTCAGTTCGGCATGCACGACGCCAATCAGTGCCTGCCCGGGATTGAGCGAACCAATCACCTCCTGGCCCACCGCCTTTTCCTTGACGGCGGCGACAAAGTCCTTGACCACCGGCAGTGCAACGTCTGCTTCGAGCAGCGCCATACGCACTTCGCGCAGGGCATCGGCGATATTGGATTCGGTCAGGCGAGCTTCGCCCTTCAGCGTCTTCATGACGCGCGCAAGGCGTGTGGTCAGGTTGTCGAGCATGTCAGATGGGCTTCTAGTAGAATTCGCGAATGGCCGACATTGTAATTCAGCTTCTGCCGCACATTCTCGCCGCCCTGATTTATGGCGCACTGGGCTTCCATTTCTGGAACACCCGCTGGCGCGAAACCGAGAACCAGTGCATTGCCTGCCCGATGCAAACGTGGGAACGCGGGGCCATTGCCGCTGCGTTGTCCATTCATGCCTGGGGCCTGCATGATGCCTTGTTCGCCGAGGCTGGCATGCGCTTCTCGTTCAGCTTCGCGCTGTCGCTGATGATGTGGCTGGCAGCCCTGATTTACTGGCTGGAGAGCTTCATGGCCCGCATGGAAGGCATGCAGCCCATGGTTTTGCCACTGGCTGCCGCCTGCACGATCCTGCCGGTTATTTTCCCGAACGTGCATCTGGTTGCCCATGCCCAGGCCACGGGTTTCAAGCTGCACTTTCTGGCAGCCATGCTCGCCTACAGCCTGCTTACCCTGTCGGCCCTGCACGCCATATTCATGGGCTTCACCGAACGGGCTCTGCACAATCGCTCGATGAAACGCAGCCTGGCCAGCCTGCCGCCACTGCTGACCATGGAATCGCTGCTGTTCAAGATGTTGCTGATCGGTTTTGTGCTGCTCACGCTGGCTGTTGGCAGTGGCCTGTTCTTCTCCGAGGAACTGTTTGGCAAGCCAATGTCCATTGACCACAAGACCCTGTTTGCCTTCGCCTCATGGGGTATCTTTGCCACGCTGCTCATTGGCCGGCACGCCTGGGGCTGGCGCGGGAAACGGGCCTTGCGCTGGACGCTGGCCGGCTTTGCTCTGCTCATCCTGGCCTACGTCGGTAGCCGCTTCGTCGCTGAAGTCATTCTCGGTCGCGTTTGAGCCGTGGATGACATCCCCCTGTCGGCACTTTTGCTGACGCTGGTAGTTCTTTTAGCCATGTCCGCCTTTTTCTCGCTCAGCGAAACGGCGATGATGGCCTCCAATCGCTTTCGCCTGCGCCACCTGGCACAATCCGGCCACCATGGCGCCCAAAAAGCCCTGGCGCTGCTGGCGCGTACCGACAAGATGCTGGGCGTCATCCTGCTCGGCAACAATCTCGTCAATTCGGCTGCCGCCACGCTGGTCAGTGTCATCGCCATCGCGCTGTTCGGGGAGGACAAATGGGTTCTCGGTGTCGGCACCCTGGCTGTCACCTTCGCCATCCTGGTCTTTTCCGAAATCACCCCGAAAATCATCGGCGCCACCTATGCGGACCGGCTTGCCGTGGTCCTTGGCTACATCCTCACCCCCCTGCTGCGCTTCTTTTATCCGGCTGTCTGGTTCATCAACCTGTTTGCCAGCGTTTTCCTCAAAGTACTGCACCTATCCCCGAAACCGGGGGGCGAAGCCAGCAAGCTATCCCCCGAAGAGTTGCGCAGCCTGGTGCTCGAATCCTCCCATCTGATCCCGCAGAAACATCACGCCATTCTGTCCAGTCTGTTCGAACTGAATACCATCACCGTCGAAGATGTCATGACCCCGCGCGGCAACATCGAAATTCTCGACCTCGAACAGCCCTGGGAAGACGTCAAGAATCAACTGGCGACCAGCCATCACAGTCGCCTGCCCACCTGCCGGGAATCGCTGGACCAACTGGTCGGCATCCTGCCTGTGCGCCGCCTGCTGGCCAGCCTGGGAGACCCCGGTTTTGATCTGGCCAGTTTGCTCGAACAACTGCAGCCTCCTTACTACATTCCGGCCAGGACGCCGGTTTTCTCGCAACTGGCCTTCTTTCAGGAAAACCGCCAGCGGATCGGTTTTGTGGTCGACGAATATGGGGACATCCTCGGGCTATTGACCATGGAGGACATCATCGAGGAATTTGTCGGCGACTTCACCACATCCCTGCCCGGTCTCGGCCAGGAACTCCACTGGTCCGACGAGGGTGAAGCCATCGTCGAAGGATCACGCCCGCTGCGTGACATCAACCGCATGCTCGGCCTCGACTTTCCGCTGGACGGCCCCAAAACCCTCAACGGTCTGATTCTTGAGCACTTTCAGGACATTCCTGAGTCCGGCATCAGCATCAAACTGGCCGACGTCGCCGTTGAAATTCTCAAGACCCAGGACCGTAGCGTCGTTACCGTACGCATATTCCGACCGGAACCCCTGTAGCGACGGGCCAACATCCTTTACAAACAAGCGCCTGCGTAGCATTATCAAGCGATCTAAACAGCATTTAAGCGCATTCAATGGCAGCAACCCCTCAAAATCCTCCTCTCAGCGGCCTGGCACGTGCGCTTGTCCAAGCAGGGCAACTCAAGGAGGTCGAGGCGGAGCAATTGCTTGCCCAGGCTCACAATAGCAAGACCTCGCTGATCGAACAGATCATCACCAGCCAGAAGGCCAGCGCGCTGGATATCGCCCGTTTCGTCGCCGACACGTTCGGCTACCCGTTGCTCGACCTCAACGCATTCGACGAAGCCCACATTCCTTCCGATGCCATTGATCGCAAGCTGATCGCCACGCACAAGGTCATTCCGCTCAACAAGCGCGGCAACCGGCTGTCGGTGGCGATTGCCGACCCAACCAATTTGCGGGCCCTGGACGAGATCCGCTTCCAGACCGGCCTGGCCGTTGACCCGATCGTCGTCGAACAGCCCAAACTGGCACCCCTGGTCAATAAATACGCAGAGTCCGCATCCGATGCCCTGAAGAATCTCACCAACGACGACATCAACCTCGACTTTCTCGACGAGGACACTGCGGCCAAGGCCGATGAGGCCGCAGGGCAGGATATCGATGACGCCCCGGTGGTCAAGTTCATACAGAAAATGCTGCTCGACGCCATCAATGACGGGGCCTCGGACATCCATTTCGAGCCTTACGAGAAGTACTATCGTATCCGCTTCCGTGTCGACGGCATCCTGCGCGAAGTCGCGACGCCGCCGCTCGCCATCAAGGAAAAAATCGCCTCCCGCATCAAGGTTATTTCGCGCCTGAATATTGCCGAGAAACGCGTCCCCCAGGACGGCCGGATGAAGCTGGTGCTGTCGAAAACGCGCGCCATCGATTTCCGGGTCAGCACACTGCCTACACTGCAGGGCGAAAAAATCGTCATGCGTATTCTCGACCCGACATCGGCAACTCTGGGTATCGAAGCGCTGGGCTATGAGCCCGAGCAGAAAGCCACGCTGCTCGACGCCATCAGCCGTCCCTACGGCATGGTGCTGGTCACCGGCCCGACCGGTTCCGGCAAGACGGTATCGCTCTACACCTGCCTGAACATCCTCAACAAGGATGGCATCAACATCTCCACGGCAGAAGACCCGGCTGAAATCAACCTGGCGGGCATCAACCAGGTCAACGTCGACGACCGTGCCGGCCTGACCTTCCCGGTCGCACTGAAGGCTTTTTTGCGTCAGGATCCGGACATCATCATGGTCGGTGAAATTCGTGACCTGGAAACCGCTGAAATTTCCATCAAGGCTGCCCAGACCGGCCACTTGGTGCTGTCCACCCTGCACACCAACGATGCACCGCAGACGCTGACCCGCCTGATGAACATGGGCGTCCCGACCTTCAACATCGCCTCCAGCGTGCTGTTGATTACCGCACAGCGCCTGGCACGCCGCCTGTGCAACTGCAAAAAACCGATGGAAGTCCCCCGCCAGGCCCTGCTTGATGCCGGCTATACCGAGAGCGACCTCGACGGCTCGTGGACACTGTACGGGCCCGGCGGCTGCGAACGTTGCAAGGGAACAGGTTACAAGGGGCGGGTCGGCATCTATCAGGTCATGCCGATTTCCGAGGCCATGCAACGCATGATCATGAGCGGCGCCTCTTCGCTCGACCTGGCGGCGCAGGCGCAACAGGAAGGCGTGAAGAACCTGCGCGAATCCGGGCTGTTGAAGGTTAAACAAGGTGTTACCTCGCTTGACGAGGTTCTCAGCACCACTAACGCATAACAAAGGGAACTTGTATGGCTACCGCACGACCGAGGGCCTCGGCAGTCAAGGAAAGCACCTTCCAGTGGGAAGGCAGGAACAAGGATGGCAAGACTGTCCGCGGAGAAATGCGTGCCGCTACCGAATCAGTTGTCCAGACCACGTTGCGCCGGCAGGGCATTACCAACACCAAGGTCAAGAAGCTGCGCTTCAAGACCGGCGGCAAGATCACCGACAAGGACATCACGCTGTTCACCCGCCAGTTGGCGACCATGATGAAATCAGGCGTGCCGCTCCTGCAGTCCTTCGATATCGTCGGTCGCGGTCATGCCAACCCGGCAGTTGGCAAATTGCTGCTCGATATCAAGGCCGACGTGGAGACTGGCAGTTCGTTATCGCAGGCCTTCCGCAAATTCCCGCTGTATTTCGATGCCCTGTTCTGCAACCTGGTCGCCGCCGGCGAACAGGCCGGCATTCTGGATACGCTGCTTGACCGTCTGGCCACCTACAAGGAAAAGATCCTTGCCATCAAGAGCAAGATCAAATCCGCACTGTTCTACCCAATCGCGGTGATCGTCGTTGCCTTCATCATCACGGCGGTGATCATGATTTTCGTCATCCCGGCCTTCAAGGACGTATTCAAGAGCTTCGGCGCCGACCTTCCGGCGCCCACCCTGCTGGTAATCGCCATATCCGACTTCTTTGTCGCTTACTGGTGGGCGATCTTTGGCATCATCGGTGGCGGCCTGTACGCATTCCTGGAATCCTGGAAACGCTCGGAGAAGGTGCAGATGGCCATGGATCGCCTGCTGCTGCGGGCACCGGTGTTCGGAACTATCGTACGCAAGTCGGTCATTGCCCGCTGGACACGCACGCTATCGACCATGTTCGCGGCCGGCGTGCCGCTAGTCGAATCGCTGGACTCCGTAGGTGGCGCCTCAGGAAACCACGTATATAAGGTCGCCACCAAACAGATTCAAAGCGAGGTATCCACCGGCACCAGCCTGACCACCTCCATGCAGAATACCAACCTGTTCCCCAACATGGTTACACAAATGGTGGCCATCGGCGAGGAATCCGGCGCGCTCGACTCGATGCTCGGCAAGGTGGCTGATTTCTTCGAACAGGAAGTCGACGATGCAGTGGAAGCCATGTCCAGCCTGATGGAACCGATGATCATGGTTGTCCTGGGCACCCTGATCGGCGGCATGGTCGTTGCCATGTACCTGCCCATCTTCAAGCTCGGATCGGTGGTTTGATGCTCCCCGAAACACTGGGCGGCCTGGCCGTCGCCGCCGGGCTGCTCGGTTTGTGCGTCGGCAGCTTTTTGAACGTGGTGATACACCGCCTGCCGAAAATGATGGAGCAGGACTGGCAAGCTCAATGTGCCGAACTGCGCGGTGAGTCCCCCCCCGACCAGGGCGAAGCCCTGTCTCTGGCCAAGCCCCGTTCGCGCTGCCCGAACTGCGGCCATCAGATAACGCCCCTGGAAAACATTCCTCTGGTCAGTTATTTGCTGATTCTGAAGGGAAAGTGTTCTGGCTGTGGCACGCGTATTTCGCCTCGCTACCCGATCACCGAACTATTGACCGGGCTGCTTTCCGCTTTTGCCGCCTGGCACTTCGGCCCGACCATTCAGACCGTCGGGGCCCTGGCCTTGCTCTGGGCCTTGATCGCGCTCTCGGCCATCGACCTCGATACCCAGTTGCTGCCGGATTCGATCACCCTGCCCCTGCTCTGGCTCGGTTTGGCCTTCAACCTATGGACTACTTTTGCCGACTTGCCAACCGCCGTCATCGGCGCAATGGCTGGCTACCTCTCGTTGTGGAGCGTGTTCTGGCTGTTCAAGCTGGCGACCGGCAAGGAGGGCATGGGCTATGGCGATTTCAAACTGCTCGCCGCGCTCGGCGCCTGGCTGGGCTGGCAGATGCTGCCGGCGATCATTCTCCTCTCTTCGGTAGTCGGGGCGGTCGTCGGTATTGCGCTGATCGTCGCGGCTCGCCATGGCCGTAACGTACCGATCCCTTTCGGCCCCTACCTGGCCGCAGCCGGGGTCATCGCGCTGTTCTGGGGGCAACGGATCACCCAAGGCTATTTAGGTCTGATCGCTTGAAATTGGCGCCGCAGACCTGATATAACCGCTTCACTCTCTCGGTTATAATTCAAGGTTTTGGAGGACTCCCATGCCGATTTACGAATATCGCTGCGACTCCTGCGGTTTCCAGAAAGAACATCTGCAAAAGATGAGTGATCCGCAGCTCACCACCTGCCCCGAATGCGGCCAGGAAAGCTATAGCAAGCTGCTTTCCGCTGCCGGTTTCCAGCTCAAGGGCAATGGCTGGTATGCAACCGATTTCAAGGGCGGCAGCAAGAAGGCTGAGACCCCGCCCCCCTGCCAGACCGGGGAAGGAAGCTGCTCGTCGTGCGTGGCCAGCTGATCAAGCGCTACTTCATCACCGGACTGCTGATCTGGGTCCCGCTGGTCATTACCGGCTGGGTGCTCTCGCTCATCGTCAGCACCCTGGACCAGTCGCTGCGCCTGCTGCCGACCTCCATCCACCCACAAACGCTGCTCGGCTTCGCCGTTCCCGGCGCGGGCGCGGTGCTCACCCTGGTGATGATCCTGCTCACCGGACTGCTTGCCGCCAACTTCATCGGCCAGAAACTGGTCGTCTGGTGGGAAAAGCTGCTCGCCCGCATTCCGGTCGTCAACTCGGTCTACAACAGCGTCAAGCAGGTTTCCGACACGCTTTTTTCGCCTAACGGAAACGCCTTCCGCAAGGCTCTGCTGGTTCAATATCCACGCGAAGGCAGCTGGACGGTGGCCTTCCTGACCGGCGCCCCGGGTGGCGACATCGTCAATCATCTGCAAGGCGAGCATGTCAGCGTCTATGTGCCGACCACCCCCAACCCGACCTCCGGTTTTTTCCTGATGATGTCGGCCAAGGATGTGGTCGAACTCGACATGACGGTCGACGAAGCACTCAAATACATCATCTCGATGGGTGTCGTGGCACCACCGCCCCACCCGCGCGCTGTTACCAACACTTAAGCAACCCCACGGACTCTTCATGCGTACCCATTACTGCGGACAACTCAACGCTTCCCTCGACGGCCAGATCGTCACCCTGTGCGGCTGGGCTCACCGTCGTCGCGACCACGGCGGCGTCATCTTCATCGACCTGCGCGACCGCGAAGGCCTGGCCC
>ERZ1645192.3536-NODE-3536-length-12653-cov-5.604540_pt1 | contig 12653 bp, 9 predicted proteins | sample MGYA00575354_ERZ1645192 | MGnify/ENA primary metagenome ERZ1645192 (study PRJEB40844, sample SAMN11349763) | freshwater sediment metagenome | isolation source: river sediment | host: Sediment | place: India: Faizupur Khadar , New Delhi | collected 2017-02-21 ... | reverse complement strand
CCTTGGCGGCTACGAAACCACGCTTACAGGCCGGGTCATGCAACCGGGCGAGGGGCTTTGCGAGAAATAACAGTCATGTCTCGATTCGTTCTGCAGATCGCCTGGAATACATGGGCTGCTTCTGGCGGGCCTGTTGCGTTGACGTGCCTGAAAGGGGTGGAACCACAACGGGGCCATTGTCCTCGAAAAAATCCGTGATCCCTGAATGTGGTGAAATAACCAGAAGTTAGATGCGGCCCATGGAGCGCAGGCGAAGCTCGTGGAGGATAGCGTTTTCGTAATGCACGGAGGGCGGTTCCTGGTGTTCACTGGGCTCAATGTATTTGTCGAGCATCTGGCTTTCTTCCCAAAAATCGAGCAATTCGTCGTGGCCGAGGATTTTGAGCTGATCTTCCAGGGTGAAGGGGTCCTGATTGGGAAGAAAACGCGCCATAGGGTCTGCTCCGTGGACTCGATTGAAGGGGTCGGACAGGCCATGCCATACAGGTCAGCCCCGCCACTGTCCATCCTTTTTCGTCTCGTGTCACGTCCTCGTCAAATGGCAAACAGCAGTTGCCTTGCTCCCCTGAAGGACGTACCCATCATCGCAGGTCTGGCCTTTCAGCAGGTCTGAAACGGTCGCGCCACCCGGGAGTATGATCCTGTTCTGGCGCAAAGCTTCCTGGAAGACATCTTGAGGATGGAAACCTGCACCGGAGCCCCCTGCCGGGTGCGTTCCCGTCTGATCGCCCTTGACCTGATCCGTCTTATGGGCCAGGAGATACGGCTCGTTTGGACCGAGCTGATTCGTATCCGAGCCGAAAAGCCAGGTATCTGAGCCGCCCCCGACCTGGGCGGCTTTTGCTGTTCACCATCATTTTTCCAGGCGTTCCGTGTGATTCCTTCCGCGCTGCAAAAATTTCTTGACGGGAACGAGTCCCAAATCCGCATTTTCAAGAGCGGTCCGGCCACACAAATGTATTTGGCCCAGACCCTCATGGAAGATGGATACAATGTCGTTGTGGTGCTGCCCCCCAGCGCAGAGCTGCATCTGTATGTATCCTTGGCGCGACTTTTTTCCCCTGGTGAGCAGCACCGTCCGTTCTGGGAACGTTCATGGCTGCGCTTCCCGCGTTACGCGGTGGAAGAGCCGCGCCGCTCGCCGTGGCCCGAACGCTGGCAGGCCCTTTTTGCCCTTGGCCAGAAAGGACCCTCCCGGGGCGTGCTCCTGCCCCTGGAAAACCTCATTCAGAAATGGCCTGAACCCGAAGTTCTCGCCCGCGAGCATCTGTGGGTGACCACGGGGGAGGAGATCGCGCAGGACGATCTTCTCGAAACCCTCATCAACTGGGGATACACCCGTGTCTCCATGGTCACGTCCGTGGGAGAAGCCTCATTGCGCGGGGACATCATGGACGTGTTCTGCCCCGGCTACGACCACCCCCTGCGACTGGAGTTTTTTGGCGATACCCTGGAGCGGATCCGGATATTTGAACCTGTGTCTCAGCGTTCCCGGGAAGATCTGAAGCATGCAGCCGTGTTGCCGGCGGGCCCGTGCATTGGCGCCGGCACCTACCGCGAGGCGGCGCGGTCCATGCACGACGGATGGGTCAGGTTGGGGGAAATTCCCAAGGCCACGCGGGCAGATCTGGAAAAGGAAGTACTGCAGGTCAAGCCCGGTCTGCCTCCGAGCATGTACTACCAGCGCACTGTGGGCCTCCAGGCATGGTTGCCGGAGAAGACTATTTTTCTCATGGTCGAAGCTCAGGATCTGCGGGCCAAGCTCGAGGAGACAAGCTGGGTCTGGCAGGACCATTTCCGCGGGGAGCAGCGGCAGTGGCCCCGGCAGGGCTTGATTCAGACTCCAGGAGATGTGCGCAGGGTATGGGATGATTCCCCCCAGATTCTTTTCGAAAGCTTGGTCATGGGTGTGCGGGAAGAGGGAGTCGAATTCCCCGAGGAGAGCGTGAGCAGCTTCGAGGATCTGTTCTGGACCTCGGAGAGCCGCACCAGACCATGGCGGGCTCTGATGCAGGAGTTGGACGTCTGGAGACGGACGTATGGCCAGACCATTCTCTGTTTTCACTCCGAACAGTCCCGCAAGAAATTCCTGCAGCTCGCGGCCCAGGATGAGCACGTCCTGCAAACGGACTACGACATGCGCGGCAGGGGCCTGTTTGCCCTGGTGGGCTCTCTGGGTCATGGCATGCGCATGCCCTGGGCCGGGCTGCAGATCTTGCCAGAGTCCGTCCTGCAGCCCGGCGCGCCCAAGCCCCAGCGGATGGCAAGCAAGGCCTTCAAGGGATTGGATTCCTTTGACGAGTTGGAGGCCGGGGATCTTCTGATCCATCGCGACTATGGTCTGTGCAGGTTTGGCGGCCTGCATCGCATCAAGTTCGGCAGCGTGGCCAACGACTATCTGTTGTTGCAGTACGACGGGGAGGACCGCCTGTATCTGCCCGTGGACCGTCTGTCCCAGGTGCAGCGTTACAAAGGTCCCGAGGGAAGCAGTCCCAGCCTGGACAAACTGGGGAGCTCCTCCTGGATCAAGGCCCGGGAGAGGACTCGCCAATCCATCGCCAAGATCGCAAGCGATCTGGTTGAAATGTATGCTTTTCGCAAGATTGCCAAAGGCTTTCAATACAATCCGGTGTCAGAAATGTACTGGGAATTCGAGGCCAGTTTCGGCTTCGACGAAACTCCGGACCAGGAAAAGGCAATCGGTGACGTCCTGGCTGACATGGAAAAGCCTGAGCCGATGGACCGGCTGGTTTGCGGGGACGTGGGCTTTGGCAAGACTGAAGTTGCACTGCGCGCGGCCTTCCGTGCGGTTATGGACGGCAAACAGGTGGCCTTGCTGTGCCCGACGACTGTCCTGGCCGAGCAGCACTATCAGACATTCCGCCAACGCATGGAGCCGTTTTCCATTAGTGTGGGCCTGCTCAGCCGCTTCGTGCCCCCGTCGGGTCAGAAGCGGGTCACCGAAGCCGTCCGGCGGGGGCAGGTGGACGTCCTCATCGGCACGCACCGCATGCTGTCCAAAGACGTTGAATTCGCCAACCTTTCCCTTCTCATCCTGGACGAGGAGCAGCGTTTCGGGGTCAAACACAAGGAGCGGATCAAGAAGATGCGCTCGAACATCGACGTTCTGACCCTGACCGCTACGCCCATTCCGCGGACCCTGCAGCTGTCTCTTTCCGGAATCCGGGGATTGAGCGTTATCGAGACGCCTCCCCGAGACCGCAAACCGGTGGAGACATCCCTGATGGAACGCGATCCGGCCCAGCTGAAGGCGATTGTGGAGCGCGAAATAGCCCGTGGAGGCCAAGTCTTCTGGGTTTATAACCGGATCCAAGGTCTGGAGCGGGTGAAGGAGTTCGTTTCCTCCCTTGTTCCCGGGGCCCGGGTCGGCATGGGGCATGGCCAGATGAAGGCCGCTGATCTGGAAGAAACCATGCACCAGTTCTGGCACGGAGAGCTGGACGTGCTCGTCTGTACGGCCATCGTTGAATCGGGGCTCGATTTCCCGAGGGCCAACACCCTTATCGTCGACCAGGCCCACCTTTTCGGCCTTGGGCAGCTCTACCAGTTGCGCGGTCGCGTGGGGCGTTCCAGCGAACAGGCCTATGCCTATTTCATCATCCAGGACCTGGACCGCTTGCAGGAAGCGTCCCGGAAACGGCTGAAGATCATCCTGGACATGGACTATCTGGGTGCGGGTTTCAAGGTGGCCATGGAGGACTTGCGCATGCGGGGGGCCGGGAACATCCTGGGCGAGGCCCAGTCCGGGACCATTGGCAAGGTTGGACTCGATCTTTTCCTGGAAATGCTGGAGGAAGAGGTGACCCGACTGCGTGGAGGAAAGGTGGAGACGGAAATCGAACCGGAACTCAACCTGGGCTTCCAAGCCCTCATCCCTGAACACTATGTCGCCGATAGCAAGGAACGCCTCCATTTGTACAAGGCACTTTCCTCGTGCAGGGATGAGGCCTGCATTGTCGAGGTTGTGGACGACATGCGCGACAGGTTTGGGTCCCTGCCCGAGGCCCTCAAGCTTTTTGTGGCGGTGCTTATGATCAAGATCGATGCCCGCCGGCTGGGCGCGGTGCGGGTGGACCTGTTGGATGATCGCGCTCTTTTTCATTGGGATGAAACCCGCCACAACCTTGATTTGGCCAAGCTGGTGCTTTGGGTCAGCCAAAACGCGCAAGCCGCCCGGATTCTTCCTCCGGCCAAGGTGGAGTTGCGCTTGGCCACAGATGTTTCCCGCACCCAGGCCATGCATGGTCTCAAGGAAAGGCTGGGGAGTCTGCGGAACCACGTGCAGGTTTGCCAGGACACTTCCACCTCGCTCCCCGGGCTGGTCAAGTTTGAACTGGACTCGGCCGGCGCTGAAGGTTAGTACCGTGGGCGCGCTGCATGTGTGCAGTCCATGCCGGAAATCAGGCTGGGCGTCACAACCAGCTCTGCTTCCGGTGCAATCCATATGAGTACAACTGGACCGTTCAATATGAAAAAATATGGTCTGACCTCCGCATTGGTGGTTCTTTTCCTTTTTACCTTTCTGGCTTCCGGTCGCGCGGCCCAGGTCGTTGACCGCATCGTCGCCACGGTCAACGGGGAAATCGTGACCTATCAGGAAATCCTGCAGCACATGCGGTCCATGGGTCAAATGCCGGACCAGGCCACAGCGGAAAAGGTCGCATCCCAGGTGCTGGACAGTATGATAGATGATATCATTCTGCGCCAGGAGGCTGAACGCTTGCAAATCGCTGTTACGGATTCGGAAGTGGAAAATGAAATCCGGCAGCTGAAGGTCCGCCGACGCTTGAGCGACGATGAATTCAACCGTGGCCTGCGCCTGCAGGGCATGACCCTGGAGCAGTTCAAGGAGAGCACCCGGCAGGACATCATGAAGCATCGCATGCTCGGGTACATGGTTCGACGCAAGGTCGTGGTCACCCAGGAAGAGGTAGATGCGTATTTCGCGCAAAATCAGGCTGAGCTTGGCAGGGATCGGATCGTGGAATTGCAGATTCTCGTCCTGGGCGACCAGGACATGGCTGTGTCTCTGCGCGAAGCCCTGGACAAGGGCGAGTTCTCCTTTGCCGAGGCAGTGGCCCGTTATTCCGAAGGGCCCAAGGAAGCCGATGGCATGCTATCCGATGTGCACTGGAGGCAATTGGACGAGCCCTGGAAGGACGCATTGCGCGATCTCTCCGTGGGTGAGCTGAGCAGTCCCTTCATGATCCAGAACAAATGGGTACTTTTGAAACTTCTGGACCGCAGGGAGGGGGCAACTCAGCAGCCGGCCGATGTAGAGGAGGCAGTGCGGGAGGCCATCATGCGTCCCAAGCTGGAAGAACGTTTCCAGGAATATATGCGCGGCCTGCGCAGCAAGGCAGTGATTGAGAAGCGGCTCTAACATCCCTGACGCCAAGCCATGCATGGAGTTTTCCGGATATGGATCTGATTGAAATTGGAGCGGTTCTGCGCGCGGCCAGGGAACGTAAGGGGCTGAGCATCGAGGCGGTGGAGGAAAAGATCAAAATCGCCCCGTCGGTGATCGTGGCTTTGGAAGAGGGCAATCGCAGCAGGTTTCCTCATCCTGTCTACGCCAGGGGTTTTGTGCGCAGTTATTCCACGCTGCTGGATCTCGACGCCGCTGAAATCTGTCTTCATTTCAGCCGGGCGTACCCTGTTCCCACGGAAGCCGACCACCCGGAAATGCACGCTCCCAGGATCAAGGTGAAGAGCCATGATCCCGGCCATCTGATCAGCGCGGTTCGTATTGTGGCAGTGCTGGGCATTTTCGTCCTCGGTATCGGAGGCTGGTATGCATTCGACGTGTACCGCGGCCGCCAAACCAAAGTTGTGGAGCCTGTCGCGGAGCAGCCCCGTGCCATTCCGGAAACTTCTGCGCCAGCCGAGTCGGCTTCGGATCTGCCTGCCCCCATCACGCAGATGCAGGAGGTTGCGGCCGCGTCGGACCCCGGTGTCCAAAATTCCTCCAATGCCACGGTTGATTCCCCACAGCCCTCTGATCCTGCAGCCCAAACAGTGGAGACTCCAGGTCCGCAACAGACCGCACCTGGCAACGAGCGGGTCCTGATCGTGACTGCTCATGCCGCAAGCTGGCTGCAGGCCAGGGCAGATGACAAGGTGGTGGATTATTTTTTGCGCAAGGGCGAGTCCACTTCCATCGCTTTCACAAAAACTCTGAGCGTCAAATTTGGCAATGCCGGAGGAGTCAAGCTGGAGCTCGACGGCAATCCCTATCCCTTTGAAGCCAAACCCGGCGAGGTCAAGACCCTGGTCGTGGAGTAGTTCCGGAATTGGGCATGGAATTTTCCGAACAGGTCATCGTGCTGCGGGTGGGGACGTTTCGCGAAGCAGACTGTTGGGTCCGTTTTTTTTCCCCCCTGCACGGCCTGTTGACTGGCTTCGCCTTTGGAGGCCGCCGCAGCCGCAGACGCTTTTGCGGCTGCCTTGACCCCCTCAGCCTGGTCCATTTCCGTGTCAGCCGGGACCGCAGGAGAGAGTATCATTGCCTGGAGGAGGGGGTGCTGATCAACTCCTTTTCAGGGATGAAAAAGGATCTCAAAAAACTGGGCATGATCTGCAACTGCGTGCGTTTTTTTGAATCCCTGTCCTTTGCCCCGGACGGGTACGCTCCGGCCTATGCCCTTCTCCACGAGACCCTGGAAGCCCTGGACAGGGATGTTTCCGGATCGTGCTTTGTCCCCCTCCTGTTCCGGGCAAAGATGGCCTTTGCCCAGGGATATCAGCCGAATCTGCGTGTTTGCCGGGAGTGCGGCCGGCCCCTGGATTCTTCTCACAGGGCCGTTTTTGCAGTGCAGGAAGGAGGGCTTTACTGCCTGCGGTGTCCCTCTGGCCCGGGGTCCAAAATTTCCGCCTCCCGTGAAACCTTGAGCCTGCTCGAGCATCTGGCCAGAACTGGACCCAGGGAATGGTCGGAATGGATGCCGCCAGCCAAGGTCCGGGAGGAATGTGTCCATCTGGTGGACGCCTTTGTGCAATGCCACCTCGGTCTGGTTTGCTCCGGCAACCGCTTCGTGCGCTGTTGACGTGGTCTGCCATTGAATAGCGAGAGCATAAGGAGTTTGTGCATGAATTTTCAGGACGTCATCCGAAATCTGCAGGGATTCTGGGCCGACCAGGGTTGCGTGCTGCAGTTTCCATATGACTCGGAAGTGGGGGCGGGCACCTTCAATCCGTCCACCTTTTTACGGGTTCTTGGCCCCGAGCCCTGGAAGGTGGCTTACCCTGAGTCCAGCCGCCGTCCCACGGACGGTCGATACGGCGAGAACCCGAACCGTTTGCAGCACTACTTCCAGTTTCAGGTTATCCTGAAGCCCTCTCCCGCCAATGTCCTCGATCTCTATCTGGACAGTCTCGGGGTCCTCGGGATCGACAAGCATGTCCATGACATCCGTTTTGTGGAGGACGACTGGGAAAGTCCGACCCTGGGCGCCTGGGGCCTGGGTTGGGAAGTCTGGCTCAACGGGATGGAAGTGACCCAGTTCACCTATTTCCAGCAGGTCGGGGGCATCAATCTGGATCCCATCAGTTGTGAGATCACCTACGGTGTGGAACGACTGTGCATGTATCTGCAGGAAAAGGAATCCGTATATGATCTGGCCTGGAACAACCATGTGACCTACGGTCATGTCTATCATCAGGCTGAAGTGGAGCATTCAAAGTACAATTTTGATTATTCCAACGCCTCGATGTTGTTCGGAGTTTTTGATTCATACGAAACGGAATGCATGAGATTGTGTGAGGCGGGTCTGCCATGGCCGGCCTATGATTTCTGCCTCAAGTGTTCCCATGCCTTCAATCTGCTGGACGCGCGCGGGGCCATTTCCATCACGGAACGGGCCAAGTATATCGCCAGGGTGCGCAATCTGGCCTCTGCAGTGGCCAAATTGTACGTGGAGCAGCGCGAGGCCATGGGGCACCCCCTCTTGGCATCCTGTCCGAACGGTCAGCATCCCCTGCCGTAGGTGTCTTTCAAGGCTTTGCATAGGGAGTTTTTGTATGGCGCATTTTGTTCTTGAAGTCGGTGTCGAAGAGATGCCGGCCCGTTTTCTGTCCAGCCTGGATCAGGAACTGCATGACCTTTTCACGCTCCAACTCCGCGAGGCGGGCCTTGGTGTTGCGACAATCGGCACTGCCTCCACTCCCAGGCGCCTGGTCGTGGACATCGCTGGCGTGGCTCCCCTGCAGCGCACCGAGGAGATCGTTGTCTCTGGCCCGCCGGCCCGCATTGCCATGGATGCCAGCGGGCAGCCAACCAAGGCCGGCCTCGGGTTTGCCAAGTCCCAGAACGTGACATTCGACCAAATTTATGTCGAATCCACGGAAAAAGGTGACTATCTGGCCTTGAAAAAGGTTGTTGGCGGGAGGCCCGCCGCTGAGATCCTGGCTGAAGTGTGCGCCAGAGTCCTTCCGAGTCTGACATTTCCCAAGAAAATGCAATGGATAGGTAAAGATTGCACCTTTGGGCGGCCAGTTCGCTGGATCATGGCCATGCTCGACGACCATGTCGTGCCTTTCTCTTTTGCCGGACTGACCTCGGCAAACAAAACGCGGGGGCACCGGGTAATGGGCCCTGGGCCTTTCACGGTTCCCCATGCCGACAGGTATGCGGCAATCCTTTCCGAGCAGGGCTATGTCACTCTGGACAGAACGCGTCGCAAGGCTGTCATTCAGACCGAGGGAGATCGTCTGGCCGCTGAGGCGGGCGGACGGGTGGAATGGTCCCCCCTGCTGCTGGATCAGGTGGCCGACCTCGTGGAGACCCCCCGACCCATCCTGGGCAGATTCCATGAAAAATTTCTGGACCTGCCAGCCGAGGTGTTGCTGACCAGCATGGAAACGCATCAGAAGAGCTTCGGCCTGCGCGGTCCGGACGGAAGACTTCTGCCCTGTTTCCTGACTGCGGCCAATATCGAATCCCGTGAACCTGGCCTGGTCCGAAAAGGCTGGGAACGTGTGCTGCGGGCCCGTCTGGAGGACGCCCGTTTTTTTTGGGAGGCCGATTGCGCCGCGACGTTCCAAGGCTGGCTGGACAAACTGGACAAGGTCGTCTTCATCGGACCCTTGGGCACCATGGGCGAGAAAACCAGACGGCTGGAAAAGCTGGCTGCATCCCTGGCCTCCAGGATCGAGCCGCAACTGGCCGGGGACATGGCCCGCGCCGGACGTTTGTCCAAGGCCGACCTTGTCTCGGAAATGGTTTACGAGTTCGACGACCTCCAAGGCAAGATGGGCGGGATTTACGCCCGCCGCAAAGGTGAGAGCGAAACTGTGGCCCAGGCACTGTCCGAGCAGTACCTGCCCGCCGGGCAGGACTCCCCATTGCCCTTGAGTGTGGCCGGGGCCATTCTGTCCCTGGCGGATAAGCTCGACAACCTGACGGGCTGCTTCGGGCTGGGCATGATCCCCACGGGAGCGGCCGACCCCTATGCCTTGCGCCGCAGCGCCCTGGGTGTGATCCGCATCCTCCTGGAACTGGGGCGTTCTATGGATCTGCAGGTACTTCTGGCGGAAGCCCAGGCCGGGTACACTGGCGTGGCCTGGAAAATATCTCCGACCGAATCCGTGGACAAACTCATGGATTTTTTTGGCCAGCGACTGCGGGCCTATTGGGCCGGGCAAGGCATTGAAACTCTGGTCCTGGACGCGGCCATGGCAGCGGGATTTGCTGACATCGTCGACACCTGGCGTCGGGTCCAGGCCTTGGCCCATTTCAGCAGGGAAGCAGACTTCGAGGCCTCGGTGTTGACCTTCAAGCGGGCGGCGAACATTATCCGCAAGCAGGCCGAGCAGGAACTTTCCGGCTTGGTACGCGAGGATCTTTTTGAAGCGGAGCAAGAAAATGCGTTCTGGCAGACCCTGATCAGGGTGGAGCCAGTCTGGGCAAAACAGGCCCTTGAGGGGAAGTATGCGGACATGTTGGCGCAATTACGTGAACTCCGGCCAGTAGTGGACGCTTTTTTCGACAGGGTCATGGTCATGTGCGACGATCCGGCCCTGCGAACCAACCGTCTGAATCTGCTTTTTCGCCTCGTTTCTGCCCTGGGGGGCGTGGCGGATTTCGGAAAGTTCCAAGTTTGAACTTGACAGCTTTTCCCGGCTTCGGATAGTGGCACCGGATTGCAGAGACATCCACTACTGACTGACACACGCGTAGAATAAAGGAGAAATACCCTTGGCCAATCACAAGTCTGCCCTGAAGAGACACCGTCAGAGCCTGAAGGCCCGCGAACGGAACAGAATGATGAAAACCCGGGTGAAGAATGCCATGAAGGCTGTGCGCCTTGCCGTGGAGTCCAATGACGCCGACGCTGCGGCCAAGGCCTTGCAGGACGCCACTTCCGTTTTGGACAAGGCCGCCGGCAAGAAGGTCATTCACTGGCGTACTGCGGCCAGAAAAATTTCGCGTCTCAGTTTGGCTGCGAACAAGATCTAGTCCTCACGCACCCGCTTCAGTCACAAGGCCCGTCATGATGCTGCATGATGGGTCTTTTGTTTTTTGGCGATCCGCTCCATGCGTCTGACCCGAAATTTTGGCTTGGGCATTTTCTGCATTGTCGCCCCGGTGGGTTGGCGCCGCTGATTGACAAGCGAGGGGACGCCCGGGTATCGATTATCGGTCAGATGGGTTCTCCACAATTTCGGGAACATCAACACATCAGCTTGGCGGAGGTCTCCATGAAAGCGGCGAGATGGATCGTTGTCCTTTTGCTTTATCTCTTGTGCAGCGCCTCGGCTCTGGCGGAGAGCATCAAGATCGGGGCTGTTCTCTCCGTGACTGGTCCTGCCTCATTCCTGGGCGAGCCGGAAAAGAACACCCTCCTCATGCTCCGGGATCAGGTCAACAGCAAGGGCGGCATCAACGGCCAGCAGGTCGAGGTCATCGTCTATGACGACGAGTCCGACGTGAACAAATGTGTGATGGCCGCCAAGAAACTCCTGGATCAGGACCGTGTGTCCGTGGTTGTCGGACCGAGTATTTCGGGCAACACCCTGGCTATCGCCAAGTTTTTCTCCTCTGCCCAGGTTCCTCTGATTTCCTGTGCCGCTGCGGAAAAAATTGTTCGTCCTGTGGACCCCTGGATTTTCAATACACCACAGCTGGACCGCCATGCTGTGACCAAGATTCTGCTGGACGCTCAGTCCAGGAAGTACTCCAAACTGGCCATCCTGACCGTTTCCGACGGCTATGGACAGGCGGGCCGTGGCGTCCTGAAGGAACTGATCCCAGCTCAGGGTTTTGCCCTGGTGGCCGACGAGAGCTTTGGACCCAAGGATACGGACATGACCGCCCAGCTGACCAAAATCAAAGGCACGTCTCCGGATGCCATCATTTGTTGGGGCACCAACCCCGGACCAGCCGTAGTGGCCCGCAATCGGACCCAACTGGGTTTAACCACACCGCTGTACATGAGCCATGGCGTGGCTTCAAACAAGTTCATCGAGCTCGCCGGGGAAGCCGCAGAAGGATTGATTTTGCCTGCCGGGCGATTGGTGGCCGTGGAGCAAGTGCCGGCTGGCCACCCGCAGAAGAGGGTCCTGGAAGAATACGTGGCCAACTATACGAAAACCTACAACACTCCGGTTTCGTCCTTTGGTGGATACGCTCACGATGCATTTGCGCTGGTCAGGGAGGCCATAATCAAGGGTGGTTCCGCCAAACCGTCCGACATCCGCAACAACCTGGAGAAGATTTCCTCCTTTGCAGGCACTTCCGGGGTGTACAGCTATTCGTCCGACAACCATAACGGCCTGGATGAGAATGCCTTCATCATGGTCACCATTGAAAAGGGCGCCTGGAAGGTCATGCAATAAACGCTTCAGCCCAAGCCGGCGTCCCTTCGGGGCGCCGGCTTTTTTTCTGCACACATGGATTCTTCAAGCCTGCTTCAATACCTGATCACTGGCCTGACCTTGGGCAGCACCTATGGGCTGACCGCGCTGGGCTTCACGATCATTTTCAACACCACAGGGGTGATCAATTTCGCCCAGGGCGAGTTTGTCATGCTCGGTGGGATGATGAGCGTTTTTCTGGTCAGGGTTCTGGGGGTCACTGTCCCTCTGGCGGTTCCCCTGGCCGCTCTGGGGACAATGCTGACCGGTGCTCTGGTTGAGCGGCTGGCCATAAGTCCCGTGCGTGGCTGCCCGTCTATCAATCTCGTCATCATCACCATTGGCGTGTCCATCCTCATCCGAGGTCTGGCCATGCTCTTCTGGGGCAAGGATACCCATGTGCTGGAGCCCTTCTCAGGTGACCAACCCGTAATGGTCCTGGGTGCCGCCATCATGCCCCAGGCCTTCTGGGTCCTGGCCATCAGCGTGATTCTGCTGACCGGGCTCAAGCTGTTCTTTTCCCTCACCACCCAAGGCAAGGCCATGTTGGCGTGTTCCTTCGATCCCAAGGCGGCGTCCTTGGTTGGCATCGGCGTTCAGCGCATGGTGATGCTGTCTTTCATGATTTCGGCTCTCATCGGGGCCGTGGGGGGCTCGTTCCTCGTGGTCATGGGAATCAGCCTGCTGCGCCAGATAGCCCGCGGCGGGGTCGCTGCCCCGGGCGCCGGCGCGGGGGCAGAGGCGATCAAGCCCGCGAATCCTGTGCTGGCAGGCGTGCT
>ERZ1645192.3535-NODE-3535-length-12653-cov-9.324972_pt1 | contig 12653 bp, 10 predicted proteins | sample MGYA00575354_ERZ1645192 | MGnify/ENA primary metagenome ERZ1645192 (study PRJEB40844, sample SAMN11349763) | freshwater sediment metagenome | isolation source: river sediment | host: Sediment | place: India: Faizupur Khadar , New Delhi | collected 2017-02-21 ... | reverse complement strand
GTCTAAGCAATACCCTGGTCTTGTTCAGTTTACAAGTTTGTCTTTTTGAATATACTGGTTCTTATTCCAATCCTTGAAAACAATCGGAGTTTCTATGAAGACAGGCAAATATCGCTGGTTCGTGGTTGGAGTCTTCTTTTTCTTTATGCTGCTGCACCAGGCAGATAAGTTGTTGGTCGGACCGTTAACCACGCCGATCATGGAAGAGTTTGGGATTAACGAGACCCAAATGGGTCTGTTATCCTCAGGCGCAATCATCGTCGGCGCCATTTTTTACCCGCTGTGGGGATACCTGTGCGACCGGTTTTCACGCGCCCGATTATTGTCGCTGGCATCTTTTATCTGGGGCGCCACCACCTGGTTGAGCGCGATTGCACCCACATACCCCACCTTCATGGTCACCCGGGCAAGCACCGGCATCGATGATTCGAGTTATCCCGGGTTATATTCACTCATTGGCGATTATTTTCCACCCAAAAATCGCGGCAAGGTGTACGGCATCCTGCAAATCGCCATGCCGCTCGGCTACATGATCGGCATGGTCATGGCATTATTGCTCAGTGGAGCCATCGGCTGGCGGTCCATTTTTTACATCACCGGCTCTCTGGGCATTTTGATGGCCTTTGTCATATTCTTCGGCGTCAAAGAACCGGCGCGCGGCACCTCTGAGCCAGAACTTGAGAACATCGAGCAGACCGGCAAATACCGGTTCGAATGGAAAATTGTGCGCGACCTGTTCAAAAAGAAGAGCTTGATCTTGCTTTTCATGCAGGGCTTCATTGGTGTTTTTCCATGGCAGGTGATCACCTTCTGGTTTTTCCGGTACCTCGAAACCGAACGGGGTTTCATGGGCAATGAAGTCATGATCACGATGGTCGTCGCCATTCTTCTATTGGCTGCCGGTTATCCATTGGGAGGCATCCTTGGCGACAGGCTATTTGCCAAAACCAAACGCGGCCGGCTGATTGTCTCGGCGGTGGGTGTGATTTTGGGGGCAGTCCTGTTGTTTATATCGATCAAAATCCCATATGACAACAAGGTTTTGTTCATGATCATGATATCATTGACAACTTTGTTCATCCCATTTGCATCGCCGAATGTTCTCTCCACGGTATATGACATCACCCTGCCGGAAGTGCGCTCTACTGCCAATTCTGTTCAATATTTCATTGAGCAAGGCGGTTCTGCGATTGCACCGACTCTGGCCGGCTTCATCGCGATGAGATCTTCGCTTGAAAATTCCATTTTGGTCATCTGCATTACCGCCTGGATCTTATGTTTCATTTTTCTCCTGGGCGCCATTTACCTGCTTCCCAAAGACATCGACACGCTTCGAACGCAATTAAAAGAACGAGCATCCATGGAGAGCACGGCGACTGGCATTGAGGCGGGTAATTAATGGCCATTCTTCCGAACCTGTTAAGTTGGCTCGGAGTCGCAGCCCTGGGCTGGGTTGTGGGTTCGCTATTGAATTATCTTGCCGATATTCTTCCGGCTGAGCCGCGCCGGTGGAAAGCAATTTGTCCACAATGCCAAACCGTGCGCCATTGGAGCGGCTATTTACTGTTCAAACCCTGCGGAACTTGCGGCGCGAAACGCTCATTGCGGGCGTGGATCACGCAACTAGGCAGCGTCGCGGCCATCCTCGCCTTATGGTTCTATCCTCCCGATCGGTTTGGCTTCTGGATGATTCTTCCGTGCATGCTTTATTTTGCACTCGTGGCCGTGATAGATATCGAACACCATCTCATCTTGCACGTCGTGAGCCTGGCCGGGGCCATCATCGTGATCCCAATCGGCATCCTCTGGAACGGGATTGTTTCCACGCTGATTGGCTGTCTGGCCGGCGCGCTCATCATGTTCCTGCTGTTTTACCTTGGCGAACTCTTTCGCAGGTGGATTTCCAGGGTCAGGCATGAAGAAGTTGTGGAAGAGGCGCTGGGATTTGGCGATGTGACTCAGAGCGCGGTTCTGGGCCTGTTGTTGGGCTGGCCGAAGATTTCCTTTGCCATCATTGCAGCCATTCTTCTCGCCGGCCTGGCATCCGGCCTGTATCTGTTGACCATGTTGGCGAGAAAAAAATACATGCCGTTCACTGCTATTCCATACGGACCGTTTTTGTTAATTGGCGCCGTGATCCTCATCTACCTGGCGTGAACATCTAAAAGCAAAAAAAGCAGAGGAGTGCCTCTGCTTTTTTGGGATTCTCCGTAACGCAGCCGCTAATGGATTGCCGGCGCGGCATTCAGGATTTGATGGCTCACGTTGGATTGAAATTGCTCAAAATTCTCAGTAAACCGCTCGATCAAGGAACGCGCGAGCTGATCGTATTCGTTTCGATCTTGCCAGGTACTGACGGGTGACAGGATTTCAGGCGGTACCCCCGGGCAGGACTTGGGAATGGACAGGCCAAAGTACTCTTCCGGTTGAAATGCCACGCAATCGAGTTGCCCGGTTAATACTGCGCGAATCATCGAACGCGTGTAGGGCAGGCGGATGCGGCTGCCAGTGCCAAATGCACCGCCCGACCAGCCTGTATTGATCAGCCAGACCTGCACGCTGTGCTTTTGGATTTTTTCACCCAGCAGGGATGCATACACATTGGGCTCCAGCGGAAGGAAAGGTGCGCCAAAACAGGTGGAGAAGGTGGCCTGGGGTTCTTTGCTGAGTCCCTTTTCGGTGCCCGCCAGTTTTGAGGTATATCCCGAAAGGAAATAATACATCGCCTGTTCGGGGGTGAGCTTTGCCAACGGCGGCAGGACGCCAAATGCATCCGCGGTCAGGAAGAAGATGTTCTTGGGGTGGCCGGCATGCCCTTCGGGGACATGATTCTGGATGTAATCAATTGGATAGGCTCCGCGCGTATTTTCTGTCCGGCGGTCGGAATCAAAATCGATTGCCCGGCTAAGCGGGTTATAAACGACATTCTCCAACACAGCGCCAAACCGGTGGGTCGCCTGCCAGATGAGCGGTTCCAGCTCCGGCTTTAAGCGGATCGTCTTGGCGTAGCAACCGCCCTCGAAATTAAAGACGCCGTCATCCGCCCAACCGTGCTCATCATCCCCAATCAAGCGCCGGTCTGGATCAGACGATAACGTGGTCTTGCCCGTACCCGACAGGCCAAAAAACAGAGCGACATCGCCGCGGTCGCCGACATTGGCGGAACAATGCATGGACAGGATCCCGCGCCTTGGCATCAGGTAATTCATCAACGTAAAGACTGACTTTTTTATTTCTCCGGCATATCCCGTACCGCCGATGAGCACCAACCGCCTGGTGAAATTCACGATGATGAAGGTGCCGGAGTTGGTTCCGTCTTCAGCCGGAATCGCCAGGAAATCCGGAACGTGAATGATCGTATATTCGGGCCGAAACTCGGCCAGTTTTTCCGGGGACAGGCGGATGAGCAGGTCCCGCGAAAACAGGCTATGCCAGGCTTTTTCGGTGATCACCCGGATGCTCAGGCGGTGCACCGGATGCGCACCAACCTGCAAATCCTGGATGAAAACGTCCCGGTTTTGTAAATATGCCGTCACTTTTCGAAAAATTTGGTCAAATTTTTCCGGCGAAATCGGGCGGTTTACTTTTCCCCACCAAATTGCCTCATCCTCTTCGTTGCCATAATTTACAATGAATTTATCGTTTGGTGAGCGTCCGGTGTACTGGCCGGTGTTGACCATCACCGCGCCGTCATCTGATAAATCCCCTTCCTGGCGTAGGATGATCTGCTCAACCAACGCGGGAGAACAGAAATTCCAATGAGCGGTTTTAATGTTTACGATTTGAACCTCGGCAAGATCAGTCTCACTCGGAATTCCTAGATTCTGCATTCGATTGCATGCCTCCTTCTTGATTTAAGGTGCAATTGCACCGGTCATTCTGGGGAACCAATACCAAAGGATATCCATTGCGGGTTTTCCATGGATCGAAAAGGAGCCATCCTGCAGGGCAACAGGGGGGTAAAAGCCGCGCGAAACCACTCCTGAAATCCAATCCCGGCCATTGATCGCGCCCAGGGCAGCATTATAGAGATCGACCTGGGCCTGCAGGTTCACCGGGATGCTCTGCAATTCAAGATAGGGTTGAGAAAGCGCTTCCTCCGGAAGGCAATTGCCGTTCAGGCTGACGCATTGCCGGGCTGCGCCAGCGGCGGATGCAAATTGCAGCGCAAGGATAACCGGTTTTTCAGTTTCAAGTTGGAACGGTGCAATTTCCTCATCCAACAACCGACCCATCTCCACTTCAATGTCCGGGGCTGAGGGTTCATCAGACATGGTTAAGGGAGCGCTCCAGATCAGATAAATTCCATCGAACAGGTTGGCCGGCAAGGCAGCCACCGGATTGCCGCCCGTGAACTCAACTTGAAGCAGCAACTGCCCAGAATAACGGCTGCGTAGCCCGGCAACCATGTTATTCCAACGGTCTTGAACATCATCCGGCTGAGTGGCCGGGCTGCCGTCAACTAACCCCATGCCGGGATATGCGGGCAGAACAGCGGAATCGCCCAGCAGGATGGCCGAAACATCGTTAACCGCAGCAAAATCCGCTGCATGGCGAAGATAAGTGCCGTACTGATCAAAGAAACCATCCCACCAGCCCGGGTCTTTTGCCCCGCCTCGCCACCAATCCTGGCTGGCAATCTCAAATCGCACCGAGGGAGCGATTGCAACATTTAATCCGTTCTGCCGCGCCAGGGCCACTTGCTGGACCAAATCCGTCCACAGGGCATCATTGCCTGGATCCGCCTGCAAGACCGGCAACGCATCGCGGGTGAAGGTCCAGGTCATTGGAATCACCACCCAGTTTGCACCGATGCCATTGAGCGTTTGGAAGCTGGCTGAATAATGGGACTGCCAACTGGGCTTGTAGCCGGGTTGAAATTCAACACCGGCCCAGAAGAAAGTGTCGCGGGCAAGAATTTCAGGTGCAACGACCGTGGTCGGAGTGGATGCCGGCTGCCACCATTGCCAGGAGGACACGGTGTCCTCGAATGTTTGCGCGATCGGCGAGGGAGTGAATGTATAGCCCGCGGAGGAAGGTCCCTGTGTGCCCACCGCGTCGGCGACGCCGCACTGTTCGTTGCGGCAATACCGATACCCCACGTCACCGAGCATGCTCAGCGGGTTGTAAAGGATATAGGTATAGCGGTGATCCCCCAACGGCCACATGGGGATGGGCTCCATCCAGCCAAACGGATTGAATTGGATCGATGTCGAATCAGTTGCCGGCGTGTTATCGGGTACGGTGACGGTAAAGGTAATCGGGGCGGCCGTTCCGGATTGCCATGTGGCAATCTGGTCTTCGATCGTCGTGCTGGCAGCTGGAACAATTAATTGTCGGGTGCGGAAATTGCCGCCGTCGTTCAGCTCGCCGTTCCAAAAACCATCGCCCAACGTGTATTTGTAACGAAGGTCAAATCCAACCGGCAGGGAAAGGGATATGGTATAGGTGCCATCATCCCGCAATGTCAACAAAGGGGCCCGGCTGGCAATGACGCTCATCCCGCCGGAAAGGTCGGCAAAGGTGTTGCCGAGCGAAGACAGATTGCCTACCATGCGAATTGGAACGCCGGTGAGGTTTCCATCCGGCGGTTTGACGACAAAATTAACCGCGATCATTTGCACCGGCGATAAAGCTAAAGCTGCCGGTGTGGTCGCATCTGCGGCTACGGTGGCGCCTTGCTGGAAGGTTTTATAAGCGCCGTCCAGGCTGATGGCAACAAGCTGATGCGTGCCTATCGGAATGCCTTCCAATAAAAAGCTGCCGTCCGACGAGGTTATTGTGCTGATGCCAGCAGCGGTGACGTATAAATTGGGCAAGGGAGTGTTGTTGGAGCTATCGATTGCCTGGCCGCGAATCCGGCCAACCGCACCATTGAAGGGCTGATCGTTCCACGCCGCAATGACATCTTCAACCTGTTCCGAGCTATATACCCGGAATATGCGGTAGCGGATCTGTTGATTGGTGCTGCTGTATTCCACTGCCGGGGGGGTGCCTTCCCGCAAATAGCGGTATTTCACCAGGCTGCCCTCGGAAAAGGCCGCTTGAACGGAATAGCGGCCATCGGTTGTTGCCGTCATGGATAGACGCGTAGGATTCAGCGCCAATCCTGTCACTTCGTCCAGGATTTCCAATGTGAGTTTGGTGGATGCATCAGTCCCCGCCGGTGGAGTGACCACAAAGGTCACCTGCGCCAGCGGGCCTGCAGAAATCGTTTCAGCCTCCGGGATGGGAACAACCGTTGGTTGGCACGAACTCAGCACAAAAGCCATGGTCAGCAGGATGCAAACGACCATCAGAAAAGACCGGCGGCCAACGGTTCTCATTGTTCCCCTCCAGTGTATATAGAAAAGCATACCAGCTCTGAGGCAATCGTCAAAGAGTGCCTTAGAGGTCGTCCTTGAGCGCCGAATGCAATTTGTGTTGAATTTCCTGCTGTCGATTTGCCAGACTTCCCAACACACCATTCACGAACCGTGGAGTGCTGTCCGACCCAATTATCTTTGCGAGTTCAATGGCTTCATTAATGGCTACTTTGACGGGGGTACAGTTTTCAACCGCAAACTCCCACAAGGCGATGCGTATGATGTTGCGGTCAATAACCGCAACTTGATCCATCGGCCATTCAGGCGCGTGTTCAGCAATAAAACCGTCCAGCTTTTCTGAAATTGGCAAGACACCCCGGACAATCTGCCGGCTGAAATCAGCCAGGCTATCTTCCAGTTCTTCCTCAATCAGCCGTTCTTCCAATGCCGCCATTCCAGAATGGCCGGTCATATCACATTCGTAAAGGACTTGCAAGGCAACAAAGCGCGCCTTGGTGCGTGACTTCATAGGGTTTTATTTAACCGGTTCTGAATAATCGATGTCTTCGACATGGACATTCACCTTGCCAATTTCCATGCCAACCATATCAACGATGGCGCGGGCAACCTTGCTCTGAATGGCATGGCTAACTTCGCGTACATTTTCGTCACGATTCAAAATTACGTACAGGTCAACATAGACCATGTCATTTTCGACGTTGATTTTCACCCCTTCGCTCGCGCCTGGCTTGAACAGGTGGTTGACGTCCGGGGGCGCAACCGTCAATCGATTCACGCCGGGTACGCCCAGCGTTGTTAATTTCGCAATCTGCGTCAGAACAACCGGTGCAATGGTCGTCTTGCCGGGTGGTCGTGTTTGATCAGACATAGTTTCTCCGCAATCGATGATCAACTCATTGATAGAATAATTGTATTATACACGCGATTTAATCAATCTGAGCAATCTCGCTTGCGCGCGAAGGCTCGCGTACACGCAGTAGAGCGGCGATCGAAAGTAGAAAGAGGGAGCCATACAGGACAAAGAGAAGAACATACCCCAATCCAGGATTTTGCGGCATCTGCGCGGCGAGGAAATCCGCCATTGGTCCACCGATATACGCGCCAATGGCGCCAGCCCCAGCGCCGGCCAGGTTGGAAATGCCAAGAAATCGGCCGGCCTGCGCTTTGGGCACGATTTCAGTCCCCAAAGCCCAATTCGCGGTATAAAACAGCCCCATGCCAATCCCGATGATGGCTCCGCCAATGTAGATCACGGTCAGGTTGGGCACGGCCACAGCCAGGGCCGTGCCTGCGGCAGCGAGAAAACCCGCCAGCGCAACGATGCGTTTACGGCCGAACCGGTCAGTTAGGAATCCGCTGGGCAGGGCGCTGAGCAATATCGCCACGCCGACGAACATCGTCAGGCGGGATGCCGGGCCGGCCGCCTCGGCTTGAACATACCCCAAGCGTCCCTGCAAAAAGTAGATCGTGAAACCGGCTAAATTGTTGGCGCCGATCAGAAAGGCCAGCCGGTTGATCACCCACCAGCGAAAAGAGGGGTCCTTTCGCAGGGAATCACTGTCCACGCCGATGCGCAGGCTGGCCGTGACGCCGCCGAAAACTGCCAACGCCATACCGATCAGGCTGATCACCCCCGTGGTGATCAACAGGGGCGCCGCCTCTAATTGACTCAGCAGCGGGTGTGTCAGATTTACTGCCCATCCAAGGCCCAACAAAATCAGCGTGAATGCGCCGGTCATGGCTGCCAGCCGCACAAAATCCTGCCACGCCAGCGGCGAAGCATTGGCTTTGTTTTGCTGCTCGGGAATGAACATGGAGATGAGCGCCACAACCACGAGGATACCCATCAGGGTGATCAACGCGCCCCACAGATTTCCCTTGCTGACCATGCGGGCAATTGTGAAAGACACAATGATGAGTGGAATGGGGATTTCCAGCAAGGCTTTGACCGCAGAAAAGCGGCCGCGTTTTTCGGCCGGCACCAGGTCTGGAATAATTCCCTGCGTCGCGCCATGAGCTATGTTGGTGGTCACCATCATCAAAATGACCATCGTAAACAGAAACCAGTAGCCCGCGGGACCTTCCATGCCGGCGGAAAACCCGATCAACGCGATCATCACCAGGTCGCCCAGGGTACCCAGGAGGATAAAGGGCCGCCTGCGCCCCCAGCGCGAGGTTGAACGGTCGGAGAGCAGGCCGGCCAGCGCCTGAACCAGGATGGCAACCATCAACGTCCACAATCGAAGGTTGCCGTAATAGGTGCCCTTCAACTCCTCGCCGATGAATTGCTGAACCAGCAAGGGCACGACCAGCGGCGTCATCGTATTGGAAAGCGCTGATAATCCGAGCCAGTAGGCATTGAACGTCAGGTAATCGTACCAGCGGATGGGACGGTTCATGATGCGTGCACTCCTTGATCCTGCAAGATCGTCTCAACAAATGTGCGGCTTTGAGCTATCACCCGTTCATACTCAGGGGCCAGCACAACGCAATGCCCGGATTGATCCAACCAGACCAATTCTTTTTGCTTTGAACCAATGTTTTCAAAGACAATCTGCGAACTCTCCGGGAGGATCGTGCGATCTATTCTTCCCTGAAAAATCAAGGCCGGTTGGGTTACGAGATGCAGGCGTTTCCCCACCTGTTTTTGAAAGAGCCAGAGTTGGTAAGCCCCCTTAACAGGAATAACCGTATAGCCCTGCCAGGGCAGGGGATTGGGCGGGCCGCTGTCCGGTTTTTTGGGCATATTTGACACAAAGAACCGCGCGAACCAGGTTCTCCACAAATTTTTCACGATCAATGCCGGCGCGAAGAGCAAGACTCCCTGGATTTCAGGATGTTGGCTGGCCAGGTAGAGGGTCAACAAGCCGCCCAATGACTCGCCACCGACAAACACCCGATCGCAATTGGAGGCGAGCAATTGATAAGCCTGATCGGCGGCGGCAACCCAGTTTTCCCAACGCTGTGCGTTCAGGTCGTCCGGCGTGGTGCCGTGCCCCGGCAGCAACGGGCCGGCCACGCTGAACCCGGCCTGGTGAAACGCCTGCGCCAAAGGCCGAATTTCCACGCTGGTGGCTGTAAAACCATGCAACAGCAAAATTCCATTGGATCCACCCGGCCAATAAAATGCGCCGCCATCCAATTGGGGATTTTCAATCATTGGAGATGCCTGCATTTTTCTCTCACCCCTCAAAGGGCTCAACCAATGGAATTGTATTGATCGCCCGCGGCAGAATCGCGACCGAAGGCGCTGCGGGAAGCAGCTCGAAAGCCGCCTCCAGGGCTTCTTCCGGCGTGCTGGCCGGGATCAGGAACAATCGTCGCACCAGTTCCGCGGGCAATTCAGACAGCAAGATCACGCGGATGCGCACCAGTTCACGCGCAAATTGAAAGGCTTTATGCGGTCCAACCCGAAAATTTACCCGGTCAAATTTTTGCACCACATCCGCCGGGGAATTTGCCGCCATCATCTGATCCTCAAGACCCTGGCTGCCGCTGCCTTCGGGGCACGCACCAACCAAAATCACAACGCCGCCGTCGCGGGTAAGCATGGAAGCATGCGTGAGCGCCTTTTGCGCTTGATAGAGGTTGATGTCTTTGGGGTGTCCGCCGACCGAAGCGATCACCAGGTCGTACCTGCCGTGCACAGGCGTCTGGCACACTTGCCTGGCGATAGGAATACCGGCCTGGATGACATCCAACGGCGACCCAAAGAACGCCCGGACGATTTCTTTCTTTTCGTTCAGAACCGCGTTTAAGGCCAGATCAATTTTTGCCAGCCGGCCAATCTCTTCAATATCCTGGCGAAGAGGATTGTTTTCAAACTCGCCTGTGCGGGACCGGGGATCCAGCAACAGGCTGTGATTGCGATTGATCGTCTCGCGGCCGGCCAGCCCGATCGAGAAGGTTTTCACACCGCCTGAAAAACCGGCAAAATGATGCGGTTCGATATTTCCCGTGACGATCTTCAGATCATTGCCCAAGAAAGACTCAGAACACAGAACAGGTGTTCCATAACTGGTTTTCCCCAGGTCAACCATCCGGGTCGCAGCATCGCAATCGTGCGAATAAACCGGATGCCGTTCCACCAGGGCAGGGGGGAGCAGCGAGCGCATTTCCGCCGGCGTCATGGGCGCATGCGTACCGGTCGCAAAATAAAAGCGGATATTGTTGGAAGGGATGCCCATGCGTTCAAGGCGCGCGACCAGGGGCGGCAGCAACAGGTGCAGGGGAACCGGACGGGTCTTATCATTCACTGCGATTCCGACGGTTTTTGCATTTTGGAATCGATCCAGGTTGATCCCACCCAATCCTTGATCCAACGCGCGTTCGACTTCGACTATGGGATTTTCAGCTCCGGGCACAAATTCAGGTGCGACCGGCTGCACCTGGAAAAAATCAGGAAAAGAAAAATCCAGCCGTGTTTTTCCATAAGCCAGGGAGTACGATTGCATCCTTCGACGCCTTTCTGGGTGGTTCAGGCCTGCCTGCTGCTGATACACATGGCGACAACCTCATCCGCGCGCAATTGCATGCACGCCACGCCCTGAACCACGCCGTCGGTTTCCGGCACCTCAATGGCCGGAAACCGGATCAGCTTCGACAGGCGCGAAATGAGGAAAACATCCTCCGTTGAATGGGCCACCAGGCCACCGGCCAGTTGATCGGTGCGCATGGCAAGCTTTCCAATGCCGCCGGCGGATTTATTTGCCGCAAAGCTCTTCATGGAACGCAGCGTACCGCGTCCATCCGCGCCGGCCAGGAATACCTGGCTGTCATCATCAACGGAAAGGACTGCGACAAGTTGATCGCCATCCGTCAGTCTGATTCCCAGGTCGCCCTGCGGATTGAGCAGCTTTTCAGCAAAGCGAATGCCCATGCCGCGGCGGGTGAGCAGCAGCAGGTCGGCGTTGCCGGGAGTCCAACACACGGCTGCCAGCTCACCAAACTCATCCGGCCGGAACATGGCCGTTCCCGGCCGCATATGCTCGCCAAACAGGTGGTGACGCAACACGCGCACGCGTCCGCGTTGAGAACCCAACGCAACGTAGCCGCTGGCCTGGTCCTGCAGCATTGCGACAAACCGTTCGCCTGATTCCAAAGGGAAGCGAACCGCCAGATCCTCGCCTTTGGCGCGCACCTCGCTGGCGTCAAACCGGCCTGCGGGCAGGCGGAACACCCGGGCGAAATTGGTGAAAAGCAGCAAGCTGGCGCCTTCCGGGAGGATTTGAACGGCCACGGGAAAATCGGGCGGGTCAACATCCAGGTCAAAAACGCCCATGCCGCCGCGGTGTTGCCGTCCGTAAAGGTGGCGGTAAGACCTTTTGAGTTTACCGGTGGCGCTCAGCGTGAACAGGCTGTCCGTGCTGGTGGTCTCCTGGGGTAAGGCAGTTTCTGCCCGGATGTGATCGTCTTCAACTGGAGACACAGGCCGGCTGCGTTTTCCCTCCAACGCGGCGATCCGCGTCTCAAGGTATTCGATATAGGCGCTCACATCCGGGCTGATCTTTTGAAGGTCGGGACGTTCCATCAGGTTTTCCTTCGAGCAAGTTGGATTGATTTTATCACCTCAGTGGGGGAGTGTTCCAGTTGCAGGGGTAACAATTTTCTTGCAGGTTTATTGATTTTGTACCCTGCAATGGATGCCGCGCGCGAAACAAGAACGAAAGCGATGATTGGGTACACAGGATGGGACAGGGGAGATCGCGATTGAAAAATCTTGATTATGTTTTTGATAAGTACTATTATAAAAAACAATAACAATCCTCATAATCAGCCCGAAAAAGGGGTGTTCAGCTTAAAAGCCTCTTCGGCTGGATGCTTGAGGCTGTGCAGGTTACTTGAAGATCGCACATGTATCACCAAAGCTGGCCCAACCCATCCACAAAAGACGAGTTTACTTTCCTCTAAGTTTCCCGCCTCTTTTGTGCAACAAATTTGATCCCATCGAATTATCGCTGTTCTAACAGCTACGCGAATTATTTAGTGTAAAAATACGATTATGCGAAAGAAAAACAGCCGATTTTCGCCAACGAATGAAAATGTTTTTGATAATATATGAGATAATGGAGCCATGTCCGATGACGACATCATCCCACCGCCGCAGCAGCGATCCCTGAGCATTTCACAGGCCGCTTCAGCCTACCTCGACAGCGTTGCCCTGGCACGCAGCAAGAACACCGCCCGCACCTATCAAAACGGCATCCAGGTTTTTCTTCTCTGCCTGCAAACCAACCACCTGGATCCTGAAAAAGCGCCGGTTGCAAGCCTGCGCGAAGATGCGATCGGATGGTTTTCGGCATTTCTCAAGGGCTACGCCCCCACCAC
>ERZ1645192.3533-NODE-3533-length-12654-cov-5.132709_pt1 | contig 12654 bp, 11 predicted proteins | sample MGYA00575354_ERZ1645192 | MGnify/ENA primary metagenome ERZ1645192 (study PRJEB40844, sample SAMN11349763) | freshwater sediment metagenome | isolation source: river sediment | host: Sediment | place: India: Faizupur Khadar , New Delhi | collected 2017-02-21 ... | reverse complement strand
CGACCTGAACCGCCTCATGGCTGATGGCTCCTGTCCACCGGTCTCCCGGCGGGCGGCTAGGCCTGCCGGGACCCAACGAAAGGCGTGCGATGAGTCAGGTCCCGCAGCCACACCCGTCACGGATAACCCCGTTTGCGGGGCATGCGATCGTGGTCGGGATTACCGCGCGTCAACCGGAAGTGGTCGTGTTGACCGCTCTGGAGTTGGCGCGGGCACTGGGCGCGAAGCTCTACTTCGCCTACGCCGATCCGGGCCGGGTGGTCGAGCGGGAGTTGCCCGACGGCCACGTCCGGCACGTCGACCTCAACCCCGACCTGTCCGACGACGAGAGCTGGCGGCGCCGCGAGAACGAACTCCTGGCGGCGGTCGGCAAGGCGCTGGCCGGTCACGATCTGGACTGGGAGTTCCGTTACCTTGCGGGACGACCGGACCGTGCCCTGACCCATCTGGCGCGGGCGGTCGACGCGTCCGTCATCGTCGTCGGAAGCGGACGCCCCGGCAGGACGGGCCGCCTCCGCGACGCGCTGTCGGGCACGGTCGGCTTCCACCTCGCCCATCACCAGCACCGCCCGGTACTGGCGGTGCCCACCGAGGTCGTCGACTGGAAGACCCCTCTGGTATGAACCGACCCGGGACGCCGACGAGACCCGCACATCTGAGAGCTCCTCTCATCGGGCTGGTGATCCTGGGAGGGACTGTCGGCACCGCAGTGCGTCACCTCCTGGAGACAAGGTTCGCCCCACCGGTGGGCCAGTTCCCCTGGCCCACCTTCGTGATAAACGTCACCGGCGCATTCCTGCTCGGGCTACTGCTCGAGTTGATCGCGTCGTCCGACCTCGCTCCGCAACGGCGCCGCGCACTCCAGCTCACACTGGGGACCGGACTCATGGGCGGTTACACCACGTACAGCACGTTCGTCCTCGAGACCATCAACCTTGACCGCAATGGTGGCCGTCTGATGGCCTTCGGTTATCTGACCGCGAGTCTGGTCCTCGGGTTCGTCGCTGCCCTGGTGGCCATGAACACGACCAGGGCCCTCGTTTCGTCCGGGAAGGGTGGGCGACAATGATCGGGTTGTGGGTCGCGCTCGCGGGCGGCCTGGGGGCAGCTGCCCGATTCACACTCGACGGCTTCCTCACCCAGCACAACCACCGGGGCCTGCCCATCGCCACCCTGACGATCAACGTGCTGGGCTCGTTCCTGCTCGGCCTGCTCACCGGCTGGGCCGGGCACGATGGTCACGAGCTGGTCCGGTCGATAGCCGGGGTCGGGTTCCTCGGCGGCTTCACCACCTTCAGTACCGCCAGCGTCGAACTTGTCCGCCTCACCCGCGCCGAACGACCCCTCGCCGCCGCCGGACTCGCTGTAGCCATGATCATGCTCAGCCTCACCATGTGCCTGCTCGGGCTCACCCTAGGTCAACTGGTCGGCTGAAGCACCAAGCCAGGTCAGCTCAAACCGTCCAGAATGGCCGCACTGCTGGACAGCCCGAGACGGGTGGCACCGGCGTCGATCATCGCCAACGCGGTCTGCGCGTCGCGGATGCCGCCGGAGGCCTTGACCCCAAGTCGCCCACCCACCGTCTTCGCCATCAACTCGACGGCGTGGACCGACGCACCGCCGGCCGGGTGGAACCCGGTGGAGGTCTTGACGTAGTCCGCTCCGGCGCGTTCGGCCGCCTGGCAGGCTCCGACGATCTGCTCGTCGGTCAGGGCCGCCGACTCGATGATCACCTTGAGCAAGACATTCGGTGCCGCCTCACGTACTGCCCGGATCTCTGATTCGGTCTGGTCGAATCGGTTGGTGACTGCGTAGGCCAGGTTGATCACCATGTCGACCTCGTCGACGCCTGCTTGCTGTGCCTGGCCGGCTTCTGCGGCCTTGACCTCGGCGGCATGAGCGCCGGACGGGAACCCACACACGACGGCGAGTTTGAGTTGCTCGGGGGTTGCCAGTGGCACCAGTGACGGCGAGACGCAAACGGAGAAACATCCGAGTGCCGTGGCCTCTTCGATGAGCCGCACGACCTGCTCGACGGTCGCTTCCGGCTTCAGCAGAGTGTGGTCGATCATCCGGGCTACTTCTGCTCGGGTCTTGGATGTCATGATGTGGTCCTTTCGTTGGGTTGGTCCGGATCCGCCAAATGGCGTATCAGGTGGGCGGCGGTGTGCTCGTCGGTGACGAGGACGCGGCAAAGTCCGCGACGCACGCACGCCTCGGCCACCGCATGCTTCGCCTCGCCGGAGGCCACCGCCACCGCACGTCTCGCGCTGAGCACATCGGCCAGATCCAGGCCGATACTTCTCTCCTCCAGCTCCGGGCTCGCCGGATTGCCTGTGCTGTCCACGAAGCGCCCCACTGCATCGCCGACCGCGCCACGTTGGCGAAGCAAGTGTTCGTCGGCAGGTTTGACGTTCCCCGACTTCACCAGCACCGACTCATGGCTGATGGCGCCCAACGAGAACAGCAGCACGTCGGCCGAGCGGGCAAGCTGGAGCACCTCCGCGATGGAGGGCTCGCGACGCAGGGCAGCCGCGAGCTTCGGTGAGTCCACGATGGCAGGGGCGGGCAGGAAGACCGCTGAGCCACGTGATTGACGTGCCAGGGAGGAGATGATTGCGGCTGGGTCTCCGGGCCCCGGGCGCGTCAATCCCCCGTTGGCCTGGACGACGGTCACCGCGTCCGCCCACGAGGGCGGGATCGCATTGGCGAGATCGCTCATGGTTCGCCCCCACGAAACGGCGAGCGTCGAAGGCTTGGTCGGGAGATCTGCCAGATACTCGGCGGCCGCCCGGGCCACCGCCCTGCGCGTGGCCACCTCGTCGGCTTCGGCAGGCACCACGATCGCCTCGGACAGGCCGCTGATCGACACCAGTTTCGCTTCCAGATCGTGCGAGCGGGCGTGCGGATGGTCGATCTCGATCCGCACGATTCCCCTGGCCTGGGCCTCCTTCAGCAGCCGGCCCACCTGCCAACGGGTCAGGTGCAGGCGATCGCCCACCTCCTGCTGGGTCAACTGCTGCTCGTAGTGAAGCTGGCAGACACGCAACAGGAGGTGGTCTCGATCATGGCCGGGACGGGTCACGCGTCACGGCTTCCCGTTGGGGTGGAACAGCACCTTCGATGAGACGACCTCACGTCGAGCCATCTGCCCGATCAGCTCGGGCACCCGCTCGACGGGTTCTTCGTGGGTGATCATGAACTCCCATTTCAGCTCACCTGAAGCCATCTTGGCGACAGTGGTCTGCCACTCCGCTCCCGGGTAGGGAGCCGAGAACGAGTTCCACGAGCCGAGGACGTCGATCTCCAAGCGCATCAGCCGGGCCCAGGTCTTCTCTTTGATGACCACATCGGCGTGCGGGATGCCGATGAGCACCACCTGGCCGTGCCGAGCGGTGATCGAGACCGCCAGGTCTTCGACCACCGGGACGCCCGAGGTCTCGATGACCAGGTCGAAGCCCTTCCCGATCAGTGGTTCGAGCTCCGCATTGGACGAGGTGGCGTGGTCGGCGCCGGCCTCCAGCGCCAGCTTCGCCTTGTCGGGCGTCACGTCGATGGCCACCACCTCCCCGGCTCCGGCAAGCTTGGCCCACTGCACCGAGAACAACCCGATGGGCCCTCCGCCGCCCAGGACGGCCACCCGATCACCCATCCGCAGTCTCGTCCGGTAGATCGCGTGCAGCGAGACCGCTGCCGGGTCGACCATGGCCGCCGCCCGCGGATCAAGGTCTTGGGGCACCTTGAGCAACAGGTGCGCGGGACCAGCGACGTACTGGGCGTAGGCTCCGTGGCGGCGAGAGCCGTAGTAGTCGTAGTCCTCACACAGGCTGAACTGACCCTGCACGCACGGCGGGCACTTGAAGCAGGGGATCATCGGCGGCACGCTCACCAACTCGCCGATCTCGAATCCGGTCACGCCCTCGCCCAGTTCCTCAATGTGGGCCGAGAACTCGTGCCCACAAATCAACGGCAGCTTGTGCGGGCCGGACTCGAACATCCGGCTCAGGTCAGACCCGCAGACGCCGCAGCAGGCGACCTTCAGCAGCGCCTCGCCCGGGCCCGGCACAGGCTTGTCCACCTGTTCGATCCGCACATCACCCACCGCGTACATCACCGCGGCCGTCATCTTCTCTGTCACTTCTCTCCTCCTGTCGTCCTCGTCGGACGCATCGCTTACGGAATCCTTGCGGTGCTCATTCACCGTCGAGGTGACGCACCATGTTGTTCATCAGGGCCTTCATCGCCGGGTAGGTGTCCAGGTAGGCCTGGTAGTAGTACTGGTAGGCCTCGTGTGCCTCGGCGTTGGGTTGGATCTCCTTGATGGTGTGCACCATCGAGGAGGCCGCCGCAGGCAGATCTGGGAAGATGCCGGCCGCGATGCCGCCCATCATGGCGGAGCCGAGAATCGGTCCTTCGGTGTTGCGCGTGAAGATCATCGGGACGTTGGACACGTCGGCGTGCATCTGCATCCAGAACTCCGATTTCGCCGGGCCGCCGGAGACCACGATCTGCTCGGGTGGGTAGCCGTTGTCACGCATCGTCTGGAAGATCGACTCGGTGCCGAAGCAGATGCCCTCGATGATGGCGCGATACAGGTGGTTCTCGGTGTGACCCAACGACAGACCCCAGAAGACACCCCGAGAGCGGGCATCCGAGTAGGGTGCACGGTTGCCCTGGAAGTGGTCGAGCAGCACCAGTCCGTCGGAGCCGATCGGCAGCCTGGCTGCTTCCTCGTTCAACACGTCATAAGGATCGCGTCCGGTTTCCTTGGCGATCTGGATGGCCTTCGGCGCCAAGGTGTTCTTGAACCAGGCGACCACCGAGCCGGTGGACGACTGGCCGCCTTCCACGGTGTACTCGCCTGGGATGATGGCGTCAGTGAACGAGCCCCACAGTCCCTTCGCGTGCAGTGGGGTGCGGGACTGACCGATCATCACGTGGCTTGACCCGGTGATCAGGGCCATCTTGCCGGGTTCTACCACGCCCAGCCCGATGGCACCTGCGTAGGCGTCGATGCATCCCTCGGCGACCGGCGTGCCTCTTCGCAGGCCCAGATCGTTGGCGGCCGACAGCGACAACCCGGCGACCTTCGCCCCGAGCGGCAGCAGGGTCTTGGGGAACTTGTCGAGGATGTCCGCCACACCTGCAGTCTCGTAGAGGCTGACCGGCCAGCCTCCCTCGTCGGCGTCGTAGAAGTACTTGCAGGCCGCGTGGTTGACCGACATCGTCCATTCGCCGGTCAGTCGGTTGACGAGCCAGTCGGTGCAGTCCGCGATGACAGCCGCCTCCTTGAAGACCTCCGGCTCGTTCTTGCGGATCCACATCGACTTGGGGCCTCCCCATTCGGCCGATACCGGCCCGAACCCGGAGTACTTCAGCGCCGAATCGCCGGTCCGGGCCAGTTCGTCGGCCTCTGCGGCGGCACGGACGTCCATCCACAGCAGAGCTGGGCGGAGGACATTGTTGTTCTTGTCCACGGCCACCACTGTGGCGGACGTCGAGTCGACGCCGATGCCCGCAATCGCGTCGACAGCGACGCCCGCCTTCTCGACAGCGGCACGCACCGAGGCGACGATACAGGTCCACCACTCGGCCGGATCCTGTTCGGCCCTGCCCGACCGTGGGAAATCGGTTCTCCATTCGGTGGCGACGGAGGCCAGTTCATTTCCGTCCAAGTCGAAGACGCCGGCACGCGCACCGCCGGTGCCCATATCGATCCCGAGCAGGTATGGTCCATCAGTCATCGCAGACTCCTCTTCCCTGATACCAAGAGAGTTCCTCAGGGCCTCTATGCCCTGTCCCCAGAGTCGCCCAGAGAGGGTCTCCCAGGCCAGCTTTCCCCGCCCTTTGCTCATCTGAGCGCCAGCCCGCTATCGCGGGGGACGTCGACACTACCTACCGTCCCACCGCACCTGCGCGTGCGGTCACTGCGGGCATTTGACGACGACGCTGTGGTCGGCGACCACCGGCGGATCTGCCTCGAACCCCTGACAGGCGGTCTTCTCGTCGCGCGAGAATTGGACGAACAGGTAATCGTCGTCGAGCCTGACCGCCGCGATTGCCGGGTCACCGCTGAGCTCCGCGACGAGCCCCAGATAGGCGGACTGGCCGGGACCCGTCCGCACCGAGTACGTCTGCTGGTACCGGACGGTCCAAGTGGGCGACTCACCGAGCAGGACGGCCACCGGCTCCATCTGCTCCGGACTGGAGACTACGACAGTGTCGCCCTCCACGGAGACCTCGAAGCCGGCGTCTCCGAGGCCAGCAACACGCTCGGCGCGGTAACGCAGGTCGGCCTCGTCGGTTCCCCAGAGGCTGTCAGCGTTGTTGGTCACCTCGAGGTCGAATCCGGCCAAGCCCTCGGCGGACCGGGCAACCGACAGGAGCGTCGCGATGTCGGATCCATCAGAGCCCAGATAGGAGACGACTCGTGAGATCTCGGAGTGGGCGCCTGAGAGGTCCCTCACGCCGACGTGGCGCTCCACTGCGCCTTCCGGGAGCGCCGCCTCCATCAGTGTCTTCACTTCGGCGCTCGGGGGTTCGTCCCCCAGCGGCAGCACCGAACTGCCTCCAGTCACCGGCACGCGAACAGCGACCTGGAACAGTCTGACCTGCTCGTCTCGGAACTTGTTCAGCGCCGTCCGGTTCCCCTCGACGATGTCGAGCGCTGTGGCCAGGTCCTTGGCGGAGATCTCGACCCTCGCTGATGCGATCCCGAGGCCGCCCGCCGAGATCGTGTCGACTTTGACGTCGGAGACCCCCGGCTGCGCCCGCAGGGAGTCCGCCAACTGCTCGAGCGCCTTGGCCCGGGCATCGAGTCCGCAGCCGACCAACAGCAGCATGCAGGTCGACAGCAGCGCGGCAATCCACCTCGTCATCTTCGCCTCCAACCACATATCTGGCCGCTCCCCTGACGGGCGTGGCTCACCGATCGCCGGGTCGGCGAGGGGGCCAGATCGCCGAACGTGTCGGCCGGCCCATCAGCCTCGACATCGCGAGCCACCCTACGGCATCGACGTCGATGAACAGAAGGAGTTCCACGGGCCGAGGACGTCGATCTCCAAGCGCAACAGCCGGGCACAGGTCTTCTCCTTCGAGCAGCCGCTACCGCAGGGGACGCCCACAGTTTCCGCAGAACCTGGCCCCGGTCTGCGCGGGGCTTCCGCACTGCAGACAGCGGACCGGTCCATGCTGCCTTGGCCGGCGTGACCGCTTGATGGCAACGGCCAGCGCCCCGACTCCGAGGAGTCCAGCCGCACCGACGGCGAGCGGCACCCAGGGGACGTCCGCCATCGGCGCGTCCGGTGATGTCACGGGCAGATCGGATGACACTGGAACGGACTCAGGCCCGGGTTCGGCCGACAGCGCATCTTGCAGCAGCTGAGCGGCCGCGGGCGGGTCCTGCGCCGTGGCGGGTTGGATTGGCCCCTCATAGGTGAAGGTGACCGCCTCACCCTCCCCCGCCAAGACCTCGTTTCCCGCGTCGTCCAGCACGCTGGGCGCCCCGGAGAAGTTGTAGAGGGTGATGGTGCCGTCCACAGCCGAGGTGACCGACGCCTCACTGCGGAAGACGATCAGCTTCTTGCTGCGTCCCATCTCGACGAGTTCGGCGATGGTGCTGGTGGTCTGCCAAGTGTCGACGAGCAGCGCCGTCCACGCCCCAGCCGCGGGGCCGCCGAGCCACGTCGCAGTCCCGACCGCGCCCGCCTTGATCAGCACATCGCACGCCTGGTTCACGGCGAACCGGTCCCACCCAGCTACCTCACTGGTGGTCGCCCCGTAGTGGGAGCCGTCTCCGAAGGTCACCCACGCGAACCTCTCGGTTTCGAGTGTCTGGGCGAACAGACCTCGCGTGCCATCTGCCCACAACACCGCCACGGCGATCCCGTCCCCCTCACTCATGGCAGCTTGACAGGTGCCACACAGGGTGTTCGGGGGATCCCCCAGGCTGATCAGCAGGCTCGTGCCACCGCTCACCGGGTAGAAGTAGTCGGTCTGGCTGCTTGGCGGCTGGAAGCTCACCCAGTCGGTCTCGTGTGCGTCGGGGGCCCGTAGGTAGATCCGGCTGTTGATATCCCGCGGGTTCGGATAGGCCCGGTACGATTCCCCGACGGCCACCTTGGTGCCGTAGCCGTCGATCGTATGCTGCCAGAAGGGAAAGGTGTCGAGCAGTCGGGTCCTGATCCAACGGCTGTTGCCCGGATAGACCGGGTCGTTGCCGGATTTGAAGAAGATGTCGCTGATGAACACGGGATGGCGAATCGTGGTCTGGGTGCGTTGCTCGATGATGCTGTCACCGGACGCGGCCCGGATGGCAGCCCGCAGTTCTATGGTGCAGGGCAACTTCTTTCCGAACAGCCCCATGCGGCCGAAATCCAGCACGGTGCGCAGTACCAGTTGACCGTTGGCGTCCGTGGCTGCGAGGAGGGTCTGGTCCGCCGCCAAGTTCTGCGTCAAGGGTTGCCAGGTTCGCGATTCGGCGTCCCACGTCGCATATTGGTCGGCCAGGCACTGCACGTCGCCGCCGAACCTGAAACCGACATCCTCGTGCGCCAGTGCCCGCCCATCCTCCTTGGCTTCGACGACGAAGGTCAATGGCAGGTGCTTGGTGTCCGTCCCGTCGTAGCCAACCATCGATAGCGTGCGTTCACGGGTCTGCGTGGCCGGTGGCGGTACGGGGCGCTCTCCGATGATGCAGCTGTGGCTGCAGTCCAGGTCGTAACGATCGCACCCACAGGCCTCGAGACAATCCCAGTAGCACCCGCCGTCGTCACTGTTCTCGACGCCCATGGCCCAAAGTACGTACGGGTCGTACATGCTCCCGTCTGCATTGGCCAGGTATTGCAGCCGGCGACCGTCGCCGCATGAACATTTCGTATCGACGATATGGGGGTCTTCGGCGCGAGCAGTCTGGACGGCGGGGGCGAAGCACAGCGCCGGGATCGACATGACCGCCAACAGGAGCCACAGCGTACGTCGCTTCATGGGAACCTCTTCGTTCAGAAGGCGTCGTTCACTGCCAATCATGGCCTGAATGCGGAAGCGGGGGGCGCTTCGTCGCGGGACGCCGCTGCCTGGTGCGAAGCGGGCGGGTCAATCTGGCGATACGACCGTGGGGGTGGCGTCCGCAGCCAGGCCCAGATCGCGAAATGCGTCGGCCAGCCCGTCAGCCTCGACATCACCGGTCACCAGGGTGGCCAGTGCCTTGAGGTCGTCGCTGGCATTTCCCATGGCGACCCCCACCGCGCACGCCTGGAACATCGGGATGTCGACGCTCGCATCGCCGAAGGCGATCGTGTCGGCGCGGTCGGCCTGCAGGTGATCCAGCAGCGCGTCCACGGCATGAGCCTTGGTGATCCCGCTGGGGCCGATGTCACCGAACAACGCCTCGGCGTCCCGGCCACCCCAAGTGCCGTGCTGCAGCCCGGGGAAGGCCTCGGTGGCCGCAAGATGATCGGCGTAGGACGCCAGGATGTAGCTCACCTTGTTGACGTCGTCGCGGTACAGTTCAGCTCCGAAAACCATGCCGTGGAAACCGGCGCTGGCCGTCGCTGGAGCTGGCTGGCCCTTGCGCGCCGAGTACAGGGCCATCACGGGGGTGGCAGCCCGCTCGAAGTCCTCGCTGGCGAACAGCCCCGCGTTGGTCTCCAGATAGAACTCCAGGCCGCGGCTGTGCAGCCAGTCGACGATGGCCCGGCATTGTGCCCCGGTGAGGGTTTGGTGCCAGACGACCTGCCCGGCGTCCTCGACGTAGCTGCCATTGCCGCCGACCATGCCGTCGACGCCGATCTGCCACAGCATCTCGGGCATCTCGGCTCTGCTGCGACCCGTGCACAGGTAGACCCGGTGCCCCGCCGCCCGGGCGGCGCGGATGGCGGTCACTGCTGATTCGGGGAGGCGGTTGTGATAGTCGACCAATGTCCCGTCGACGTCGATGAACAAGATGCGGGGCATGGGAACTCCTTAGGGCTGGGCGCGCTTCGCCACCGGCACGATCAGGATAGCCAGCGCCGAGATCGCGCCGACAGCCAAGAGCGCATTGAGGACGCCGAAGTGGTCGCCCAGGAAGCCCAGCAGCGGCGGCCCGGCCAGGAACGCGGTGTAACCGATCGTTGCCACCACCGACAATCTCATCGCCGCCCGTTCCGGGTCGTCGGCTGCCGCAGACATGCCTACCGGGAAACCCAGGCTGGCCCCCACACCCCAGATCGCGCAGCCGATGAACGCCAGCCACGTGTTGCCGAAGACCACCAGCAGGCAACCCACGATCGCCGAGGCGAACAGCACCCTGAGCACGGGCACCCGGCCATAGCGGTCGAGCAGCCCGGCGCCCAGGACGCGGCCGGCGGTCATGAAAGTGAGGAAGACAGCCAGGGCAAGGACGCCAAGTGCCTTGTCGACGTCGTGACCGTCGACGAAGGCGACCGCCATCCAGTCGTTGGCAGTCCCCTCAGTGAACGCTGCGGCCAGCACCATGACCCCGATCAGCAGGGTTCGGGGCTCACTCCAGGCCGAGCGCTGGGCCACGGCTGGCGCCGAAGCCGCGTCCTCGACGTCGTCGGACGTGGATTGGGAGGGCAGGAAGCGTCCGGTACCCCACCAGACAGCGACCACGGTCAGGACGGCGACCACACCCAAGTGGACCAGCAGCGGCACCTTCAGCCAAACCAAACCGGCACCGATCAGTGCGGCCAGGACGGTGCCACCGCTGAAAGCGGCATGGAACCAGGGCATGATCGCCTTGTCGAGTGCCCGTTCGATCACGGTGCCTTCCAGGTTCTGCGCCACATCCCAGACCCCCATACCCAGACCGAGCAGGAAGAGCCCAGGCATCACCAAGAACCTGCCCAACTCGAAATGCACCGCCAGCGCCGCCAGGACGATGCCAGGCGCGGCCAGGGACAGACCGATACGGACGCTCGCCACCGCACCGAACCGGTGGGCGATGCGGCCGGCCACCGGCAGACCCAGCAACGATCCGGCAGAGACCGACAACAACAGGACGCTCAGCATGCCCGGCGTGAGAACAAGGATCTCCCTGACATCGGGCACCCGAGACATCCAGGACGCGAACGCGAAGCCGTTCATGGCAAAGACGAGAAGATCCCCGTTGCGGGCCGCGACGACCGTCTGCGGCGCGGTCGGCGGGTTGGACTGTTGGGCTGGTGTTCGCACGACTGACACGTTAGGTGAGTGGCTGTTGACGAGCAACGCCGAGGCCGGCACACGCCGGTCATCCAGCCCAGACGGGCGGCATACGGATGCGAGTTGTCCGGCCGGGCCTGTCAGACTTTCGGGTATGGAGTGGCATGAAACGCTGGCTATTGTCTACCTCGTGGCGACCCTCACCTTGAGGATCATCGCCCTCGGCGTCGTCCCCGAGGGGCGTCGACCCAGTTCGTCGATGTCTTGGTTGTTGCTGATTCTGCTCTTCCCCGAGGTCGGGTTCCCGCTGTACCTGCTCATGGGCAGCCCCTACGTCAAGGGGCGGCGCAAACTCATCCAAGACGAGGCGAACGAGGTGATCGCCGCCCACACTCAGGGTCTGCCGCAGGTTCCGCCTGCCGCCGATCCCAGCCCCGGCCTGCGCAGCTTGATTGCCATGAACCATCGGCTGACGGGGCTGCCGTGTGTCACGGGGCAGCACCTGGGCACCTACGACACGACCGAAGGGCTTTGCGCGGCCATGGCTGCCGCCGTCGACCAGGCTGAGGACTTCTGCCACGTCGAGTACTACATCATGGCTTGGGACGACGCCACTGACGTCTTCTTCACCTCGCTCGTCGCGGCCGTCGAGCGCGGGGTCAAGGTGCGGCTGCTGTTGGATCACCTCGGCTCCCGGATACAACCGGGTTGGAAGGACTTCCAGCGCCGGATGACGCAGGCCGGCATCGACTGGCATCTCATGATGCCGCTGCTGCCCTTGCGCGGACGCTGGCGTCGGCCCGACCTGCGCAACCACCGCAAGATGTTGATCATTGATGGCAAGGTGGGCTTCATCGGTTCCCACAACGTCATCGACCCCTCCTACGGCAGCCAGAAGAACGTCCGCATCGGGCGCAAGTGGCTCGACCTGAGCATCAAACTGGACGGCCAAGCCGTCAACCAACTGGAAGCTGTCTTCGCCACCGACTGGTTCACCGAGACCGGCGAACGGCTTGACGTCCCTGAGCCCGTCTCGGAGAAGGAGATGCTGGGCGGCATCGACAACGCCCTGCAACTGGTGCCGTCGGGTCCGGGATTCCCGACCGAACCCAACCGCAACCAGTTCGTCCAGTTGATGCACCAAGCCACCCGGACGCTGACGGTCACCAGTCCCTATTTCGTGCCCGACGAGTCGCTGCTCACCGCGATCATCGGCGCGGCCTACCGAGGGGTAGAGGTCGAACTGTTCGTGGGTGAGCAGGCCGACCAGTTCCTCGTCGGCCATGCCCAACGGTCCTACTACACCGCACTGCTCCAGGCCGGCGTCCGTATCCTGCTCTATCCGGCGCCGACGGTGCTGCATGCCAAGTACTGCACCATCGACGGTGAGGTGGGCGTACTGGGCTCGTCGAACATGGACTTCAGGTCGTTCGCCTTGAACTACGAGACGATGCTGCTCACCTTCGGTGGTGACCTGACCCAGATGCTGCTGGACAACGACGCGGCCTA
>ERZ1645192.3529-NODE-3529-length-12677-cov-9.522421_pt1 | contig 12677 bp, 22 predicted proteins | sample MGYA00575354_ERZ1645192 | MGnify/ENA primary metagenome ERZ1645192 (study PRJEB40844, sample SAMN11349763) | freshwater sediment metagenome | isolation source: river sediment | host: Sediment | place: India: Faizupur Khadar , New Delhi | collected 2017-02-21 ... | reverse complement strand
TGACCAACGACGAACGTGATGAACTTCTAACCCGACTGGACGAGCGGATCAGACAGCTCCACGACTGGTGCGAGGAGCACAAAGAATCGCATCGGCAGTCCTACTACGCCTTCCTCGGGGCCGGGATCACGGCGGCGTTGGCTCTGGCCGGGTCGGTGTTCAACCTCGTGTGGAGCCATGTAACACAGCGGGGGCCTTAACCCCTGTGCCGCTGGACGAACTCCTCTAACCACGACTTACGGGTCCACCGGCCCCCGCCCAACCGGCGGAGCATGTGGAGGACCTTTATCTCCCCCTGCCCGATCCAGTACCCTATCTGCCGCCGGGTCAGGACCACGCCCGTTCGTTTGGTCAGGTAGGTCTGGATCTTGGACACGGGGATGTAGTCGGGGTTGTCCAGATGCCACGGCCGGTTACGGAGTTTCATGGGGTGTAGCCCATCTTGGCGGCGGCGGCGAGAGCGGCACGAGCGGCTTCATCCGCCCTGCTCCAGCAGCACTTTTCGCAAGATGATTTCCGCGGTTTTGTGCAAGATGGATCGCAGAGTCCGGTTTGTTTGCATCTACTCAACGCATCCACCAGTTGCCGGATCAGGGCGACGTGGGCGTCGTAGGCGTTGTAGGCTTGGACGATCTCCTGAACATGCGCGACGATGCCGGTCTTGACCTCAGCAACAAGCGCGCCGTGTGCATCAAGAATTCCATAGTCGCCACGCCCAAGACCGCGATCACGAAACCCGACTCCCAATGGTTTTTCGGGCAGTAGTTGCACTGTCTCTGTCTTCATTTTGAACTCGCTTTCTTAACGGCAAGTTGTTCAAGTCTGCGTATATATCTCGCAAGCGGGCTATTGCATCTCCTTGCATGATATATCTGTGAGTGGAACAAACGGGCACGTTGTCCTGGGGTGCAGTCTTTCCAGTCCGTAAGGTCCGTAGGCCCGATCTCTCCGCAAAAGTCACAGCTCCACACCCGAATCATTTCCCACCTTCTTTCTCTTCCAGCTCGACCGGGACGCAGCGGGCTGGATTGCCCTCGTGGTCTTCGCCAACGTAGCACACCCGAACAGTACACGGCCCTCCGACCCAGAATTCGGATTCCATGTGAGGAATTAAGTGTCCTGACATAGACGTGCAGCATCTCCGGCACGTCACACTGTTGCACTTCACCATCTTGCTCATGTCATGGCCTTTCTGCGGCAGGGAGGGGTGCGCATTCGCCCTTGGCTGGCAGATGAATACCGGGGCGAAGGGCACGGATCACATCGGCGGTTGCCGTGACAACCCACGCGCCTTGCTTGGCCACGAAGTAGCCGCCACGGATCAACTCCGGCCTGCTCTTCCAGAAATCGTATTGCTCATATTCAACATTAACATCATTGCGGCTTATCCATTTGGCTTGCATCTCTTCTTCTTTCTCCCGCGAGGCGGGGTGGAGGGTCAAATGCCACTATCGGCCCGCGATCCGTCTTCGGTTTCCTTATGATGGTCACATGTGTTACGACCCGAAACATACTTGCCTTGGCAAGAGGACTCATCATTGAGACACATAGCCAGCGTCACGCCGTGTTCCGCCTTCGCCAAGAAGTCGCTCCAGTAGAAACATGATTCGCATTTCTTGCCCATTTTCTTCTTCCTTTCTCTCCCCCCGCCGCCGGTGCGATTGATCGACGTGCGAGAGACGGGGTCAAAATCTCTGTGATCTTCTCGCGTCGAAGTAGTCTTTCCGGCTAATTCCAACAGCCGTGATCTTGTCTCCGTCGATTCCTGTTAGCCTGAAGTGGCACCCGCGAATCTTGAAAATGTCGTCCACTCTAATAACTGGTGCAAGTGAGCCATACGAGTTGGTCTTTTTATCGAAATCCGTTCGACTGATGTATGTCATCTGTCCTGTGTCTTGTGATTGCATCGCTTGTCTCCAAAATGCCCCCGCCTCTATCCGGTGTCAGTGACCAACGTGCGGGGACGTGACGGATGGGAGGGCAGGGGCTACTGTTGTTTGTCTGGTAAAGAGCACGTTTCAGTTAGCACGCCATCATTCTACCCCATCACTCTAGCGTGTCAACAAGATTCCGGAGATTTTCGGGGGAATTTCTCAGGGCCGCGAGGCAGCAGGCGGCACGAACCTGTGGCTCGGCGAACATGAATCGCTCGTAGCAATTGCACAGTTCATTCTTAGGCGTCTGCGGCACGAGAGACATGACACGCTCCAGCAACGGCAGACTGTTGGCCGCATCTATCAGCCTCAGCAGCTTCTCGGCGATTACTTCGATAAAGCGGGTGGCTGGACCAGGAACATGGCAATCACCGTCAAGGCCCTTGTGACACTTCGCGCAGTAATTCCACTCCTTGACTCCCCAGCCTTCTTCAATGCTGGTTGCTCGCTTGTGCTTCCACGGCTTCGGACACAGCACTCCCTCCGCTTCTTCTCGAAGCTTCTTCCAGTCCATCTTCGCCTGCTCAGGCGAGAGTAGGGAGGCGATGTAGTCGGCGGCGGTCATAGCTTCACCATCTGTCTTCATTTCCTACCTTCTTTCTCTCCCAACTCGAACAGTCGCACCTCATTAGTCCTATACCATCTCACCGGCAGCCCTACGGGGTCCGCCACGATAACCACACGGTACTCCGCCCCCGACCCCGATCGCACGGTCCCCCACCAGCCGGGGGCCTCCACGACCACGTCGTAGAGACCCTTGGCGGCCACGGCCGTCCGTATCACGCGGTCGTTCGGGGCGTGGGTGGAGAGCCATTGACTCAGTTCAGCGGGGGTCATCCCACGTCTCCTAAATCTAAGTAATCCCCGAACCTCTTAACCAACTCCGCCCGCATCTCCGGGTGGCCCGACAGGTCGGGGTTACGTCGTACCAGGTTCTGAGCGTCCTCACGGGCTTCGAGGAGGATGTCGTAGTCGGCCACGAGGTCGGCTATCTTCAGGTCCGGCAGCCCATGCTGGCTCGTGCTGAGCAGGTCGCCAGGCCCCCGGAGAATCAGATCCTGTTCCGCGATCTCGAATCCAGAGGTAGCAGTTTCCATTGCCCGGAGCCTTGCCCTCGCATCTTGAGAGTCGGTGTCACTGAGTAAAAAGCAGTAGGCTTGGTCTTTTCCCCGGCCTACTCTACCGCGCAACTGCCAGAGCTGGGCAAGGCCGAAGCGTTCGGCCCCTTCGATCACCATGACGGTCGCGTTGGGGTTGTCCACGCCGACCTCCACTACTGTCGTACTGACCAGTATTCGGCCAAGATCAGACGGGTAGGTCCACCAGTTCTGCATAAGCCGTTTACTCTCTGGGGACATTTGGCCGTGAAGTACCCCCACGCTGGCGTCGGGGGACAACCGCCGGTACTCCTCGACCACTTCCTCCACCGCCCGCATCTCGTCATTGAGGGCCTCGATACGAGGGCAGACGACGTAGACCTGATGACCTGCCTCAAGCTCGACGTGTAGCCGGTCCATGACCGCTTCATCGCAGTCGTAGTGCCACGTCGTCTCCACGGGCAATCTTCCTGGCGGCAACTCCTTGATGCTGGAGACATCCAGATCCCCGAACACGGTCATTGCGATCGTCCGGGGGATCGGCGTCGCGGTCATTACGAGGACGTGCGGGTTGCCGTGTCGCCGTAGGACGGCCCGCTGTTCGACGCCGAATTTGTGCTGCTCGTCGATGATGACGAGGCCCAATCCACGAGTAAAGTGACGATCCGGGTTCAACAGAGCTGTGGTTCCGACTACAATGTCTGATCCCCATATCTGTTTGCAGTCTGACGGAGGATTCCCTATCATCAGGGATACGCTCACCCCCGCCCTATCGAAATACTTCTTGAACGTCTCGTAGTGCTGCCGGGCAAGGATTTCCGTCGGGCACAGGATCGCCGTCTGTCCGCCGTTCATCGCCACGAGAATCGCGGCGTAGGCGGCCACGGCCGTTTTGCCGCAACCAACGTCCCCTTGAAGCAGGCGGTTCATCGCGCGGCCGGAGCACAGGTCCGCGTCGATATCCCCTATAGCGGACATCTGTTCGCTCGTCAGGTTAAATGGAAAGTATTTTGTCGTGTCAGCAGGGGTCGATGCGCACACGACGTTTGGCCCCACCGTCGCCCGCTTGGCCTGTTGGACGGCGAGGGCCAACTGCATGTAGAAAAGTTCGTCATACTTGAGCTGGCGGCGGGCTGTGTCCACACACTGTTGATTTTCTGGGAAATGAATAAACCACAAAGCTTCCGGTAGGGGTGACCTCCCCCACCATAGACTTCGGGGAATCGCCAGCATCAACCGCGACATCTCCCGACTCGTGATCCCCTTTGTCACCGGATACGTGACGCTGTTCAGCACCGAGGGGTCCGGGGTCTCGCTGGGCTTGAGGACGCGGTAGGCGGGGTTCGTGAACCCTCCGTCGCGATCGACGATTCCCGATACCATCAGGCGGGAGCCTTTGAAAATCTGGTTGCGGAGGTAGCCCCCGTTGAACCATGTCACATGGGTATATCCATCGCGATCGGACGTGTCCACTACTGCCGTGAACTTGGGCGTACCCCATGATGAACCTGATACACTGGTCACGATTCCTACAACTGTTCCGGGGGTCCCGGTTACAAGCGGCTCGCCGTATCGGGGGGCAAAGTAATAACTCGTCGGGTAGTGGTGCAACAGGTCATCCACGGTCTCGATACCCAACCGCTTGAGAGCTGCGGCCTTGCTCGGGCCGACGCCGGAGAGGAGTTTGACGGGGGTGGTGAGGGTGATTGACATTAGCGTCTCCTTGGTAAAACCATGATAAACACTACCGCAGCCAGAACCGTGAGGGCCGCAAGTGTCACGTAGTCGATTCTTTGATCTTCTGCACGAGTTCCTGCGTCTCTATCGACTGCGCTCCCGCGAGTATTGCATTGGCCTCCGTCCGCACGCTGGGCAGGTAGGCGTTCTTTACCTTCTGCACCCCCGCCACTACCTCCGACAATGCCGTCGTCACGGTCTTGTACTTGCTGACCGCCAGCCATGCCAGCGACCCGAGGACCACCAGGGCCGCCCCCGCCGCGATCCACGCCGCGTACCGCATGGTCATCAACGTCAGGACCAGCGACGCGAGACAACCCCCGATCGCCGGGATGCCAATCTTCGGGAGACCAGCAAAGATCGCCGCTACCCCCAAGCCCACCCCCAAGGTGGCGAGGGGGATTAGAAAACCCAAGGATGCCGTCGCCCCCACCGTTATGGTCTTGGCCGTGGGCGGCACGGTCGCCGGTTGGGTCGCACAGCCGGGCAACAGGGCCACGGCCACGATCAGCATCGCGGCGAGCAGGCCGCCCGCGAGGCCGAGAAGAATGTCACGAGTGTGTTGACGCATAGTTGTCTCCTATAGTTCGATGTACTTACCTGACTCACCCATACGAATTGCAAGATCATCCGACTCAAACGCCCCATAGCCAACAAGGCATATAGGGCATCCCGAATTGAAAGGGGCGCGGGTTCCATTGGGGTAGTAGAAATGTGGGCGGCCCCGGAGAAATAGGATGCCCTGCGCCCGGTCCCACACGTACTTGAAAAATGTCTTCGTCTCCGTTCGGGCCGCAATCAGGGCAATGCCATGACCGTGATCCGCAAGGCGGGAGAGCCACTTTCCCGTTTCGTTGAACGGCGGGTTCAGCCACACCCGGCCCTCCCATGATCTCGCCAAACCAGCCTCGTGCCACATTGTCGTTGCCGTTCTCCACGGCATGTTTTCAGGACAACACGGGTCCAGATCAAACGGCCCGAGAGCGTGGATGATCTCCGGCGGAGTCAGCCATGTGGTTGACTTACACCGGGCTGACTGGTGACTCGTCATCCCCATCGTCAACCTCCTCGTCATCGTCGATCGTTTCCATGCAATCATCCGAACCGCACACCGGGCAGTAGTACCCGTCGCAGTCCCAACCTCGTTCGTCGAAGTCACTATCACACGCGAAGCAGTGCCACATGGTCAGCTCCTATCTCTTGAGGTATCTCTCATGTGCATCGGGCTTGATCTCCAGCCCGATGTATGCGTAGAATCTCTTCCCCGCTTCCATGACCTGTCGGCGGACGATCCCCCGGTTCAGGTCTTGGAGCTTCATCCCGAACGCGATGCTCGACAGGCTCGTCTTGACCCGGTTGTCGTCGCACCATGCGTTCCACACGTCGTACAAGTCCTTGACCGGTGTCTTGTACGCCGCGTACTCGGACCCGATATGCACCTTACAGCACTCCTCCAGCATCGCCCCGATCGGGTTGGTCAAGGCCGCGATCGACGCGAGGTGATCCTTACTTGTTTCCGGCACGGTGAAACTCCCTTGAGCGAGCAGTCGCCGCAGGCCCTCGATCGCCCAGTTACACACGCCGGGGATCTCTTCCCTCAGTTTGCGGTCGATCAGGCGGTCGGGGTTGCACTTGCGGTAGTTCTTGGGGAAATACAGCACATTCATACGGTACGCCATTGCTTGTGAGACATCATCGAACGGGATCGCCTCATTTGCGACATAAAGTAGTCGGCAAAACAGACGGGCATCGACAGCACCTCGGTACATTCGGCGGACAGAAATCGTGTCTCCGCCAGTAATCGCCTTCCATGTCTGCAAGAGTTTGTCAATATCCTGACGATTGGTGTCTCGGGATTCCGACATGATCGCAAGGTACTTTCCAATCAGCTTCTCCTTTCCGAACAAATCTTTGAACGTGTCCGTCCCGGCGGCGCACGCCCGCTGCGGCCCGAGCATGGACTGGAGCAGACCCGCCGTGGTACTCTTGCCCGAACCGGGCACGCCGTAGAAAAACATCATCTGTTGCAGGAAATTGTCGGGGATCAAACTGTACCCGAACCACTCGGCCAGTAGTTTCTGGCAGGCTTCGTTGCCGTTGAACATGTCCAGCGACACCACATCCCACACCGGGCATCGGGCTTTCGGGTCGTAGTCGAACGGCATCGTGCTGGTCACGAATACGTCCGGGGTCATGGGTTTCAAGATCCCGGTGGGTACGTCGAGGATGCCATTCTTGAAGATGATCGACCGGCCGAGTTCCATCGGGGCCTTGGCCGACAGCAGGAACGGCTCGTGGACCTCGGGGTCCAGACGGACGTGGGTCAGTCCTTGGCAGGCGTCGTGGATGTTCGCAATGAACGACTTGTCCGGTTTGAGCGAGACGACCTTGACCCCGCCGTCTTTGTCCTTGATCTTGACCGCGCGGTCGGTGAAGTATTTGTACCACTCGCCTTTGAGTTCGCTGAGGGCGAGCTTGCGGTACAGCCCCCGGTCCCACAGGTAGTAGTCGTCCCACACGCTGACGACAAGGGGTCGTCCGTCGCGGGTGTGTTCCTGGGTGAGCCAGGACCGAACGAGGGTGAGCGGGGCGTAGTCCGCGAGGACGCTTCCGTCATCCACGCTTGTACCACTGGCGGCTGCATGACTGTCGAACTGTTCGCGTGTAGGATGCCATCCACGTAGGTCTTTAGAACCCACAGGGGGCAGGCACTTGACGAGTTTAACGCACACGGGTTTGAGCAGTTGAAACACGGCTTCAAGACCGCGTTGGCCCACCCCTGAGCCATCACGATCTCCGACGAGAATAACACTCCGCCCCCGCACGAGGTCTGCAAGACCCTTCGGGCAGGCGTCCGCCGACGGACGAGAGACCGCCACAAACCCGATAGACATCGCATAAAGCGCATCGCTGGCACCTTCAGTCACCACCACCGGATCGCTTGACAGGGGCAGCACGTCGCCCGCCCCCGCGTCCACGGGATGCCGCCGGTGGAGATACCCGGCCCCCGTGGTCAGGGTCCGCTCGGACCCCTCGGGTGTACGCACACAGATCACAGCCGCCGGGTCCTCGGGGTCGTCCCGACTAACGAGGCAGCCGTCGTTCTTCCTGCCGCAGACAGGGCACGGAACTCCGGCCTCGCCCACACGGACGAAGCCGGGGTACTGCTGGTAGGATCCGTCCCCCGCTCGGGCACCGAGGCACTCGTAAGACATGCCGCGTTTGCCGCCCGTCCATACGAGTTTTTTGCCGTCCTCGAACCGACGGAGGAGTCCTATCACGTTGCCGTTGCCGTCGTACTCGGGGAAAATCCACGACCCCTCGGCGGGGTAGAACCCTATCCCAAGCCGTCGGACAGCGTCCGCCGTTACCCCCAGCGACGCGGCAAAGTCTTGCCGCATCGCCGGGGTCACGTTGGATTGGAACGTGGTCAGGAGGTCGGTGAAGTTGGGAACAGCCGTCGTTGGCATAGTTGAACCTGCGACTCTCTAATGTCAATGCCTATGTAGTTACGTCCTGTTTTCTTCGCTACGGCAGCGGTCGTACCACTCCCGCTGAAGGGGTCGAGGACTACGCCGCCGGGAGGGCAAAAGCTGCGCACCATAAACTCGGCGAGGTACTCTGGGAACGGGGCTTCGTTCTCGTGGGCGAGGGGGTCGCCGAGTTTACCTCCACCCACATCTGCACCATCCAGTCCACCCACGCTTGGCCCTTCAGGTTAAACCCGATCCCGTAGGTTCGGGCGTCCTCGTAAGGCGGCGAACCGAATACGAGGTCCACCGACTACTCGGGCAGCGTGGGTAGGACCTTCAGGCAGTCCCCGCAGATAATCCGGCCCGTGGGAGGACCCACGGGCGGCGGCATAGTCATCGTCACGGTGTCACTCCTCAGTGGTCTTCAGTGCGTCCATCATCCGGGCCAGCGGCACGGACCAGTCAGTCACGGCAGCGTCCCCGCCACACGCACGGACGGCGTCGGTCCAGATATTGCTGATCTCTTTCTCGGTCTTGCCCGTAGCCTCGGCGGCGGGCTGGTACTGCGCCCACGCCTCGTCCTTGGTCATGCCCGTGACGGCGGGGGCCAGGGGCTTGGGCTTCGACGGGCGGGCGGGTTTAGTCGGCGTATCGCTCGTACCACCAACGGTCGGACCAGGGGTCGGTGCCGGTGTCGGTGTCGTCGTAGGGTCCGCCTGCACCGGAGCCTTCGGAGCCACCGGAGCCGACTTCGGCTTCGGACCCCCGCCGATAGCCTTAAGGGCACCGGCCCACTTCGAGTCCAACGCCTTCAGCGCACCGGGGTCGAGCTTGCCGACCGACCGCGACGGGTTGGCGTCGTAGGCGTCGATCCAGTCGAGTTTGATACTGACCCGGTCGTTGTACGTGTCCTCCTTCATCCTGAACTGGACGTGGTCGGCGAGGTCTTCCTTGGTCTGGAGGTCGGACCATGTCGCACCGTCCCAGCCGAAAGCCTTCATCGCCTGTTGGGCCGACCGCGTCGCCTTGCCCGAGCCGCCGACGAGGGTCAGGTAGCCCGTCGTTTCCATCGGCTCGCAAGTAGACCAGACCTTCGCGTCTTCGTCGTACTGCTCCTCGGCCCGGACCTGGAGAACCAGTTGCGGATAACCGTTCGTACTGGTTCCGATTCCGCGATCGAGGACCTCACCTCTGAATGTTCCTGCTACGTTGATCTGCTGCATACTCACTCCTTGTTAATCACGATGGTTGCGTTGACGGGGGTGACGGGGGTGTCCAACCCAAACATCTCGTAACTACCAACACCCTTGCCGGAGACACATTGGCCCGCGTCAATCGGTATCCTGGCTCGCTGCCACAGTCCGTTGTACCCCGGAATCTTGCAAAACTTCCCCGGCTTGATTTTGCTGAACGGTACTTTTTTCATGTTTCGTTTCCTCGTAGATAAGATGCGTCATCTCTTGATTGGCCGCTTCACGCGCGGCGGCCATACATTTCTGGAGCTTCACGGGGTCACCGTGACATTTCTTGAACTTGAGGCCGGAGCCGCACTCACAGCGTTCGTTGCGGCCTTGGTCGATGGTGGGTTCGAGGTTCACGACGCACCTCCGAACAGAAACTGCCAGATCGAGTCGTCCGTCGGCCCGCTGAACGTCACCGTGTCCGTGTCGGGTGGTAGCGTCCGACTTTTACTCTCGAACGTGGCGTCCGGGTGGACGTTGACGCACCGACCCTTGACCGGGGTGATCTTGCGGTCTTCGATCGTCGCCCCCTCCCATGTCACCCGCAGAACGTGGTCGGACCAACTGATGTAGTCCTTACGCACGCTGGTATTCGTGGCGTGGTGGAGGTCGGGGCCGTCCTTCAGGTAGTCCTCGCCCGAGGTGTTCTTCTCGGGCACGGCGGACGCCTGGGCGATCAGGATCACATTCTTGCCCGTTCTTACGAGTCGGTCACAGTCGGTCAGGATTAGGTGCATCAGGTCGAACAAGTGGCGGTAGCCCTTGCCGTACCCGTATCCCTCGATACTGTTCACTGTTCCGCCTTTCTCGTGTTTGATCGTGGCGAACATCCACGGCAAGGCCCAGTGCTGGAGCATGGTCACGGTGTCGAGGACAACGGTCTGGTGGTCCTCGAACACATCGGACTGAAGGACCTGACGCACGTCACCGAAGGTCGCGATCCCCTGCACGGCAACGACGGGTTGCCCGGTCTTCGGGTTCTTGATCTTCCGGCCGCCGTCATCGCATCCTATGAACACGGGGTCGGGGGCCATGCTGGCGAGCGTGGTCTTACCCATGCCTGGCGGGCCGTAGAGAATTATTTTCTCGCCCTGCCCCTCGCCGACCCACGGGGCCACGCTGAACGACCGTCCGGTCGTGGCCCGAGGAGTCGGAGGCGGGGAGTTTACGACGGGGGGTTTACCCAAGTGACACCTCCTGCGGCGCGTGCCGCTTCACATAACCTTGTGGCGTGTCGTCGGGACCGACTTCGATTCCCGACCTGCATAGTTCACAAAATTCGCACTTGTAGCTCGCCTGGCACGAGGCCAGGTTCTTCAACCAGAGGTCTCCTTTCTCGACCGTGCGTATCTGTTTGGCGATACGCCAGAGTCGTACTTGAAACTGTTCAAGTTCCTGATCCGTGCGGGACACCTCCCGCTGGGCGAAGTAGTGGTCCGGGCGTTCGCCTATGTCTTGTAGGAGGCGGGCTCCAAACATCTCGGGTGTTTCGACGACCACGTCACAGTTGGTTAGTTCTACACCAGAGGGGGTAGACTTAGTCTCGGTAAAAAACGGGGGGAAGTCTTTTAACTCCGTACCACAGTATGTTCCCGTCTCTGCGAGTGTCTTCAGGTCGCTCTTACTCACCCGCTTCGGCGATATATCCGGTTTATGCCACACGTCGCAGAAAGCCCCGTTCACGGGGGCGGAGTCGGGGGTAATACCGTACCGCTTCAGCTCGCCCATGTGCTGCAACGCCCGGACAGCGTACACGTACCCCGACACTTGGTCGCCCTGGGTCAGGCCCTGCCAGTACCCGGCGTCGCCGAGGCTCTTGGACGTTGTCTTCCGCTCCCACACGTACACGAGACCCGTGTTGCGGTCCCGCACGAGGCGGTCAATCTTGCCTACGAACAGGACCTTGGGTATCCGACGGCCCGAGGCCGGGCTGTAGACCGGCAGCTCGAACTTGATCTCGGACCCGATCACTTCCCACCGCCTCTCGTCCTCGGCGTATTTCCACCGCCAGCCGGACAGGCTGTAGAGAAGAATCGTCCGCTCCAGCTCCCACTCGTCCGCCGTCTTGTTGTCGGGGACCACGGCGTAGGCGTGGTCGAGATACCGCGTCACGCAGTCGATCGTGTCGGCCGGGACATAGCCCGCGCCCTGACAGATGTAGCAGCCGGGACGCAGCTCCTCGTGACGGAGGCACTCGGGGCACTTGGACCCCGGCTGTAGCTCCAAAACCTCGTGGCAGGTGTGCCAGTTGCCGCCCATGCGGAGGCTATCTTTGTCGCGGTCTTGGGTCAGGTCGAAAAGATACGCGAGCTGGTATCTTCGCTGGCACGCTTGGAAATCGGAGTTACTTGTGGCACTGAGACGTAGCTCTCGCATGGTCAGCAACTCCTCACAACGACGCGCCCAGCACTGTCCCGTTGGAAACCGAGTTTCGGATTGACGCTACCCCAGAGGATGATGGTCCCGTCGTCATTGACGCGGAGAAGATGCCCCTCCCTGATGGTCGTTCCGTCCTTATTAACGCAATCAAGAGACACACCTGCCGGCTCCTGGTGCAGTTCCAATCTGACAAGTTCGGGTGTGACTGCGTCTTTCTGATAGATTTCAATCTTCATTCTATTCCCCTTTATTTAGGTAGCGGCCCGCACACGGACCCATGCTTGCTCCAACTCCTCGACGGACCTGACCAGCAGGTACACGCCCCCGTTGGCCTTGATCTTTTCCTCGAACTTACGTTGCTTGTCACTCTGCTTGCCGGTGGCGGATTTGCACTCCACGGCCAGGAACCTACCCGTGGGAGTCAGGCCGATGATGTCGGCGGAGCCGGGAAATCCGAAGCTAACGGGCTGTCCTCCGATCCACGCCGTACCGCTGTTATTCCGCCACGCGAAGATACCCTGATCGTGTAACCATCTAAGACAACCGTGTAGGACTTCGGCCTCATGTTTATTATCATGTGTGCGAGGCTTCTTGCGTCTTCTGGGTTCAGGCCCAACGACCGGAGGCGGCGGTAAAGACGGGCCTCCGTGAAGCTGTTGCACAATGAACTGGCCCAGTGGTTTAGCTTTGCACGCAGTGTCTCTACGTTGAGTGGCATAGTCCCTCGGTTTCATCTCCAAGCCTTTGCCCGGTTATTCTCTACGGAGAACAGTTTCCAAAACGCCCGCTGCCCTACAGCGTCGCCTATGAGGTCAG
>ERZ1645192.3528-NODE-3528-length-12677-cov-12.104025_pt1 | contig 12677 bp, 11 predicted proteins | sample MGYA00575354_ERZ1645192 | MGnify/ENA primary metagenome ERZ1645192 (study PRJEB40844, sample SAMN11349763) | freshwater sediment metagenome | isolation source: river sediment | host: Sediment | place: India: Faizupur Khadar , New Delhi | collected 2017-02-21 ... | reverse complement strand
ATGCAGACAATCCCTGTCGGTCTGAAGCAGGCACGGAGCCAGATCTCGGGCGTAGCGGGACTTCTCCCGCAGTACGTTCCCAACGAGTTCCCCAAGATCCTTGGGATTCTCGAGGAAGCAATCAAGAAACAGGATGCAACATCTGCGCAGCAGACATCAAAATAAAACTTTGCAAAGGAGAACAGTAACATGGCAGACGATTTCACACCCACTGGTTTTGACGGTACGGAAGGGCAGCCCGAGGCTGCAACGGCAGCGGCAGCGGATTTCGACACGGACAAGGAATACAAACCGAGTCCTCTCGTCCCCGGCGGTCGCTATAGGGGCAGCGTTTACGCTGTGAAGTACAACCCGAAGGACAACACCATCGACTGGGAGATCGCCCTGAACAACAACGGTGGCGTCTGCTCGGATGGCTGCACCCCGATCGACGGAGTGCACGTGGACTACAGGAACTGGCTCCCGAACGTGGGCGATGAGAACGAAATGACCAAGAAGGGCAAGACCACCAAGCGGCAGGCCAAGATCAATATGCTGAAGGATTTCGCCGACAACATGAAGCTCGGCAACCTCACCAGCGCCAGGATCAAGGAAGCCCTCCAGAACATGGAGTGGGTCGGTCGGGAAGTGTTCGCGGTCGTGACCATCTCCGAGTACCAGGGCAGGTTCTTCAACCGCGTGGACAGCATGGCATCAGTCTAAAGGAAATAGGTCGAAAGACCTTGGGGGAGGGGAGAAGCTCCGCCTGCTAATCCCCTCCCTCCCTTTTATTGGAGGATGTATGGCTCAACTTGACCAGTTAAGACCGTTGTTCGATGAGATGTCTGAAGCAGAGCAGGTAGAGTTAGTTGCTGCCTACCGACGGCTGCGGGATGTTGAGCTGGAAAGTTCACAACCTGTGAAGGTCGCCAAGAATGTGGCTGATGATGATCTGAGTGATCTCACCCCCGCCCAACAAGCCTTGTTAAAGAAACTTGGTTTGAAAAAGCGCGACCTTCTTCGCCTAATGGGAGGAGCGAATGGAGCACCTGACCAGCAATGAAGCATTCTATACGGCAGTAACGAACATCAAAGTAAAGGAAGAGCTGCCCCGTCTTCGTAAGGATTTGAATCAGAAGAAGCTGACGGAGCTAGCTGAATCCCTGAAAACCTACGGGCAACTTCAACCTATCGTAGTCAATCGGAGCATGGAACTGATAGCTGGCGGTCGCCGGTTAGCAGCCTGTGCACTTGCAGGAATCGAGCCCCTCTGCATTTACAAGGATTGTGTTGACGATCTGAAGATGCGTGAGCTCGAGCTCGAGGAAAACCTGCAAAGGGAAGACCTTTCCGCTGCTGAACAGATCGAGGGTACCGCGGAACTTCATAGGTTAAAGCAGCAACTGTATGGCAAACCTGTCCAAGGGAGGGAGGGTGGTCATACACTCGACGATACCGCTGCTATCCTAGGGAAGACAAGGGGGAGTATCATTGACGATCTCCATCTGGCAGAGGCACTCAAACAGTTCCCCGAACTTGGCAAGTTACCCAAGAAGAACGACATCAGAAAGGCTGTGAAGGGGCTGGAGAAGGTGGCGGAAAGGGCCGAGGCAATCGCTAAGTACGAGGAAGTTGTGGCAAAACAAGACATCCCCGCCTACTTCTTCTGTGCGGACGCTATCGAATATATGAAGACAATCCCCGACAACTCAGTTGACATCGTGTTGACTGATCCGTTGTTTGGGATACAAGCCGATAAGAATGCTATCGGTATCGGAGGAAAAACGGGAGGGGAGCTGACAACCTCAGGCATCTCGGTGGAGGATGATCCCGATGTGGCGTTCAAAGTATTGGCCCATATCGCTCAGGAGTCCCTGAGATTCTGTAAGCCAACAGCGCATTTGTACTGCTTCGTCGGCCCCGAGCACTTCTGGAGACTACGGCAGATGTTTATGGTTGTAGGCTGGTTGGTTCATGTCAAGCCTTTGATATGGATCAAGCGCAGCGCCGGCCAGAACAATGCCCCCCATGCTTGGCCCTCATCATGCTACGAGATGCTGATGTACGCCAGGCGGATTGACTCCAGACTCGTTGTCGAAGGCAGACCGGACTGGATTCAGTGTGACCCTGTGCTTGAGAGCGTGAGGCTCCACCCGTGGGAGAAGCCAGTTCCCCTCCTTAAAGAACTCATACTCAGGTCGTGTATGCCTGGACAGACGCTGTATGATCCCTGTATGGGTAGTGGTGCTTCACTTGAGGCAGGTCTCGAGATGAAGATGGTTGTGTACGGGACTGATATAGATCAGGACTCGTACCGGGCTACCACTGAGCGCATCGCAAAGTGGACAAGCAAAAAGTAGAACGTCAATTTTTGACGTTTCTGGGAGGTAACAAGTGGCACAACCGAATATAACAGTTGACGCAGCCCGTCTTGAGGATGTGTGCTGCGTGGCGTGTGGTGGCAGGGAGTTCGCTCCGAGGGTAATACTCAAGTATTTACCTGGGATACTCTCCCCGAATGGAGCCCCTGCCGTTGTTACACTGGCGGATGGGGTAAGATGCATTTCGTGTGAAACGATTATCAGTATGGCCGAGATGCAGCAGATGGCAAGGGATTACAGGGAAAGCGGTAGCAGTCTTGTGAGTCCTGATGGGGCTCCCCTACCAAAGGAACTTGGGATGAAGGCAGTATCAAAGATGTCCACCCCCAATCTCACACTGCTTGATGTCAATGGACCTGCTCCGAAGGAGGAGAACCAGGAATGATAGTCAACACTGTCGGACCAGCAAATGCGAACATATTCTTAGTCGGTGAAGCCCCGGGCGAAAAGGAAGATGCCACAGGCATTCCGTTTGTAGGCCCTGCAGGGGATACCCTTAACCGACTGCTGAGCGGCGCTGGTATCCTGCGAACCGAGTGTCTGATTAGTAATGTAGCTCGTGTTAGACCAGCAGGCAATCGTATCGCAGAGTATTTCTATGACAAGAACTGCACCATTCCAAAGCCGGAGTTGCAGACCTGGATGGAAATGCTCCGTCAGGACATCATCACGCACAGACCCAATGTGATTGTTGCCTTAGGGCGTACAGCGCTCTGGGCATTAACTGGTAGGACGGGGATAACTTCAGCAAGGGGATATGCTATCGAGTGTAAATTAGTCCCCGGCTTTAAAGTACTCCCCACCTACCATCCCTCGTTTGTCATGCAGTCTGATGGCAAGCCATACTATCATGCAGTAATGGATTTAAAGAAAGCAAGGTATCACTCCACGTTTCCTGAACTCAGGTATCCAAAGTATAACATAGAGTACAACGTAGGCCCTCGGCGCTTTGTCGAGTACGTTGAAGCTCTGTGTGAGGATAGGATGCTTGAGTATGCTTCAGTTGACGTGGAGAATACAAGGGGAACCCCTCACATCAACGAGATAGGTGTGGCACACAGCGCTACTGATGCTATGAGTGTCAAACTTCTCAATGGTAGGTATCCTGCCATGAACGAGAATGACGAAATTTCTGTATATCGAGCCATGGCTAAACTCTTTAACTGCAAGAAAGTTATAATGCAGAACGGGGCGCATGACATTGGACTGTTTATGTACAGGAATCATGTCCTGTGTCGTAAGTTATGGATGGATACACTTATAGCGTCGCACTGTTGTTACCCGGAGTTCCCCCGCGATCTCGGTTTTCTTGCCAGCTATGCGTTGGACACATTCCCCTGGAAGGATGCTGACGAGAGACCAGAGTACAACCCCCTGGACGCAGCCAATACGTTTGGTATCGCTATGTTCTTTGACAAGGAGATTGATAGGCTCGGGGTTAGGAGTACATTTAACTTCGAGATGTCGGAGATTCCTGTTGCGTTGACAATGCAGTTACAGGGATTGAAGATTGATACAACTGTGCAGTATGCGTTGATGAGGGAGACACAGAACCGTGCTCGAGCAGCTGCTGCAGAGTTGAAGACTATCCTTGGGAAGGACATAAACTTCTCATCATCGAAACAGATGCAGGAGTTGCTGTATGACGATCTCAAACTCCCCGTCCAGTACAAACGTAGGAAGTCTGTTACACAGGAAAGAAAGGTTACGGCAGGTAAAGAAGCACTGAATAAGTTATCGGTACTGTATCCAGATAACCCCATGTTTGCTAAGGTTCTCGAGCTGAAGAAACAGATCACGTTGCTGAAGTTCATAGGTGACGATGGGATACTGGAGGAAGAGGGGGTAATACCTAAGACAAAGAAGAAAGAGAAGATGGTGCTGTCCCCGAACAATACAGTACATACCTCATACAACATTACTGGTTCATCCACTGATGATGAGGGGAGGAAGTCATTTGGGAGGTGGTCCTCGAGCGGTTCGATTATCCTCCCATTTGGAAGCGGTAACCTGCAGAACGTACCGAGTTATGCTCGGCAGATGTATGTCCCCCACGATCCTAAGGATGTAATCATCCAGGCAGACTATGTGCAGGCAGAGGCTGTTATTGTTGCGTTCCTGACTAATGATGTGGGTCTTATCAAGATGTTCACAGAATCCTTTGGTATGACCCCGAAAGAACGCGCTGAGAAACAGTACGATGTTCATAGATATACCGCACATACTATGTTCGGGGTGAAGATGGAGGATGTAACTAAGGTACAGCGACAAGTTGGCAAGACGTTACGCCATGCTACGAACTACTCGGCAGGCCCCGCGGTCATAGCTAACTCGTTGAAGTGCTCACTGGATGCAGCGAAGAAACTGTTGACTGTTTATTTGAGAGCCAACCCCAACCTCGAGGTCTGGCATCGGCAGATACAGCAACAATTAGCAGCAGGAAGGACGCTTACTACCCCGCTAGGTCGTAAGCATTTCTTCATGGAAAGATGGGGCGATACGCTGTTTCGCAGTGCTTACTCGTATATACCACAGTCAACCATTGGTGACCTACTGAATATATCAATGGTAGATTTCTACGAAAACTACTGTAGAGAAAGGGGGCTATACCTTCAGTTACATGACGCCATTTATGTTACTTGCAAAGAGGAAGACGTTGACACAACGATGAGAGAGATGAGGCGCAGTATGATACGTCCAATGCTTATCAACGGACATGAAGTCAAGGTCGACGTCGACTTCAAAGTTGGGAAGACTTGGGGGAATATGGAGGAGATCAATTATCATGCGTAAGCTGCAGGATTGGATTAAGTCCTATATGGACTGGTCAGAAGATACCGAACCTGCAAAAGTGTTTCACCTCTGGACTGCACTTACGACCATATCAGGAGCTTTACAAAAGAAGGTCTCGCTGTCGTTAGGTAGGCTGAATATTTATCCTAACATCTATACAGTGTTTGTTGCTGAACCGGGGATAGCAAGAAAGTCGCAGGCGATTAATATGGGGCTAGGAATAATTAACAGGATACCAAGCATTCACACCTCCCCCGACGCCACCACTCCGCAAGCATTACTTGATGCGATACAGGCAGCGACAGAGATTTCCCCCGGTCAAGGTGAAACAGCACTACCAGATGGACGGACACAGACCCACGCCAGTATGCTTATTGTAGCCAAGGAGTTCGAGACATTTCTTGGACAGAAAAAGGAAAACAATAAGATGCTGGTTATGCTGACAGACTTGTTCGATGCACAGGAACTTCCGTTTAAGTATCGAACTAAGCATAGTGGGTCTAATGACATTCCTTCAGTGTACCTTTCGATGCTAGGTGCTACAACACCTGAGTCATTGGCGAGTTCCTTACCACCTACTGCAATTGGTGGAGGTCTTACTTCTCGTATGATGTTTGTCTGGGCTGATGGTAAGTATAAGAAATGTCCTCAGCCTGAGAAGACCCCCGAGATTAAGGAGTTAGAGGAAGATCTGGTTAACGATCTTCATTTGATTTCTATAATGGACGGGGCTTATAAGTTCTCCCCCGACTGCTCAAAGAAGTGGGATGAATGGTACTATAAGTACGAGGAGTTAGACCCAAGACGACTTTGTAAAGATCCGTCATTCAATGGCTGGTATAGTCGTAAGCCAATGTACATCTTGAAGATTGCTACTATTATCGCTGCATCTCGGAGCAGTAGCTTTGTCATGCACTGGGAGTATATAGCGAAAGCAATGGAGTATATAGACGTAATAGAAGGAAAGATGAACTTGGTATTTCGAGCTGTTGGTAGATCCTCTATTACAACAGACGTTGATGAACTGATGAAGATAGTCGCTCAACGTAAGTTTGTTAAGGAGAAAGAGTTGTTGTCTATGACATGGAGGAACTTGGATTCCAGAACATTCGACAACGCTATCAACACAGCCATCAGGACGGGGGCAGTACTTCGTAGGTTCGTAAGTCCAAACGGTGAACAAGGCGACATCTGGTACTACGATGCAGAGTTCTGGTTAGCTATAGAAGAGAAGTTGAGGATACCTAGTCAGCAACCATATACATCAGTTACGGTTACAAACCCTAATAAAAAGGAGATTGAATAATGGAAGCAGGTTGGAGCGAAGGACCCTTAGTATATGTTGCTGGTTCTTATGATACTGGCGACAAAGCAACGAACTTACAGAGAGCTTTTGCAGCAGCAGAGAATGTCGTGAAGCGGGGTGGCTTTCCGATAGTCCCCCACATGTGTCATCTGTGGCACTCGAAGTACTTCTATCACAAGAGGGACTTCTGGCTGCTGTACTCGATGAGACTTCTTCAGATATGCCACTGCATGATAGTCTGCCCCGGAAGTGAGTTCTCGAAGGGCGTGGCTGCTGAACGCCGAGAGGCAATGACGAGAGGAATTCCTGTGCTGAACTATGATCAGTTCCTGGCAATAGAAAAATTCCCTCCTCTCGAAATGGTAACTGAAATAAACGAGGTGAATCATGGATCAAACCCTGATGTCTCTGTTGGACCGGAAAGTGATGATGTACGACCCGGAGGAGAACACGTTCCACAGAATGATGTGGATCAGAAAACTGCATCCGAGTCTGCCGGTCTATGAGACAAGTGTAGAATTCCGAGATGGCTTACATATAGGCTATCAAGGATATGTTGTGGTGCTTACAGATGAGGGGCGATTCCTGCCCCTCTTTACTACTTATGCGAAGTGGGACATGAGAGAAGCACTTAAACAACTGGAAGAGGAAAAGGCCAAGGGCGACCCTTCGATCGCTACCCTGGCCAAAGTGATATACATACTTAGGCTTGAACAATGTACTCGAAGTGACACAGGTCGTTGAACTTCTGATCTTTTGTATCATGATCTCGATCCCAGTCCCCGCCCCACCGGAGTATAATGCCATATATTCTGGCGGTGCGGAGGACGTATCCTGCAAACAAGTACATACCGTGTTCATCTGCCCAACGAATACCATCTGGATAGTAGGGGACAACATCAATTCCCCTGGATGGATAAGAGTTATGGGTACTGTTTGGCCAGTCCGTCTTAGATGCACCTGAGACAAAAGCTTGATGTTGATCAGCCTGCCCCCGATGTCCCCAGACAACTTTACAGTCCCAGTCCTGTATAACATCCATGAAGACAATCTGAATCTCACTGACACAAGTGTGAAGCTTTTCCAGTGAGGCTTTTGCAAATACTGGCACTAATCCTTACCTCCTTTAATAAGCGAGATCGCTTCTTTGAGGGTGTATCCGCCCAGTCCCGATAGCGCTGCTATCCCAAATGAAAAACAGAATCCGTTGGCTCCCCGGTGCTCAGCAATGTACACGACAGCAACAATACACAGCATCGCTACGAAGGGCCGAAGTGCCCTTCCGAATTTCTCTACCATTACTCTCCCCCTTGAGAAGTAACTACGCGTAGCAGGCAATGACAGTTGCTGTAACAGCATTTGAACTACCTGCCTCCGTGAGGATGAACTTGATCCATGGTGTCAGAGGAATCGTCGGAGTGTAAATGATGGGGGTACTTCCAGTTGCTACTGCCGTACATATAGCAGTTGCCCCGGTATAGTAGTTTGTTCCATCGAGTGATGTCTGAAACTGAACTGTTAATGTACCAGTCCCTGTTGTCACTACCTCAACCGACCAACTCCAGAACCAACCAGATGTTACGTGGATCGCCCCGCTTGTCCAAGTACCAGCTGCAGCTAGTGCTCTTGCCTTACAAACTGTTACAATCTTCATAGTGCTCTCCTTACCTTAAGAATTGTCTTCCACCTCTGCCGCTACTACGACCTAAGTACTGTCGTGACCTATGTTTCTTTACAGATGTCTCTTCTTCAAAAGGATTCTTTCTGCCGTGTCCAAGGTATGGTTTCATGCTACCCTCCTTTATAGACTCGGCTGTTTTTCTGGTAAATGTATAAGGCAGACCAAACAAAACAGATACTGCCTCGAAAGACTCTTTTGCCTTACTAATTGCAGAGTCCGCAGATGCCAACTTCCCAGGTAACGCCATAGCACTTACAGCAGGATTACCAGTATCATTGAATCCAGCTTTCTTTGCCATAGCTACATTACCTACCAGTGGTAGTGTGGCCAGTGCCTGTTCTGTAAAGGCATCTGCTATATCAGCGGCGCTGTCAGGTAATGTGAACTGATGCCCCACATACCAAGCAATGACGGCCATAGTCCCAAGACCAGCCATTGTATATCCTGCGTCACGAAGCCGGCCGGCACGAAGATCAGCGGGTAAGGTATGAATCATCTCACCCCATGTCTTGTTAAGGTCGTTAGTGAATAGTGTCATCCAGTTAGCTGCTTCTCCGGACTTATAGAGCGGGGCAAGATCCTTGACATGAGTAGCTGACTGTGTGCGAAGTGTAACCTCGAGAGCTTTCTCCTTTGCAGCTTCATGTCCAATCTTGTTAACATATCTGTTATATACAGCATCATAACCAACTATGACCATGATCTTATCCATCATCTTAGTTGGCCACATACCAGAACTCTGGAGCATCTCCAAAGACTTTCCTGTCTTTGTTTTGTGGAGCTCCCCGATCTCCGCAGCTTCCCTCTCAAAGAATCTGTCACGAATCTGTGGCTCCCATTCACAGATACGCTGGTACATCTTCCGCGGATTGAGTATGAACTTGGATAAGGAAGATGAGATGTTGTACAGACCGGCATCCTTCATATACTTTGGTAACGACGCTACCTGAATAGCAATAGAGGTTGGGTTAATTGCTATGTATGCAGATGCTACGTTACGTCTCAGGATACGAGATACTTTCTCCCAGTCCCTCATACCTTTAATGACTGAAGGATTAGCAAGGTCATTAACATAATCTCTCAGGTATTTAACAGCAGGCATTCCAAACTTCTGCTCAATACCATTAACTACTCTCTGATCGTTCAGTATGTTTCCTATCTGTTTGACGTATTCTGCGTGGGAGATGTAGTGTGAACGCTTAACTACATTCTTAAGCCAGTTATCAACAATTCTAAGATCAAGCTTCACATCACCCTCAGGAATACCTACACGTTCTCTGATGAACGGGGCAGCCGGCGCAGCCCTACGAGACAAATCACGAGCCCCTGCCTCGAGGTCAAGCATTTCTTCAAAGGAACGCTTCATGAACTCATCCCCAGTCCACATCATCGGGGTATACTTTTGTTCATACGTCAGTGTTTTGTTGGAGGTTCTCTGCATTGCTCTGTCAATGAGAGGGGCTGCCTTGGCGTAGTCCTCGAGGATGAAGTTACCAAAGGTAAGTTCCTTCTTTGACAGTGCTGCTGATATAGCCTCATACTTTGCATCAGTAATACTGTATGTATCACGCAGTGCCTGACGAAAAGCAGGATTCATCCATCCAAGATGTATCTGGAGCATCTCTTGTCTTGACAATTCCATACCAGCTACATTGGTACGCTTATTCCAATGATGCCAGTCAAGACCAATCTGCTTGAGCTTTGCAGCCCCGCCATCTACAGATGTTCGTGCTAACTCCATCTCATAGTTGACAGCTCTGTTAGCGTGTTTGTACAGTAACGTATGGAATGCTCCACCAAAGTTTGCTCCACCATCCAGGATATCAAATACCTGCTGTGGGATGAGGGTTCCAAAGTAACCAGAGCGTATTCTGTCAAGCCAGGTCTGTTTGCGTACTTCAAGAGGCGGGGCAGATATGGAGTCCTTGTTAATGTACGTCTTACCATCCTTGGACTTACCAAGACTATCCCCCAACTTCGCAATCTCGGCTTCCCTCAGTCTTGTAGCTTTTGCGTTCTCAAGTTTGAGCTTTAACTGACCAAGTTTGATCAGACCATTCTGAGGATTGAATATCTGGTTATGAATCTCAGCTAACTCCTCGAGAGTCATATCCTTGATAGATCTCTTACGAAGTAAGTTGACAATCCTAGTAGGCATATTCTTTAGCATATCAGTATTCTTACGAAGGAATTTCTCTGTCCTGCGAAGACTGATTTCTTTCTTATCAGATCTGAATGTTGGATCTATACCATCCCTCAGACCATCAATAATTTCTCTTACTGACCAGTGAATGTCATTGGGGAGTTCTGCTTTAAGATCAGCAGCAAACTTCTTTGCCTGATTGATTGTGTTCCTGCGAGTACCCTGAGTAGTTCTTACCAACCCTGCTCTAGCTAGGGCATCGAAGTCTCCCCTTGCCATAGCATCATCGGTAATCTTAAGGTATTCTTTATCAGATACTATGTTCTTACCTTTCTCTAAGACTTCGCGAATGGGGGTCTTATAATCCGTATTGTTAAGTGGATTCTCCTTGGTAGGCTTCTGGAACTTAGGACGTTCAGGTTTGGGTTTGGGGGTAGCCTTCTCCTTGACTGCCTTGAACTTTCCAGCCTTTACTACGAACTGCTCGCCATCATAGTCAACGACAGCCTCTTCGATCCGAGCGTTGGTTATGTATTTCTTAACCGCGGCTCTTGCCTCGGCTCGAGACATTACCGACTCGCCAGTAACGAACAGGTTCTCCCCTTCCATTGCTACTCGGGTTATGAGCTTCGTCCTGCGAACAGTCTCCTCACGCCCGAGGTCTTCGTTGTGGAAGAGTTCGTGCCACCCCATCTCGGCAGTTACATTCTCTATGGTGGAGGCATGACCTCCATCAGAGATATTACCTACCGGCTTACCAGTCGAAGTGATGTACGCTGCGTCAGTGATATTGTCGGGGGAGTACTTGTCGAGGATTCCCCCGATTGTCTTGGCTTCAACCTCAGCCTTCTCAATGTCCTTGATACCGATGGTCTTATCAAAGAAGTCTTTGATTGCATCCCCGACCACAGCCTTGCCCGCGAAAGCTTTGTATGATGCTACCAGCCAGTTCTTAAATCTTGCAAAGGCATTCTCGTGGAATGCGTTCTTACGCTCACCAGTCTCGAGCCACTTGAGGAATGCTTCAGTGAAGTCCTCTTCTGCCTTAACGTGCCACCCATCCTGAGCATCGAAGTCCTTCTTGATCTTCTCCATCAGTTTGGGATTAGTCTTTTCAATCTCGCTTCTGAACACATGACCAACTTCATGAAGGGCAGTCTTTACATCTGCTCCCTGATAGGCACGAATAATAGCTTTGCCGTTGGCGAGGAATTCGGTAGACCCCTTGATACGCCCACCCTCCTTACTAAAAAGGGGCATGCCCTCAGACAGTGCCTTCCGTCTCATCTCCGGAGTGATGTCCATACTGTGAACGTCAATAGAGTCAATCTTCTTTGAACCAGGTCTTATCCTTCCACCAAGTTCGTTAAGAACTGCTCTTGTTACATGGTTAGCAACAGCCTCTCCAAAGGGAACGTTACCAACTTCCATGTCATTCAGTATACGATAAAACTTTTCTCCTAACTCCGCATGTCTTATCTGGTCTTGTAAGGCCATGCCCTCAGTCTTAGATGCCCCAAAGTGTTCTTCAGCCATCTGTCTTAACTGCTCAATAGAGTACTCTGGTCCTTCATATCGCGGCTCTGCATTGTGTTTCTCATCGGGAAACTCCAGTGTTGTTTTTCCTACCTCTGCGTTACCCCACTGCTTTTTTCCGAAGAATCGCTTAGTTTCGTTTGGAAGTATGTTGTCATAAAAGCCACGCATACCCTCCCCACCTATCTCCAGGTCAAGACCTCTAAGGACACCGGCTTGACTCGCACTGTCGTTACTTATTATTTTATCCGCAAGCTCCTTTCCTATATACTTATGTAGATCTTCCTTTGGAATTCCAGGTCTACTAAAGTCTCCAAGGTCTCGATCAGTAGGTCTTCCCTTCAAATTATAGTTTCCGTGGCGATCTTTATTCCACATAAGACTATCTACATGAGTAGACAGACTATACATCTTATTTTGCTGTCTTCCATTAGTCCAAGCTATTTTATCGTAACCATGCTCGGCAGCGTAACGTACCAGTCGTTTCATAACGAGCATTGACCAAGCTTTTGTAGACTTCATTGGAGCATTAGGAACACCTGAGAGATACTTATCGGCCTGATTAACGTACTTATACTTTTCTTCTTTAAGTCGTTCAGCTTCTTCTCTTGCTCTGGTGGCACCCTCCATGTCACCACGTTCTTCTAATGAGTCAGCTTCATCATAACGCTTGAACATTTCTTTTTCTAATTCATCATGTCTACGATAACCATCAGCCACATCCTGGGTGACGTAACCATCATCTCTACCGCCCTGATGCCAATCAGACTGAATCTCCTCAACAAACAGGACTCGTTTTCCATTAGCATCGGTTCTGTCAGTAAGTCTAGTATGTGCCAGTACGTTTGGTTCCTCCCA
>ERZ1645192.3526-NODE-3526-length-12688-cov-41.906119_pt1 | contig 12688 bp, 14 predicted proteins | sample MGYA00575354_ERZ1645192 | MGnify/ENA primary metagenome ERZ1645192 (study PRJEB40844, sample SAMN11349763) | freshwater sediment metagenome | isolation source: river sediment | host: Sediment | place: India: Faizupur Khadar , New Delhi | collected 2017-02-21 ... | reverse complement strand
TTGGCCACCCGGACCATCACCCACCGCTATGTCGAGGCATTAAACGAGACGGATCTGCTGGACACCCTGAAGATGGGCATAATCGCTCTGGTCATCTATCCCTTTCTGCCGGAGGAGCCGCTGGACCCCTGGGGGGTTCTCAATCCCCGCCAGGTCTGGCTGTTCGTGGTCATGGTCAGCCTCATTGGCTATGTGGGCTATATTCTCATTCGCATCCTGGGAGCGGAGAGGGGACTCTCCCTCACCGGCATACTGGGGGGCCTGGTCTCCAGCACTGCCGTGACCTCCTCCATGGCCGAGCAGGTAAGGGAGAACCGGGAGATTTTGCCCTCCGCCATCTTTGCCACCGCCATCGCCAGCTGCACCATGTTTCTCAGAGTGCTCTTCATAGTCCTAGTTCTCAATAGAAGCCTTTTCTTCGCCCTTCTGGTACCGCTCTTGCTTATGACTCTGGCGGGATTCGCCCTGGCCTATATGTGGGTCCGAAAGAGCGGCCCGTCGGGAAGGCAGTTCAATATCAAAGATCCATTTCGCATCATCCCCGCCCTCAAGTTCGGAGCATTCTTCGCCTTCATTTTGATCATCTCCAAACTGGCCAATGTCTACTTCGGTGATGCCGGAATCTATGCTGCGGGCATAGTCTCCGGGCTTGCTGATGTCGATGCCATAACATTGACCATGGCCTCTCTGGCCGGATCCACTCTGAGCAGCAATGTGGCGGTGACCGCCATCATCCTGGCTGCGGTGACCAACACCCTGGTCAAGCTGGCCATAGCCTATGTGCTGGGAACCAGGGAGTTCGGCCTGGGCATGGCCAGGATTTTCCTGCCCATCAGCCTGGTGGGGCTGGCCACCCTGCTCTTTCTGAGATAAAGCAGGGTGAAATGGATCTCTGGAAAAGAAGAATGCATCCGGAAAATGAGATGGAAGAAAATGATATGGGAGGAAGAGAGACCGATGGGCCCGACGCGATTCGAACGCGTGATCCCCGCCGTGTAAGGGCGATGTCATAACCAGCTAGACCACGGGCCCTGCCCACTCAAGTATCTCCTCGTCATATTAGATCTTATCGCTCCTTAGCAGGATGGCGGGGCCCGAATAAGGCAAATCCAGGGCCAAGCCGGCGAAGACTCCATGCACCATCAAGACGCAGGCTATGTATCAGAATCGACCGTAGATCTTATGTGCTTGCTCAATGGTCATTATTTCCAGGATTTTAACTACTCTCTCTTCCATATGTATTTTATAAAAAGCGGTGTAGGATCGAGAAATATGCAAGCGATAAATGTCCTTGTGACCTTTTCGCTTGATTTGCTCTCTGTCACCCTGGCCGGGAAAAGGATCTTCAGCAAGTGTTTTGCACCTTTCAATCACAATCCTCTGGCTTTTGGGGGGCAAGGCCTCAATATACTCTAAAGCCCTCTTGCTGATGATTATCTGAAAGGCTACCACGGGAACTCCGCGAACTCATCCTCTTCTTCAATCCTTTCCATATCCCGAAATAATCGAGCTTTTTTTCGGTCCTCGATCATTTCCTCCAGAAGATCGGAGTAAGTCTGTCCCGCTGATTTCAAGCCAGATAGTTCGACCCAAACTGATTCAGTCACAGGAATGCGCTTATTGGCAAGCATGGCCATACTGTAAGTATTGTAAGTAAATAGCTCTTTCCCTTTCTAGCGGGCTTCTGCTGCTGGCCGGAGCCAGTTATCTCTGTTTCCAGCGCCTTGAGGGCCAGATGGAACCCTTCTCGCCGCTTCTCCTCGCCCTCTCTGGCTCCTTCCAGGGTGCTAGTGCGGCCCATCATCTCCAGCTCCTTGGCCAGGGCTGATAAATGCATGGCTCCGATACAGGCGCTGCTGGACTTGAGGTTGTGCGCTGCGAGCTGGAGGACATGGCATCGTTTTTTTTCCCGCCGCCTCCCCAGATGGCTCTGACCTTGTCCGGGGAGTGCTGGAGAAAGAGGCCGCCCACCACGGGCACGATGTCCGGGTCGCCCTCATCCTGCAGCTGCCGCAGGCTGGCCAGGACGGATTAGACTAATCGCTTTCTTTTGGCAGAAGATCAATTACCGGCTCAAGTAATTTCTCTACTTTTTCAGGGAATTTCGTACACCAGACGTTCAAGAAACCGCCCATAATTATCTCTTCAGGAATGAGTCCTAATTCTTTTCCCAATCGTGAATATAATAAATGAGGGTCTAGGTTTGTGAGTCTGACTTTTTCAATTAATTTGCAAACTCTTTCAGCATCTTCAAATCTTTTATGCAAGGAAACCGCTAAAATGCCAGACATTTCAGAAAGCTCTTCGGCCACTTCCTCGTATATAAATGATTCTGGTACACCACCTGGCAAACGAAAAATCTTTTGCTCAGAGGATTCTACTTGCCTAGAATCTCCATCTATAAAACATATGGAAGGTGCTTTTGTGGCTGGATCCCTATTATGATAAATATTGACTTTTGCTGCAGTTCCGTCGCCTTCCATAGCATATACATTTATAAGATCTACTGCGATCCCTCCATATGACCTAAGCATAGATTCTACCCATTTTTTTGCAAAGCGATCTTCTGTAAAAATTACAAGTCTAGAATCTATTTCGGGACTTATCGAACGTAACGCACTAATGTCAAGTTTGCCCTGTACAACCTTCCCGTCAATTGCTGCCCATACAGCTTGGAAGGGCAGTGGCATCAGGGCGTCCTCCGAATGCGTGGTGAAAATAATTTGAACTTTCTTCCTTTCAGCCACTTCAATTAGATATTCTACCATGCGAATAGTTGCTATTGGATGCAATCCATTCTCAATTTCTTCTATTAATACTAGAGAATTATCTGGCAACGATTCAATACGCATTACCATTCGGATTATGCTAGATTCACCTGCGCCAAAATGAAACTCAGAATAATGTACTCCACTGTTCGTAACTCCTTTCAGCAGAGAAACTTTTCCGCGCTTATCTACGGAGATATGCGTATATCCGGATATATCTTTGCCTAATATTTTTTCCACTGCGGATGAAACGGATTTCTCTATTTCAGCTACTCTTGATTCTTCGAAAATAAATGCAGTGGATGCATATTTTCTAAGTTCAACTCTTTCAGTAGCCGGAACAGTCCTTGATACACCAAGCACCGCAACATTTCTACTTAAAGCTTCGCGACTCCACTTAGAATTCTTAAAGCTAGATGTCCTTTGTATAGTGGAGCTTTTCTGATTCGCAGTTTTATCAACGAGTTCGTATATAATTTTCCAATTTTGCATCCCATCATCTATATTGCCACTTCTTACAAAAAAAAGTCTAGGCTTAATCTCACGATATGCACAAGCTGCAGCACCAAGAATTGTCGTTTTCCCTCCGCCATTCGGACCAATCAGTGCTGTTACTGGAAAGTCGAAAACTACTTCTTGATTCTCAAAATTGCGAACTCTAGATAATACTATTTTATATAAATATTTTCCATAATTTTTCTTTTCCACTTTTTCTCTCAAAGAAGCTATTTGACTAGGCCGAATTTGACTCTGGTACATAGCACGATCATCAAAAGTATATTCGTCTGATATATATAAAGCTATTCCGTGTTTAATTTTATCTAAGCGTTCATTTTAGTTATTATATAATTTAAATAATATATTGAATCCAAATTTGACGCGTTTAGAATCTAATCCAAAAAAGATACTTAGAAGTCAAACAGCGACTTCTGCCTTTTGCCGGCCTCGCCCTTCGTCTCCTTCTTCTCCCCGCCTTCCATCTTCTTTGGCCTGCCCCTCTTCCTGGTCGGCACCGCCGCCTCCGGCCCTCCGGCTGGCTTCTCCTCCCGATCCGGCCCGCCTGCCGGGGCCGCTTCTGCCCTGGCCGGCTTAGCCGGTGCAGAGGCTTCCGGCTTCGCTGCCGCCGTCAGGGCCTTTTCCAGCGCCTCCGAAGGCTCAGCCTGCGCCTGTGGAGCATGCCCCAGGGAGCGCTGAGCTGTCCCCTGCCATCCGAGCTCAATCTCCTGATACTCCTCCGCCGCCCGGATTTTTTGCGCCTCCTCGTAGATGCTCTGCACCTTCTTGGTGCTGGGGCTGCTTCCCAGAAGCAGGGCTATCTCCTCCACCTCCAGCTCTAGCTCCGCCGCCAGGGACGCGGCCCTTTTCTTGTCCGAGAGAAGCAGGCCCACAAAGCCCATCAGCTCCGATCGGGCAAATGAGGCGGAGACATGGCAGTGGGTGCCGATCTTCTTGGCCGCCGAGTCCCGCACGCTGCGAGCTTTCCTGGTCTGGCCCATTCGTCGCCACAGGCTGGGGGGCCGGAAGGCCACGTAGCCATGCCGGCGCTCGGCGCGGGCGGCCTGCACCCCCCCGGTCATGAGAAATCCGGCGTAGCGCCACAGCCCGTAGTTCTGGCGCACCCTCACCCGGCCCAAAAACATATCCGCCCGGGCCAGGCTCTCATAGCCCCGCCAGAGGTCCGCCCCACTGTAAGCCAGGGGCAGGTTCTCATCCACCCAGTTTATGAGATCCTCCGGGCTCTCGTCCAGATCATAGGACGCCTGCAGGGCCTCGACGGAGTTGCTGCCCTTGAATATGACCTCTAAAACCTTGAATATGGAGGACTTGACATCCCTCTCCGCCGTGGCCACATCCTCCACCCGGACGGCGCTCTCTCCCTCCGCCGCCGCCTGCAGATCGTTGATGGCGGAGCGCATGTCTCCCCCCGCCCGCTCGGCTATAAGCATCAGTGCATCGGCTTCGCACTCCACCCCTTCCACCTGGCATATCCCCCGCAGGGCCTGGGCCACGGTGGTGGCCCGCAGGGATCGAAACTGTATTCCCTTGGCCGCATCCCGCAGAGCTTTGTCTATCTCATAATACTCATTGGCGATAAGCAGCACCGGCTGGCCCGTCTCCCGCACCAGCCGCAGCATGGCCGCCGCCCCCCCCCGGTCCGCCGTGCCGTGCAGATTGTCCGCCTCATCCAGAATCACCAGCCTGCGACGGCCGGAGAAGGTGGTGGAGCGGGAGGCCGGCCCGGCTATCCTCTGGATCATCCCTGCCGTGCGGGCGTCGCTGGCATTCATCTCGATGTAGTCCCAGTCCTTCTCCGCTGCCAGAGCCAGGGCGGCGGATGTCTTGCCCGTCCCTGCCGGGCCGTAAAGTATGGCCGCTCCGGTGATGGGCCGGCCCCTCTCCCAGGAATCCGCCCAGGCCCCGAGCTCCTCCACCGCCTTGCCGTTTCCCAGCACCTGTTTGAGCGAGGCGGGCCGGTACTTTTCCGTCCACTTTATTGCCGGGGCCATATCTTCCTCAAAAGAAATATTGATTCATCAAAACGAGTCTACCAGACGCCCTCGCGCCCGGTCAGCTCCTCGATCTCAATCTCCCAGACGGTCATGGGCATCCTCTCCAGCTCCTCGCGGGAGAACTTCTTTCCCCCGTGCCCCCCCTGGCCCTTGGCCATGAAGGCATCGAACATCCTCTGCTTGGCCTCGATATCGTCCCTCAGCTTTACCTGGCCGAAGGCGATGACGGAAGACCAGCGCCCCTTGTCCAGCTGGTCTATCTGAAAGCAGACCCTGGGATTGGCGGCAGCATAATCCATCTTCATACCTCCTCCCCGGGAGTGAAGATAGATCCTGCCGTCGGCATATACATAGGACATGGGCACCACATAAGGCCGATTCTCTTTGGCCAGTGCAAGCCGGCCGTATCTGGCGGCAGAGAGGATACTTGAGCATTCTTCCTTGGATAAATCCCTGGGCTTCATGCTGCATAATTAAAGGCTATTCATTTTTAGCTTTTGCTCAACTTTATCTTCTCTTTTTCCATCTTTCTCTTTCTGGTGCTGAATCAGCCGCTTGAGCCTGAAAATTAAAGGAAGGCCGATGGCTTTCCAAAAAGGTTTTACCTTGGCAGCGCTTTAGCTCAGGGGATGTTCAATAAGATCCTCATCGCCAACCGGGGAGAGATAGCCATCCGGGTGATGCGCGCCTCCCGGGAGCTGGGCATCTCCACCGTGGCCGTCTACTCCGAAGCGGACAAGAACGCCCTTTTCGCCAAATATGCAGACGAGGCAGTCTTCATCGGCCCGGCTCCCTCCAGCCAGAGCTATTTGAAGATCGACAAAATCATCAAAGCTGCTCTGGATACCGGAGCGGAGGCCATCCATCCCGGCTACGGCTTTCTATCCGAGAACACCAGCTTTGCCTCCGCCTGCGAGGAGAACGGCATAGTCTTCATCGGCCCCCCATCCTCGGCCATAGATGCCATGGGCTCCAAGATCACCGCCCGCCAGACCATGAAGGACGCCGGAGTGCCTATTGTCCCCGGCATCGAGCAGGGCATCAGCGATCCGGACATAGCCGCCGAGATCGCCGACGCCATAGGCTACCCCATCATCCTCAAGCCGGCGGCAGGAGGGGGCGGCATAGGCATGAAGATAGTTCAGAGCGAAAAGGAGCTGATGCCCGCCCTCACCTCCTCTCAGTCCGTGGCCAGGAGCGCCTTTGGAGACGACACCATCTACATTGAGAAGTATCTCGCCGAGCCCAGGCACATCGAGTTTCAGATCCTGGCCGACAATCACGGCAAGACCATCTATGTCTCGGACCGGGAATGCTCCATCCAGCGCCGCCACCAGAAGCTGATTGAGGAGTCGCCCTCACCGGTGATGAGCGAGGACTTGCGAGAGAAGATGGGATCCATTGCAGTCAAAGCGGCCAAGGCCATAGGCTATGCCAGCGCCGGGACAGTGGAGTTCATGTACTCCCGGGGCGACTTCTTCTTCCTGGAGATGAACACCCGCCTCCAGGTGGAGCATCCTATCACCGAGATGGTCACCGGAGTGGACCTGGCCAAAGAGCAGATTCTGGTTGCCGCTGGCCACCCCCTGGAATACGACCAGAGCGACATGAAGATCAATGGCTGGGCCATCGAGTGCCGCATCAACGCCGAGGATCCCCTCAACGACTTCGCCCCCTCTCCGGGCAAGATCAAGCGCTACCGCAGTCCGGGCGGGCCGGGCATCAGAGTGGACAGCGGTGTTTACCCCGGGTACGTCATACCTCCCTACTACGACTCTTTGATATCAAAGCTGGTAGCTCACGGCAAAGACAGAAAAGAGGCCATAGCCAGGATGGAGCGGGCCCTTTATGAGTACATCATCACCGGTGTGAACACCAATATCATATTCCACAAAGCAGTTCTCCGCAACAAGAGGTTTAGAAGCGGAGACATAAACACCCACTTCATCAAAGAGGAGAACATAGTGGAGGCGGTCAAAGCCGTGGCCGTAGAGGACTACGAGAAAGGCATGACCCTCGCTTCCGCACTGGGTGCAGACAACCGCCAGGTCGCGGCCATAGCCGCAGCCGTGGGATCCTATCTCAGCCGCCAGAAGGCAGGGGAGAAGAGCTGAGTTTGCCAGCTGCAGATGCCCTATCTTTTTTAGTGCCAGGAGAGTGGGTATCAGGGGAGGATATGGCCAGGAGGCTGGGAATCTCCCGGGCTGCCGTATGGAAGCAGATCCAGGCCCTCCGCCTGAGAGGATACAAGATCGCCTCCTCCACCCGCCGGGGCTACTTCTTAATGGAAATGCCGGATCTTCTGGACGCCGGCCGGATAAAGAAGAATCTGGTCACAAATTGGCTGGGAAGGGACATCTTGATACTGCCGGAGGCTTCTTCCACCAATGCGGTGGCTCTCTCTTCAATCGGCCAGCGGAAGAGTGGCAGCATCATCCTGGCCGAGACCCAGAAGGAGGGACGGGGACGGCTCTCCCGGGGTTGGGCCTCCCCTCCTGGAGGGATCTGGATGAGCCTTGTCTTGAGGCCGAACATCCCCCTCTCCCGGGTCTATCGTATAAATATGGCCGCGTCCGTATCCATCTGCCGGGCCGTCTGCCAGCTGGGACTGGAAGCAGGGATCAAATGGCCCAACGACATCTTGATCCGGGAGCAGAAGCTCTGCGGCATTTTGACGGAGCTGGGAGCCCAGGTGGACCGGCTGGATTATGCCGTGGTGGGAGTGGGGCTTAATGCCAATAATGACACTGCCGCCTTTCCAAGCCAATGGAGATCAACCTCCCTGGCGGCGCGGCTGGGAAGGAGCATAGACCGATGCGCACTTATCGCCGCAATCCTGAATGAGATGGAGCAGGCGCTCGATGATATGGAAAGCCATGAGCTCTATGAGGAGTGGTGCAGCCGCTCGCTGACCCTGGGAAAGCGAGTACGGATAAGCTCTGCAGAGGGCGAGCTCATAGGACAGGTCTTGGATCTGGACCAGGATGGCGCTCTGATCCTGGAGCAAGGCGGGGATAGAAGAAGAATCCTGGCTGGCGATTGCATTCATCTGCGGCCTGAGAGGGCGGCCGAGGCGACATAAAGCGTTTGCAGAGGTGATATTCTATGAAGAAGAAAAAGGTTAGAGGAATTGCCCGCGATACCTTGCATTTCATTTTGGAGGCCTCCCGCTCCTCAGAGCCGAATGAGTTCGCCGGACTGCTGTCAGTGGAGGGGGATATCATCAGCGATGTGCTCATACTTCCCGGCACAGAAAGCTCCCGCATGAGCGCTCTGGTACGCCTCTATATGCTGCCTAACATGTCTGTGGCCGGCTCAGCCCACAGCCACCCTTCCGGCGATCTCCGCCCGTCCGATCCGGATCTGATCTTCTTCTCCCGCACCGGCGACTATCATCTCATAGTCGGTCCCCCCTTTGATGAAAAAAGCTGGATCTGCTATGACGGCGCGGGAAAACGGCGCGATCTTGACGTTTTGGATGTGGATTTCCAGGACGATGGCTTTGATGACGATTTATTTGATGACGAACTCGATGGTGATCTAGATCCGGGATTCAGGGATAGGCTGTGACTTTAGTTGTAGCCACAGGAACATTTGATCTCCTCCATCCCGGCCATGTCCTTTACCTGGAGCGTTCCCGGGCATTGGGCGACGAGCTGGTGGTGATTGTGGCCAGGGATGTCAATGTTCGCCACAAGCCCAAGCCCATCCTCCCCGAGGAGCAGAGGCGAAGGATGATAGCAGCGCTGAAGGTGGTGGACCGGGCCATACTGGGAGAGGAGAAGGACATCTTCCGGACCATCGAGCAGCTCCGACCGGATGTGATCACCCTCGGGTACGATCAGCATTTCGACGAGGATCTGCTGCAAGAGGAGCTCTTTCGCCGCGGCCTGCAATGCAGGGTGGTGCGCATCACCGAGCGCGAGCCATGCGCTCTTTGCGGTTCCAGCCGCATCATGGCCAGAATTTTAGAGCGTTATAGGGTCCGGAGAATCCAATCCAAGCCCTGACCGCATCGTGCTGCCGCCAAGTACTTATACCGTACCCCTCATTGGCGGGCCTGTATGGCCAGGGTTGCAGTCGGAGGTACATTCGATCCCATTCATGACGGTCATATCGCCCTGCTCAGGCGAGCCTTTGAGCTGGGCCGGGGTGGAGAGGTGATCATTGGCCTGACCTCCGACGAGATGGCCCGGGCCAGCCGTAAGAGGCCGGTGCGGGATTTCGAGGCCAGGGCGGATAAATTAAGATCGGTAGTGAGAATCTGCTTTGGCGCAAGCAACGTGCGCGTAACCAAGATCGATGATCAGTGCGGCCCATCCATTTATGAGGACTTTGACTATATTGTGGTCTCACCGGAGACCCTGCCCATGGCGGAGAAGATCAATCGCCTGCGGGCCAAGCGGAATTTAAAGCCACTGCAGATCTCGTTGATCGAATACCAGATGGCTCAGGACAGCATCCGCATCAGCTCTACCCGCATCTCCGAGGGAAAGATCGACAGGCACGGCAAAGTGCTGTCGGTTTGAAATGCGCTTTCTCTCCGGAAATATAGCCACCGGTAGAATTGAAATCTTATAAAACGCATCTGCTGCAGTCCTGACTGCCGCACTCGATGTTGCTGATCTTCCATTTCAGAGCCCATAACTTGAGATCCTTGATGATCTCGATTATCTCCAGGCCGCTCTCGGTGAGGGTGTAGTCGCTCCTTACCGGAAAGCTATTGCTGTCTACCCTGTTTTCCACCAGCCCCTCCCGCTCCAGCTCTTTGAGCCGGGCGGAGAGCACCTTCTGGGTGATGCCGTACAGACAGCTCTTCAGCTCGGAGAACCGTCTGGTGTGATTTTTTCCCTTATATAGCTCCAGGAGAATGAGCAAGGTCCATTTTCTGGCGATGTACTTGACGGTAAGATTGACGGTGCATCCTTCCTGCATGGTATCTTTCCAGAAACATCTCAGGCTAAATACTTTGGTATCTTAATAATACTGCAGGGCAGGAAAAGCCTGAAAATGAGAATTGACTGATATACACCATATTGACAATCACAGAAATTGGAGGACAATTAAATGGCTGCAAAAGAAAAGCTGGATATGTTCTGCTATCAGTGCTCCCAGACAGCGGGCGGCACAGGTTGCACCATAAAAGGAGTATGCGGAAAGGAAGCTACCGTGGCAAGACTGCAGGACAATCTGCTCTTTGCCATCAAGGGCATAAGCGCCTATCTCTACCACGCCCGGGAGCTGGGCTATACCGATCCGGAGGTGGACGCATTCATAGAGCGGGCTTTCTTCTCTACCCTCACCAATGTCAACTTCGACCCCCAGGAGTTCCTGAACCTGGCGGTCAAGGCGGGAGAGATGAATATCAAGACCATGAAGCTGCTCAAGAAGGCCCATATCGATACCTTTGGCGAGCCCACGCCGACCCAGGTAAGAACCGGCACGGTCAAAGGCCACGGCATCCTGGTAACCGGCCACGATATGCATTCATTGCATAAGCTCCTGCAGCAGGTGGAGGGCTCGGATGTATTCGTCTACACCCACTCGGAGATGCTTCCCGCCCACGGCTACCCCGGGCTTCGAAAGTTCAAGAACCTGGCCGGAAACCTGGGCAAAGCCTGGTTTGATCAGAGAGAGCTCTTTGCCAATTATCCCATGGCCCTTCTGGGCACCTCCAACTGCTTCCTCATCCCCAGGGAGGAGTACAGGGATCGCATGTTTGCCACCGGTCCGGTCTACATACCGGGAGTCAGGCACATCGACGGCTATGATTACTCCGAGGTTATCGCCAAAGCCCGATCCCTGCCGGAGCTGCCAGATGCGCCTGGCGAGTATGTTCTCACCACCGGCTTTTCCACCTCCGTCCTGCTGGGCCATGCCGCCAAGATCAAAGAGTTGGTGACGGCGGGAAAGATCAAGAGGTTCTTCCTTGTAGGAGGTTGCGACGGCCCATCCCGAAAATGGGACTACTACCGGGAGTTCGTGCAGAAGCTGCCCAAGGACACAGTCATCCTCACCCTGGCCTGCGGAAAATACCGCTTCAACGATCTGGATCTGGGAGACATCGAGGGCATTCCCCGCCTCATCGACCTGGGACAGTGCAATGATGCCATCGTAGCTTTAGAGGTAGCCCAGGCATTGGCCGATCTATTCGGGATAGGAGTAAACGATCTGCCATTGACATTGGTCGTCAGCTGGATGGAACAGAAGGCGGTAGCCGTACTCTGGTCTCTCCTCGCCCTGGGCATAAAAGGCATCTATCTGGGTCCGATTGTGCCCGGATGGATCAACGAGGATATGCTCAAGATACTGGTGGATAAATACGACATCCGGCTCATCAGCACCCCTGATGAGGATATAAAGAAGATGCTGGGATGAAATCTGTCTATGTATCTGGCGATTGGCTTATCTTCCCCTCAAAGATGAGGGGGAGATAAGCCAATGCGATTTTAAGGTCAAGAAGATGGCGGATGGTGATGGAAAATTGGTCCGGAGAAAGATAATCAGGATAGATGAATTGTTGTGCAACGGCTGCGGCAGCTGCATAATCGCCTGCTCCGAGGGGGCGATAAAGCTGGCAGATGGAAAGGCCCGTGTGGTCAGCGATGCTTTTTGCGATGGCCTGGGAGCCTGCATCGGGGAGTGCCCCACCGGCGCTCTGACCATTGAGGTGAGGGAGGCCAAGGCTTTTGATGAAGAGGCAGCCAGAGCGAATCTGAGTCAATCCAAGAGCCACCAGGAGGAATCGGCAAAGGATAAGACTTCCACAATACAGTCCATGCCCATATCCCCCTGCAATGCAGCCTTCCATAAAGCCTCGGGAGAGGGTCCACAGCCTCATATTCGGCAGCTGGATGAATCTTCCCAGCTATGCAGCTGGCCCATACAGATGCGCCTGGCGCACACCGATGCTCCTTACTTTAAAGATGCCAGGCTGCTCATAGCCGCTGACTGCTCTGCCTTTGCCTCTACCTCCATCTCTGAATTCATCAAGGGCAGGGTGGTTCTCATCGGCTGTCCCAAGCTGGATGAGAGCCAGCCGTTCCTGGAGAAATTGACCGAAATCCTGCGCAGCAATGATATAAGGGAGATAACCGTATTGCATATGGAGGTTCCCTGCTGCTCCAATCTGGTTCGGCTGGTCTCTCAGGCTATAAGAGAGTCGGGAAAGGATATCCCCCTCCAGAAGTTCATCTGCATGATCAATGGTTCCACAGCAAAAGAATGAGGCGCTTGGTGATATCATGAAGGTCATAATATTTTATAGTGGCGAATTCGGCAGTCGAGTTGCTGGCAATCTGGTCAATTACTCCGGATTCTGCATCTCATGTGGAGAGGCCTGCACTCAGTGCCGCAATGTGGCCCCGGACCTGGGCAAGGACATTGTGGCGCTGGTGGAGATGCCAGATC
>ERZ1645192.3525-NODE-3525-length-12690-cov-8.618916_pt1 | contig 12690 bp, 10 predicted proteins | sample MGYA00575354_ERZ1645192 | MGnify/ENA primary metagenome ERZ1645192 (study PRJEB40844, sample SAMN11349763) | freshwater sediment metagenome | isolation source: river sediment | host: Sediment | place: India: Faizupur Khadar , New Delhi | collected 2017-02-21 ... | reverse complement strand
GCCGTCGCGCGCGCGATCGCCGCGATGGAGACGAATGCCTGCGCCCGATGCGTCGTCGCGGCGCCGACCGCGGGGTCGTGCGGCGTGGTCCCGGGGGCGCTGATCACGGCCGTCGAAGAACGGAACGCGTCCGACGACGAGGCCGTCGACGCGCTGCTCGCCGCGGCGGTCACGGGGACGCTGATCGCGATGCGCGCGTCGCTCTCCGGCTCCATCGGCGGGTGTCAGGCCGAGATCGGCGTGGCGTCCGCGATGGCGGCAGCCGCGCTCGTCCAGCTCGCGGGCGGAACGCCCTCGCAGACGGCGCACGGAATGGCGCTCGCGCTCAAGAACATCCTTGGCCTGATCTGCGACCCGGTCGCGGGTCCCGTCGAGATCCCGTGCATCAAGCGCAACGGCGTCGGCGTCGCGAACGCCTTCGCCGCCGCCGACATGTCGCTGTCGGGGCTCGAAAGCGCCATCCCGCCCGACGAGGTCATCGGCGCGCTCGTCAACACGCAACAGCTTCTTCCGTCCGAACTCAGGGGGACGATGAAGGGGGGCCTCGGCTCGACGCCGACCGCCCTCAGGCTCAAGGAGGAGTGGAACCGCAAGATCGTCGACATGGCCCTGCATCACGCCGGAAACGCGTAACGATACACAATCGAACACGAAGGGGAAGATTCGGATATGAAGGAACTGCTCGAGATTCTGAAGAAGGAAGTCAAACCCGCGCTCGGGTGCACCGGGCCGGTCTCGATCGCGTTCGCGGCCGCCGCGGCGCGCGATGCGGTCGGAGGGACGGCCCGGCGCGCGACGGTCCGGATGGACAAGGACTCCTACAAGAACAGCCTGAGCGTCGGCATTCCCGGAACCGACCGCATGGGAATCGACATCTCCGTCGCGCTCGGCGCGGTCGCCGGCGATTCGAAGGCGGGGCTCGAAGTCCTGAACAAGGTGACGCCCGAGGAAGAAAAGAAGGCCGTCGCCTTCCTGAAGAACGTCGACGTGGACATCTTCTGGGAATACACGGGAATGGGCCTTCGCATCGAGGCCGAAGTCGAGACCGAAAAGGGCGTCGGCAAGGCCGTCGTCGCGAAGACGCACACGCACGTCGTCTACCTGGAGGCGAACGGGAAAGTGCTCGTCGACGAACGCGCCGGCCTCGAAGGGACGACGTTCGACTATTCGAAGGACGCCATCCTCAAATACCGGCTCGCGGACCTCTGGAGCTTCGCTCAAAACATCCCCCTCGCGGACATCGCCTTCCTGAAGGAGGGCGTCGCCATGAACCGCAAGCTCGCGGAAGCGGGGCTCGAAAAGGGCGTCGGCGCGGGATTCGGCGTCGCGTACCGCGAAATGGCGAAGGGCAGTCTCGTTCTGAAGGCGAAGTCCTATACGGCCGCCGCGTCCGACGCGCGGATGGGCGGGCTCGGGTTTCCCGCGATGAGCTGCGCGACGAGCGGCAACGTCGGCATCACGGCCATGCTTCCGCTCGTCGTCATGGCGGAGGAACTCGGGCGGAGCGAGGAGGAGATGCTGCGCGCCGTCGCGCTCAGCTATCTTCTGACGATTCTCATGAAGAGCCGCATCGGCCGTCTGTCCGCGATCTGCGCGTGCGCGATGGCCGCGGGGATCGGAATCACCGCCGGAGCGTCCATGCTTCTGGGCGGCGGCCTCGCGTCCGCGGACCGGGCGATCCAGAACATGACCGGCTGCCTCACGGGCATCGTGTGCGACGGCGCGAAGTACGGCTGCGCGCTCAAGCTCTCGGCCGCGGCGGGTATGGCGATCGAATCCGCCCTTCTCGCGCGCGACGGATACGTCGTCCCGAAGGGCGACGGGCTCGTATGCGACTCGGCCGACGAGTCGATGGCCGCCATCGGCCGCACGGCGCAGGAAGGCATGACCGCCGCCGCGACCGTCATGGCGCGGATCATCATCGAGCGCGAAAAGGCGAAGGGCCGAAGCTGACCCGGCTTCCGGGGAAGGGCGACGTTCCGCCGCCCTTCCGGAGGCCGGAGTCCGCGAAAAATCTCCGGGTTTGATTCCGGACAGAAAGGATGATCCGGCATGGCAACACGGCAAATCGCGCTGCGACGGATGCTCCTGCCGCTCGACAGGGTTCTCGACTGTGTCATTGTGCTCTCCATCATCGCGATTTCGCTCCTCGTATTCGGACAGGTGCTTCTCCGGTACGTGTTCCGTTCTCCGCTGATGGGCATCGAGGAGCTGTGCTCCTTCCCGACGACCTGGCTCTATCTCGCCGCGGCCGTCAAGGCGTCGTCCGAGCAGAATCAGCTCATCGCCCGGGTTCTGGAAATCTTCCTTCACAGGAAAAAGCCCGTCTGCCTGCTTCGCGCGATCGCCGCGCTCGTGGGCTCGGGCATTCTCGTCTGGCTGACGTACTGGGGCTATGACTTTCTCAAATACTCCCTCCGCGTCGAAAAAACCAGCGACACGCTCTTCATCCCCACGATCTACATGGACGCCATGGTCTTCGTCTGCTTCGCGCTGATGCTGCTTTACGGCATCGTCGAATTCATCGAGTACATGCACCTCTTCATGACCACCCCCGGCGACGTCCCCGCGATCGCCGAAGAGGAGGGAATCTAGATGGTAACCGTGTCCGTCATCTCCCTGTTCATCCTTATGGGGCTGCTTTCCCTCGGAATTCCGATCGCCTTCTGCTTCAGCGGCTCGCTTCTCTATATGAGCATCGCGGGCGGCGTTTCGATGAAAGGCATGATGCTGTGGGGTCTGCAACAGATCCTGAGCCCGGCGCTGCTCTGCATTCCGCTCTTCATCTACGCGGGATCGCTGATGAGCGAGAGCGGCATCGCGAAATACCTTCTCGAATTCGTGGACGTCTTCGTCGGCCGCATCCGGGGCGGCCTCGGCGTCGTCGCGACCGTCACGTGCGCCCTGATCGGCGCGATCTCGGGCAGCGCCTTCACGGGCGTCGCCGCGACGGGGAACATGCTCATTCCCGAAATGGTCAAGCGCGGGTACCCGCGGCCGTTCGCGACGGCGCTGGTGACCTGCTCGTCGATCCTGGGCGTCCTCATCCCGCCGAGCACGCCGATGATCATCTTCGGCTGGGTCACGGGAACGAGCGTCCTCGCGTGCTTCCTCTCGACCGTCGGACCGGGGCTCCTGACGACGGCGATCTTCTGCGCGATCAACCTGTATTGCGCGAAGAAGTTCCCGCTCGTCATCCCGCCCGCAATCACGAAACAGGAAAAGCGGCAGCAGATCGTGACCAAGGGATGGAAGGCGCTTCCCGCGCTCTTCATGCCCGTCCTGATCCTCGGCGGCATCTACGGCGGCGTCATGACGCCGACCGAAGCGGCTTCGGCGGCGGTCATCTATTCGATCCCGATCGGATTCCTCGTGTACCGGGGATTGACGGGAAAGTCGTTCTGGTCCGTGTCGCAGAGTTCCGGAATCTCCACGGGCTCCATCATGATCATGATCATGTGCAGCATGATGCTGAGCCAGACCTACGTCGTCCTCCAGATCCCGCAGCTCATCGTGAAGGCCGTCTTCAGCCTGACCACGAACAGGGTCATGATCCTGATCCTGATCAACCTGCTGCTGCTCTTCGTCGGAATGATCGTCAACGACGTGACCGGCATCATCCTGGTCGCTCCGCTGCTCATGCCGCTCGCGCAGGCGATCGGGCTGCACCCGATCCAGTACGCGGCCATCTTCTGCGTGAACCTCGCGATCGGAAGCCTGACGCCGCCCTACGCGAGTCTGCTCTACCTCGGGATGCGCATCGGCAGGGTCGAATTCATGGACATGCTGCCGCCGACGCTGCTCTTTCTGGCCGGGTACGTTCCCGTCATGCTGCTGACCACCTATTGGCCGGCTCTTTCCCTGACGCTTCCGAGAATGCTCGGCTATATGTAGGAAAAGAACCGTTTCCGTTTCGCCGAAGGGAGGTGGCGCCGCTCACAGACGCCGGATAGGTGCTTCTCCAGGTTCGGAGTGGTGTTCCGTCAGTATGGGAGTTTCCGACAACATACGTTAAGGAGGGGTTTTTTGTGAAGAAATCTGCGATGCTGCTGGTTCTTGCCCTTGCCGTCGGGTTCGCGTTCCTCGCCGGAGGGGCGTTCGCGGCCGAGAAGTCCTACTCGTGGAAGGTGGCGCATATCCGTCCCGCCAATTCCGAGATCGACAAGGAAATGAACTGGTTCGCCGAAGAGATGAAAAAGGCGACCAACGGCCGGGTCGACATCAAGATCTACGGCGCCAACCAGCTCGGCGACTACACCGTCGTCCAGGAGAAGATCGGCATCGGCTCCGTCGAGATGGGAATCATGTCGGCGGCCACGAATGTCGACAAGAAGCTGCTCGCGTTCACCCTGCAGTATGTCGTCCCGACCTATGAGCTTGCGAAGAAGAACTACTCGAGCGGAGCGCCGTTCGCCAACTACGTCGCGAAGCTGTACGAAAAGCAGGGCATCAAGGTCCTCGCCTACTGGCCCGTCTACTTCGGCGGCATCGGCCTGCTCAAGGAACCCGCGGAGCCGCTGAATCCGACATCCCAGAAGAACCTCAAGGTCCGCGTGCCCACGATGAAGACGTGGGAAACGCTCGCCAACACGTTCGGCTACCAGGCCACGCCGCTTCCGTTCGCCGAGTTCTTCACGGCGGCCCAGACCGGGATCGTCGACGGAATCTTCGGCGGCGGCGCGGAGAACTACCACGTCTCCTTCCAGGATCTGATGAAGTGCTACATCGCGGCCAACACGCACTTCGAATGCTGGCCGTTCACGATCAACCTCGCGCTGTACGAGTCTCTGTCCGAAGCCGACCGAAAGATCCTCGACGCGAAGGCGAAGGAACTCGAGGAGCGCCGCTGGGCCAAGGCCGTCACCGATCAGGATCATTACGTCGACCTGATGGAAAAGGCCGGAACCAAGGTCTATCGCCCGACCGAAGCGCAGCTCAAGGAATTCGCGAAGATCGGCCGCGAGGTGTCCTGGGCCGAGTTCAAGAAGGTCATCGGGGAAAAGGCGTATAACGAAATCACCGCCACATTCGTCCTCGAATAACGACGCCATTCCGGGGAAGGGCCGCACGCCGCGGCTCTTCCCGCCTTTTCCCGCGTTCGGCCCCGAAGCGAATTCCGGCCGAAACGCATGCCTGATGCAGCGTCTATCGAAAGAAGGGATCGTACGATGAGAAAAATCACCGTCATGAGCGCCGGCAACGGAGGCCAGGCGCTCGCCGGAGACCTTGCGCTCCGCGGACATGCCGTCACGCTCTACGAACATCCGAAGTTCGCGGCCACAGTCGCGGCCATCCGCGCAAAGGGCGACATCATCGAAATGGAAAACAAGATCGTCGGCGCGGGGAAGCTCGCCCGCACGACGACAGACGCGGCCGAAGCGCTCCGGGGCGCCGAGATCGTCTACTTCACGGCGCCGTCGTTTGCGCAGGAAGCGTTCTTCAACCTCGCCCTGCCGCACTTCGAGAACGGTCAGGTCCTCGTGCTCTCGCCCGGCAACTACGGAACCTTCGGCCTGAAGGACGCGTTCCGGAAGCTCGGCAAGGACGTCCTCGTCGGCGAGACGGACAACCTGCCCTACGCCTGCGCGGCAGTCGAACCGGGCCGGGTCAACGTCCGCGGCGTCAAGAACCCCGTCACGCTCGCGGTGCTCCCGGACAGCGACTACGACCGCGTCGACGCCGTGATGCGCGACGCGTTCTGCACATCGTACAAACGGGGCGCGAACGTATTGCAGACGAGCATCTCCAACACGAACATGGTCGTCCACTGCGTGCCGATGCTCATGAACGCGGGCCGGATCGAAGGGACGAAGGGAGACTTCCGCTTCTACTTCGACGGCATGCCGCCATGCGTCTGCCGCGCCATGGAAGCCGTCGACCGGGAGCGCCTGGCGATCGCGAAGGCCTTCGGACTTGACCTCATGAGCACGGTCGACACGATCCGCACGCAATACAAAGTAGCGGGCGACGACCTCCACTCGGTCATCCTCGCGAACCCCGCCTTCGGCGGAACGAAACCCGACGCGCCGAAGACGCTCGACCACCGCTTCCTGACCGAAGACACGCCGTTCTCGATGGTTCCGCTCGTGGAACTCGGGAAGCTCGCCGGAGTCGAAACGCCGATCATGCGTTCGGTCGTCGAACTCTGCGGCCTGCTTCTCGGGCAAAACTACTTCGAAACGGGCCAGACGCTCGCGAAGATGGGGCTCGAAGGCAAGTCGATCCGCGAGATCGGCGCGCTGATGCAGGCGTGACCGGGACACAGGAGAGGGAGCAATCGGCGATGAAAAAAGCGATACGAATCGAACCGGAAGACAACGTCGCGGTCGTCGCGCAGGATACCTCGGCGGGCGAGACGCTCGACTGCGCGGGAGCCTCCCTTGTCGCGAAGGGAGCCGTCCCCCTCGGGCACAAGATCGCGCTGTCGCGCATCCCGCGCGGGGAGAAGATCGTCAAGTACGCCGTCACGATCGGCCTCGCCTCGTCCGATATCGCCCCGGGCGAACACGTCCATTCGCACAACGTCGAAGACATCACGAACCGCCTCTGCAACGAATACGAGCGCGCGTTCCGGGCGAGGAAAGGATGAGCGCCATGAGCGAAATCAAAGCCTACAGGCGTCGCGACGGACGCGTCGGAATCCGGAACTACGTCCTCGTGATCTCGATGGTCTCGTGTTCCAACACCGTCACGGAGCGGATCGCCCGCACGACCGGAACCATTCCGGTCGTCCACGAGCAGGGGTGTTGCGAATTCGAACACGACCACGCGCGCACGAAGCTCGCGCTCATTGCGGCGGGGCGCAACCCAAACGTCGGCGCCGTGCTGCTCGTCGGCCTGGGGTGCGAACAGACGAACATCGAAGACGTCCGCAGGTGCGTTGCGGAGACGGGAAAGCCCGTCGAAGCCATCCTGATCCAGCGCGAGGGCGGGTCCCCCGAGGCGGAGCGGAGGGGCGTCGACATCGTCCGGAGGCTCAAGTGCGTCTGCGAGTCGCAGGAACGCGTTCCGTGCCGGGTCGCCGACCTCGTCGTCGGCGTCCAGTGCGGCGGGTCCGACTGGACCACCGCGCTCTCGGCGAACCCCGTCATCGGCGCGATGACCGACCTCGTCGTCGCGGCCGGCGGAAGCGTCCTCATGTCCGAGGTCGCGGGCTTCCCGGGAAGCGAGCACATCGTCGCGTCGCGCGCCGTGAGCCACGACGTGGGATTGCAGGTGCTCGACATGATCTCGGAGCTTCGGGCGGAATACATCGAAACCTACGGCCAGAAGATCGAGGAGGTCAACCCGACGCCGGGCAACAAGGCGGGCGGCATCACGACGCTCGTCGAAAAGTCGATGGGAAACATCAAGAAGATGGGAACCTCGCCGGTCCAGGGCGTCCTGAAGCTCGGGCAGGCGATCCCGCATCCCGGCCTGTGGGTGATCGACAACCGCGCGCAGGGGCCGGACCCGTTCAACCTGACCGGCCTCGCCATGCAGGGCGCGGTCGTCACGGCCTTCAGCTCCGGACGCGGCTCGCCCGTGGGAAACGCGGTCATGCCGACGCTCAAGCTCACGGGCAACCCCGAGACGTTCCGGAAGCTCGGCAGCATCACGGACTTCAACGCGGGCGCCGTCATCGAAGGCGCGACGATCCCGGAAACCGGAAAGGCGCTGTACGCGCTGCTTCTGGAAATAGCGGGCGGGCGAGAGACGAAATCCGAGATCAACGGGAATTTCGAGTACATCGTTCCCCGCGAGGCCGCGCGAAAAAAGCGCGATGCATGCCCCCTTTCGTAGACGGAACCGAGCGAAAACCCCCTTTTTGCTTCCGTCTCGCAAGACGCCGTCTGTCCCTTGAAGGGGGGCAGGCGGCCTTTTTTCTCGCGCACGGGGAACGGGGCCGGACACGGTTTGAGAAAGAAAGCGCACATTCGTGAGAGCGAATACCATATTTGGAATGTCATACTGTATAATATATCCCTCGAACACGAAACGCCGTTTCGCTATGACGCATTCGGGAGGTCGGCCACGCAGTGTTGAAACATGCGAACAGATCCACGCTTCATGACGACGTAATGGCCCAGATGATCAACGCCATAAAGGAAAACCACTGGGCGCCGGGAGGCAGGCTTCCGGGAGAACAGGCGCTGGCCGCGACGTTCGGCGTCAGCCGGACGTGCATCCGCGAGGTGCTGAAGGCGCTCGCCCATTCCGGAGTCCTCGAGGCGCATCCGGGACAGGGAACGTTCCTTTCAGAAAACGCCGACAGGATTCTGAACGGAACGCAGCTTGCCGTCACCATGTTCTCCGACTCATCCTACACGGAACTCATGGAGATCCGGCAGCTTCTCGAAGGGCAGGCGGCGTACTGGGCCGCGCAACGCGCGACGCCGGAGGATCTCGACCGGCTCGAATACATCCTGAAGGGCGAAGAGCGCGGCGAATCCCTCAACGCGATTCACGACGCGTTCCACAACGCGATCGTCGAAATCTCGGGAAACAAGCTTCTCGTCAAGCTTCTCGATTCGCTTCGCACCGAAATCCTGGCGCAGCGGGAGTTCCACTACTCGATCCTTCCCGACGAAGACCGTCGCGAACACTGGAAGGTGCTTGAAGCGATGCGGACGAAATCCGCCCAGAAGGCGTGGGAAGCCATGATCCACCACGTCAACTACTTCTGGAAGAAGCGGTACGAAGCGGAAAAAAACGACGCCCCGAAAACCGGAAAATGAACGAGCCGCGACCCTTTCAGTCGCGGCTCGTTTGTCTTCGTTGCTCCGTTCAGGAGAGTTCCCCTCCGAACTGCCCCTTGTGCCGTATGTCCGGAATGGGGCATGTCCCCGACGTCAGGATCGTGAGCTGGTCGCCGCCCTTTAACACCGTGCCGCCGTCCGGGATGAGTTCCCGCCCGGCGCGCGTTATCGTGATCAGCAGACACCCCTTCGGAAGTCCCAGATCCTTCACGCGGCGTCCCTCCATCGCGGAAAAGGGTTCGACCGCCATGGAAATGAGCAGCGGATCGTCCGGGTCGTCGTTCCGCGACGGATCGCTCCGGCGCAGATCCCGGTCCAGCAACGCCTCGTAGATCGGCTTGGTCCCCAGAAAGTCCGCGACGAAATACGCGGTCATCGCCGTGACGATCAGCGCGAACAGCAGCTCGTGCGATCCGGTCATCTCCAGGATCAGCACGACGCCCGTGAGCGGCGAGCGGACGACCGCCGAGAAGAGCGCGGCCATTCCGAGGACGCCGAACGCCTCCGGATGCGCCGCCAGGCCGGGAGCGACGAGATCGGCGACGCCCCCGAACAGCGCCCCGGTCACCGACCCGATCACGAGCAGCGGCGCGAAGATCCCGCCCGGAACGCCCGCGGCGTAGGAGAAGAGCGTCAGAAGGAACTTTCCGGCAAGCAGCAGTGCGAGGAATCCGAGCAGCCCGGTCGCGAACGGGACCGTGGAAAGAAGCGCCCCTGCCCGCCCTTGCAGGATGGTCTCCGCGATGCGCTGTCCTCCGCCGGTCGCGCAGGGGAAGACGAGCGCCATGACGCCGACGGCGACGCCGACGAACCCCGCCTTGACCCACATCGGGCCCGGGATGCGCTGCATCGCGGTCATCGCCGCTGGGAGCCCCCGGTTGAACAGCGTTCCGAGCAGGCCGCAGAGCAGGCCGAGCAGCAGGAAGAGCGAGAGGTGTCCGAGCGGCGGAATCGGGATTCCCGTAATCCGGAAGGATGGAAACTGCCCCAGGAACGTTCGCGTGACGATGTCCGAAACGACTGTCGCAGCGAGCGCCGTTCCGTAGGTGTAGGGCGACATCTCGCGCTGCAACTCCTCCAGGACGAAGACGAACCCCGCGAGCGGCGCGTTGAATGCGGCGGCGAGCCCCGCGCCCGCGCCCGCCGCGATGAGCTGCGGGCGATACCGGCGCGGCGTCTTCAACATCTGCGCCACGGCGAGTCCGGCGACGGCGCCCATCTGAACGGTCGGCCCCTCCCGCCCGAGCGAGAATCCCGCCCCGATCGCGAGCATGCCTCCGATGAACTTGACCGGGATGATGCGCTTCTTCAGCGACCGCAGCCCCAGAAGCACGCCCTTGACGTGCGGGATGCCGCTCCCGGAGGCCTCCGGCGCCCACGCGCCCGTGATCATCCGTGCGGTCGCGCCCGCGATGCCGCACAACAGCGGAACGATGAACCACCGGAGGGGATTCCCGGCGAGCGCGCCGAGCAATGTGAAGCGCAGGCTTTCGGCATATTCGAGGCCGTGCTCGAAGAGGACGGCGACCGCCCCGGCGGCGAGGCCGACGATCAGCGCCAGAACGAGCTGTGACTGGCGTCGTCGTCGGGCGTGCGTCCAGAAGCGGATGTGTTCGTGATCGAAGGATCGCGGCATGCACAATCATCTCCAAAAAGACGCTGTCCGGCCCTTCGAGGCGCCGGACAGCGATTGGTTCTGGCGGATCCGTTCCCCGTCAGCGGTGCAGCAGGCTGTAGCGGCGCACGGGCCTGCCCTTCGGCCGGTAGCCGTGCGAACTCATCGCCTGCCCGGAGCGGCACAGGTGCTCCAGATACCGCCACGCCGTCGGGCGCGACAGGCCGGCCGTCGCCGCGACCTCTTCGGCCGTCATCGACTCGCCGCCCTTTTCCAGCGCGTCGAGGATGAGATCCATCGTCTGGCGCACGATATTCATCGGCAGCGTGGAGGACGGGGTGCTCGTCGCGCGAATCCCCCGCAGGTCGTCGATGGCGCCCTGCGTCATTTCGGGGGGAACCGTCGCCGCAAAGCGGCGATAGGCGACGACGTTCTCGAGCGTGTCCCGAAGCCGCTCGAAAGAAAACGGTCGCAGCAAATAATCGAAGGCGCCGTTTTCGATGGCCCGAATCGCGACGTCCGCCTTTCTGCTCTCGGACAACAGAATGATGCACGACTGCGGAGCGATCGCGTGTGCGCGCCGGAGAAGCTCCACAACATCCTCGGCCGCCGGATGTTCGAGCAGGATCACCTCCGCATTCTCGAGCACGGGGTCGCAGATCTCGGGCAATTCCCTGTATTCCGCGGCGACAACCATCCCCGCCACCGACGCCGAAAACTGGCGCACCAGCGACGAAACCATCGGATCCCGTTCAATGAGCACGCATTCCATTACGACACCTCCGCGCTAAAAATCCCTGTATGCGTATCGGCCGTTCCGTGAAAAAGTGAACAATCGAACGTGAAATCAGCTCGCGACAAGCCCCGATGCGCGTTGTTCGGCGAGCGTGAAGCGCGCGACGGCCTTCTGCAGCTCTTCGCTGAGCGCGACCATCTCCTGCGCCGACTCGGTGATCGATTCGGTCGCGTGGCTCTGTTCCTTCATCGACGCGTTGATCGCCTCCATCTGTTCCGCGATCTCCTGCCCCGACTTCGCCACGTGGTCCATTCCCGCCGTCATCTCCTGGCTCGACGCCGACTGCTCCTGCATCGTCGCCGCGATCGACTGGACGTTGTCCGAGATCACCGAGACCTTCGCCACGACGTCGTCGATCGCCGACTTCGTCTCGCGCGCCCGGTCGACGAGCTGTTTCACCTTTTCCGCGGAGCCCTTCTGGTCCCGCGTCGCGGCCTCCGTCCTGCCCGCTATGTCCCCGATCAGCTTTCCGACTTCCGACGCCGCGCGGTTGGAGTCTTCCGCGAGCTTCCGGACTTCTTCGGCGACGACCGCGAAGCCGCGTCCCGCCTCTCCGGCGCGCGCCGCCTCGATCGCCGCGTTCAGCGCGAGGAGGTTCGTCTGGTCGGCGATCTGCGTGATGGTCGCGACGAATCCGCTGATTCCCGACACCGTGTTCGACAGTTCCGCGATCGCCGATCCGACCTGGTCGCCCGACGCGCTGACCTGCGTGATCAGGTTCGCCATCTGGTCCACGGCGTCGCCGCCCTTTTCCGTCGCCTTCGCGATCTCGGCCGTCCGCTCGCTCGCGGCGGCCGCCGCCTTCGCTCCGGACTGGGCCCCGGCCGACACTTCCTCGGCTCCGGCGTTCGTCTGCTCGACCGACGCCGCGGAGTCCTGCGCGTTCCGCAGCGCCCGGTTCGCCATTTCGAGGACTTCCTTCGCCGACGCCTCGGATTCCTCCGCCGCGGCGGACAGGTCCTGCGCCCGTGTGAGCGTCCGGCGCGCCACGTCGAGGATCGAACGCACCGCCGCATCGACGCTGCCGGTCATCTCGTTGAACGCCTCGGCCACCTGGCGGATCTCGATGATGGAGGTGTCCACGCGGACCTCTTCGGACAGGTCGCCCGTCTCGGCGATCTTCTTCGCCTGCTTCACGGCGCTTTCGAGGGGTTTGACGAGGCTTCGGGCGAAGAAGAACATGATGACGATCGCGATCGCGAGGATGACCGCAGACCCGACAAGCACCGCGTTCCGGATCGCCGTCACGCCTTCGAGCGATTCGGCATTGCTTGCGGCCGTACAGACGATATAGCCGTTTTTGAGCGTCTCGAAGTTCATCGACTTCTCCGCGCCTTCCCAGACGTACTCGAAACGACCGTGCTTTTCCTTGCGCATCATTTCGGCGAGGGGCTTGAAGACTCCTCCCTGGAGTTCGGGCAGCGTCGGTCCGTCATACTTGAGCGTCGGGTGAGCCATAAATCGCATGTCCTGGTTCACGAGATAGGCGTAGCCGGTCTTGTAGATCTTCACGTCGCCGACGGCCTTGCGGACGAACGCGT
>ERZ1645192.3520-NODE-3520-length-12694-cov-8.506369_pt1 | contig 12694 bp, 9 predicted proteins | sample MGYA00575354_ERZ1645192 | MGnify/ENA primary metagenome ERZ1645192 (study PRJEB40844, sample SAMN11349763) | freshwater sediment metagenome | isolation source: river sediment | host: Sediment | place: India: Faizupur Khadar , New Delhi | collected 2017-02-21 ... | reverse complement strand
CGGGCAACGGGGCTCGAACCCGCGGCATCAAGCTTGGGAAGCTTGCACTCTACCAGCTGAGTTATGCCCGCCTGAACAATATTGTAAATGAAACAAAGGAAATAGGCAATAGGCTATAGGCAATGGGCAAAGACGAAAAAGATTTCCTATTGCCTATAGCCCATTGCCCGTCTTTTTCAGCTTTTCCTGTTGTACCCGAACCGCTCCTCGAATACCGGGGCGACGAGGTTGTCGATGGGGGCATAGTCGTCCCGGATCACGATCGCATCCTTCCGGTTGATGAACTCGTCCATGAGCTCGTCAGGCACGACAGCTGACGTTGCGCGGTGGCCGAGCTTCTGCTTCAGGAACGCCTGGAAGCTCCCGATATCGAAACCGCCGTTCCCGGCAATGACAATAAACGTGCTTATCCGGACATTCCTGAAGTTGGGCGTGACCGAAATGAGATAGACGTTCTTCTGCCCGAACACCTCGCGGAGGGTCTTGATGTATGACGGGAGGAAAAGCCCCCGTTGGAAATTGTCGATGATGTTCGACATGAGGATTGCGCCGGGGTTCATCGTGTCCTTGATCTGCTGGAGGAATTCCTTTGTTGTGAGATGGTAGGGGATCGATATGTCATTGTAGGCATCGGTAAATACAAGATCGTATTTTTCCTTGCAGTTCATGACGTACCACCTGCCGTCCGTGTTGTAGCTGACGATCCGCGTGTCCTTCGGGAGCCCCAGGTGGTCGTAGACGACCTTCGTCACATGCGGGTCGATCTCAACGACATCGATGTGGGCTTTCGGGTACGTCACCTCCATGTAGCGGGGAAAGGTGTAGCCCCCTCCCCCGATCGTCAGGCTCTTAAAGGCCTGGTCCCGGTCGAACTTCCACTTGAGGACATCGGCATAGATGCGCTCGTATTCATATTCGATGTGCGTCGGGTCCTTGAGGTTCACGTACGAGTGGATGAGGTTGTCGAGCACCATGGCGTCGAGCTCCGTCTCCCTGTCGGAGCTCATTGTTTTCGAGAGCTTGATCGTGTAATAGTCGCTTTCTTTATAGTAATAGGTCTTGCCGCTCAAGGGGACGTTGTAAAGGTATGTCTGGACAAGAAAAATACACGGGGCGGCAATGATGATGAAGATGGCCATGCCGGCTTTTTTCCGGAAAAGCGAGCCGGAAAGCAGGGACGCAAGTATCAGGATAATGCCCATGACAAGAACGATGGTCCTGGTGCCCATCCACGAAATGAGGAAGAAACCGGTCACGAAGGTCCCGATTATAGCGCCGAGGGTGGACAGGGCATAGATCTTCCCGATAGTGTTCCCGGCATTCTCGAGATTTTTCAAGGTAAGGCGGACCACGACCGGTGATATGGTGCCGAGGACACAGCCCGGTATGAAAAAGATAATCGACGTGATGATGAAGATGCGCATCATGAGCGAAACGGGGAACCTGTATGCGGCCACCGCGGTCGTAAGGGGAATGATCGTAAGGGCTGATATCCCCGAGATAAGGAGCAGCCATCCGAGAGTCTTGCGGTTGGGGAACCGGTCGACGAGCTTGCCTCCGATAAAAGCACCGATGCTGATGCCTGCGAGTATAACCCCGATGATGCTCGTCCATGTATATATGGAGACACCGACAAACGGCGCCAGGATGCGCCCGGCCACCATTTCGATGACAAGGCTGCAGAAGCTCGCGGTAAAAGTGATGATGTAGGCCTCGAGAAGGGTCATGGTCCTTAGTCCTCCCTGAATACGATTTGGATTTCTTTTATGTGCCAGCTGCCGGCAAATATCTGGGTTCGGAACACAATACTAAATAGCATCCCCTTTGTTTTGTCAAAGAAATTAAGCATCAGCGGCCCCACGGGAAAGAACGAAAAATTGTACAACAGGCGAATTTGTACTATATTATAGTCGTAATGAAAGTTCTCGTTGTTGAAGATGAGGTCAAGGTTTCGAATTTTATCATGCGAGGCCTTGAAGAGGAAGGATACACCGTCCAGGTGGCGGAGGACGGCAAAAAAGGCCTCGACCTCATCACATCGGCGGAGTACGACATCGTGCTTCTCGATCTCATGATACCCGAGATTGACGGGCTCGAGGTCCTGAAAAGGATGCGCCGGCAGGAGATCGAGACCCCCGTGCTGATCATCACCGCCAAGAGCACGAAGGAAGACGTCATAAAAGGGCTCGATACCGGCAGCGACGATTACCTCACCAAACCTTTCTCTTTCGACGAGCTTCTTGCAAGAATCCGCGCACTCTTAAGGAGAAGCCGCAAGCCCGTCCCGCTCACCCTCGAATACCGGGAAATGGTCCTCAATCCTTACAACAGGAGGCTGTCGATCGGGGATAAAGAGACGGAACTTACCGAGAAAGAGTTCCTCATCATGGAATACATGATGCGCAATCATGAAAGACCGCTCACGCGCAAAGAAATGGCTGAATACGCATGGCAAAGCCAGGACGACTCTTCGAACATAGTGGATGTCTACGTCAATTTTTTGAGAAAGAAGATCGAACTCCTGACGGACAGAAAGTTCATACACACGGTCCGAGGGGTCGGTTACATCCTCAAAGAAGATAATGAAAAGCCTTAACCTCCCCATCAAATGGAAATTGACCCTCTGGTATGGCGGCATCCTTGCGCTGATACTCGTGACCTTCTGCGGTTTTGTCTATATGTATTTCCAGAGCAGCCTTCAGAAAAGCATCGACCACAAGATAAAATCCATTGCTGAGGTCCTGTCCTCCTCAATGACGGAAACACACAGCCAGAGCCTTTTCGGCAATTTCGAGCGCTATCTCGAAAATACCCTCGGCAAGAAGCCAAAAGGAAAGTTCATTCAGATCATCGATGCGTCCGGGAAGATCGGGGCCAGGCTCAACGACCTCGAGGCTGAAGCGGTGCCCGTGAGCTTTACCACTCTTGAAAGGGCCCTCAGAGGGGAAATCGTCTACGAGACGATAGAGACGGCGCGGCCGAGATTGCGCATGATCACGATGCCGATCCTCGAGAACAAGAAAGTGACAAGTATCGTCCAGGTGGGTTCATCGCTCGAAGAATTCGAGGACACGATGAAACGGCTTCTTATAATAATGATAGTCAGCATTATCACCGCCACGGGCGGAACGATAGTTGTCGGGTACTTCATGGCAAAAAAGACCATGAAGCCGGTCGACCAGATACGCAGGACGGCCGTCAAGATAACATCGAGCAACCTTGACGAGCGGATCGAGCTCAAAGGCCGCAAGGACGAGCTTGGCCGCCTCGCCGAGACGTTCAACGCAATGATCGCCCGTCTTAAGGATTCTTTCCAGAGGATCAACCAGTTCAGCATTGACGTGTCCCACGAACTGAAAACGCCGCTCACGATATTGAAGGGCGAAACCGAACTGGCCTTGAGGAAAGAAAGGACGAACGAGGAATACAAGAAATCGCTTCAGAGCAACCTCGAGGAGATCGACAGGATGAGCCGCATCATAGACGATCTGCTCCTGCTTTCAAAGGCAGAGACGAAGGACATCCGCCTGAACCTCGAGAAGGTCGACCTCCGGGACCTTTTGGCGGATGTTTGCCTCAACATGAAGATCTTCGGCGAGAACAAAGGCGTGGAAATAATAGCGAGGGACCTCGACGACATCAGGATAATCGGGGACGAGCTCAAGCTCAGGAGAATGATCACGAACATCGTCGAAAACGGTATAAAGTACGGGCACAGCGGCGGGTATGTGGCCGTGTCGTCGCATAAGCAGAACGGCTACGCCTGCATAAACGTAAAGGATAACGGACCGGGCATATCGTCCGGCGACATAAAGTACATCTTTGACAGATTTTACCGCGCGGATAGGTCGCGCAAGCGCGCCAGCGGCAGCGGCCTCGGCCTGTCGATAAGCAAGTGGATCGCACAGGCCCATCGCGGGACGATCGAGGTCGAATCGACCCCTGCCGCGGGAAGTCTTTTCACTATTAAATTACCTATGTCTTGATGGAGGTTTTTGTATGAAGAACAAACGACTTATTGTAACCGTCTGTATTCTGATCATTGCGGCCTTTGGCTTCGCATATGTGAGGGCGCAGGTGGGTACCGATAAGCGGCCGGCGCCCGAGGTTGCCCAGAACGTGAGGAACGTATCCGCAATGAGCAACGGGCTGCCGTCTTTTGCGGGCCTTGTCAACCAGGCCAAGCCGTCCATAGTCAACATAAGCACGACGGCCGTCATAAAAGGCCCGGGCGTTCAGGGGCCTTTCGTCGGCCCGAACAACCCGTTCAAGGATTTCTTCGGCGACGATTTTTTTGACAAATTTTTCGGGAACGGGCCCCGCCGGGAGTACAAGCAGCGCAGCCTGGGATCGGGTTTTATCATCGACAGGGAAGGGTACATCCTGACAAATAATCACGTCGTCGAGAAGGCGTCCACCATCAAGGTAAAACTCTCGGATGAAAAAGAGTACGATGCCAAGATTATCGGCCGCGACCCGAAGACCGATATAGCGCTTATCAAGATCGATGTCCGGCAGTCTTTGCCGGTTGCCGTTCTCGGGAATTCAGAGGCCCTGCAGGTAGGGGACTGGGTCGTTGCGATAGGCAACCCGTTCGGCCTCGAGCATACCGTTACGGCCGGGATCGTGAGCGCCAAAGGACGGATCATCGGGGCAGGCCCGTATGATGAGTTCATTCAAACGGATGCCTCGATCAATCCCGGAAACAGCGGGGGCCCTTTGCTCAACCTGAAAGGCGAAGTGGTCGGCATCAACACGGCCATCGTGTCGGGGGGCCAGGGGATCGGCTTTGCCATCCCCATCAACGTTGCGCGCGACATGCTCACGCAGCTGAAAACCAAGGGTAAAGTGGCGCGCGGCTGGCTCGGGATAGTCATCCAGAGGATAACCCCCGAGATCGCGAAGAGCCTGGGCATAACGGAGTCCGAAGGTGCACTCGTCGCCGATGTCATGGAAAACAGCCCCGCCGAAAAGGCCGGCATCAAGAGAGGGGACCTCATCGTCTCGTACAACGGCAAAAAGGTCAAAGACAATGACACGCTGCCCCGCCTCGTCGCAGCGACGGAGATAGGCAAGACCGCAAAGATCGTCCTCATCAGGAACAAAAAGCAGATGGAAGTCAACGTGGTCGTAGGCGAGCTCCAGGATGAAGCGCTTAAGGCGAAAAAGAGCGAGATCGAAAAGGACATCGGGCTCGTCGTCCAGGACATCACGCCGGAGATAGCCAAGCACCTGAACCTGAAAAAAGATGTACGGGGCGTTATTGTCACCGATGTTCTGCCCGGGTCCCCTGCCCAGGATGCCGACATCCGTTCGGGAGACGTCATCAGAGAGATAGGGAGAAGGCCGGTGCGCAGCGTCGTCGAATTCAAGAGTGCCTTGAAAAATTCCAGCATCAAGGAAGGTATCGTTATGCTTATCCAGAGAGACAATTCGACCTTCTATGCCGTTATACGCCAGTAAAGAAGCGTTCCGGGGGTTCTGCGCCTCGTACCGGAATCGCGGAACCCCCTATTTTATCCAACAATTATAAAAACTTATCAGCTAAAACTTAAGAGCATAAAAGAACTTATGCGACCAAGCACGTGTTAATGTAATTTTTTCTTTGCAAAAAATATTTTATCATGTATTATTGAATCATGCCCCAATATCAATGGGAAGGGAAGACATCTTCGGGCGCAACACAAAAGGGCACCGCAAAGGCCGCGTCGGTCGAGCAGTTGCGCGGCGCCTTGAGAAAAGACGGGATCGTCCTTTCCGCCGCAACCGAGGTCAAGGAAAAGGAAGTCAAGTTTAACCCGAAAAAGAAGGTTAAGAATGTTGAGATCCTGCTCTTTACCCGCCAGCTTTCAACTATGATCACGTCAGGCTTGCCGCTTGTGCAATCTCTCGAGATCCTCGGCAACCAGATCGAAGACCTTAACTTCCGGGGCATGGTCAAGGACATCAAGGAAAGAATTGAAGGCGGCTCCCGTTTTGCGGACGCATTGAGGGAGTACCCGCAATGTTTTGATGAATTGTTTATCAACCTTGTCGTTGCCGGTGAGGAGGGCGGCCTTCTCGACAATGTCCTTCAAAGGCTGGCCATTTATATTGAGAAATCCGAAAAGCTCAAGAAGAAGGTCAAAAGCGCGATGATCTACCCGGTCGCGATCATCGTTGTTGCACTCGTTGTTGTCATCGTTCTTCTCCTTTTCGTGATACCCGTCTTCGAAAAAATGTTCAAAGAGATGGGCGCGGAGTTGCCCGGCCCCACGGTCGTTGTCATCAAGATGAGCCAGTTCATGCAGTCATACTGGTATATCATTATCGGCGGGATTGTCGGCCTTTTCCTGGCCTTCAAATACTATTACAAGACGGAGAACGGCCATCGCACCATTGACCGCCTCATGCTGAAGGCGCCCCTGTTCGGGGTCCTCACCATCAAGGCGTCTGTCGCGCGCGTCACCCGGACCCTGGCAACGCTGCTCATGAGCGGTGTTGCGATCCTCGAAAGCATGCTGATCGTCGCCAAGGTCGCCGGCAACAAGATCGTTGAAGAAGCGCTCATGGTGGCCCGTGCGCGGATCAGCGAAGGGCGGACAATGGCGGAGCCCCTCGAACAGGCCGGCATCTTTCCCCCCATGGTCGTCCAGATGGTCCAGGTCGGCGAGTCAACCGGTGCCCTCGACAGCATGCTCAACAAGATAGCCGATTTTTACGAAGACGACGTTGACAACCTGGTCGGGAACCTGACCGCCATGATGGAACCGATGATCATGGTCTTTCTCGGTGTCGTCCTCGGCGGACTGATCATCGCCATGTATCTCCCCATCTTCAAACTCGGCCAGGCCGTCGGTTAAAACTTCCCTGAATACAGAAAAATGCTGCGTGGTTGGATGTGAAACACGGGGGTTGCCTTTTGACGATCTCGCGGACAGCGGGGTGTCGTATAAACACCCTGTCAAGGAAATGGCGTACTTTTTTCCGGTCCCATCCCGCGGGATGAACGAAATCCGTGTAGAAAGAGAGGTCCCCGTCGTAGAACGGCCGCTGCTCCAACCCTGCGGCGTCCGGACTGTAATGCGGAAGATTGAAAACGGCAAGGTTGAGAAAATCTATGCACGGGGCGTGCCCCACGACGAAATCAAGGGTTTTTCCGGCAGAGGCTTCGCTCTCCCATGGTGTCCCGAAGAGAAGATAAACGTATGTGGCGATACCGGCGCCGGACAAGGCCTCAAGGCCTTGAGACATATCGGCGATATTGATGCCTTTGCCCATTGCGTTGAGTACGCCCTCGTCACCTGATTCCACCCCGATCTTGAGCATAACGCATCCCGAACCTTTGAGCTGCGCGCAGAAATGAGGATCGATGAGTTCACGCGTCATCCGGACAAAACCGTACCACGGTCTGCCGGGCGGTTTCCTGATAAGCTCTTTGAGGACTGCCGGGCTTATCGCGTTATCGACCAGGTGGACCAGCGCCGGGTCTGTTTCGCGGACAAGGCGGCCGATCTCTTCCGCCGCCCTTCGCGGGCCTACCTGGTAATACGCGTTCCTCTCGGCCGTTTCAGGGCAGAAACTGCATTTCCCATAGTAGCAGCCGGTCGATGTGCTGTAAGGCATTATCATCCCGGGCGCAAGATAATCATTGCGGGGAAAAGGACCGTAGTCATATGTTGCACCGATCGGACGTTCCCCTTCCGACCCGAGGAGGTCAAGGAGGAACGTCTCTCCCGGACCGGCGACGACATGATCGACGAGCCCGTCGAACCTGACGCTCCGGGATGCGTTGCCCATCCAGGACGTTACCAGCGCCCCTCCCAGTATTATTTTCGAAGACGGGTATTCCGCCCTGACAAACCCCATCATGGCAAACGTTGTCAACGCCTGGCCCAGGTATGTGAGGGAAAACCCGACGAAGGGCGGGCTCTCGTCCCGCATGGCCCCGCGGAGACGTTCGGAGAAATATTCGTAAAACGGGTTGTCCTCGGGGTGGTCCGCCGCTTCCCGAAGATCGCTGCTCCTCAGCGGTGACAGGGACCTGTCCTCATAATCCGACAGGCTGATCCGGGCATCGCCGGACGACGCCGCCAGGAGCGCGCGATTGAGATCATTGACGCACCTCCTGTACCGGTCCCCATTGCTGTAGGTCTTCCCGTCGCGAAGGGCAGCGATATTGCGGTCAATGTTCTTCACGGCCCGGGACGACCAGGTGTCCTCCCCCGGCCTTGCGCGGCCAAGGAGCCACAGCATTCCTTCGATATTCATATCGATGACTGCACACGGATGGCCGGAAGACCCAAGGACACCGACGAGCCTCGCTATACCTGCAGGCGCTTCGCATGCCTTGGCAACCGGCGCATTGATGAAGAGCGGCCGTGAGTTGTACGGAGGTGCTGCGAATCTCCCCATCAGGATTACCTGATGCCTTCCTCCATCTTTTTCAGGTATTCATTATCGGGATATTGGCCTTTCAGCGCTTTCACCTGGACCCGCGCAAGGTCGTTCAGGTTGTTGTCGATAAGGAAAAAGACATACGAAAGATGGAACGATATGTCTTTCTTGCTTTCCTCGTAACGGGCGATCTGGCGCGAAATCTCCCGGACCTCCTCGGCCGACGGTATAGAAAAGACACCGCCCGAGACGTTGCTGGCCTTTCCCGAATCGACTATCCACCGATACTCAAGGTTATATCCGAGGATATCCCCGGGGACCGCCAGGGAGTCCTCTCGGGTCTGCCTGCTGAAGAGAACGCTGTCGCCCGATATGATCTTGACCGTCACCTTCTTATCTCCGGGACACCTGTTCTCCCAGGTCAACGTCGGGGCCGTGCTTATAATCGAGGTGTTGACCGGGGACAACGCCTTGATGCACGGCTTTGCACCGCGCACCACGAACCCGCCGATCGAACCCGATCCCGCCTTTCCCGGCGCATGCAGGCCCTTCAGTTCGGAGACCGACCCCTTGACCGCCACCATGGTCCCGGGTTTTGCCAGTGCCTCGGAGTTGCTGCCTATCTCGTACCCCTTGCTGTCCTTCAGGGAGGCGACGACGACCCTCCCTTTTTCAACCTTTATCCGGTCGCCCTCCTTCACGGCATACAAAAGATGTTCGCCTTTCTTGAGGACGATCTTCCTGCCTTCCGCACTCATCAGCTGGGCCGAACCCTGAATGTCGAATATATAGCCTGTCTGCACCGCGGCATTGAGACCGCCCGCAATGCACATGACCGCAAAGATGCAGCATGTCAGCATCATCGTCACCGGTTTTCTCATAACGCTTTCCTCCTCGAGAAAACGAAGCAGATACGTACATCACACCACTTTTAGTCCACCGTGTAAAGGGAAATGGCATGCTCGATCCCTTTCACGTTGAAATGCCCGACCTCCCTGCAGAACACCCCGTCCCCGGCGGCAACCCGCGCGTCATCACTTATGAGGACGGCGGCCCCGACCTCTTTCGTTAAGCTCTCTATCCGGGACGTGATGTTGACGTGCTCGCCTATGATCGTGAAATCCATTTTCTGCTCCGAGCCGATATTTCCGAGGATGACCTCGCCGTAGTGTATCCCGATACCGACCCTGACCTCCCAGCCGCCGATGAATTTCTCAAATCCCCTCGCCTCGTTGAGACGCGCGGTCTCGGCCACTATCCCGCGGGCGGCGGCAATGCCGTCGCCGACCGGGTTTTCCCCGGTCATAAAGAACGCGAGTATGCCGTCGCCGATGAATTTGTTGACGAAACCGGCATTTCTCTGGATGATCCCCGTCAGTCCGCCAAAGAAAAAATTGAGGAACTGCACCATTTCCTGCGCGCTCCTCGTGGTGGAAAGCTGCGTGAAATCGCGGATATCGAGGAAAAATATGCATATCTTCCGGCTCTCCCCCGCGAGGAGCGCCTCGCTGTCCTTCTCGACAAGCGTATCGAGGACGCGTTTATCGATATAGTACCCGAAGACCTTCTGTACCTTTCTCCGCATCTTTTCTTCGACAAAGTAGCGGTAGGGATATACCATCACCGCAACAATGACCGGGGCGGCAAGCTGGGGAAAGAGGTGCACATAATAACCGTGAGAGAACATGACAAGGTCGGCGATGAAGAAAAGCGCGATCATCCCTGCCAGGGTGAGGGCTGTATGGAGGGGTTTGAGGTATATCACCGCGGCATACGCGGCAGCAACGAGACATATAAGGATGATAATATGCGCAAAAAGAGGGGCCTCCGTCACCGAGGCGGCGGTCAGCATCGTCTCGAGTATAAGTCCCTGGACCAAGGGGCCGGCCATTTTGGCGCCTTTCTGTCCGGACATATTCCTCCCGCCATCCGGACGCCCGGGGGAGATGTCGAGACCGAGCGGGGTTGCGTGGACGTCTTCGTACCCGTTGATATAGCCGAGGATGACGGTCCTCCCGGCAAACGATCGTTTGTCCGCCTTGCCCGACATCACGTCATCGAAGCGGAAGAAAGGGACCGCTCCCGCCATGCGGTAATTGATGAAAACGGTGCCTCCCGTATACGGCCTGCCTGTCGTCAGGAGGTAGAGGGCCGATGCAAAAGACGGCCGTTCGGAGGCGGGGAAGACCTGCTTCCGGATGACCCCGTCATTCGTGTCAAATGCGCCGTCCGTGAGCGAGGCGTCCGCTATCGTCATATTCTTGATAAAAGGGCTGACACCGTAGAAGAAGGGAACAAGGTCGCCATGCACGACCTGCACGATCTTCACGCGCTCGCTGACGTCGATGATCGGTTCCAGGACAGACCGGTCGAGCCTTTCCCCGATATCTTCCATGGTCCGGCCCATCGCATCACCGGCCCGGTCCATCCGGTCCCCGAGCAGGGCCCGTGCGGCGTTGCCCAGCTTTTCGCTCTGCTTGTGGACGAGGATCATGTCGAGCCCGACAACGGCGGCCCCGTACTCGTCCATGCGCTTCAGGAAGCGGCCTATGTCGTCGTAGATAAAAAGGAGGGGTTTGTCCCGGATTATCGATCGCTCGTCGATGCCGACAATGACCGTTTTCCCGCTCGTCCTGTCGCTGCCGAGCCCGAGACGCTCGGAAAGACGGACCCGTGCATCGTAGGCCTTGCGTTCGAGGACGCCCTGAAAGCCCGAAGGGTAGGCCCCTATGCACACCGCCAATGCGACTGCGGCAATACAGAGGGTTATCATATTGTGCCTGCGGTCCTTATGCACCTGTCCTTCTATTATACATCACCGGTGCGTTAAGGGTACGACCTTTTTCGCACCCTGCGCGCCACGGCTTTTCCTGCACCGGCATCTTTCATGACGGGCGCGGTTATGCTAGAATAGTCAAAATTACCGGTGGAGGGTCCTTTGGATCGTAAAAACATTCTGTGTATAGGTGCGGGTTACGTCGGCGGGCCGACAATGGCCATGATAGCATGCAAATGCCCGCAGTACAGGGTCACGGTCGTTGATATAAACCATGAAAAGATCGCGCGCTGGAACTCGGACGACCTGCCCGTGTACGAACCGGGGCTCGACGAGATCATCAGGGCGACCCGCGGGAAGAACCTTTTCTTCGAGACCGATATCGAGAAAGGCATCAGGGAATCCGGGATCATCTTTGTCGGCGTCAACACCCCCACCAAGACGTTCGGGGCGGGGGCGGGCAAGGCCGCAGACCTCCAGTACTGGGAAAAGACGGCGCGGCAGATACGCGAGGCATCCGAATCGCGAAAGATCGTCGTGGAAAAATGCACGATACCGGTAAAGACGGCCCTGGCTATGGAAAGGATCCTGACGTCCAAGGACGGCGACATTCGCTTTGACGTTATCTCGAACCCCGAATTCCTGGCGGAAGGCACCGCGATGCGCGACCTCGAGTTCCCCGACCGCGTGCTCATAGGCTCCCGGGAAACCCCCAACGGGATAGAGGCGCGCAAGGCCATTGTCGACATCTACCTCAACTGGGTGCCGCGCGAAAAGATAATCGAAAGCAACATCTGGAGCAGCGAACTGTCGAAACTGGTCGCAAACGCCTTCCTCGCACAGAGGATATCTTCCATCAACGCGATATCGGCGCTGTGCGAAAAGACCGAGGCGGACGTTGGCGAAGTGGCCCGGGCGATCGGGCTCGACAGCCGGCTCGGCAGCAAGTTCCTCAATGCCAGCATCGGTTTCGGCGGCTCCTGTTTTAAAAAGGACATACTCAACCTTGCCTATATATGCCGCACGTACGGGCTCGATGACGTCGCCGGCTACTGGGAAAGCGTGGTGGACATCAACGAGTACCAGAAGGAGCGTTTCATACTCGGCATCCTCAATGCGATGTTCAACACCATCGCCGGCAAACGCATATGCCTCTTCGGTTTCGCGTTCAAAGCGGACACCGGGGACACGCGCGAAACACCGGCATACACCATCGCCCGGCGGCTCTGTGAGGAAAAAGCGGAACTTGTCATCACCGACCCCAAGGCGATCGACAACGCGAAGACCGACCTTGCCGACATAGGCGGCATCACCTACGAGCCCGACCCTTACAAGGCGGCGCGCGGCTGTGATGCGATCGCGGTCATGACGGAGTGGAAGTTGTACGCCGGTCTCGATTACCGGCAAATCTATGATTCAATGACAAAACCGGCCTTCATCTTCGACGGCAGGAATATCCTCGACCATAAGGGCCTTCACGAGATCGGATTCAATGTGTACCCGATAGGGAAGCCACCGCTGGTGCATTTCACGTAAGGCGTG
>ERZ1645192.3519-NODE-3519-length-12695-cov-4.508940_pt1 | contig 12695 bp, 4 predicted proteins | sample MGYA00575354_ERZ1645192 | MGnify/ENA primary metagenome ERZ1645192 (study PRJEB40844, sample SAMN11349763) | freshwater sediment metagenome | isolation source: river sediment | host: Sediment | place: India: Faizupur Khadar , New Delhi | collected 2017-02-21 ... | reverse complement strand
GTTATCGCCCCTGGAGAACTTCCTGCGGTCGGTACTGAGCACCGTGGTACTGTCGGTATTGATCATTTCGAGCAGCTCGTTGTCTGTTATTCCCTTTTGAATGGCACTGCGGGCTGCGCCCAGCACTTTTTCATCACCGGTATTGAAGGTATAAATGGTCGCGTCAAGCCGCTGATCCCACATATAGTTGTTTCTGTGCGAAGCATAGAATTGATCCAGTCCGGTGGTGTCTTTTACCGCCTTTGACCAAATCTTCTGATCGGTAAGTTCGAAAAGGAGGATTCCGTCGTGATACTCCCGGATGAGCATTTTAAATTCAGGGTACTTGGATTCCAGCTGACTGTCTTCATAAGCCAGGCATTTCTCGTTTGAAAAAGTGGTGAACATCGAATTAACGAAACCCGGGATGCTCTCTTTTGTACGCTTCCGCTGATTGGCGGCGAGATAGGCAGCAAAATCCTGTTGTGAATAGCTCTTGCGTCCGATGGTCATGATGGTCTTGGTAAGGCCTGCAGCCTGTTCTGCCTTCCATCCACCGGCAAAAATGGTGTCGGTTACCACCTTATAAAATGCATCGCGGGCTTTCAGGTTCTCTGAATACTTGTATTCTTTCTTAATTCTGTTGAGCAGGGCTTCTTCGCTTTTCTTCGCCCGGTCGTTGCGGGTAAGGCTTTGCTTGAGGTCGTTGAGGTTATCTTCATAAGTACCAACTTCCTTGCGGTCGGTGAGCTTTACCACATGCCATCCGAACATGGAGGAGAACGGCCTGGTAACTTCGTTGATCTCTTTGAGGGCACTCACTTCTTTAATAAACTCAGGGATCATCTTGTTGGCCCCGAACCAGGGAAGCACGCCCCCTTTGGCTGCTGTTGATTTATCGTCGGACATCTGCTCGGCAACGCGGGCAAATTCTTCACCTGCCATAATCCTGTTATAGGCATCCTGGGCTTTCTGAGCCACTGCAGCACTGTCGGCAGCAGTAGCATTGGCCGGCACCCGCATCAGAATGTGTGCTACCTGTACCCTTCCAAGAGCAGGTTTACGGTCGGTTACCCTGATCAGATGATAACCGAAGTCGCTTCTTACCGGCATGGAAACCTCACCTACCGGGGTTGAGTAAGCTCCGGTTTCAAAAGGATATACCATGTCGAAAACGGTGAAATATCCGAGGTCACCCTTGTTGCCTTTGATGTTTCTGTTCTCCACGGTGCGATCGCGTGCTGAGAGGTCGTCGGAGTTTTCTTCGGCCAGTTTTCCGAAATCTTCTCCCTTGAGGGCCCTTTTTCTGATGGCCATAATTTTTTTGTAAGCTGCCAGGGTATCGGCCGGTGAAGCGTTGCGGTCTACCTTGATGAGTATATGGCTGGCCCTGATGTCAATATTTTTGCGGTTGTATGCTTCGGTAAGCAAGGCCTTGTTCATTTCCTCATCAATAAGATAAGGTTGAGCCAATTGTTTGCGGTAACCGGCGAGTTCATCACGGAAGGCCCGGGTGGTATCCAGTCCAAGGGCTTCAGCTTCCTTCACTTTAAGCCTGAAATTGATGTACAACTCCATGTATTCTTCCAGTGATTTACGGTCGATGACTTCACCGTTGACATTGTTTTTCTGGTAAACACTGAGAAACTCAGATTTTGTAATGTTCTCACCGGCAACCTTCAGTACCACCGGATCTGCATCCTGGGCTGAAACCATCGAAAACACCAACATAAACGCTAAACCTGCAAACACTCGGGTCATTCTCTTTTTCATTGCTCAATACAGTTAAATTATCTGATTATAAACTTAAAAATCCTTCCCTGTGCCTTTGGATCAGCCATACAACGGGCCAATGCAGCAGCCTGGGTTTCACCATACCTCAGCGGCTATAGTTGGGGGCCTCGCTGGTGATGGTGATATCGTGCGGGTGGCTTTCGGCAACTCCGGCAGCGGAGATCCGCATGAACCGGGCCTGCTGAAGTTGTGCAATGCTGGCCGAACCGGTATAGCCCATGCCGGCCTTCAGTCCGCCAACCATCTGATGAATCACTTCAGAGAGGGTACCCTTATACGGAACGCGTCCGACAATTCCTTCCGGTACCAGTTTCTTGATATCGTCTTCCATATCCTGGAAATAACGGTCCTTCGAGCCTTTCTGCATGGCCTCGATGGAGCCCATGCCCCGGTAGGTTTTGAATTTCCGGCCTTCGTAAATGATGGTTTCACCGGGCGATTCTTCAACACCGGCGAAGAGGCTGCCGGCCATAATGCTGTCGGCACCGGCCGCCAGGGCTTTGGCAATATCTCCGGTATAACGGATTCCACCATCGGCAATCACCGGAATGCCGGAGCCTTTCAGCTCAGTGGCTACCAGGTTTACTGCCGTAAGCTGCGGAACACCGATACCCGCAATAATGCGCGTGGTACAGATGGAACCGGGGCCAATACCTACTTTGATTCCGTCGATGTTCAGCTTTCTCAGGTCACGTGCGGCTTCTGCTGTACCCACATTGCCAATGATGAGGTCGAGGTCGGGAAAATGCTGCTTTACCAGACGGGCGGCGTCCATTACCCCTTTGGAGTGTCCGTGAGCAGTGTCAATAACGATGGCATCCACACCATTGGCAACCAGGGCAGCCACCCTGTCGATGGTATCGCGGGTCACGCCTACCGCAGCTGCAACACGCAGACGACCTCTGTCGTCCTTGCAGGCATTCGGACGTGCCTTGATTTTGATGATATCCTTGTAGGTAATCAAGCCGATGAGCTTAAAATCCTTGTCTACAACAGGCAGTTTCTCAATCTTATACTCCTGAAGTATATCTGCAGCCTTCTCGAAATCGGTAAACTCAGTGGTGGTGATCAGGTTTTCGCTGGTCATTACTTCCGTAACCGGCCGGCGAAGATTGCGCTCAAACCGGAGATCACGATTGGTTACGATCCCTACCAGCTTTTTGTGTTTATCAACCACCGGAATACCGCCTATTTTGTATTCCTTCATGATCTGCAGGGCATCGGCTACCAGGGCATCTTCACAGAGGGTGACCGGATCAAGAATCATCCCGTTTTCGGCCCTCTTTACCTTTTTAACCTCATTTGCCTGCTCTTCGATGGTCATGTTCTTGTGAAGCACACCGATCCCACCCTCCTGGGCCATGGCAATGGCCATGTTTGAATCGGTTACCGTATCCATTGCCGCCGAAACAATGGGAATATTGATTCTGATGTTGCGTGAAAACCTTGTTGAAACATCAACCTCGCGCGGCAATACCTCCGAATAGGCGGGCATCAGCAGTACATCGTCGTAGGTATAACCTTCACCAACAAACTTATCGTCAAAGGAAGCCATTTTGTGTGCTTTTGGTTGGTGCAAATTTATGAAAAATAGGTTCTCTATTACCGGTAACTTGCTGTGTGAGGCTGAGCACCAATCCCCTGAAGGGGTGTAAATGAAACCATACCGAAAGAACATCGCAATATAAAAAAGGAGAAAAAGAGCGTAAGCAACAAATTTTACAATATACACACCTCATTATCTGTGATTTACATTTTATCCTGACACTTATTACTATAGAAGATAATATGTTCCTGGTTTTTATTATTACGCTGCTGAATGAGGGATCAGGCCAAAACGGTGCGTGTTAAAAATTCCTAAATTTACCGCAGCTCAGACTTCTGCTTTACCAAACCTGATTGACGATGAAAAAGGCCCTTTGTTTCCTTCTGATGTTCCACCTGACGATTTCCTTCACTTTTTCACAGACCTGGGCTGGTACGGGCGGCCTGATACCGGATGACGGAAATGCCATTCTGTTTCCGATCAATGTCACCAACCTGAATCCGGCTGTCCTCGACACCACATACGGGCTTGCCGGAGTAAGCATCAGCCTCCTTCATCCGTACGATTCGGACCTGCTCATTGCCCTGGTTGCCCCGGATGGTACCACGGTAATCCTTACCTCCGGCAATGGTTGGGATGGCGACAACTATACCGGAACGAACTTCACCGATACGGCTTCAGCACACATTTCACAGGGAGTTCCGCCTTTCACAGGATATTTCAGACCTCAGGAAATGCTTGGCTCTGTGAACAACGGGAGCAACGGGAACGGACTCTGGCAACTCTATATCCTTGACATGTATGCCTGGGCGGATCAGGGAACTTTGCTGAACTGGTCGGTTACCTTCGGAGCACAACCCACGGGACCTTTCTCCTTTAGCTCCTCTAACCTGCCCATTGTACTCATCGACACCTACGGGCAGGAGATTCCCGATGATCCGAAGATTCAGGTCGGCATGAAAATTATCGATAACCCCGGCGGGGAACGCAACCATGTTGACGACCCTGCAGCCTACGATGATTTTGCCGGCATCGAAATCAGGGGAAGCAGTTCACAGATGTTCCCGAAAAAAAGCTATGGCTTCGAAACCTGGGACGAACAGGGCGAAGAAATCAAAGTATCGCTGCTTGGAATGCCCGAGGAATCCGACTGGATTCTGAATGCAAATTACTCCGACAAAACCCTGTGCCGCAACACCCTTGCCTATCAGGTAGCGCACAACCTCGGGCATTATTCAACCAGATACAGGCATGTGGAAGTCGTGATCAACGGAATTTACAAAGGGGTGTATATATTTTCTGAAAAGATCAAGCGTGATGCCAACAGGGTAAACATCGCTAAACTAAAACCCGATCAGAACTCAGGCGATGAATTAACCGGAGGTTACATCATTAAGATTGATAAGCCTACCGGCAGCGGCGGCGGCGACGGGTGGGCTTCTTCCTACCCGCCTCCGGTAAATCCCGACCGAAGCATCTGGTTTATGTATGAGTATCCTAAGTCGGACGACATCACCCAACCTCAGAAAGATTACATCATCGATTACATCAATCAGTTTGAAACCGCGCTGGCAGGCCCTGACTTTGCTGATCCGGAAAACGGTTTCCGCAAATACGCCGATGAAGGTACTTTCATCGATTACTTTCTGGTGAATGAAATCAGCCGGAATGTTGATGGCTACCGGCTGAGTACCTTCCTTCACAAGCAAAGGGAGAGCCTCGGCGGCAAACTGCGCATTGGTCCCGTATGGGATTATGACATCGCATGGAGAAATGCCAATTACTACAACGGTGAGGACTACCAGGGCTGGTCGTATGAATTTCCGTATCCTGATGACAACTGGCAGGTCCCTTTCTGGTGGAGGCGAATGCTGGAGGATTCCACTTTTGCCAACAATGTGAAATGCCGCTGGCTGTTTCTGCGCGACAATTGCCTGAGCGACAGCTGGTTTGATCAGTACATCGACAGTGTTGCTTTCACCCTGAATGAATCACAGGCGAGAAATTTCACCGTATGGCCGATCCTCGGCGCTTATGTGTGGCCCAATCCCTGGCCTTACCCTCAAACCTATGATGAAGAAATCGCAGTGCTGAAAGAATGGATACACAACCGCCTGAATTGGCTTGACAACAACCTTCCCGGAACCTGCCATTCGGTTGGCATCGCCGCCCAACCAGGTGTTGTTCAGGAACCGGACATTCTTACCAACCCTGTCAGCGATCAGCTCCGGATCAATTACCAGCCGGTGTCAGCCTATTTTGACATTGATATTTCCTGTCCTATGGGCAGGATTGTTTCCCATGAACGGATCAGCAGTGCTGGCAATGGGCCTGTTCAATGGGAGTTCAGCACAACAAGCCTTCAACCGGGCCTTTGGCTGATCACCCTGAGGGATGGCAACAAAAAATTTACCCGGAAATTTGTTAAATACTGACAACCGCATCCTCCGGCAATTCATGATCAGCAAACGGGGGATTCGGTGAAACCTAAAAAACAATGAAATGAAACGAATAATCCTGATAATCATGACACTTACAGGAATGGCCCATGCCCAAACCAACCAGCCATACATGCTGCCACCGGCAGAGATCCTCGAACTGGCCGACATTACACCCAGACCGGCTGTACGCATTGATTCGCGCAATACCCTGATGGTGATGCTCGACCGGCTCGCCTTCAAAACGCTGGAAGAGATGGCTGAGGAAGAGGTGAAACTTGCCGGCATCCGCATCAACCCGCGCACCAACGGACAATCAAGGACGGCTTACAATTATGGCATCAGGGTGATGAATATTTCAAGTGGCAATTATTTGACCATCAGAGGATTGCCAGACAAACTCAGAATCTCGGAGTTCAGTTTTTCGCCCGACGAGCGCTGGGCAGCTTTTACCAATACAGTATCTGATGGTATAGAACTGTGGGTAATGGATCTGGTTTCCGGTGAAGCACGCAGACTGAGTCCGCCCCGTCTGAATGCAGCACTCGGCAGTTCCTACCTCTGGTCGCCGCAATCCGATGCCCTGTATGCCATGTTTGTTCCGGAAAACCGCAAGCCAATGCCCGCAACCCTGGAATTGCCTGCCGGCCCTGCCGTTCAGGAATCGACCGGCAAAAAAGCCCCGGCACGTACATACCAGGACCTGCTGAGAAATCCAGCCGATGAAGAGAAATTCGAGCATTATACCCTCGAAGAGGTGAAACGCATCGATCTGAACGGCAACATTTCAGATTTTATGCCTGCCGCCATTTACCGCGCTCTCTCCTTTTCACCCGACGGCAGTTACCTGCTGGTTCAAACCATCCGGAAGCCCTATTCGTACCAGGTTCCGGTAAGCCGTTTTCCGGTTTCGTATGATATTTATTCACAATCGGGTAAACTGATAACCAATTTCTACAACCGTCCGCTCCAGGAGAATATTCCCAATGGCTTCGATGCGGTAGAGACAGGCCGCCGTTCTGTTGCCTGGAGGTCAGATGTTCCCGCAACCCTCACCTGGGCCGAAGCACAGGATGGCGGAGATCCGGCTGTGGAATCGAAGATCAGGGACCGGGTCTATCAGCTGGATGCCCCCTTCACCGGAAAGCCCGCTTTGCTGGCAGCCCTGCGGAACCGCTTCTCCGGCGCAAACTGGGGAAACAGCAGGCTTGCCGTTGTTTTCGATTACTGGTGGAAAAACAGGAATGTGGTGACTTACCTGATTGACCCTTCAAAAGAAAACGAAACACCCGATGTTCTGTATGACCGCTCTTCTGAAGACTATTACGGGGAACCTGGAGATTTTCTTACTGTAAAAAACAGCTTTGGAAGTTATGTGCTTCGCACATCCCCCGATGGCAAAAAACTCTATTTGCAGGGTGAGGGTTACTCACCCGAAGGCAACAAACCGTTTCTTGATGAGTTTGACATCCGTTCGCGCAAAACCCGTCGTCTGTGGCAGGCCGATGGGCTTGAAACCTACGAAGCCATCGTGAGGGTACTGGATCCTGCCAAGAAAACGATGATCACCTCGGTTGAAGGCAAAACCCTCAACCCGAACTATTACCTGCGCACCGCAGCTAAGCTGAAAGCCCTGACCAGCTTTCCGAACCCCTTTGCCTCCTTTATGAAAGTGAGCAAACAGCGCATCCGTTACAAGAGGGCCGATGGCGTGGATCTTTCAGCAACACTCTACCTGCCGGCGGGTTACGATCCGGTTCGCGATGGCCGTTTGCCGCTGCTGATGTGGGCCTACCCCGTGGAATACAAAGATGCCCAGCAGGCCGGACAGGTGAAGGAGTCACCGCATACCTTTGTGCAGTTGTTCTATGGATCACCGGTTTACTGGGCGGCACGCGGGTATGCCATCCTGGATGATACCGATTTCCCGATCATCGGTGAAGGGGAAAAGGAGCCCAATGACTCGTTCATTGAGCAACTGGTGGCCAATGCAGCCGCCGCCATTGATTACACGGCAGATCTCGGGATTACCGACAGGAACAGGGTGGCTGTGGGAGGACACTCTTACGGTGCCTTTATGACGGTTAACCTGATGGCCCACTGCGACCTTTTTGCCGCCGGCATTGCCCGCAGCGGCGCGTACAACCGTACCCTTACCCCTTTCGGATTTCAGGCCGAAGAACGCACCTACTGGGAAGCCCCGGAAGTGTATAACCGCATGTCACCCTTCATGAATGCCGACAAGATCAACGAACCTTTGCTGCTGATCCACGGCGATGCCGACAACAACCCGGGGACCTTCACCCTGCAGAGTGAAAGGCTCTTCGGTGCCATCAAAGGACTCGGCGGAACCAGCAGGCTGGTACTGCTGCCCTATGAGAGCCATGGCTACAGCGCCCGCGAAAACATCATGCACATGCTGTGGGAAACCGATCAGTGGCTTGAGAAATATGTGAAAAACAGGAAGCCCTGAATCAGCAATTTACCTTAGCAGAATCACCGATCCCCTGCGGGCAAAATGGTTTCCGTGAAGGTCGTTAAACTTCACAACCCAGGCGTAAATATCCGCGGCTGACTGAACACCACCGCTAAGCCCGTTCCATCCTTCCGACAGGTTGTTTGTTTCAAACACAAGCTGCCCCCAGCGGTTGTATATGGCAAAAAGGTAAGATCCCTGTTCGATGTTCCTGACCCGCGGCCTGAAAACGGGAGAAACCCCGTCGGGCCGGAAGGCATTGGGTACCATCAGCGAAGCTTCTGCCGGCAGCAGCACCTCGTTCGACCGGCTTGTAACATCGTCGTTTCTGACAGCGTCAACATAGTAAGTGGTGCGGTTGGCCGTCAGATCACCGGCAAAATCGTTGAAAGTATTCACCGTCGGAGGCACCGTAACCGGCCATCCCGGTTCCACTACCCCATCCGCCACTCGGTAAATACTGTACTCAAGCAGGTTGGCACCCCAGTCTTCGTAGTTGTTCCAGCTCAGGCGAAATTCATCGTTGCCCAGGTCGCTGATCTGCAGATAGATACTTCTGGCTGTATTGGAGGCTTCCAGCTCAAATCCGCAGGCATCGAGGGCCACCACATAATAGTAATAACTGGTTTCATTCACCAGGGCTGTAACATCACTGAACAGTTCGGGTGACATGGCTTCCCAGGCAAAGGTTGAAATTTTCGAGGCAGGGCTGCCCGGTGTTTCTGTTCTCCAGAGTTCAATCTCCGAGATCAGGTGCGGTGAATCGCTGCTCACGGTGAGGTCGATCAGCTCATTGTTGGTTACTGTCAGATAATCCAGTTCAAAGGTTGTGAGTGGCTCAGGATCGGGAACCAGCTGAATTTCACAACTGGACGAAATCATTGAATTGTTGCCGTTATCGGACTCTATCCGGTAGGTATATACATCGCCCGGGGTCAGCATTTCATCGTCAATGTAGGTGTAATAATCAGCAGCAGTGGCTGCAACGGTTGCAAGCACCACCGGAGCAGCCCCGTTGTGGGTGCGCAGGATGCGGTAGGAATTCACCGCCGGCTGCATATTCCGATAGGCATTCCAGGCAAGGCTGGCCTTACGGTCGCAAAGGGTCTGCGTTTCACCACGCAGGTGGATGGTATTGTGCGGAAACTGGTAATTGATGGCTCCGGAGCTTTGGTTATCGCACAGATCTTTGGCCCTGAGCACATAAATCACACTGTCGTAACAGGGATTGTAATAGGTCGGCAGGCTGATCTGATCATCTGTAAAAACATCCGTATATCCCGTTTCAGCATGATCGATATAATTCAGTCCGATTTTAACACCAACCACATAGCCGCCTACATCCGCAGAGGGGCTGTGCGACCAGTGAACCTCAGCAAGTCCGCCGGAATTGATGGTAACAAAAGACAGCACCGGATCCTCCGGCAGGTTATCATCGAAGAAGTTGCCGCTGGCAATAGTGGATCGGCTCACACAGCTTGCCGAGGAAAACTCAACCTGGTAATAAAGATCGGTTCCGGCTGAGCCCGATTTGCAATAGGGACTCGTCAGGGTATCCTGATAAAAAATACCAGTGGTCTGCCCGATCTGGATAAAAGTGCCCGTTAGTTCACGCCGGAAAATGTTGAACACCCCGTTGCTGCCGGCTTCCACGCGGTTCCAGTCGAGGCGGGCAATCCCGCTTCCGGCCCCCGCATTGGAAACCGTAAGTTTCATGCTCCGGAGGTGGTTTGATTCATCAGAGAGTTGTACCGGGGGTCCGTAAACGATGGTGGTAAGATAGACTTCATAACCCGCCGTCAACCCGTCAGCAACAGGAATATTGGTCGAAGTGGTTACATTGGTCAGATCAATGGAATTGGAAAGCGGGTCGGTGGTTTTTTTATAGAACAATCTGAAACCATCAAATGTCCCTGCCGGGATCGACCAGCTTACTGTAAGGGTTCCGTCGTCTTCGGCATTGACGCAGGTCAGCACAGGAACGGGTAGCTGGGCAAAGGCTGTTGAGGCAGACAGCAAATGCCGGACAATAAGCAATGAAATCAAAAATGCAGCGAAAACTGAAGCTGGTTTCTTCATAAAACAAAGGTACAAAAATCGCGGTGCCTCACTTATAAACTCCGGCAGAAAGGTTTTATTTTGCTGCTTACTCAGGAATCTGCCGAAGGGAGCAGCCCACCCTGAAAGCGTCATTTATAACCCGGGGTATCGGTATGAACAGCCAGGTAAATGCCTGTAGACTACTGCAAAAAAAACCGGAACGAATGATGCGTGTTTTTTGATTCAAAATATTAATTATCAAATAAATAGACAAATTTCCAGGAGCCCGGGACACAATTTTGCTTTATAAATACCTTAAGTTGCAGTCCCTTCTTCGTAAAATTTGTTAATAAATGATACTTTTGAGAACTTTAATGACCTCTTCCGGATAACTACCTCGGACCTGTTTTCTAACCCACCTAAAACAATACAAATGAGATTGTATCTTACATTGCTTTTGTGCCTCGGAATCTCCGCAGGCGTGGCCAATGCCCAGGACGATATCCTCCGTCCTTTCAGCGTCGGCGAAGGAACACTCACGGGAATCAGCAAGCCGCTGAGGGATATCCCGCCTTTAACCGCGGCTGAATATCAGGCCATGGTTGTCAAAGCAGAACAAAAACTGCTCAACCCGAAACTCAGAACCCGCTTTTACCCGAACGAAGCAAACGCCCTTCCGAAAGGCCCTGATGCTGCATGGCAGAAAAGTATGGGAACCAACAAAGCCATGGCCAGCGATCCGCTGGTGAATTTCCAGGGTCAGAACTCCCCCTATTTCCCGCCTGACGAAAACGGAACAGCCGGGCCTGACCACTACATGCAAACGGTGAATACAACCTATGCCATCTACTCAAAAACAGGTACCCTGCTTGCAGGGCCCACCAACATGAACCAGCTTTTCGGTAACGTACCCGGAGCCAACTGCAACGACGGGGACCCCATAGTACTATACGATGAAATGGCCGACCGCTGGATGGCGGCTGAATTTTCTCTTTGCGGGTCGCCCGACAGGATGCTGATCGCCGTATCTGCAACCAACGATCCTACCGGCTCCTGGTACCAGTATTCATTCAACATGAACGGCACCCCCGATTATGAGAAATTCGGCATCTGGCAGGATGGCTACTACATGGGAACCAACACCTCCGGCGGAACCGATATTTATGTTTTTGAACGTGAAGTGATGCTGAACGGCGGTACCAACCCGAAAATGGTATCGTTCGACAACCAGTGGCGGCCCGGCTCTGTGGATGGTTTTATGATGGTCCCGCCGGTTGACAACGACGGACTCGCCGCACCGGCCGGTACCCCGGGCATTTTCATTGCCCACCAGGACGATGCCTTCGGCGGAACAAGCGACCAGCTCTGGATCTACGAACTGGATGTTGACTGGGCAACCACCACCAACTCAACCTTCACCCGGGTGCAACAGATTGATGTGGTGCCCTTCGACAGCAACTTCGGCAACAACTGGAACAACATCAAACAACCCAACACCAGCCAGGAACTCGACGCGGTACCTCAGGTGATCATGAATGTACCTCAATACCGGAACTTCGGCTCCTACCAGACCATCGTGTGCTGTCATGCCGTGGATGTGGATGCCTCCGATCACGCAGGCATCCGCTGGTACGAGTTGCGCAAAACCACGGGACAGTGGACCATCAGGCAGCAGGGCACCTATGCGCCTGACGAACATTCTCGGTGGATGGGCAGCATTATGCTTAACGGAAACAATGAACTGGGACTCGGATACTCAGTGTCAAGCACCACGGTTTTCCCGGGCATTCGGTTTACCGGGCAAACAGAGGCCGAATACAACAATGCCAGCGGTATCATGGATGTGCCTGAAGGCATTATCTGGGAAGGTACCGCTTCGCAAACCGGCGCCAACCGCTGGGGCGACTATTCCTCACTGAGTGTCGATCCATCGGATGATGAAACCTTCTGGTACACCAACCAGTACGTCAGCAGTGGCCAGAAAACACGGGTGGCTTCCTTCAACATCGGCCCCCTGGGACCCAACCCTGATTTTATTGCCGCAAATACCCTTCCCTGCCTGAATGAAACGGTTGAATTCACCGACCTCTCCACCGGCAATCCGGTGTCATGGTCATGGTCGTTCAGTCCGAATACCGTGGTGTTTACCGAAGGCACCGGCAGCAACTCACAAAATCCCAGGGTTCAGTTTACCCAGTTCGGTTCGTACACGGTTACCCTGAACGCCACGAATGCCGGCGGCACCAATGCAGAGACCAAGGAAGCCTACATTCAGGTAAATGCAGCCAACGCTGACTTTTCGGCTCCCCCGCTTTCCATCGTGGTCAACAATCCTGTGATCTTTACCGATGCTTCAAGTTGTGATGTAACCTCCTGGGCATGGAATTTCGGCGAAGGGGCCGAGCCTCAGACTGCCACCACC
>ERZ1645192.3518-NODE-3518-length-12704-cov-5.291881_pt1 | contig 12704 bp, 11 predicted proteins | sample MGYA00575354_ERZ1645192 | MGnify/ENA primary metagenome ERZ1645192 (study PRJEB40844, sample SAMN11349763) | freshwater sediment metagenome | isolation source: river sediment | host: Sediment | place: India: Faizupur Khadar , New Delhi | collected 2017-02-21 ... | reverse complement strand
GATACGCGCATTGGACGGCCCTGACGGGAGTCCACGCTGTCGATGTAGGCGCAGTGGTGTTTGATGAGCATGTCGAGTTCTTTGTCGTTTTGGTCGTCGTGCTACTGGTGGGCGAAGGGGTCACCGGAGAAACCGCCGTCGCCGCGAAATAAGAGCAGGATCCTCCCGTGAAGCAGGAAGGATGTATCTTGAGGATCATCGCGTCATAACTTCCCTGCCCGAAAGACCCTATAACACCTCCGATAAGATAGCTTCCGTCCCCGGTTTCACTCGCCGAGTAAGCGTATTCGAAACCGGCCCCGCCATAATTCCTCTGCCATTCTATTCCTCCGGTCGAGTTCAGTTTCAGGATCCACGCGTCCGTACCGGTTCCGAACGAATCGGTCCTTCCCGCCACCACGTAGCCTCCGCCGGCCACCTGGGTTACGGCGAAAGCCCAGTCGGTCGAGCTTCCCCCATAGGTCCTCTGCCATTCCAGCCCACCCGACGAATCCAGCTTCATCACCCAGAAATCTACTCCTCCCGCGCCGTACGATTCGGTCCGCCCAGCGGCTATGAAACCTCCGTCCGCGGCCGGGGACACGCACATGGCGAGGTCGCTGGAAGTTCCGCCGTAGGCTTTCTGCCAGACGACGTTTCCCGAGGAATCAAGCTTTACGAACCAGAAATCGTAACCGCCCGCGCCAACCGTCCCGCCTCCCGCCACGACGACGCCGCCGTCAGCGCTGAGACAACAGGAATAGGGAGTGTCGGCCGATGTCCCGCCTATCGCCTTCTCCCAGAGCAGCGCGCCGTCAGGATCAAGCTTTAGCACCCAGTAGTCGAAGCCTCCAGCCCCGTATGAATTGGTCCAGCCGGCCACATAGTAACCGCCTTCACCGTTCTGGACGGCGCAGTAGGCAGCGTCATACCCTCCGTATTTTCCGAAGGTCTTCTGCCAGACCCTGTTCCCCCTCCCATCCAGCTTTATCACCCACGCGTCCATCTGGTTTGTCTGGTCGAATGAGGTCGTTCTGCCCGCTACAATATAACCGCCATCAGTTGTCTGTCTTATCGAATTCGGCACCTCGTCACCGCTGTACCCGTAAGTCTTCTGCCAGGAGACGTTACCAGACGCATCAAGCTTGACTATCCAGAAATCCAAAAGTCCAGCGCTCGAGGTATCGGAAGGCCCGCAGAATATGTAGCCGCCGTCCGACGTCTGAACGAACGAATAGGCGTATTCATAACCGGTTCCGCCGTAAGTGTCCGCGAAAAGGTCCTGCGCGCGCGTTTCAAAAAGACAGGATGACGCGAAGATGACCGCAAAGAGACTCAAGAAATATTTCGATGTCCTGATCATTGCCGACCCCCCGTTCACGAATGTATTAGAAATCAGTTTATCACATCCGCCCGCGGTCATAAACGATCGAAAAATCAACTTGCACCCGCGTGATCGCTGCGCATCAGGGAAAGACCTGTTTCTGGCGGGGCTCTGCGCCACGCCTGCGGGGATCAACCCCCGCCTTTCAGGGTTTTTGCTGAGGATTCGCCTGGGGGGCTTTGTCCATCCTCTCGACCACGATCCCCGTGACGTCGAGCGACCCGTCCGCCCACATCGCCGCCTGAGGCCCGCTGCGGATCACCATGTCCCAGCCCTTCTCCTTGGCGAGAACATTCAGGGCTTCCCCGACTTTCCCGTGGACCCGGTCGACGGCCTGTTTCCGCCTGTTGTCCACTTCTTCTTCGGCCTGTCGCAGTATCTGGCTGAACTGCATTTTCATTTCGTTCACCTTGCGGGGATCGGCCTTCGGATCGGCGGCCGCCGCCTGGATCTGTTGCGCCCCCTTGTCTAGCTGGTCCTCGACAGATTTGGCGAAAGACTCGACCTCAGCCTTGATCGCCTGGGCCTCTTTCGAATCGTTCGCCAGCTTGTCCATGTCGACGGTGACTATCACGGGAGCTTTCGAGCAGCCAAGGGCTAAGAGAAGGGCGAGAACAACGAGCGCGGCAAATAACGGACGACGGACCATTCATGGCTCCTTTAAAATAAAACTGCGGCGCCGCCTTGATGGCGCGCCTGCTCTGGCAACAAAATGACTATACACCTTTGAAGATGAAAAAGTTTACAGGAGAATGAACGCTCCCCGCGAAACGCTGTTGTTCAGGCATCATGCCGGACCGTGAGCCGGCCTCCTGACGCGCCTGCCGGCTCCCGGATCAGTCGTTCTCCCGCGTCAGCCATTCCATGGCCGAGTCCTGGTCGTGGAAAAGACCTAACTGCTGGCCGTGGTTCATGGACACCGTTTCCAGGAAGCGGTAGCTCGGCTTCACCTCTTTTATGAGAAGTGCGATCATGCACATCCTCGGTAGGCCGGCGTCGTTTATCGCCTTGGGCATCCTGCATATTTCCATCGTCGAATCTGTTATCTCCGCGTCCCTGAGGTCCGTCAGGATCCTGTCGCAGTTGACCTGCCCGTTCAGCTCCGCGCACCGGCCGGCCATCTCGCTGACCCCCGAGAGGTCAAAATAGCCGTGCACAGTGCCTTTGACGACTTTCTCCTTTTCCAGATACACGATGTCGTACTTCATCGCCGATCGGATCCTCCCCGGTTACAAGTCCCTCTATTAGTCCCTTCCAGAACCCGCTGAGGCGGCAGGCCGGCCGGAACTGTTATATTTTAGCACACAAAACCAAAAACAGACAATATCGGGCTCATTTTTCAGGAAAAATGAAAGCACGGACGCGTCAGCGTTCACAAATCAATGAACTATTTGCAGGGACGGGGCGGGCATTTTCGTCGACGCGGTTATTCTTTCAGCAGGAAGTCCAGCCTCTCCCCCGGCTCATGGTCCTCGGCCTCAGCGTCTTTCCTGAAAAGCTTGACTCCCTGTCCGCCCTTTATCAGGATGGAGCCGTTCCCGACAAGGAGCATCGCCTCCTGCCTCAGGCCGACAACAGGGTTGACATTCCACTCGTGGAACTCCCTGATCCTCTCCGCGCGGGTCTCGCCGGCCTGCAGGCCTTCGGGCAGGGGATCGGTGTAGTGCGGATTTATCGTGAAGGGCACGAGCCCCAGGGTGTCGAACGACGGCGGATAAATGATCGGCATGTCATTCGTGGTTTTCATCGTCATGCCGGCTATGTTCGATCCGGCGCTGGCGCCGAAGTAAGGCATCCCCTGAAGAGCCCTTTCCCTGATCGGCGCCATAAGATTCAATCTGTAAAGTTCTGTCACCAGAAGAAAGGTGTTCCCGCCGCCTGTGAAAATTGCCTGAGCTTCCATCACGGCTTTCACGGGATCCGAGAATTCGTGAATCGATCTCACGGATATCCCCTCCCGTCCCATCCGCTCCCGTATCTTTTCGGCGTACGCGCCTCGGTCTTTCTTTGCGAACGGGATGAAGAGCACATCGTCGATCCCGCCCAGAAAAGACAATATATCCGGCATGCAGTGATCAAGATAACCCCTTCCGTGAACACCCGAACTGCTTATGAGAAGCAGACGCCTTTTATTCATGTTCCCTCCGTTAGAATCAGAAACTCACCCCGAGCGATCCCGGGATGAAGATCCACCACTTAAGGCCCGGGCGCGGATCAGTGGATCCTGCTTTCGGGCGAGAGCGCGGGGACAAGCCTCAGGTTGTCCAGCCCGTTCTCCTCGAATTCCTCGAAATACTTGTCCTCCGTCTCGTCAAGGACCCTGCGCGTGTCGTCGTCGTCAAGCTTCGACCAGACCTCCTCGCCCATCTGCTCTTCGACGTCCCTCTCCGCGAGGCGCGCGGCGAGCTCGTCCCAGAACAGGTCCTCGTTGTACCTTTTTATGTAGGAATCTATCTCCTCTTCGTACTCGAAGGTCGCCGACGGGTAGTATTTCTGGGTCTTGACGTCGAAGCGGACGAACTCCTTGTCGCCTTTCTCGCCGGCCAGCCTGAAGAATACCCCCTCGATGTCGTCATACTCGCTGATCCTCGGATCGCCCTTCGTCCCCCTGAAGTCGTTGACTACGAGGTTGCCGAGGTAAACAAGCCTGAGCAGCTTTTCGAACTGTTCGTCAGATATTTCGATATTCATGCATTCCTCCGCAAGGATACGATTATATCGCGAAAAAAACGGGAGTTTTCAACCGGGAGCCTTTCGCGACAAGAAGAAAAGCGGAACGGACGGATCCTGCGCCTTGAGCGGTCGGAAAAACCGCGGGCCGAGAAAGCGCCGGCTTCTTTCAGGCTGGGATTACGAAAGCAGCCTGCTGATGAGCGTTTCCATGGTCGCGGCAGGCATGTTCACGAACTCGGCCGCGTAATTACGGGTGTTGTCAAGGATCATCTTCCCGGCTTCTTCCCGCACTATTCTCGCCGATATCGGGGGGATCTCGACCGTTTTCGGCAGCCCCATGAAACGGAATTCGTAGACCTTGCCGGGAATGAGCGGTTTGTAGGATTCCACCAGCATCCCCGTGCCGCTGACGTTCACAGTATTGGCTATCGTGGTGTCGTTCTGGTGCGACAGGTCGATGCCTATCCGGATCGGCAGCCTGGCGCTCCGCCTCGCCGGAACTCCCAGCATCTGCACGACCCCTTCGTTGAACGAGGCGATATCGGCGTTCTGCGGTATCACTTTCTTTATGAACGATGGAAGTTTCGACCTGTCCCTGACGTCGCTCATCAGGACAACAGGGAACGGGAGTTTGGGATAGCATTGAGCCAGGCTCTGGAGATGGACTTCTATCAGCCCCTCGTAAACGCCCCTGACGATGAAAAGGGCCGGAGGGGACTGAATAATGGATTTGATGGCCGAACCCATGTCGGATTCATGCCGAAGTTCCACGTCATCCCTTTTCAGGATCGTCCTGCTGAAGAACTCGACATGCTTGTACTCGCAATAGAGCAGTATCTTCCTCATTCCCGTTCACCCCCTGACATCCATAAAGTGAAAGTTTATTTTAGGTACATGCGTTCTGTCAATACGAACGGGGTGAAGAGTCTCCGCCAGGCGGATAGGACCGGGGCGTTTTCTGAGGGCAAGGAAAACGCCCTGCGGATACTTCGGTACAAAATTTGACTGGAAATTGGCAATCACTCGCGATACTCGATCCCTTAATTCCGCAGGGCAGTCATACATATGTATCCCCCGACGTGATTTGTCAAGCCGGGGCGGCTAGCGGGTTTTCCGGACCGGGAGCGCCGCCGAGTCGTCGACCGCCGTTGTTTGTATTCTCTGGTACAATGTTTTTTCATGTTAAGGCGGTTTCCCGGTTTTAAAGAGCATCCGCCTTTGACAGCGTAAATGGAGATTTTTTTCAAATGGCGAACGAAAAGCCGAAAAAAAGCAGGGATAAAGCCCCGGAGCCGGCACGAAAAACTCCCCGCTGGCTTTTCCCCGCGCTTTGCCTTTCGTTAGCCTTGATCACCGCCTTCGCCTTTTCGGGAGCGGCGGGGGCGGGATTCATCGACATGGACGACCCCCGGTTCGTGACCGCGAACTCCAGGGTTCAGGCAGGCATAACATGGGATAACATCAAGTGGGCCTTTTCGACGACCTATTTCGGTTTTTACTTCCCGCTTACATGGATGTCCCACATGCTCGATTGTCAGCTGTTCGGGCTGAACGCCTCAGGTCACCACATAACAAGCCTCATCATTCATATCCTGAACTCCCTCTTGCTGTTCGCTTCGCTCAGGCGCATGACGGGAGCTCTGTGGAGGAGCGCGGCGGTTTCCGCGCTCTTCGCGCTACACCCCCTCCATGTCGAGTCGGTGCTGTGGATCGCGGAGCGAAAGGACGTCCTGTGCGCTTTTTTCTGGTTCCTGTGCCTTCTCGCATACTCGTGGTACGTCGAAAAGCCTTCCGCCGAGAGGTATTCTCTCGTTTTCTTCTCTTTCCTTTTCGGCCTTCTTTCGAAGACCATGATCATCACCCTCCCCTTCCTTCTCCTGCTTCTTGATTTCTGGCCGCTTGGCAGGCTGGACAGGAACCCGGGAGGTAGCTCCGGCAAACTCGGGACGGGGCGTCCGGGTTCCATCAAATCGCTCTTATATGAAAAGATCCCGCTTTTCGTCCTGGTCCCGGTTTTCGCCTACCTGACGGTGGCGGCACAGAAACAGGCCAAAACATTCGCTTCGCTGGACGCGCTATCATTCGCTCAGCGGACAGCGAACGCCGCGATATCCTACGCGGCATATCTGCAGAAGGCTTTCATCCCTGTCGGTCTCGCCTTTTATTATCCTTATCCGAAAGAGGGCGTTTCGATGACCGCGGGTGCCGCGTGCGTTGTCCTGCTGGCTGCTATCACCGTAATTGTCCTTTTCTTCGGGATGAAAAGAAGATACCTGTTCACAGGCTGGTTCTGGTACGTCGGGACGCTGGTGCCCGTGATAGGCCTGGTCCAGGTCGGGGCGCAGTCCATGGCCGACCGCTACACATATGTGCCTCTCGTGGGCGTTTTCATCGCGCTTTCGTGGAGCGTTACGGAGATCGCCGGAAAGAAAATCCTCGCCCGCCGATCCCTCGCGGCGGTGGCGGCGGGGCTCCTGGTCGTCCTCATGATCCTGACCCGCGTCCAGGTCGGTCATTGGGTGAACAGTGAAAAGCTTTTCTACAGGGCGCTTGCCGTTACGAAGGACAACGCTGTTATAGAAAGCAACATGGGGCTGACGCTGTACAGCGCGGGCAGGACGGACGAAGCGCTGGCCCATTACGGGGAAGCCCTCAGGATAGACCCGTCGAACGCCCCTGCCCACATCAACATGGGTAACGCCCTCGCCGCGAAAGGCCTTAACACCGAAGCGATCTCGCATTACGAGGAAGCGCTGAGAACAATGCCGGAGTCGAAAGAGGCGATGAACAACCTCGGGCTGGCGCTCATGAAGGAGAACCGCAACGGCGAGGCGATCCTCCGCTTCGAAGAGTGCGTGAGGGCCTACCCCCGGTATTTCGACGCGAGGCTCAATCTCGGAGTCGCTTTCACGAATGCCGGAGATCTCAAGGCGGCAGAGGCGCAGTACATGGAGGCAATCAGGCTGGATCCCGATTCCGCGCAGGCATTCAACAACCTGGGCGTAATCCTAACGCGTGAGGGGAAGGCCGAGGATGCCGCGGATAATTTCAGGGCTGCGCTGAGGGTTTCACCGGGATTCGAGGAGGCGAGGAAAAACCTCGAGGCGGTCGAGAAATACCTCAAGGAACAAAAGTGACCGAAGATCCGATGGCTGGCCCGCATGCATCGAACGGCTGTTGACGATGCATGCGCCGTGATTTATTATATTGTTGCTGCATGAAAGAGAGGACGCCGTGGACAGGAAATTCTTTTTGTCGTTGTTTTTGGTTGCCGGTTCCCTCATCTGTACCGCGAGCCAGTGGGACGACCTGCTGTTGAAGTCCGCGAAAGAGGGCGACCTTGCCGGGGCGAAGGAAGCGCTTGCCCGCAAGGCAAGCGTCAATACCGACGACAGCTACAACAACACGCCTCTTCTTTTCGCCGCGCAGAGCGGATCTGTCGAAATAGTCCGGATGCTTCTGCAGAAGGGGGCCGACGTCGGCTCGGACAACAAATTCGGGGACACCCCGCTCCACATGGCGGCTTTCGGCGGCCACCTTGAGGCCGTCCAGCTCCTTATTAAAAGCAAGGCTTCCATAGACGCCAAGAATTACCTGGGATTCACCCCGCTGACATGCGCCGCGATGAGCGGGTACCTCGACCTTGTGAAGCTGCTCTTCGAAAGCGGGGCGGACATCAACGTGAGAGACAAGATAAGCATGACGCCCCTCATGCGCGTCGCCTACCAGGATGAGGAACACATCGACGTGATGAAGTTCCTCATAGAAAAGGGCGCCGACGTGAACGTGAAGAGCCAGGACGGCAATACTCCGCTCCACTGCGCCGCCATGAAGGGCAATGTCGACATCGCGGAGCTTCTCATAGAGAAAGGCGCGAAACTTAACGCCACCAACTTCAACGGCGCCACGCCGCTGGACCTGGCGATAAGGCAGCGGCGTGTCCTCATGAAAAAGATCCTGACGAGGAAAGGCGCTAAACGGAACAACAGGGACGAAGCTCCCAGGATGTAAGAGGACGGGCTGATCCCCCCTCGCGTCGGGGGATTGAAGGATAGATCGGGGAATTCAGCCGGCCCGGCAAGAAACGTCCTTACTAACTTTCTCAAGGTTCGAACAACCCGGCATGGTTTTTTCGTTCATAAAAGACTTCAGATCGTCTCTTCGATGACCCTCATCCCTTTCCATCTGCCCCCGAGGAACCTCACGAGAAAAACGATGCCCAGCAGGCACGCTTCGACGGTGATGATCGTCCAGACCCCGTAAAGACCCCAGCCCAGAAACGAGATAGCGACCGCAGTCGGTATGGCGAGTATGAAGACGGTCATCGCCAGCATCATTTTCATTATGAACCGCGTGTCTCCAGCCCCCTTTAGTGCGCCGGAGAAGACTATGTTCATGGTGTCGAATATAGTGTACGCGGCGATGAACCTCAAAAGCACGATGGCGTATCTCCGTATCTCCACGAAGCCTTCAGGGCGCCCGATGGTGAAAGGCATTATGAATAGGTCAGGGGCGAGAACGTAGAGAAGGACGAAGAACGCCGCGTAGGCCATCGTGAAATGGAGCCCCGACCAGGTCGCCCGTTCCGCGCGGCCGTGTTTTTTCTCTCCCTGAGCCTGTCCCACCAGGACGGAGACTCCAAGCCCGAAGCCGAGCATGGGCATGAAAGCCAGGTTGTTGATGTTGAAGGCTATGGTCGTGGCCGTCAGCTCCTCGGTCCCGAGCCTTCCCACGAGAAGGAGAAAAATCGAATAGCCTGCTATCTCGACGAAGACCTGCGCCCCCGCGGGGAAGCCGAACCTCAAAAAACGCTTCAAAAGCTCCGGGTCGGGCCTGCCTTTTCCGAAAAAAGGGGCCCTGCTCCGGTATTCTTTTTTCGTCATCAGCCAGAGGTAAAAAAGGCAGGACGCGGCAAGGGAAAGGTTCGTGGCGACGGCCGCGCCCCTGACTCCCCACCTGGGCATCCCCATTTTCCCGAAGATCAGGGCGTAATCCAGCCCGATGTGCACGGCGGTTGCCAGGATGTTGGAAACGAGCACCGGCCAGGTGCGCCCCTGCCCCGAGAAATATCCGGCGAGAGCGGCTCCGGCGATCGCCGGGAAAGCCCCCCAGCAGAGGGTCGAGTAGTAAGCGGTCTCGTAGCCGCATACTACTTCGGGGTGGCCGATCCATCCGAAAAAGCCCTTCGCGAAAGGCGCGGTGGCGAGTATCAGGAGCCCTCCCGCGAGGGAGATGTAAAGGCCCTGCCAAGTAGCCGGTCCGATCGAACCTGAACGCTTGGCACCGTAATACTGCGCGACGAAGGTTGAGGTATATGACGCGGTGCCTACGAAAAAGCTCATCAGGGCGATCTGAAGGACGCCGGCGGCCATTGCCGCGGCTATGGCCTCGGGAGCGTACCACGACAACAGGAGACGGTCTATGAAATGCTGGAGGGAGGCGGATGACGCCGAGAGTATCAAGGGAAAGCTCACGGCGAGGAACTCCTTCCATCCTCCCGGACCCTCCCAGCGCTCGCGTATGTTCGTGTTCCATCCCGCCATCGGCATTCCTTATCCAGCCTCCCGGAATCCATCAAGACGCGGGAGAGATAGTAGCATAACATCTGAAGCGGGGATTCTGGAAAGGAGCCCTTATCCAGGTCGGGGGACGGCTCACGAGGCAGGATCCCCGAGGAAAAGAACTCCCTTGTTTTTCATGAAAGATCGATGCCTTTCGATCCAGTGAAGCTGGCACTTGCCAATAGAATAGGGATATAGTATAAACTTGAACATAGTTTTTAAGAAGGGAGATTGTCTGATGCTGGAAAGGATCGTAAGGCGTTTTGTGCTGATTCTCGTAGTGCTGATGGCGACAGGTCTAGCCGGCAGCTTCAATACTCAGGCCGGCTCGAAGTCCTTGTCGCTGACCGACGCGATCGAGAAAGTGAACTGGTTCGAAGGCCTGAAAACGGAGGAGAAAGCGTCCCTGAAATCGGTCGCCGCGGTTCGCCGCGTCAAAGCCGGAGAGAAGATCATCGAGCAGGGGAAGGCCACGAAGAGGATAATGATCGTCCTCGACGGGAAGGCGCAGGTCCTCGTGGACGGGAAAGAAGTGGCGACCCTTACCGGTCAGTTCATCGTGGGTGAGATAGAGTTCCTGGACATGTCCCCGGCGAGCGCCGACGTCGTTCTTTTGCAGGACGCGGACGTTATCGAGATGGGCAACCTCGCCTTGTATTCCCTGATGGACAAGGAGCCGCGAATCGGGTACTTGCTGATGGCGGAACTGGCCAGGCTTGAAGCCGAGCGGCTGCGTCAGACAAACCTGAGGTGGAAGACCGTCGGGAACTAAGCCCTAAGTCTCGAACGATCAGGATTTCAGTTGTCATTTTTTAAGATATGGAGTTGCCCTGGAGGCTTGAGAGGAAAAATTGCTTCCTCAAAATTCTTAATTCAAGACCTGACCCCATAGTTGGCTTCGATGTAGGATTCGATCCTGCGGAACATCTCTCCCGCGAGCTTTTCGATGCCGCCCCTCACGACCGCGACCTCCCGGCCCTTCTCGAAGATCATGCTGGAGGGGTTCTCGTTCCTGCCGGGAAGCGAGATGCCTATGTCTGCCGCCTTCGATTCTCCGGGGCCGTTGACGATGCATCCCATGACGGCGATCTTGAGGTTCTCGACGCCCTCCCGTTTCTTCTGCCATTCCGGCGCCCTCTCCCTGACGAAGGCTTCGATCCTGAAGGCGAGCTGCCTGTAAAGGTCCCCCGACGTCCTTCCGCATCCGGGGCACGAGATGATCCTGGGAGAAAAATGCCTGATGTCCAGGGATTCTAGGATCTCCTTAGCGGCGTAAACCTCGTCCCTCCTGTCGCCTCCCGGAGCGGGAGTGAGAGAGATCCTCACGGTTTCGCCTATGCCTTCCGAAAGAAGCACTCCCGCCGCGACCGAGGACCAGATGATCCCCTTGATCCCTCCGCCCGCTTCGGTCAACCCGAGATGAAAGGGCTGGTCCGTTTTTTCCGCGAGTTTCCTGTAAAGGTAAATGAGGTCGTTAGGCTCGGTGGTCTTGCAGGAAAGGACAACCTGGTTCTTCCTGAGCCCGGCCTCGAACGCCATGTCGAGAGATGAAAGAGCCGAGGCGATCATTGCTTCGAGAAGAAGCTTGTCCTGGGGGGTCTTTTTCTTTTTTTTCGCGTCGGTTCTTTCTAGCCTTGATAGAAGCTCTTCATCGACGGAGCCTGAGTTGACGCCGATCCTGACAGCCTTCTTCAGCTTTTTCGCGATGGCGCAGATCTCGAAGAAATGCTCCCTTCGCGAGTCGCCCTTGCCGGTGTTGCCCGGGTTGATCCTGAACTTGTCGAGAGCCGCGGCGGTTTCCGGGTGGTCCCTGAGAAGAATGTGGCCGTTGTAATGAAAATCGCCGATAACTGGCGCGTCGCAGCCTCGCCTGAGAAGCTCTCTCTTTATCTTCGGGACGGCCTGCGCCGCTTGAGGGGTGTTGACGGTGATCCTGAGCAGTTCCGACCCGGCACGCCAGAGCGAGAGCAGTTGTTCGACGGTGGAGCTCACGTCGGAAGTGTCGGTGTCGGCCATCGACTGCACGCGGACCGGGTTCCTTCCGCCTATGCCAATGTTGCCTACGGGAACTTCCGTTGTTTTTCGGGATCGGGAGGTTCTCACTTCAGCCCTGTTCTTTGAGGGCTTTTATTTCCTTTGTGAGAAGCGGGACCACTTCGAAGAGGTCTCCGAGGACGCCGTACGTCGCGACCGAGAAGATCGGCGCGTCCTTGTCCTTGTTGATAGCAACGATAACCTTCGAGGAGGACATCCCCGCCAGGTGCTGGATTGCGCCCGAAATGCCGCATGCGACATAGAGCGACGGCGAGACGACCTTTCCGGTCTGCCCCACCTGGTGGGCGTGCGGAACCCAGCCGGCGTCGACGGCGGCCCTCGAAGCCCCCATGGCGCCGCCGAGCGTCTTGGCCAGTTCGGCGATCATCGGGAAGTTCTCGGGGCCTTTCATGCCGCGTCCGCCTGAAACGATGATGTCTGCCTCGGCGACGTCCAGGAGTTCTCCCGAGCCTTTTTCAATGCCTTCGACGACCGAGGCTTTGAGGCCATCTACCGCCGGAAAGAACGATTCGACGGCAGTTTCGGCGGTTTCCTCGACGAAGGGGAATACGTTTGGCCTGAGCGTAGCTACGAAAGGAGCCCCCGCCGCGGGAGACACCTTCTGCATCGCCTTGCCCGAGAAAATGGGCCTAACGAACTCCGGCGTCCCGTCTGCGGCTTCCGCGGCCACCGCGTCCGAGATGAGTCCGGCGTCCATGTAAGCTGCAGTCAAGGGTGCAATGTCCTTCCCCATCGCGGTGGCGGAAAAGAAGATCGCGCAGGCATTGCATTTTTTAACGGCTTCCGCCGCCGCCGTGGCGTACAGGGAGTTCGAGATCTTCGCGAAGGCGTCGCCGTCCACCGCCACGGCCTTGACGATCCCCGCCCTTCCGGCAGCTTTGACCGCTTCGGTTATATTTTTCCCGATGAAAAGCCCCGTCACCTCTCCGCCGGTCTTATCCGCAAGCTTCTTTGCCGCGGAGGCTGCTTCGAGGGAGGCTTTTTTTACCTGTCCGTCGCGCACTTCGAAATAGACAAGAATGTTCATGGCGGCCTCCTAGAGAACCTTCGCT
>ERZ1645192.3517-NODE-3517-length-12705-cov-6.375652_pt1 | contig 12705 bp, 12 predicted proteins | sample MGYA00575354_ERZ1645192 | MGnify/ENA primary metagenome ERZ1645192 (study PRJEB40844, sample SAMN11349763) | freshwater sediment metagenome | isolation source: river sediment | host: Sediment | place: India: Faizupur Khadar , New Delhi | collected 2017-02-21 ... | reverse complement strand
GGTAACATAAAAACGTATGGAAACAACTTTTTTATTACAGAAATTAGAAAACTATCAGGTCTTTTTAGCTTCTCAATCTCCACGACGACAAGAGTTATTGTCACAACTGGGGATTAAGTTCGGCATTTGCGACAGCGATGTCAACGAAGATATACCCCCTGATGTATCGGTATATGAACTGGCGAAACATTTAGCCATGCAAAAAGCAGAAAGTGTTTTTCAACGCTATAGTCATATCGAAAATTGTATTGTTATCGGTGGGGATACCATCGTGGTGCTTGATGGTGAAATCATGGGTAAACCGGCTGTCAGGATGGATGCGTTTCGTATGCTGCAAAAACTTTCGGGAAAGACTCATTCGGTAATAAGCGGATTATGTGTTAAGTCAAACACGAAAACTCTCGCTGCTTACGATGAAGCCAAGGTAAGCTTTGATCATTTAAACGATGAAGATATTGCGTATTATGTCGATACGTATATGCCTTACGATAAAGCCGGTGCTTACGGTATACAGGAATGGATAGGCTGTAGAGGCAATACCCACATCGATGGTTCTTTCTTTACCATTATGGGGTTTCCTACCCATTTGTTGTGGAAAATGTTAGAAGAAATTGTATAAAATTATAATCATAAAATGGGTAACCGAAAAAATATGAAGAAAATTCCCCTTATCTTGTTTGTGTTTTTGATTTATTCATTGCATGCCAATGCGCAATCGCTTATCGATGATGCCAAGGCAAGAAATCTTATCAAATTAGCCGAAGAAGTATTGCTGCAAGGATCCTTTTCGAAGGCTATAACATATTATGAACAAGCCGATTCCTTATCCTCGGCGGTGTTTACTTCCGGTGATTATAACAATATGGCAGGAGTATATTATAACTTAAAAGATTATGATAAGGCAGTAAGGATTTGTAAAAAAGCCATTGCCCGCGATACCTTAAATTATCAATCCTATGTCAATCTTGGCATTGCCTATACGGCTTTGGATAGTACCCGTGCTTCCATTGCAGCATATGAGAAAGCGAAAGTATTAAATCCACAGATAAAAATCATCTATTTTAATCTGGGGACGGCCTATAGTAAACTGAAAGAATACCAATCGGCAATAGTTTGTTATGAACAATTATTAGCCATCGATTCTAACGATTCAAAAGCCTATGTGAATATGGGTATTGCCTATGCCGAATTGGGAAACCATGAAAAATTATTTGAATGCTTTGAAAAGGCAGCTAAAATGGGGGATAAGGAAGCCCAGGAGTTTCTAAGTAAAACAAAACGTTCATGGGAGTAAATAGAAAACCAACAAAAACAAGAAGCCTCAAACAAAGTATTTTTCTTTTAACAATCATTACATTAATTAATTGTAGCAATATGGCACAAGAACAAAAAACATCCTTGACCGAAGAAGAAAAAAGAGTCATCCTAGGCAAAGGTACGGAAGCCCCTTTTAGTGGTCAATACAACGACTTTTTCGAAGCAGGTACCTATGTTTGCAAACAATGTGGAAGTCCTTTATATCACTCTTCCGATAAATTTTCATCGCATTGTGGCTGGCCCTCTTTTGACGATGAAATTAAAGGAGCCGTGAAACGCATCCCCGATGCTGACGGGAGGCGTACCGAAATCGTCTGTGCTAATTGCGGGGGACATCTCGGGCATGTTTTTTTGAATGAAGGTCTTACCGATAAGAACGTCCGTCATTGTGTGAATTCTGTATCCCTGGTATTTAAATCTGCTGAAAAAGAAGAAGGAATAGCCATTTTTGCAGGTGGCTGTTTTTGGGGTGTTGAACATCTGATGCAACGTCAAAAAGGGGTGATTTCCGTTGAAAACGGCTATACAGGGGGTAGTACCGAAAATCCTACTTACGAACAAGTGTGCAGTGATATAGGAGGACATGCCGAAGCGGTGCGTATTGTATATGATCCCCAAGTAACTGATTTTGAAACCCTCGCTATATTATTTTTCGAAATTCACGATCCCACTCAACTCAATCGCCAGGGTCCGGATGTGGGGATACAGTATCGCTCTGAAATATTTTATCTCTCCGATAATCAAAAGAAAATAGCCGAAAAACTTATAGAGATATTAAAATCCAAAGGCTATGATGTGAAAACAAAACTTACCAAAGCAAGCACTTTCTATCCCGCCGAAGTGTATCATCAGGATTATTACCAACGCAAGGGCACCTTGCCTTACTGTCATGTATATACCAAACGTTTTTAATTTACATTATAAGTAATGATAAGATGTGATGATGTCCTATAAGTAGTAAAGAAAAATTTAAAATAAAAAAACCTTCATACATAGAAAGTTTCAATGCATGAAGGTTTATCGGATAAATGGTTAATTATTTTTTAGTATCGTACTCTTCTTTATTGATAATCTGAATTTTAGCAAAATTTTCCATATTTTGAATGGCTTTTGATTGCCATGTTGCCGAAGCTTCAATGCTTTTTCCTGCTTTCATTTCTTCACGATTGAAAACAACAGCTACTGTTGTAGACTCTTCAATTTCTTTTCCATCTTTGTCTAAAGCTTTAAAATAGATAATCACATCTTTTTTAAGATTGCCATATTCATCTTTCATATCTTCGTTGATGGTGATATAAAATTTCAAGCCCATATGTCCTCTGGTGGCACTTTCTACTTTAATTTCATTGATAGCAAAGTCTTTTGTATCCAATCCTTCGAAAGGCAGTGCTTTGGTTAAAGGTTTATTGGTAAAGCTTTCTTTGATTTTCGTATCCCATTCTTCTTTTAAAAGATCAATTTCTTTTGAAAGTTCAAACGCTTTTTCCATATCGGTACAATCTTTCAAGGCTTGTTCTTTTTCTTGCATTTTATTGTAATAGTCTTTTTCGAGTGAAGGTATATCACCTAAATACTCATTGTTTGTTCCACTTCCGCCTCCACAGGCTGTGAATAACACCATGCTTACACTGCATACAATTAATACTAAATAAGATTTTTTCATATAAATTAATTTTAATTTTTCCTACTCGTATGGCTTTTCGGATTTCGCCCCGTTTATAATGGTTTCCGGTCTCCATTTTCTATTTTTTTTCCTTAAGATGCTACATAAATACTATAATTATTCAATTATTTTGCAAATATATAAAAAAAAAATTAAAAATAAACTTATTAAAAGATTAAAAAATATTATTCATATAATTATAATGTAAAGAGCGATAAAAAAAATGTAGTCATTTTAATTAATGCGACATAGTCTTGTAGGAATCGGTGCTTATTGGTGTATTGTTGAAATGTTATACAAAGAAGGTGGATGCCTTTTACACTTCTTATTTTTCGATTTTTTCTTTTGTAAATCTTTTTATTTCAAACGTTAATTCGTTTTCAAAATCTGAAATACGTTCCTTACAATCTTCTCTTTTACAATTCTTGCAATATTTCTTAAAGCATTCATCTATATGCAAATTGAAAATAATATCTTCTGAAAAATTAGTCTCTAACAAACGTTTCAATTTTTCTCCTTCTTCATGTGCATCCGATAAATACAAGTTCCAAGGCAACACCAAATCACAGTTGACATGCAATACATTCCCATATTTAATAAGTTTGAAATTATGTATATCAATCCATTCATTGGATTTATTGGTGTCAATAAAATTTCCGAATTGTTGTATTAATTTAAAATCAGCTTCATCCATCAAATGCGCTGTGGTTTCTTTAAGAATTTTAATACCTGTAACTACGATTATAGTTCCGAAAATCAAAGCAATCAAACTGTCCAGCCATGCCAATTCAGTAAAGTAAAGCACAACTAAACCAATCACCAAGCCGATAGAGGAATACGTATCAGATTGCAAATGCTTACCGCCGGAAATTAACGCAATTGAATTGTTCTTTTTCCCGATTTTTATGCTGTACCAACCAATAAAATAATTTAATAAACCCGCAACAGCAACAATCAGAATGCCGATGTCTAATTGAGAAATCTGAGCGGGAATAAAAAGTCGTTTAATGGCTTCAAAAATAATAACTAATCCGGCAATAATAATTAAAAAACCTTCGACCGATGCAGATAAAAACTCGGCTTTGCCGTGTCCGAAAGGATGATTTTCGTCTTTCGGTTTTAAGGATATATATATAGCATACAAGGTAATAAAACTGGTAGTTACATTAACCGTACTTTCAAGAGCATCTGTTAATATACCTACAGAATTGGTTAAGAAGTAAGCAATTAATTTCCCTATAAAAATTAAAAATGATGAAATTGCAATAATACCTTGAATATTGAATTTTAGATTTTGTTTAGTTGACTTTTTATTTATCTCATTCATACTTGTAAATATCTTATTGTTAATTTTATCGATATTTAAAACATACAATGTCTTTATCTGCTTATTATCTTAAAGTTTCTTCCCTTTTCATAAGGAAAGAGAATAATAAAATTATTTGCAAAAATAAGCTTTTTTATTTTTATCGGAGAAGTATTATGCATAAATATTTTTTTAGCTCAAAACAGAACTTTCTAGAGAAAAATCATTTGTCCTGAGAAAAGAGAAGGTGAATAATAAAGAACCGATATATTGTATTAACAAATTGTTTTGCAATTAATTTTATCATTCTCGATTTGAATGGTAATATGTTTAATCCCAAATTCGTGTTCGATTTCTTCTTGAAGTTCGGAAAGGAAAGTATTCGTTGTGCCTTGGGGCATATAAAGGTGTACTGACAATGCAACTTCTGACGTACTTAATGCCCATATATGTAAATCATGAATACTTTCAACGCAGGTTTTATTATTCAGGAAATCTTTTACTTTTTGGACATTAATATGTTTGGGTACGGCATCGAGTGCAAGGTCGATAGAGGCTGAAAATAATTTCCACGTTCCCCAGATAATAACAAAAAGAATAACGAAACTTGTTAAAGAGTCAATCCATTGCAATCCTGTGAGTTTTATAAGTAAACCGGCAACGACAACACCAAGAGATACTCCTGCATCTGCGGCCATATGTAGAAATGCGCCTTTGATATTCAAATCGTTTTTTTGTCCTTTAATGAATAATAAAGCGGTAAAAGTATTTATGACAACTCCGACAGCAGCAACTATCATAATCTGTGTTCCAAGAACCGGCTCCGGATTTCTGAGCTTTTCAATGGCATTCCACCCAATAACAGCAACGGCACCAAAAAGGAATAAAGCATTCAGAATGGAAACGAGTATAGTTGTTTTTCTAAGTCCATAAGTATATCTGCCTTTTGGTTTAATCGTTGCCATCCAAGCGGCAGCCCATGCAAAAACAAGCCCCAATACATCGCTCGCATTATGACCCGCATCAGCGAGTAAGGAAGATGAATTTGCAATTAATCCATAGACAATTTCAACAATAACAAAGGTGATATTAAGACCAATAGCTAAGGCAAAAGCTCTCCCATGAGAGGTTTGTGTTTTGTGATTGTGCGGATGATTCGTAGATGTCTCCATGTAAGGTATCTTTTACCAGGATTCTCCGTTTGATCGGAGCCACAATTGAATTTCGAAATCTCCCAAACGAGCCGCTTTTTTATAGCAATCTAAATATTTTTCAGTATTATTCAAGCTATAATATGCATTGCCCATGTTTCTATAAGCTTTCACATGATTGGAATCTAATTCAATGGTCTTTTGATAATAGACGATGGATTCCTCGTATTTACCAAGATAATAATACGTATTTGCTAAATTCATATATGAATCAGTATTGGTAGGGTTAAGAAGGATGTCTTTTTTAAAATAAGGAATTGCTTCGGTATATTGCAGCATTTTGCAATAGGCGTTACCAATGCGACTATAAACATCTTTATAGTTTGTATCTAAGGCATAGGCTTTTTCAAAATAAGTAATCGCACGATCGTAATTTTCTATTTTATCGGATGAAAGAGCAATATTATAGTAGATTAAAGCATTTTGCTTATCAGGATTTTCTTGTGCTTGTAAACAGAGCGGAATCCATAAAAGTAGGAGAGAAGTTATTTTCAGTTTCATATCATTTCTTTTTTAATGGTTAACACAGGAATCATACTTTATTTTTCTTAAGTAAATAAAATAAAAAAAACAGAAGACTTGCAATGAGAAATACTATATTTACGATTCGAGCAAATGGAGGAGCCGCTTCGGGAATGACTTGTCCCATTAATACCAAGATATTTAGTAGAATGAGTAGTATGAGTATCGCCTTTTTTATCATAAACATTCACATTTTGTTATATATTCACTGCTATCCATAACGCAGGATATTGATTTTTATTTTTTATACAAATAATCATTATTGTTCGATATAATTCAAAAAAAAATTTTACCTTTGCAAATAATAATGAAATCAATAATATATTATTAAAGCATTTAAAGATAGAAATATACTAGATATGAAAAAATTAGATCCGGCAACAAGATTGCAACAATTGAAACAGTTTGGGGAATTTGGTGATGTAAATCCGTCCATTACCGATAGCGCAACCTATACTTTTATGGAAGCACAAACGATGTGTGATACGTTTAAAGGAGAATCGGAAGGCTGTTTTTTATATTCTCGTCACTGGAATCCGAGCAATAAGTATTTAGCCGATGCATTGGCAGTAATGGAAGGCACGGAAGCCGCATGGGTAACTGCATCGGGGATGGGAGCTATTACCTGCGCTTTGTTACAAGGTGTCAATACCGGTGATCATATTGTGGCAAGCAGCACTATCTATGGGGGTACATTCTCATTTCTGAATAATTATATTAAGAAATTTAATATTGACGTTACGTTCGTAAATATTTCCAATCTAGATGCCGTTGCCAAAGCCATGCGTCCGAATACAAAAATTCTCTATACAGAAACAGTAGCAAATCCTTTGTTGCAAGTGGCAAATATTCCGGAATTAAAAAATATAGCCCATAAACACAACGCTAAACTAATTGTAGATAATACCTTTACTCCTTTAATATTTTCTCCCTATCAACTCGGAGCTGATATTGTTGTGTATAGTTTAACAAAATTTATCAATGGTAAAAACGATTGTGTTGCCGGTGCCATTTGCGCTACTACCGAATATATTAACTCATTGATAGATGTTAACAACGGTACAGCCATGTTGTTAGGTCCGGTTTTGGATCCTTTGCGTTCTTCAAGTATTTTAAAAAATCTCCATACCTTGCATATTCGCATGAAACAGCATAGTTATAATGCCATGTATGTGGCAAAACGTTTGCAAGAAGCAGATTTCAAAGTAAATTATAACGGATTACCCATACATCCGGATTATCAATTATTCAAATCAATGATGAATAAACAATTCGGTTTTGGTGGTATCTTTTCTATTGATGTGAAAACCGCTGCAAAAGCTTGTGTGATTATGGAAGAAATGCAAAGTAAAGGAATTGGTTATCTGGCAGTTAGTTTAGGCTACTTTAAAACATTGTTCAGTAATTCCGGAAAGAGTACTTCCTCTGAAATTCCCGAAGATATTCAAAAAGGAATGGGTATGAGTGAAGGCTTAATACGTATATCCATCGGTTTGGATAATGATATCGAACATACAACTGATTGTATTATTGAAATATTAAAGAAACATTTAAATAAAAAATAATATGTTCAAAAAAACATTGGTGGGTTTGTCGGTGTTCTTTATGCTTTTTTATGCAGAAGCACAGAATTTTAATACTTATTTTTTGCCTAAATCACTTCGTATAAATTATATACATTCCGGAAACAAAGAAAAAGACAGTATAGCATGTAAGTATTTTCAAGCCTATGAAATATGGGCAGGTTCTATGACCAACCTTATCGATACGTATGATTATGGTTGTCATAAAATTATGGTTTTTGATTCAAGCAGCAATCAATTAATATATAGCCGTACCTATTCTTGCCTTTTTGGGGAATACCGTACAACAGAAATTGGAAAAACAGAAAGCAAAGAGTTCAAAGAAACGGTGTTATGCCCTTTCCCAAAAAATACGGTACGCATCGAATTCCATACTCGTACCCAAAAATCGAATTTTGAGAACAAAAAATCAATCTTTGTTAATCCGAAAACCATAGTATTAGAACCAAATACCTATAGCTGTGAAACTGTTGATTTGCATATAGGTGATAAACCAAACAATGCATACGATTTGGTCATTGTTCCGGAAGGCTATGCTCTTGCCGATAGTGCGAAATTACGTAAAGATATGGAAAGATGCAAAGAGGCAATTATGAATTGCAGCCCTTTTAAAGAAATGTCGCATATCATTAATATACGTACTGTCATAGCATATTCTGCTGAATCGGGCATTAGTCAGGACGTGAAAGGAAAACACGTGAATACAGTGTTAGAATCATCCTTTTATTCTTTGGATTTGGAACGTTATTTAATGCTTGACCATGTATGGAAATTACACGATGTATGTGCCAATGTGCCTTATGATAATATTTTAATTATGTGTAATACCACAAAATACGGAGGGGGAGGAATTTATAATTGGTATGCTACGGTTTCTGATAATAAATATTTGAATTATGTATGTGTGCACGAATTGGGACATGCCATCGGTGGCTTAGCGGATGAATATTATACGTCGGAAGTAACGGTCCAGGATTTTTATCCTATTGGCAGCGAACCTCATGAACCCAATATTACCAGCTTGGTAAATTTTGAAAGCAAATGGATGTCGATGCTCGACGATGATACACCGATTCCAACACCTGTAAGCGATGCCAATAAAAATAAATTGGGTGTCTACGAAGGAGCGGGTTATTGCTCTAAAGGTTTGTACAGACCATTTATCAGTTGCACCATGAAAGACATAGTGTATAATCGCTTTTGTCCGGTGTGCAAAGCTTCCTTGATTCAGATGTTGAAATTTTATGCAAAATAATATACTCTCGGAAGGCTGCTTTTTGTAGCCTTCTTTTTTTTATATGAAAAATATTAGAATATGTACCTCATTAAAAACAAAAAGATACTAGCACAAGATACGTATTTAATGGATATTTATGTGCCTCGTTTGGCAAAGTCCGCTTTACCCGGGCAATTTCTTATTGTGAAAACCAAGGAAAAATCGGAACGTATTCCCTTAACAATTACCGATTATAATCCGGCAAAAGGCTTGGTAACGATTGTCTTTAAAGCAATCGGAAAGTCAACACAAGAAATGGCTTCCTATGAAATAGGAGATTCCTTTTCGGATGTGGTAGGACACTTGCGCAAGCCTTCCGAATTTCTCCATCTGTAACCGCAAGAATTACAGAATAAAAAGTATTTGTTTATAGGCGGGGGAGTAGGTATCGCTCCCATTTATCCTCAGTTAAAGTGGTTGCATGAACAGGGTCTTACTGTTGATGTTATTGTGGGGGTAAAGACCATGTCCCTGCTTATTTTTGAAAAAGAATTAAAGGAAATTTCCAATCTATATATTACTACCGACGATACTTCTTCAACACATCAAGGTTTGGTGACGGATATGTTGCGTGAGTTGCTTGAAAGTGGGAAGCAATACGATGAAATTATCGCCATTGGTCCGTTGATAATGATGAAGTTTATCGTTGATATAGCGAAAGAATATCATATTAAATGTACGGTAAGTCTTAATTCCATGATGGTTGACGGAACGGGAATGTGTGGAGCTTGTCGTGTGAGTGTAGGGGGCAAAACGAAATTTACTTGTGTCGATGGTCCTGAATTTGATGGGTGGGAGGTCGATTTTGAGGAAGCCTTAAAACGCCAAGCGATGTATAACAGCGTGGAAGGTAAAAAACAAATGGATAAGGAAGAAGAAAATGAAGGGCACAGCTGTCATATCGGAGGAATAGCAGAAGAAACACGAGATAAGAAAAATCGTATTCCTATCAGCGTACAAGATGCTATGGATAGGATTACAAATTTCAAAGAGGTGTGCTTGGGTTATACGGCGGAAGAAGCTATCTTAGAAGCACAACGTTGTATACAATGTAAAAATCCTTTATGTGTACAAGGCTGCCCCGTTAGCATAGATATCCCCGGATTTATTAAGAAAGTGGCAGAAGCTAAATTTGACGATGCCGCCCGTATTATTGATAAGGACTCTGCTTTACCGGCAGTTTGTGGACGTGTGTGTCCCCAAGAAACACAATGTGAAGGCGTCTGTATAATGGGTAAAAAATTCGATGCAATAGCCATCGGCAAGTTGGAACGCTTTGTCGGGGATTGGTCGAGAGATCATGACTTGGAGTTTGAGAAACCCTCTGTGAAAAATGGACATAAAGTAGCTATTATCGGTAGTGGACCCGCAGGAATTACCTGTGCCAGAGAATTGTTGCTTAAAGGTTATGAGGTTACTGTTTTTGAAGCCTTGCATGAATACGGCGGAGTTTTGGTATATGGTATCCCTTCTTTTCGTTTGCCTAAAGAAACCGTAGTCCAACATGAAATCGATAATGTACGTAAATTAGGAGCAAGGTTTGAAAAGAATGTAGTGGTAGGAAGAACCATTACCATCGATACGTTAATAGAAGAAGAAGGCTTTGAAGCTGTTTTTATTGGTTCCGGTGCCGGGTTACCGATGTTTATGAATATACCCGGTGAAAACTTAAATGGTGTGGTATCTGCCAATGAATTCTTAACCCGCAATAATCTCTTGTTTGCTTATAAGAAAGAATATGATACTCCGAATTATGTGGGTAAGAAAGTAGCAGTAGTAGGGGGCGGAAATGTAGCCATGGATGCTGCCCGTACGGCTTTGCGTCTGGGAGCTGAAGTGTATATTGTATATCGTCGTTCTGAAGAAGAATTACCTGCCCGTATTGAAGAAGTGCATCACGCCAAAGAGGAAGGTATTCAATTTCATCTTTTATGTAATCCGGTGGAAATTCTGGGAGACGATAAAGGCTGGGTGAAAGCCATACGTTGTGTACGCATGCAATTGGGAGAACCCGATGCGTCAGGAAGAAGAAGACCTATTGTCATTCCCGATTCGGAATTTATAATGGAAACAGACATGGTTATCATGTCTATAGGAACATCCCCCAATCCTATCATTGCTAAAACAACCAAAGGATTGGAAATAAACAAGTGGGATTGTATAGTCGCCGATGAAGAAACCGGACAAACGACAAGAGAGGGTATTTTTGCCGGAGGGGATGCTGTCATTGGTGCGGCAACGGTTATTCTTGCCATGGGAGCGGGGAAAAATGCAGCAAAGGCCATTGATGCTTATTTATCGAAACAAAAAATTAAATAATAAAAAAGGACAATGCATATTCTTACATTGTCCTTTTAGTATGCATATATTTCTTTAGAAAGCTCTTACAGCCCTTACTTTATATTGTAAATTTTTCGAATAGTTTGGCATAATACCAAAGCCTATCAGTTGAAGCCAGGCAGTATTTGTCCCTGTTTCGAGAGATGTCCAATAATATCCGTTTGTTAAAGCAGTACCACCATTACTTGTTGCAGTTGCATTGATACTAGTTGCATTTTGTGCTATCATATACATTTCTTCTTTGGTAGGCAAGTACCAATCTCCATAGGTTTTACCGCCTTGTGTTACCATTAATTCACTGCAAATGCGAGCTGCATAGGTTGAATCATCATCCCCGATAGCAACATGAGCAGCAATGATAATAGCTGTATTCATCTCACCCGAAAAAGGTCCATCACCTAAGGCATGTGTGTTGCCGTTACTGCCTGCATACCATCGTATACCTTCACTTTGGTTTGTTTTGGCACAGGCTAAGCCGTGTTGACCGGTTTCATCCACCCAAAATACTATACCACCCTGAGCATAATCGCCTACATTGTAAGTTTTTACGCTTATAGTATGGTTGCTGATGCTAATTCCGTTACCTGCCGTGTAGGGAGTTCCCGCTTGATTCCATTTTGTCGTATCAGCAGTGGTAATGCCGGCAGCTACCGAAGAGGAATATATTGGGTCTGTTTCTGTAAAGCTATCAAGTTTATGGTTCCAATAAATAGTGTCCGTTGTACTGATACTTGCCGCTACTGAAGAAGTAAAAATGGGATCTGTTTCGGTATAACTACCTAATTTGCTGTTCCAGTTAGCAGTGTCGGCAGTTAATATGCCTGCTGCCACGGAATTTGTAAACACAGGATCGGTTTCGTTTAGAGTTCCACTGATGCTTTCGGCTGTTTTGGCATGCAAAGCATAGGGGACACTTAGTAATTGGGATATTCCATTTATAGTATAATTTGTTCCGCCTTCAATATCGGTTTCCACTTTCAGAAAATAAGGACCTTGTGACCAATCTATCTCCGAAAAATTACCATAGGTAGCCCCCGTTCCTATTTCCAAACTTACCAATCCATTGGCATTAGAAGTAGGAGTATGTGTTTCTATATACACTTCAGTACCGCTTGCAGAACCTTGTAAAATGCTTATTTGCATTCCAATAGCTTGATTTGTTACAAGTTGATTGCTGCTATTACGAATTACTGCTTGATAACTCATTTTTTCGGGCGATTGCCCGAAGGCAGGAAAAAGGGAAAAGGTACAAGTTAAAAGTAGTGCTACTATTAACAATAAATGTTTTTTCATGTTTATCCTCCTTAATTTTTAATGATTTTAAATATTTTTAGCTCTTGAGACGCAAAATATTGCGTCTGTACGCTTACTTTTAGAAAGTAAGTAGCAGGGGCGAGGTTATTCATATTAATGTGTGTTTGTTGGTTGGTGATTGGTATTTTTTGTAATAATTTTCCGTTGAGGTCGTATAGAGACGCAAAATATTG
>ERZ1645192.3515-NODE-3515-length-12707-cov-5.950601_pt1 | contig 12707 bp, 8 predicted proteins | sample MGYA00575354_ERZ1645192 | MGnify/ENA primary metagenome ERZ1645192 (study PRJEB40844, sample SAMN11349763) | freshwater sediment metagenome | isolation source: river sediment | host: Sediment | place: India: Faizupur Khadar , New Delhi | collected 2017-02-21 ... | reverse complement strand
GGACGTTAAAGGTGCTGGTGCAGGATGAGCAGGGGAAACCCATTGCCGGCGCGCGAATTGACGCCCCATACATGGGCATGCGGACCATCTCCGGTGTGGAACGGCTGACAGACAATAATGGCAGTTACCTGCTGCGTTTTCCAATCCCCGAAGCGCAACACCGGCGGCAGGCCAGTAACTTCTCGGTGTCCGCTCAGTATGGAAACTCCGCGCGGCGCTCGGTGATGTGGACCTCCTCGTCCGGCGATGTGTATGGCGGGATGCCCGAAAGCGTGGTCATTAAGCTGCGGCCGGGAGTCAAGGTGGGCGGAACGGTCCTGGACGACCAGGGGCGGCCAATTCCGAACGCAGGGGTACTTTTGTCGGGCTCGGGCTACGGCGGCTTCACCATCGGCAACACCGAGCGGCGGACCCATGAGTATTCGGATTTGTGGGAGACGGAGCCGAAACGACCCGCGGCCGTTACCGACGCAAATGGCCGGTGGGTCTTTGACAGATTCCCCGACGACCTTCGAACCGTCGAAGTCACGTTCGTGCGGCCAGACGATTCCCGTGTATCCTTCACGACAGGCGCAGACCATCCGCTCAATGATTGGCCGAAGATATCCATTACGGATTTGCTCGAACAAAAGCTCGTTGTCCGGCTTCCCGAAGGCCTGACCGTGCGCGGCATGGTTGTGGATGAGAACAACAAGCCCCTGGCCGGTGTAAAGGTGCTCGAGGGCTACGGTCATGGAAACATCGTGAGAGTTTCCGAATTCGAAACGGACGCCAAAGGCCGGTTCGAACGGACGCACCGCGCACCGCGCCAATGGATCTACACCGCGTCCCGCGAGGACCGGGCCACCACTTCGGTGATTGCCCAGGTGGAGCCGGGCATGCCCGAAGTGCGCATTGCCATGCCGCCCGCAAAACCGTGGATTGCCAGGATACTGGATTCAAAGCGCAAACCCATCCCCGGCGCCGAAGTCACGCTGGACCGCTATCGCACCGGACCCCAGATCATTGATTGGACCGGCAAAACCGATGACGAAGGCCGGGTCACCTGGGCCAATGCGCCCTTGAGCAACGTGGTTCTATATGTGAGCGCTTCCGGAACCGGGCGGAAGATCCGGATCTCGAGGGAGGCCGGCGAGCAGCAAATCGTTCTCGATCCGCTTTCGGACAAAGTGAAGGTTGCCATCCAGGCGACGGACGCCGTGACAGGTGAGAAGGTGCGGCTTGAATCGGTGACGGCCAACTTTGAAGGGGGCGGTTCACCCTACAAGTCCATTCCGCTTGATGAGCAGAACCAAGCCGTGACGATTCAACGAACGGATTTTCGGGTGGGGATGTACCCGAGCTACCGGTTGCGCCTCGAGGTAAAGGGCTACGAGACCCTGACCACCGATGCGATTGATTTTGATTATGGCGACCAGAAGTTGACGCCCAGACTGCAACCGTTCAAAGGCGCGCGCCAGGTAACCGTTCTGCAACCGGACGGCGCGCCGGCAGTCGAGGCGCATTTGTGGGCCAGCCAGGGTTACAATGCCACAGGCCTTTACATCCAGGCCCCCGGTCGCTACTACGGGCGGGAAATGCTCCAGGCTGTCGCCGATGAGCAGGGAAGCATCAAGCTGCCCGGCGCGGCAGACAGCGCGCCCGTTGTCATCACTCACGGCAGCGGCATCCTGGCAACGACGATGGCCTCCCTGCGCACCAACACACAGGTCCGCCTGAAGGATTTTGGCACATTGGAAGGCCGCCTGGTCATGGCGGGAAAACCCCGAAAAGGTGTGATGGTCAGCCTGCATACCCTGAGCTATTCGCCAACGCGGGGATTCAGTGTGGGCTACAGCGTTTCCACGGGCGATGACGGCCGTTTTTCATTCACGAAAGTGCCTCCCGGCAACTACAGGCTCGCTCAATGGGGGCTGCCGAAGCGGCGTGACACTTCGGGGATGCCCATCACCGAGACCCGCCAGATGTATGTCACCGTTCTGGAGAACAAAACGAACGTCGTTGAATACGCGCATGCGGGGCGGTTGGTGACCGGGCGGGCGGTTCCCCTGAAACAGGATCTGGAAGTGGATTGGGAGAATAATGTGCATACGCTGACGCTCAAAGTTCCCACGGCAAAGGCGGCAACGGTCAATCGCGAGGATTACGCCACGTTCGAGGCATTCATCGAGGCGCACCAGGCCATGGCCCAAACCAAATACAAACTCGAGGAAGAGCAAAAGGCCCTGACCTATGCGCTGGACTTCGAAGCTGATGGATCGTTCCGCATCGAGGATGTGCGGCCGGGCACTTACCAGTTGAGTCTTCGGGTGACGAAACCGGGGGAGCGGAATAGTCAAACCATGTTCAGACAGGGCGAGGAATTAGGATCACTTGCTCGCGAAATCGTGGTGCCTGAAGGCAACGGCTCGCTCGACCTCGGAACGCTGGCGATAGACCTCAAGGAAGGCGTGCCCTCGCAAAAGCCCGCGCCCCTGTCGCTGACCGCAACCGGGCTTGATGGAAAACCCCTGACCCTTGCCTCGTTCAAGGGGAAACACATTCTCCTGGTCTTTTGGGCCGGATGGTCGCAGCGCAGCAAAGAGCAATTCGAGACCCTGGGGAACCTCGTTCCCAAGTACGCCTCTGACGGGCGGCTGGAAATCGTGGCGGTGAGCATTGATGAATCGCTCGAACTGGCCCGGGAAGCGGTCAAAGCGGGCAAGTATCCCTGGCAACAGGCCTGGATGGATGCTCCCACGCGATCCAAAGCGGCGGAGTCCTTCCAGATCGAAACGTTGCCTGCTCTCTTTCTGCTGGACCCGGAAGGCCGTCCCCTGGCGGCCAATGCCTCTGAAGATCGCCTCGAGACCGCATTGAAACGGGCTTTGGGCGCCAAATAACACCGGAAACGATGATTCAATGAGAACACAATTACAAATAGCGCTTGGGTGCGTGCTGCTGGCATGCGCTTCGTGGGCGAGCCCCACCGGAACGAACCCGGGAGACCTGCTGGGCAAGGTCGTCCAGGAAGACGGCGCGCCTGTCACCAACGCCACAGTGTTCATTTACACAGCCGGCCCGAAAGTGGGTTCGGGCGTGGTGTGTCCCTCCTGTTATCCGGATTGCGGGAAAAAAGCCTCGACCAAAGATCGCGGCACTTTCTCGATCACCGGCCTGGATACGAACCTCATCTTCCGCCTGCTGGTCGTTGCGCCCGGATTTGAGAGCAAATACGCGGCGAAAACCGATCCGCTGCAGGGGCCAAAAGAGATCAAGCTCAAGCGGCTGACCGAGGCGAAACTCAAGGCGCCCTCGCGCATTGTTGGAATGGTGATGAATGAAGATGGCAAGCCGCTGGCCGGGGCGAGCATCAGCCCCGAGGGGGTATCCCGCGGCACCTCCACCCGCTGGGGCGGCACCGACCAGGATGTGGACCCGCTTGCCATAACGGATGAGAACGGAAGGTTTTTTCTCTATTGCACGAACGACGTCCAACGCGTCCATGCTTTGGCCGAAGGCCGGGGTGTGGCCAAGCGCTGGGTCGAGTTGACCCCCGGTCGGGACCATATCATTCGGATGGAGGAAGGCGCGGCGGTCACGGGCAAAGTGATCGGGAACGGAGCGCCCGTGAAGGGTGTGCTGCTTGGCTTGGCAACAAAGGAGCGCAGAGCCGGCGAACACATCGTCTGCGACTCGCTGGCCACCGACCAGGATGGGACGTTCTTTATGCCCAACATCCCGCCGAATCGTGAAATGGTGCTCTACGCCAGGATGGGCTCCATTCCCAATGACGGCACCATCGCTTCCCGGGGTTTTACCACCGGCAAAACCGGCAGCAGGACTGACCTGGATAAACTCGAGGTCCGCGCGGGGTATCGCGTGGCCGGGCGCGTGGTGCTATCCGATGGGAAACCGATCCCGGCAAAAACGCGGATTTTTATAGGGCGGGAGGATGCCTGGGACCATGCCGAAACCATGCTGGGAGCCGACGGCAAATTCGATTTCCGCGGCGTTCCGGCCGAGGCGGTCGGTATCAGTGTGCGCATTCCGGACTACAAGCTCTCGAAGCGGATACCGAGCCTGGACTGGCTGAACGGCGGCATGGTGGGCGTGGTGGACAAGGACATGGACGATTTGATTATTCTGCTCGAACCCGGCAAATGGCGCTTCAACGGCGAGGAAGGCGAGCCGTCCTCGGGTGAAAGTCAACCGCGTGACAAACCCCTGCGCGGAGCGCCCCCTGAAGCGCTGCCCAAATAATCGGCAACAACACTGCTTCCGGAGATTTATGCGGCGTGTGAGCCAAGCCGTTTGGCCGGCCCCCTGGAATGAACCGGAAGACTCAGGAGTTCATGTTGTGCCTTCGCCACCGTTATCATACTTTTTCGCATGATACCCAAGGGCGCGGCCTTTCAGGAATTCACCATGAAGGAGATGGATACGAGGCAAGCCGTTGGATTCTGGATCCGGCTGTGGGCGGGTTTATGGGATGTGATTTTTGTGACCCTATTGGTCGTTGCAGCGGGGCGAGTTGGCATTCTCATGAACTGGTATTTGCCCATTGAACTGACAGTTCTCCTGGCATACCCCGCCTATACCGTTTTGGCTCACCGCTGGAAGGCGCAGACGATCGGGAAATGGATCTGTGGGATCGCAGTCACTGCGAGCAATAACCAAACGGCGGGGCTCGGTCGAATTGTCCTGCGTGAAACCGTCGGAAAACTTGCATCGGTTCTCCCCCTGGGAGGGGGTTTTCTTTGGTGCGCCGTGTTTCGCCGCAAACGAGCGTTGCACGACTACATCGCAGGCACGATTGTGGTGCGCCGCCCCTTGCCGTTCGGCCGTTGGGGTTGTGCTGTGGCAGCGCTTCTAGTGATGGGGATCCTGATCGTCGCCCTGGATGTGCCCGGGTTGGTGGCTATTGGTGGCGATTTCATTGCTATGAGACCAGCCGGCGCAGTTGATATCCCTTTCGAGCGGCGCGATCCGGCACTGGTGGTGGATGCTGCCTCGCTTGACGAGTCGCAACTGAATACCTGCTCCACGTGGCTTCGCAGTAACGCGGCCACGCCTATCGAATACGTAGTAGCCAAGGCGCAGCAGCACCAAGTGGTTATCTTTGGCGAAGTCCATGAGAAGAAGGAGGCATTGGCATTACTAAACGAACTGATCCCGCAGCTCTATCATAGGGCACACGTCACGAAAGTGGCAATGGAAGTGTTCCTGTCAGAAGATAATGACCGGCTGAAACGCCTGGTAACAGCGGAAGACTTCAGTCGCGGGCTGGCAATGCAGATTGCCCGTCATCAACCCTGGGGAATCTGGGGTTTTAAAGAGTACTGGGACGTCATGGAAACAGTCTGGCGGCTGAATAAGAGCATCCCACGGGACCAGGAAAAGGTCCTGATTGTTGGATTAGACTCTCCCATCGACATGGCGTCCATCGGGATGACCATTGGGGAAGGAGATAATCCCTCCAGGCACTGTCCCATCTGGGAGAAACTTCGCGTCGTGCGTCTTCTTCGCGGTCTGCCAAAGGTGCTGGCGAGGGATGTGCGAATGGCCAGGGAGATCGAGCGTGAAATCATTACGAAAGATGATCGCGCAATCGTCTGGGTGGGGGGACAACACGCCATGCCCTCGCCGCAACCGGTCAACTTCAGCGGCTTGCGCGCGACTCGCATGGGAGCCTTGCTGCGACAAAAACACGGCGGAAAGGTGTTTTGTATTAAACTGCATGGATGGGCCATACCGGCATCCCACGTTGATTCAAAGTACCGAGGACCTGAGCCAATTATTGGCTCGAAAATCGAGGAGGTGATGCGGCGCAGCGGGTTGGCAGCGGTCGGCTTCGATACCGCGCTGTCACCATTCGGTCGCCTTCGGGACGCGGCTGCATTTGACTATCATTACGAGCCTCGTCTTGGGTTGGAGGACATTGCGGACGGGTATCTCTACATCAAGCCCTGGCGCGAGTTTACGCAGTGCACATGGTTATCCGGTTATATCACCCGGCAAATGTTTGCGGCCAACAAGCCGTTCTACCAAGCGTTCGGATGGAAAGAGGGCAAGCGCTTTGAAGATGCCGACGCGGTGAATCGATTCTTTGAGAACCAATGAGATTGGCCGACAAACCAGGTCCAGCGAAAATTGCTCGTGCCGCTGCTTCGATCCGAGGCCGGAACGTGGCTGTCCATTGCACTCTCAAGGCTCTTGCCATGGGACAATGGAACGGGTGCGCCGGCAAAACGTCATGTTTCCAGGCGACCCCTGCTAAACCCCCGGCCCCCTCTAAACGCCGCCCATCAACGCGTCCACGCGTTTCCGGATTTCGGGATCCATTGCAATGATCGGGGGCCACTTGCGGGTGTGGCCTTCGCCGGGGAGCTTGCGGGTGGCATCCATGCCAAGCTTGCTGCCCGAGCCGATTTGCGGGGTGGCATGGTCCAGAACATCCGCCGGACCGCGGGTGACGATCGAGTCCCGCTGGGGATCGGTGTTGGCACAAAGGTGAAACAGCACCTCGCTTGTGTTGTGCACATCCACATCCTCATCCACCACCACGATGTACTTCGTGAACATCATCTGGCCCATCCCCCACAGGCCATGCATGACTTTGTAGGCCTGCATGGGATAGGTCTTGCGGATGCTGGCGAAAACGAGGTTGTGGAAAACGCCCTCGGCGGGCAGGGCCAGGTCCACCAGTTCGGGGAAGTTCATTTTCAACACCGGCAGGAAGAGGCGGACGGTGGCGTTGCCAATATAGAAATCCTCCATGGGCGGACGTCCGACGATTGTGGCGGGGTAGATCGGCTCGCGGCGGTGAGTGATGGCGGTGATGTGAAAAACAGGGTAAGGCTCGGGCAGTGTGTAAAAACCGGTGTGATCCCCAAAAGGCCCCTCATCGCGCAATGGCTCGGATGGATCCACGAAACCCTCGATGACGAAGTCCGCGTCGGCCGGGACCTCGAGGTCGTTGGTCAGGCATTTCACGAGCTCGACGGATTTTTTCCGCAGGTAGCCCGCCAGCAGGAATTCATCCAGGCCGTCCGGCAGCGCCGCTGTTGCGGCAAAGGTATAGGCGGGGTCGCCCCCCAGAAAGACCGAGACAGGCATCCGGGCGCCGGTCTCGTAATAGCGGCGCCCGTGGCGGGCGGCGACCTTCTGGAGCTGCCAGTGCATGCCGGTGGTGCGCTCGTCATAGACCTGCATGCGGTACATGCCGAGGTTGCGCTCGCCTGTGTCCGGATCGCGGGTGACGACGCAGGGCAGGGTAAGAAACCGGCCGCCGTCGAGCGGCCAGCATTTCAGGATGGGCAGGTTCAGCAGCGTGGGTTCGGACTGTCGCGTCTGCTCGATCCCGGGCGCGGGAGGCCATGCCTGGCGGCGCGCCGGCGGAATCTCGAACCTGTTGACCACTTCCCTGCACGGGCCGTCATCCACCAGCGCCGGTTTCACGTGCCGGAGGTTCATGGCGGTGCCAAGCAGTTTCATCGCATCCCGGACGCCGGCGGGCGGCTTTGCCTTGACCAGGGCGGCAAGCTCGGCGGCGGCCGCTTCGATGGACTCGGCTCCGAGGGCCATGCCCATCCGCCGGTTGGAGCCGAGGGTATTGATCGCCAGTGGAAATGGGCTGGGACTGCCGTTCACCGTGGGCTTTTCAAACAAAAGCGCTTTGCCCCCGCCTGGCTTTTTCATTTCGCGGTCCGCAATGCACGTGATTTCCAGTTCCGAGGCGATCGGTTCGGAAAAGCGATCGAGTTCCCCGGCGCTCTCGAGCTTGCGGATGAAATCACCAAACGAAGCAAATGCCATGCAAGGACACTAACAAACAGGAACGGCAATGCAACCGGTTCCGCCCGGTGCGTTACCGTGCCGGGATCAGCGCCGCCAGCGCGGCAAAAAGCTCGTCGTGCGTCTGCGCGTGCGTCGCCGTCCCGTCCGCCAGCACAATGCCGCATCCGGCGCCGTAACCCGGCCCGTTGGCCACGCACGCGTCGGTGCCGTTGCGCCGGATCTGTTCGGCGGCGCGCAGCATCACCCCCTGCCGATCCCCCTCGACCTCGTATTTCCACCCGACAATGAACGCCCCGGGAAACCAGCTTCGCAGGTTTGCAATGATTTTCGGAGTCGGCGTCAGTTCAACCATCAGGGGTCCGCCTTCCGTCTGGAACTTGCCTTCCCGGACGGGGTCAAGCTGCCCCGCATCGTTGCGCCGCCAGGCGCGCCCAAAACAGAAATCAGCAACCGCCGCCGCATGAAATACCGCCCCCGCTTCCGTCCCCGCAAGGGCGGCCAGTTTGGAGGAAAGATCCGACCCTGTGGAAAAACGAAGCGGAGATGTCACCCGCAAAGGACCATTCCACGTGGATTGCTCGCCAAGCAGCAGCGAGACCTTGTGCCCGCGGTCGAACAGGTGGTTGGCCAGTTCGCACCCGAGCCGGCCGGTGGAAAAGTTTGTGATTCTGCGCGCGCCATCCAGAGGCTCATAGGTGGGGCCGGCTGTCACAATGCAGTTCATTTTTTTGAGACTAATGCCCGGTGGGCGCGGCGGCAAGTCCGCTGCGCGCCGCCCGCATTTTCACATCGTGCAACACGCATTGCGAGTTCAAGGAAGTGGATTTTTGTGACACAGCCCTTGACTATCGCCGGAACGTGCTATGTTAAGAGGTATTAAAGTCGTTAATTAAGTAAACAAGTAATAGAAAAACAAATATGGCATACGAATTAGCTCCACTACCGTATTCGAAGGATGCGCTGGAACCGCACATAGACGCGCAGACGATGGAGATTCATCACGGCAAGCACCACGCTGCCTACGTTGCGAACGTCAACAAGGCAATTGCCGGCAAAGCCGATCTGGAGGGCAAGAGCGTTGAGGATCTGATCGCCAACCTGGATGCCGTTCCGGCGGAGATTCGCGGGGTGGTCCGCAACAATGGCGGCGGCCATGCCAACCACACGTTCTTCTGGAAGATCCTCGGGCCTAATGCGGGCGGCGCCCCCGCGGGCAAACTGGCTGATGACATCAAAGCCGCTTTTGGCAGTTTCGAAGCCTTCAAGGAGAAGTTTGAGGCGGCAGGCGTGGGCCGGTTTGGCAGCGGATGGGCCTGGCTTGTGAGTAACAATGGCAAACTCGAGATCGTCTCCACGGCGAACCAGGACAGCCCGCTCATGGGCAAGGCGGTCTCCGGTGTGGAAGGCAAACCGCTCCTGGGCTGCGATGTCTGGGAACACGCCTATTATCTGAAGTACCAGAACCGCAGGGCGGACTACCTTAAAGCGTTCTGGAACGTGGTGAACTGGAGCGAGGTGGCCAGGAACTACGAGGCTGCCTGCAGGTAGATTCACCCCCGGCAAAGCGGTGGCGGTTCATGGCGCCGCCACCGCTTTTTTACTTCTGCGGCGCATTTCGGGCTTTTTCCTGAACCTCTCGAAATCGTTTATTCCTCTTGTGAACGGTTTGAACGTGGCATGAGCTTTTTCAACCATTACTCCGCCATCATCCTTCCGCTTTTGCTCCTGGCAGGCGCCGTCGCGTTTGTGTTGCGGCGCGGCGGCCAGTGGCGCCATTGGCGAATACTCATCGCCACGTTCCTGGCGCTTGGGATTCTCCTGGTGATCTTTTATCCGTCCGCAAATCCGGGTTCGAAACCGGGCGCCGGTCAACCCTGGCTGCTCGAAGTCCAATCCCCGCTGTGCCTTGGCTGCGTGGCAATGAAACCGGTGGTGGACCGGGTCGAAAAGCAGATGCGGGGCAAACTGGTGGTGCGCCGGGTGGACATTCAGTCTTCGGAAGGCGGGGCATTGGCGGCTGAATACGGAATTGAAATGACGCCCACGTTTATTTACTTCGGTGCCGACGGCAAAGAACAATGGCGGAGCGTGGGGATTCTTGATCCCGCGCGGGTGCGAAAAAGCGCCGGAATGGATGAAGCAGCCAAACCCTGAAACGCAACAGCCGAAACTGCGCGTTTCGGCTGTCGCACCTGTTGATTAAACTCGAGCGATTACTTCTTCTCGGCGGATTCCACGGCCTTTTCCGGCTCTTTGCCCGTGAAGACAAACACCAGCAGCCAGAACACCACGATGATGGCCGCCGGAACAAAGAAGCCTTTCCAATTGTGCCGCTGCACCTGGAGGTACTTTTCGCGCGTGACGGGCTCGCCGATCTTGTCGAAAGTGGCTTTCAACTCCTCTTTGGTGTAAGCCGCGCCGCCCGCTTGCCACGGATCCGGAAGCTTGTCGAAGTCAATGGCTCCGTCTTCTTTCGTGTATTTGCCCAGGTGCTCTCCGAAGTTGAAGACCTCCCTGGCGCCGCCGATGTATTTGACCGTTTTGGCAAGGTCGAGATAGCGCCAGCCGGATTTTTCCATTTCAGGCACATTCCATGCCGGGAGCGGTTTGGCGGGCTGACCTTCCTGGACCACAACGGTCTTTGTTAGGGCGGGCGCGTTGCGCTCGAACTGGAAGCCGAAGATGTAGCTGCTGACGACCTGGCCGATGCCCAGGATCAGGAAGGCAATGAGACTTTGCACGCTGGCTTTGAGGTGGGCTGGAGCGACCCGATCGCCAAACATGTACGCCGCAGTGTAAAGGAAGGCATACGCCATTCCATGCAGGAGCAGGCCGATGAGGGCGAACTGGAAGCCGCTCAACGGGAAAATGAAATAACGCAGGGCCCAGGCGGTCATGCCCAGCACCAGCACCCACTTCAGACCAAACCGCGCCACGCAAAAGGCGAGGATGGCCATGAAGAACAGCTCGGAAAACTGGTTCAGCGTCGTCAGCGCCACCGGCGCCGGGTAACCGTATTCGCTCAGGTATGGAACCACCGCCGGGAAGAAGTAGCTGCTGCCAAAAATGCTGACCATGAAGGCGCACAGCAGGAAAATCGTGAAACTCCGGGACTTGAACATCGCCAGCGCGCCAAGGCCGAAGATGTCTTTCTTCGCGCCGGGAGCGGGAGCGCCTTTGGGCGGCGTGTCGGGCAGTGTGAACGAGTAAAGCCCGAGCAGGATGCCGCAGCCGCCGCCAATGAAAAAGAAATTGGGAGCCGCCGCGCCGCCCGCGAGTATTTCCACGATCAGGTTGACAAGAATCCAGCCCACAGTTCCGAAGATGAACACTTTCGGAGCGGAAGCGGGGTCCGGGATGTGTTTGAACACCACGGTGTTGATAAGGGCGATGGACGGCATGAAACAGATGCCCGAGATGAGCAGCAGGAGCATTAGCGCCCCGAACGGCACAACGACCGAGCCGCCGGCCGCGCGCGTTTCCGCCTGCACACAGACCATGCCGCAGGCCACCAGGGCCGCCCCGCCGATCACGTGGAGCACGCCCAGCATCTTCTGGGCGGAGAAATAACGGTCTGCGATCGGGCCGATGAACATCGGGGCGATGATCGCGCCGAGGGGAATGGCCATGAACAGGTAGCCGATGTGCTGGCCGCTCATTTTGCCGTTAAGGTAACCCCCCAGGGCAACCGCCCAACTGCCCCAGATGGCAAATTGGAGCAAGTACGCCAGTTGCAGTCGCGGGTAAACAAAACTTACTTTGTTCTCTGTCATTATTAACTCCTGATGGTTGGTGAAGCGGCCCATTCAAGCAGTTCCGGCAGGAACAACTTGGATCCGCACTGCGTGCCTTATGGCAGCACCAGCCGGGCGTTTCAAGAGAAAAAACTCGCCGGTTCGCGCTCCGTGCGGCCCATGCGCGGCCCTGGAGACAGCCATGACACCCACCTCCCGGTCCCGTTTCCACGCGGAACGGCAGGCTGTTTGGCCCGAGAACGGATCGCCAAATCCATTGACAACCCGCCGGATCAATAGCAAACAACAGGCAGGCGGGCTTTGTGTTGTGCGCCTCTGCCTGCCCGATGTATGAATGATTCCGTGGATCTGCGAAGGCTGCTCGAAGCGTGGCCTTACGACCCTGAAAACGACGCCCGTATGGTCCTTGGAGAGGATGGCCGGCGTCTGATGCAGGTGCGCACCCCCGTGGGCATCGAGCAGTATGAAATGGATGGCCGTCCCGACGGTCTCCGCCCCCACGGAGCGGAATCATTCCTCGAGTATCACCATGCCCGGCTCGAACAGGCCCGCTCCCTCGGCCAGGAGGAGTCCTTCACCCTCGCCCCCGCCGAATGCGCCGAGCTCTTCCACGAAAGCACGCTCTATTACTTCAGATACGTGCGCCTCTTCCAATTGCGGGATTGGCAGCGTACGCTCCGGGATACCGCCAGGAATCTGCGCGTGTTCGATTTTCTCAAGCGATACGCCGACCGCGAGGAAGACCAGCGTTTCCTCGAAAAGTGGCGTCCCTATGTGCTGCGAGTGAACTCGACGGCTAGCGCCATGCTCGCGCTGGACAAGAAGGATTTTGTTGACGCCCTCCGCATCGTCAGCAAAGCCATTGAGACGCTCGAAGCGCTCGAGGACGTCGAGGATGAAACCTTCACCTTCGAACGGGAGCGGTCCCTGATGGCCCTGAAGGAACTCGGCGCCCAGATTGGCCGCGAACGGCCGGTCACCCGCGTTGAAAACCTCGAACGCCAGTTGCGCCGGGCCATCGAACTCCAGGAATTCGAGCGCGCCGCCGAGCTCAGGGATAAGATCAAAGCGGCAAAATCGAACAACGAGTAGCCCGAGGTCCTGCGGCCATTCATTCATATTCACCCGGCGGCAAGGCCACCGCCGCTCCGATCCGCGCCCCCCCCCTTGGAC
>ERZ1645192.3513-NODE-3513-length-12709-cov-7.073257_pt1 | contig 12709 bp, 11 predicted proteins | sample MGYA00575354_ERZ1645192 | MGnify/ENA primary metagenome ERZ1645192 (study PRJEB40844, sample SAMN11349763) | freshwater sediment metagenome | isolation source: river sediment | host: Sediment | place: India: Faizupur Khadar , New Delhi | collected 2017-02-21 ... | reverse complement strand
GTGGTCGTGCTGGCCAGCTTGAGGGTCAGCCAGACGGCGGCCAGATCAACGTCGGTCAACACCGGCCGGTTTCCTCAGAGGTCGTAACCGTAAGACTGGATAATCGCCCGCGCCTTCTCGCCTTTGAGGTATTCCATCAACGTCTTGGCAGCGGGCTGCTCCTTGCCCCAGGCGAGAATCACGGCATCCTGCCGGATCGGCTCGTACAGTTCGAGCGGAACCAGCCAGCCGGAGCCACCGGTGAGCTTGCCGTTTTCCATCACTTGGGAAAGAGCGACGAAGCCCAGTTCCGCATTCCCGGTCGCCACGAACTGATGCGCCTGACCGATGTTTTCGCCGGTCACCAGCTTGGGCTGGACGGCATCGAGCAGGTTCAGGTGGGTCAGGACTTCCATGGCCGCCGCGCCGTAGGGAGCGGTTTTGGGGTTGGCGATGGCCAGATGTTGAAACTGGCCTTTTTTCAACACCGCGCCCTGATCATCCACATAACCGGGCTGGGCCGACCACAGCATCAGCTTGCCTATCGCGTAGGTGAAGCGACTGCCGGGCACGGCGTCGCCTTCAGTTTCCAGCTTGGCCGGGGTTTCGTCATCGGCGGCGAGGAAGACCTCGAACGGCGCACCATTTTTAATCTGCGCGTAGAACTTGCCTGTAGCGCCGGAGGAGAGCAGGACCTTGTGGCCAGTGTCCTTCTCGAATTCGGCGGCGATCTTTTGCATCGGCGCGGTGAAGTTGGCGGCGACGGCCACCTGGACTTCGGCGGACTGACTAGCCAGGCTGGAAACGGCGAAAACCAGACCTGTAAGCACTTGGGAGAGATGTGATTTCATCCGATGAATTCAACGACGATCCGCCGCATCCGTCAACTGGAAACGGCAACGTTCCCGGAACGGCTGAAAATCTCTGCGCCATCCCGGCGCATTCATGGCCGTGATGCACTTCATTGGTGCGAGAAGGGGTAGTGCTTCAGACGTGGATATAGACTCATTAAATTGCTTTATAATCATTGTGTTGTAAGCATTTTATTGATATCCGTATCCACGTCAGGAACACCACCCCGTCGGCGCCGCCGTTCAGCACCATGCGGCCTGGTTCAGGCAGAACCGCTCTCAGTTTCTTCCGCCGGCTGCGGCGCTACATCCACCGACACCTCCAGCGAGTGCGACCCGCCGCCGGTCATTACACCCTTGAGTGGGGCGACATCGCCGTACTCCCGGCCCCAGGCCAGCGTGATATGTTGCTCTCCAGGCATACAGTCGTTGGTTGGATCAAACTCCGCCCAGCCGACGCCTGGCACATAGACCGCCAGCCAGGCGTGGGAAGCGTCCGCCCCGATCAGTCGCGGCTGACCGGGCGGCGGCAGCGTTTCCAGATAGCCGCTGACGTAGCGCGCCGCCAGCCCCCAGGCGCGCAGACAAGCCATCGCCAGGTGGGCGAAGTCCTGACAGACGCCGCGCTGTTCGGTGAGCACCTGGTTGAGCGGGGTGGCGACCGTGGTGAAATGCGGGTCGTAGGTGAATTCCTGATGGATGCGCCGGTTCAGGTCCGCCATGGCCTCCAACAACGGCCGTCCCAGTGGGAAACTGGGGGCGGCGTATTCCCGGAAAGCGGGGGTAGCGACCACAAACGGCGAGTCCAGCGCGAACTGCCGAGCTTCGATGATCTCCGGGTCCGGGTCTTCCCGCAACGCCGCGAGCGCCTGTTCCCAGGGCGGCGACGGGCTGGAGGCGGTGAACGGCCGCGCATCCAGCACCCGCACCCCGGTAGCGACCGTCACCTCCAATTCCTGGTGAATATCCTGAATGGCGAAATACAACACCCGGTTGCCAAAAAAATCCCGCCGCTCGACAGAAAGCGCCGGGCGCGGGCGAATCGTCAGCCGGCTGGGATGGCACAGTTGCCAGGAGGTCTCGCGCGGCAGCAGCCGCGCCTCGTTGTGGCACAGCGCCACGTCGCTGCTGTAGCAATAGACAGTGCGGTGGGTGATGAAATACTTCTTCACGGTTTCATGGCGATCAGTTGCCGGGGAACTTCGGCGTGGCTGAAATGGCTGTGCGTCAGCGCGTCGGAGAGTTCCAGCAATGGGCGTTGCAAGGCCTCCAGCAGGCGGGACAGTTCAGCGTTGGCATGGACGCTGTCCGAGGATAAATCAGCCAGCGCCTCGATGTTGGCCAGTTGCAGGGTGGCGGTGGCCTCCAGAATCAGCCGTTCTTCGGCGCTGCGGTAGGGGGAAACGCTGGTCTGATGCAATCGGCCAATGTGACGGTGCAAGCGCCGCAACTGGTAACCAACAGCGCGCGGGTTATCCTCGTCGAACAGCAGCAAGTCAATGATGGCGGTCGGGTGTAGTGCGGAACGATAGCGGCGCCGGTAGGCAGTCAGGTTGTCGGTGATGGTGAGCACCACTTCCCACAGCGGCACGCCGGGATTATGGGCGGTGATGAAGGCCAGATGAAACAGGTCCAGCGTGCGCAACACCCGCTCCAGGTGGCGACCGATGTCGAGGAACAGCCAGCCCTGATGATGGGGCAGGGTTTCATTATTCAGGCCGCAGAACCCGGCGATCAGCATCAGATGCTCTTCCAGCAACTCGCGCGCCTGCCGGGCGCCCAGGCCCTCCGGCAGTTCCTGAATCTGCTGCTGCATACGGTTCAGCAGGCGCCAGCTATCATCGCCCAGATGGTTGCGCACGGCGCGCCCGGTGCGCAGCATCCCGTCCAGAATCGTCCGCAGACCGCCGGCATGATCCGTGTCCACCATCAGGCCCAGCAGGGCCTGGCGCAGGGCGAAGAAACGGGCGCGCGGCGATTCCGCCACCGGCGGCGCCGGGATGTCCAGAGCGTCGAGCAGATCGTCCAGATAACGCTCATCGGTATTGTCCTGTTCCCACTCCAGCAGCCGTCCGAACGCTTCCCGCAGCAGGCGGGCGATGCCGTCCAGCCGCTCGCTGTAGCGCCCCAGCCAGTACAGATTGTCGGCGACCCGGCTGGGCAGGTCGCTGCCGTCGCGGGTGACAAAGATCGGACCGTAGCTCTGCCGCAGCAGGGTGACGTGTTTCTGCGGCGTCGGCGCCAGCACCCACCAATCCTTGCTGATGCCGCCCTGCTGCACCGCCGCTTGCAGCGTATCCAGCCCCGAAGACACTCGCGCCAGACCGCCCGGCATCACCCGGTAGCCATCGCCGTCGGCGACCGTGAAACCGCGCAGCATCACCGGCCGCGGCGTCAGTTGACCGTCTTCCAGCACCGGGGCGGTGGACAGCGGCAGCGTTTCCTGGCCGACGTAGAGATGTGGAGCGGCCTGGATGCAATCCACCAGGTGCGCGCGGGTCGCGGCGTCGAGCCGGGAACCATCCCAGTGGGGCTGGTTGGGCAGGATGGAATGCACCACCAGCCGTTCCAGATTCGCCAGAACATAGCCACGGTCGTCAGGGTCGCCGCACCACCAGGTTGCCAGCGACGGCAGTTTGAGGTCCTCGCCCAGCAGTTGCCGGCACAACAACGGCAGAAACGCGGCCAGGCCGGGATTTTCGAGCAGGCCGCTGCCCAGGGCGTTGGCGAGGGTGACGTGGCCGCCGCGCGCCGCCTGCAACAGGCCAGGAACGCCCAGCAGCGAATCACCGCGCAGTTCCAGCGGGTCGCACCAGGCGTCGGCTACTTGCCGCAGAATGACGTCTACCGGGCGCAAGCCGCCCAGCGTTTTCAGCCAGACCCGGCCGTCCCGCACCGCCAGATCCTCGCCTTCCACCAGACTGAGCGACAAGTAATTGGCCAGATAGGCGTGCTCGAAATAGACCGGACTGTTGGGTCCGGGGGTCAACAACACCACATGCGGGTTTTCCGAAGGGTGGCGCGCCAGTTTGGCCAGAGTCGTGCGCTCGGTTTCGAGAAAACTGGCCAGTCGGCGCAAGGGCGCATCGCGGTAGAGCATCGGCAGCGCCCGCGCCAGAATGATCCGGTTTTCCAGGGCGTAGCCCGCGCCGGCGGGCGACTGGGCACGGTCGCCATAGACCCGGAACGCGCCGTCCGGACCGCGAGCCAGATCAACCCCATGGAAGATCAGCCAGCGATTGCCCTCCGGCAGGGCCTGATGGCAGGGGTGGAGGAAGCCGGGATCCGCATAGACCAGTTCCGGCGGCAGCCAGCCCTGGCGCAGAGTCAGGCGCTGGTCATAGAGATCAGCCAGCAGCGCGTTCAGCAGGCGCGAACGTTGCTCCAGCCCAGCAGCCAGCGCGCTCCAGTCCTCGCCGGTCATCAACAGGGGAACCGCATCCACTCGCCAGCGACGCGGCGCGCCGCGCGAGTCGCCAAAACTGTTGTAGGTGACGCCATCCGCCTGTAACAGGCGCTGAACTTCGGCATGGCGGCGCTCCAGTTCCTCGCTGCCGGTCTCCTCCAGAAATCGCGCCAAGTCCCGCCAGTGGGGGCGCAATACGCCGGGCGCGGCGCACATCTCGTCGTAACGGGACGCGGTAACCGGGTAGTCGCTGAACAGGGTGGCGTCAGGCGCACCCGAAACAGCGGGGACAGCGGCGAAGGCAGCTTCGATCATGAACATTTCCACGGCGGGGCAGGGTGTTCCATCACTGGCGCGACGGCGGCCCAGCGCGGCGTTAGGTGCGGGAACGGGTATGGGTGGCGCGGCGCAGGCGCTCGGCCATGACCCGCATGACTTGCAGTGCGAACAGCGGCGTGCGCTGAATCAGGGTTAGAAAATGCTGTCGGGTAATCGGGGCAAGCACGCAATCGGTGCGGGCGACCGCGCTGGCGCTGCGCGGCTTGTCGTCAATCAGCGCCAGTTCACCCAGGATGCCGCCAGGCGGCACTGTTTCCAGAAGCTGACCGTCTGCAATGATGTCCACCTGGCCCTCAGCCACGATATACAGCCGGTCGCCCGGTTCGCCCTCCTGCAGGATGGTCTGGCCCGGCGTGAAGGATTGATAGGTTTCGACCTGGTTGAGCGGCTCCTGATTGAACATGGAGCAAGTCCTCCTCGCGCACGAGGCTTAGGGCAGATGAAGGCGTCCTTTCGGGTAGGGAGACCGACTGGTGAATAGGACAACTTCGTGATAGTTTAACGTACCTTACCGGGGTGCGATAGCAGAGTGTCGCGCCCCTTCTCAGTGGATTGCAGGTTTGCCTGTCTGGAGCGTGGCCATGCCCGATGGTATAGAAAAGCGGCGGTTCGCTCGAACCGAAATCAGCGCAGCGGTTCAATACCGGGTCGCCAATGATGAAGCGGTGCACGATGGCTGGCTGGGCAATATCAGCGCAGGCGGCATTTTACTGTGGGCTGAGGATGAATTGCCGGTGGGAACCACCCTGTATCTGCGTCTCAGCATCGAGGAACTGGGCGATACTACGATGGAAGTGACTGCAATCATCGTGCGTCTTGATGCCAGGCGGCAGAATGGGCGGTTTGGCTATGGCTGTCGGTTCGACGCTATCTACAGTGGCCCTCCGGTGACGGCTGGTTGAGCGCGGCCACCATGAAAACGGCGGTCGTCATTGATTCGGCCTGTGATCTATCCACCGCCTACATTCAGCAGCACCGTCTGTATCTCCTGCCCAACAAACTGATCGTCGGCAATCAGATCCTGATTGATAACCGCGATGCGAATCTCACTCTGGCTTTTTATCACCGCTACGCCACCGCTCAACCGCAGAACCTGGCGGCGATGAGCGAACCCGCCACGGTAGGCGCCATCGTTGATCTGTTTCTGAATCGCCTGGTCACCGTCCATGATCGGGCGATCCTGATTACGATTTCCCAGACCCGTAGCGAGTTATTCCAAAATGCCACCGAAGCGTCGTTCTCCATTGTGCGCGGCTACCGCGAGCGACGCCAACAGGCTGGTTTGAACACCCCGTTTCATCTGAATGTACTCGACAGCCGGACGGTCTTCGCCGGGCAGGCGGTGCTGACACATGAGGTGGTCCGACTGCTGCAAAACCCGGATTTACCCTTTGGGGAGTTGCGCCGGCTGGCGGAAGCATTCCGGCGCTACATCCGCTGCTACATCCTGCTCGACGATCTGGCCCATGTTTACCGCCAGGCCAGCGATAAGGGCGAGCGCAGCATCGGATTTCTGAATTATCGCATGGGCGCGCTGCTTGGTCTCAAACCGGTCGCCCGATTCGTGGACGGCGAGACCGAGCTGGTGCTCAAGGCGCGTGGGTTCGAGCGGGCGCTGGCGGGTTTGTTCGAGCAGGCCAACCTGGAGATTGATCAGGGTTTGCGCAGCCCGCTGGTGGTGCTCAGCTATGCCGGTGACCCGCAATGGCTCCGGCGCCAGCGGGCTTTTATTGATTTTGAGCGCCATGTCCGGCAGTGGGGCATTGAAATCATGGTTTCGGTCATGAGCGCCACCGGTGGCCTCTACCTGGGTCCCAACGCGGTTTCGCTGGCTTTCGCCGTCGCCTGAGCGCCCGGATGGGCGGGATGGCTGCTGCCAAGAAGAATCAACTTGCTTCATCCCGGTTCTTCACCTATAGTGACAGTGCATGTTTTCAAGCACGTGAATTTGTTCGTTCATTGCAACTCCTTCCAGTCCGCAATTCCGTTCGTCATGTTCCCCTGCCTTGATTTTCGTGCGGCTTGTTTGGGTAACCACCCAATTGTTCAATAGTTCTTCAGTTTTCAGGAATCGAGCATGTCCACTGGTACCGTAAAATGGTTTAACGAATCGAAGGGTTTTGGTTTTATCTCGCCCGACGATGGCGGCGATGATCTGTTTGCGCATTTTTCCGCGATTCAGGCGCGGGGATTCAAGACGCTCAGGGAAAACCAGAAGGTTTCCTTCGATGTAGCGACTGGTCCCAAGGGCAAGCAGGCGACCAACATTCGCACGATCGACTAAATCCCCCCCAGAATTTCCAAAAGCCCGGCCTGGCCGGGTTTTTTTGTTGCTCGATTTCGGCCTGGAGGGATGCTGGACGCCATTCCGTTCAATCCCGGCCACCGCTGTGGGACAATAATCCTCCTGTTCCGCAACCTGGATTTACCGTTGTCCATGTCCGCGCCTGTCGCCTCGCCGGTTTCGCCCACGCTCCCGCAACCCGTCCTGCCATCCGACGCCCGGCAACCCGTGCGCTGGGGTTGTTTGCACGGTGCCAGTCCTGCTCTGCTGATCGCCGCCGCCGCGACTCGTTATCGCGGTCTGGTATTGGTGATCGCGCCGGACAGCCAGACCGTGTTGCGGCTGGAAACGGAACTGCGGGTGTTCGGTGGTTCGGACCTGGAGATTCTGACGTTTCCCGACTGGGAGACGCTGCCCTACGATGGGTTCTCGCCCCATCAGGACATCGTGTCGCAACGGTTGGCGGCGCTGTACCGGCTGCCGCAGCGGCGGCGCGGGGTGCTGGTGGCGCCGGTGGCGACGCTAATGCAACGGCTGGCGCCGCGCGACTATCTGGACCGTTACGCGCTGCTGTTGACCGTTGGCGAGCGGCTGGATCTGGGAACTTTCCGGCAGCGGCTGGAGGCGGCGGGTTATGCCTGCGTCTCGCAGGTGATTGATCGCGGCGAATTTGCGGTGCGCGGTTCGATGCTCGATCTGTTCCCGATGGGCGCGGAACGGCCGTACCGGATTGAACTGTTCGATGATGAAGTGGAAAGCATCCGCGACTTTGACCCCGACACCCAGTTGTCGGTGGCGAAAGTCGAGCGCATCGAACTGTTGCCGGCGCGCGAGTTTGCGCTGGACAAGGAGAGCATCACCCGCTTCCGCCAGGCGTGGCGTCGTCAGTTCGAGGGCGATCCCCAGCGCAGCCCGATCTATGGCGAAGTCAGCGCCGGTCACGCCCCCGGCGGGATCGAGTACTACCTGCCGTTGTTCTTCGAGCAGGCCGCGACGCTGTTTGATCATTTGCCGCAAAGCACCCTGGCGATCCGGCTGGAAGGCGTGGACGCGGCGATGGCGGCGTTTCAGGATCAAATCATGGATCGCTACGAGCAGCGCCGGCACGACGCGGAACGGCCATTGTTGCCGCCGCCGTTGCTGTTTCTGGATGCGGCGCAGGTGGAACGGGCGCTGGCGCGCTCTCCACGCATCGAACTGAGCGTCGCCGGAGATGGCGGGATCCATTTTCCGACCGCGCCGCCGCCCGCTTTGCCGCTGCAACCGCGCGCCGACCGGCCTGCCGCCGCGCTGGAACAGTTTTTGGCGGCTTTTCCGGGGCGGGCGCTGATTGCCGCTGAATCAGCGGGGCGGCGCGAAGTATTGCTGGAGGCGCTGCGCGGCTATGGCCTGCGGCCGGTGGTGTGCGAGAACTGGGCGGAGTTTCTGGCGCGCGAGGACGTGCGGCTGGCGTTGACGGTCGCGCCGCTGGAACAGGGTTTGCTGCTGACCGAGCCGCCGCTGGCGCTCATCGCCGAAGCCCAGTTGTACGGTGAGCGGGCGCGGCAGGTGCGCCGGCGCACGCCCAGCCGTGACCCCGACGCCATTATCCGCAACCTGACCGACCTCAGTCTGGGGGCGCCGATTGTTCATGAGCAACATGGGATTGGCCGCTACGCCGGGCTGGAGCGGTTGGAAGTCGCTGGCATTGACGGCGAGTTCGTGGTGGTGGAATACGCCGGCAGCGACCGGCTGTATGTGCCAGTGGCGTCCTTGCACCTGCTCAGCCGCTATACCGGCGCCGCACCGGACGCGGCGCCACTGCACAAGCTGGGCAGCGGTCAGTGGGAAAAGGTCAAGCGCAAGGCTGCGGAACAGGCCAGCGATGCGGCGGCGGAACTGCTGGACCTGTACGCCCGCCGCGCGGCCCGGCCCGGTCACGCCTTCGGCTTGGGCGAAGCGGACTATGCGGCGTTCGCCGCCGCGTTCCCGTTCGAGGAAACCGCCGACCAGCAGACGACTATTGAAGCGGTAATCGCCGATTTACGCTCTGGCCAGCCGATGGACCGGGTCGTGTGCGGCGATGTCGGTTTCGGCAAGACCGAAGTGGCGATGCGGGCGGCGTTCGTCGCAGTGCAGGACGAGCGGCAGGTGGCGGTGTTGACGCCGACCACGCTGCTGGCTCAGCAGCACTATCAGAATTTTCTCGACCGCTTCGCCGACTGGCCGGTGCGGATCGAATTGCTGTCGCGGTTCCGCTCAGCCAAACAGCAGGCCGAGACGCTCCAGGCGCTGGCCGACGGGCGGGTGGACATCGTCATCGGCACCCACAAGCTGCTGCAGGACAGCGTGAAGTTCAAACAGTTGGGCCTGGTGGTGGTGGACGAGGAGCACCGCTTCGGGGTGCGGCACAAGGAGCGGCTTAAGGCGCTGCGCACCGAGGTGGACGTGCTGACGCTAACCGCCACCCCGATTCCCCGCACTCTGAACCTGGCGATGGCCGGGCTGCGCGATCTCTCAATCATTGCCACGCCGCCGGCGGGCCGGCTGGCGGTCAAGACCTTTGTCGGCGAGTGGAACCCGGCGACCATTCGGGAAGCCTGCCAGCGGGAATTGAAGCGCGGCGGCCAGATTTATTTTCTGCACAACGAAGTGGAGACCATCGAGCGCATGGCGGCGCAGGTAGCGGAACTGGCGCCGGGCGCGCGGATCGCGGTCGCGCACGGCCGGATGCGCGAACGGGACCTGGAGCAGGTGATGCTGGATTTCTATCACCGGCGCTGCAACCTGCTGATTTGCACCACCATCATCGAATCGGGCATTGATGTGCCCAGCGCCAACACCATCTTGATCAACCGCGCCGACAAGCTGGGGCTGGCGCAGTTGCATCAGTTGCGCGGGCGGGTCGGGCGCTCGCACCATCGCGCCTATGCCTATCTGATCGTTCCACCGCGCAAAATCATGACGGCGGATGCGATCAAGCGGATCGAGGCGATTGAATCGCTGGAGGATTTGGGCGCGGGCTTTCTGCTGGCCAGTCACGATCTGGAAATTCGCGGCGCGGGCGAGTTGCTGGGCGAGGCGCAGAGCGGCCAGATTCACGAGGTCGGTTTCACCTTATATATGGATTTGCTGGAGCGGGCGGTGGCGGCGCTCAAAGCCGGCAAAGTCCCGGAACTGGACCGGCCGCTCGATCACGGTCCCGAAATTGACCTGCAAAGCCCGGCGCTGATTCCCGACGACTATCTGCCCGACGTTCACAGCCGGCTGATTCTGTACAAGCGCATTGCCAGCGCCCGCGATGCCGGAGAGCTGTGGGATTTGCAGGTGGAGATGATTGATCGCTTCGGGTTGTTGCCGGCGCCGGTCAAGACGTTGTTCCGGGTGACGGAGTTGAAATTGCGCGCCATGCCCGTTGGGGTGAAAAAGATCGAAGCCGGGCCGAAGGGCGGGCGGATCGTGTTCGGGCCGGAGCCGAAGGTGGACCCGGCCAAACTGGTGGGGCTGATCCAGCAGCAGCACAAGATTTACAAGCTGGATGGCAGGGACAAGCTGCGCTTTATCAAGGAGTTGCCCGATGCCGAGGCGCGGGCGGCGGAGGTGGAGGCATTGCTGGGCAAGATCGCCGGTTGAGTTCAGGACCATGATCCACATTACGCCGACGATCCGCCTCCACGAGGACGAGCTGCGGTTTCAATTCAAACTGGCGTCCGGTCCCGGCGGGCAGAATGTGAACAAGGTGGCGACGGCGGCGGAACTGCGGTTTGATGTGGCGCGTTCGCCTTCGCTGCCGGAGCCGGTGCGGGCACGGTTGCGGGCGCTGGCTGGCAGCCGCGTGAACCAGGACGGAGAACTGTTGATCACCGCCCGGCGGTTCCGCAGCCAGGAGCGCAACCGGCAAGACGCCATTGACCGGCTGATCGCCCTGATCCGCCAAGCCGCAGAACCGCCCAGGCCGCGCTTCAAGACCCGGCCGTCGCGGGCTGCCAAGGAACGGCGTATGGAGGAAAAGCGGCGGGTTGGGGAGAAAAAACGGACGCGGCGGTTGGTTGGTTCGTCGCAAGAGCAGAATTGAATAACCAAGCCACTGAATTATATAACCATGTTTATTAACCAGATTCTTGATGACCTGCGCCGCGATGCCTTGGTGGATTTGTTCCTCCTGTAAATTTTCCTGTGATCGAAATGGCGGCGCGGGTAAGCCAAACCAGCATCACTTAACAAGATCAATGGGTTGGATGGAGTCGACGCCCTGGCTCCACGCTGCTACCCCTCACCATCACAGGAAAATTTACAGGAGGAACGATATTGCCCAGTTTCTTGTCTGGATTGCCCCGGATGAAATTCAAAGGTCGATCAAAACAGCCATTGACGGCGCTTTTGCCAAGAAGCGGAATGCAATAACTCTCCTCAACGCCGCCAGGCGCGCTGTAGAAATCGCCATCGAATCCGACGAGTCAACCGCCCTCGAATTTCTTGCCAGGCAAGAGAATCAGTTATGATCCAAATAATCAAGATTGAAGGCTTTAAATCCATTCTGTCCATGACCCTCGAACTTGCGAGGGTGAATTGCTTTATCGGCGCCAACGGGGTTGGCAAAAGCAATATTCTGGAAGCGATTGGCGTCTTGAGCGCAGCCGCCAACGGTACGGTGGATGACGAATCGCTACTGCGCCGGGGCGTGCGGCCTGGCGTGCCGCGCCTTTATAAAACCTCCTTTGAAACAGATCGAACGCCCGCCCATATCGGGTTGACTGCCACGGGGCAACAAGGCGAAGCCTACCGCATCTCGCTTCTGAACCCCCTGGAAAATCCCAACCCTGCCTGGGAATTCAAAACTGAATATCTCACGGATGGAAGTACCGACATTGTCTCGGACGGCGTTCGCAACAAGAAAAATCTGACGCCAACGGCGGGCTTGGCGGCGCTCAAGCAAGTTGAACTGGACTCGGCTAATCCTGCTTTCAAGCTGATGCGGCGACTGCAAGGCTACGCGATTTACTCGCCTAATACCCCAATATTGCGCGCCATGGTCAGTGATCCACAATCGCGTGAACCGGTAGGGCTGTCCGGGGGACGATTGGCGGAAGCCTTTGCGGACTTTCGCAAAACAGTGCTCGACAAAAACGAAAATCTATTGGACAGCGTTTTTGAGTTACTCGATTGGGTAGCGGATATTGAGACCACTAATACCGGCGGTTCTTTATTATCGCCATCCGTGGCGCGAACTCAGGACGTATTGAAGTTCACCGACCGCTTTATGAAAAAAAGCCGTAACACTCTGACGGCTTACGACGCCAGCGAAGGGGCGCTGTATGTATTGTTTTGCGCCATTCTGTGCCTGTCCCCCAGTGCGCCGAAGCTGTTGGCCATCGATAATCTCGATCAAGCATTAAATCCCCGCCTGGCCTCGCGTTTAGCCGGCAAATTGGGGACCTGGCTGGCGCATGCCGATCAGAAACGGCAACTGCTGTTCACCGCACATAATCCGGCAGTACTCGATGGGCTCGATTTGCTCGACGATGAAATTCGTCTGTTCGCGGTGGACCGCAACAGCAACGGCCATACCCAGGTTACGCGCATCCAATTTTCCGAGAAGCTGCTGGCCCTCAACAAGGACTATCCATTGTCACGACTCTGGCTGATGGGACATCTGGGGGCGGTCCCCAATGTCTAGCCCGCGAATTGCTCTGGTGGCCGAGGGGTTAACTGATCTGGTTATCATCGAAGCGGCGCTCAAGGCGATACTACCGACTCCTTTCGTGTTGACGCTATTGCATCCTGAAGCCACTCGCCCTGATCTTGGCCAGGGATGGGGAGGGGTGTTGAAATGGTGTCGGGCTTTCCAGGCGCGAGGCTCGGCCTGGCTCG
>ERZ1645192.3512-NODE-3512-length-12716-cov-14.250770_pt1 | contig 12716 bp, 11 predicted proteins | sample MGYA00575354_ERZ1645192 | MGnify/ENA primary metagenome ERZ1645192 (study PRJEB40844, sample SAMN11349763) | freshwater sediment metagenome | isolation source: river sediment | host: Sediment | place: India: Faizupur Khadar , New Delhi | collected 2017-02-21 ... | reverse complement strand
TCAACCGTCTTGTTGACCATCCAGGCGATGTTCACGCTGTCGTCCAGCACGATCACCGAGGCCGAGCCAAGCGTTGAGCCAATGGCCGCCACCGATTCATAGTCCATCGGGGTGTCCAGCGCCCGGTCATCCGCCGTGATCAGGCTGGAAGACGCGCCCGCCGGCATGATGGCTTTGATGTTGCGCCCTTCGGGTAGCCCGCCGCCGTAATTGAAAATCAGCTCGCGGAAGGTGGTGCCCAGCGGCAGCTCGTAATTGCCGGGCTTGTTAACGCAGCCGGACAGCGAGAAGACCTTCACGCCGGGGCTCTTTTCAGTGCCCTGCTCGCGGAACCAGGCCGAGCCGTTGGCAATGATGCCGGGCACGTTGGCCAGCGTTTCCACGTTGTTGATCACGGTGGGCTTGCCGAACAGACCGTAAACAGCCGGGAAGGGCGGGCGCAGGCGCGGCTGACCGCGGAAGCCTTCGATCGATTCAAGCAGCGCGGTTTCCTCGCCGCAGATGTAGGCGCCGGCGCCCAGGTGGGTGTGCAGGCGCAGCGAATACTCCGTTCCAAACAGCTTCTCGCCCAGCAAACCGGCCTGCTCCAGTTCCGCGATCTTCCCGTCAAGGAGTTTGGCGATCTGCCAGAACTCGCCGCGCAGGTACACATACGAGTCATGCGCCTGCACGGCATACGAGGCAATCATCAACCCCTCCAAAAACTGGAAGGGATTGCTTTCCAAGATCTCACGGTCCTTGAAGGTGCCCGGTTCCGATTCGTCCGCGTTGGCCACCACGTAGTGCGGCCACAGGTTGTTGGGCAGGAAGCTCCACTTGACGCCGGCCGGAAAACCCGCGCCGCCGCGCCCGCGCAGCCCGCTGAGCTTCACCTCGTTGAGCACGTCGCCCGGCTGCATGCCGGCGACCGCCTTGCGGAAGCCTTCAAAGCCGCCGTTGGCGCGGTAGGTCTCCAGGCTGGCGATGTTGGGAATATCGCGATGGCGCAAAATGCGGTGAGCGTTCATGCCGCCTCCTTGCGATTGCGCAGGTCCTGGATCAAAGCCGCGGCCGATTCGACCGTCTGGTTCTCGTGGTAGCTGATATCGCCGTCGCCCTGCACCTGGAACATCGGCGCGCGGTGGCAGCCGGCCAGGCACTTCACTTCCTCGATGGTCACCATGCCGTCCGGGGTGGTTTCGCCCACCTTGACGCCGATATTCTCGCACAACTGCCGCAGGAATTCGTCCGCGCCGCGCAGCGCGCAGGGCAAATCGGTGCACACCTGCACGTGGTAACGGCCTTCCGCCTGCTCGTGAAACAGCGTGTAAAAACCGACGATCGAGTCGATGTCGGTGACCGGCATCTCCAGGATCTCGGCGATCTCCAGCATGGCTTGCTTGGTGATGTAACCCGGCTCCTGCTGAGCCAGGTGCAGCAGCGGCATCACCGCCGAACGCTTGCGGTCGGCCGGATAGCGGGCCAGGACCGCCTGGATTTCTTGCGGGTATTTTTGTAGGAGTTGGTTCACCGGTCTGCATCTCCCAGGACGATGTCAATGCTCCCGATGATGCCCACCACGTCGGCCACAAAGTGGCCCTTGGTGAGCACGGGCATTGCCTGTAAGTTGGCGAAGGACGGCGTGTTCAAATGCACGCGGTACGGTTTGGGGCTGCCGTCGCTTTCAAGATAGACGCCCAGTTCACCGCGCGGGCTTTCGGTGGCGGCGTAAACATGCCCGGCCGGCGGCGCAAAGCCTTCAGTCCACAGCTTGAAGTGATGGATCAATGCTTCCATGCTGACGCCGATCTCGGAGCGGGGCGGCGGCACGTACTTGCGGTTATTGCTGCGCACCGGGCCGGACGGCAATTTTTGCAGCGCCTGCTCAACGATTTTGATCGACTCGCGCATTTCGGCCACCCGCACCAGGTAGCGTGCGTACACGTCGCCGCCCTGCTGCGTGGGGATGTTGAAATCATATTGCTCATAGCCGGAATAGGGGCGCGCCTTGCGGAGATCGTAGGCCTTGCCGGTGGCGCGCAGCACCGGGCCGGTCAACCCCAGCTCCATGCATTGCTGCGTGTTAAGCACGCCAATCTTCCGCGTGCGCTCGAGGAACAGGGGATTGGTGGTCAGCAGCGATTCGTATTCGTCAATGCGCCGCGGCAGGATATTCAGGACGTGTTGAACGGTATCTTCGAACTCGGCCGGCACGTCGCGCCACACCCCGCCGGGGCGGATGTAGGTGGTCATCATGCGCTGCCCGGCCACCATCTCGAAGATATCCAGGATCAATTCGCGCTCGCGCATCGCGTACAGGAACACCGACATGGCCGCCAGGTCCAGTCCGGAGGTGCCCAGCCACAACAGGTGCGACGAGATGCGCTGCAACTCAGCCAAAATCACGCGCAAAGCCTGCGCGCGCGGCGGCACGTCCAACTCGGCCAGCTTTTCCACCGCCAGGCAGTAAGTCAGGTTGTTGCCCAGCGGGTTAAGGTAATCCAGCCGGTCGGTCATCACCTCGGCCTGCTGGTAGCCCTTGGATTCCATGTTCTTTTCCACCCCGGTGTGCAAAAAGCCGATATCCGGGATGCAGGTCACCACGATTTCGCCATCCAACTCCAGCAGCAGGCGCAGCACGCCGTGCGTGCTGGGGTGCTGCGGGCCCATGTTCAGCAGCACCGTTTCGCCGCTCAACGCCCGATCGGAGACCAGGTGGCGCAGCTCATCAATGGATGTTGCCCGATAATCTGCCATTGACTGCCTCCTCAGCGTTTGGCGTACCGCTTGTGGCGGTCCACCTGGTCTGCGTTGAACGAAAACTGGACTTCTTCATAGCCCAATGGATAATCCTTGCGCAGCGGGTGGCCTTCCCACTCATACGGCATCACGATTCGGCGCGGATCGGGGTGGCCGCCAAAGCGGATGCCAAACAGGTCCCAGATCTCGCGCTCCTTCCAGTTGGCGCTGGGGTAAGCCGGCACCAGCGAGCGCAGTTCAGCCGCGTTGCCGTCCACCGGGAAGCGCAGCTCGATCACCACGTTGCGGGTAAAGGAGTACAGGGTCGCCACCACATGAAAACGCGGTTCGTTCTGCGGCCAGTAGTCCACCGCGGTCTCATCCAGCAGCATCTCGAATTGGAACTCGTCGCGCAGCGCCAGCACGGCCTCCAGGTTGAATTCGGGCGCAATCAGCAGCGAAACCTCGCCGCGGAATTCCGCCGGTTGGGCCTGAAAGCGCTCCTGCAGGGATTGAACAACAGGTTGCAGCATCTCGTTCATGGTCATGCCCAATCCTTGAATTTTTCTTTTTTGACCTTCTCGTGCAGGGTAATGATGCCGTGGATCAAGCCCTCAGGACGCGGCGGGCAGCCCGCCACGTACACGTCCACCGGCACCACCTCATCCACGCCCTGCACCACGGCGTAGTTGTTGAACACGCCGCCGCATGAGGCGCAATCGCCCATCGCAATCACCCACTTGGGATCCGGCATCTGGTCGTAAAGCTGGCGCACCACGGGGGCCATCTTGCGGCTCACCCGGCCGGCCACAATCATCAAATCCGACTGCCGCGGGCTGGCACGGTTCAATTCCATGCCGAAGCGGCTTAAATCATAATTCGAGGCCTGTGCGCCCATCATTTCGATGGCGCAGCAGGCCAGGCCAAACAGCATCGGCCACATCGAGCCGGTCCGCGACCAGTTCACCAGGTCTTCCAGCTTGGTGGTCACGATCCCCATCTCGCCGGTTTTTTGGTTTATTCCCATTCCAGAGCTCCTTTCTTCCAGGCATAAATCAAGCCAATCGCCAGGGTACCCATAAATAAGAACATCTCCACCAGCCCAAAAACGCCCAGGTCGCGGAGCACAACGGCCCAGAGCAGGAAGAAGATCGTTTCAATGTCGAACAGAATAAACAGCACGGCCACCAGGTAGTAGCGCACCGAAATGCGCCGCGTACCGGGGCCGTACGGCACCATGCCCGATTCATAGGGGGCCGCCTTGCGAGCCGTGGGCCGCTTGGGGCCGAACACATGCCCAATGGCCACAACCAAAAAGCCGATCAAAACTGCAAAAACAAAAAGGATCAAGAGGGGTAGGTAAGCCTGCAGCATAGGGTTCCCTTTTATATAAAGTTTACTGAATCGGTCTGATTTCGAAGCTAGTATAACAAATGGTGGAAATTTTCACAAGGCCGATATATAAGAGCGGAGTAGTCAGGTTAAACCGTTTAAAAAAGGCCTGCCACAGCGCCGTTAATATTATAGGTCTGATTTCAAATTTTGCCAGTCGATTCTGCGCCAGGGTGAGATTTAAAAACCCTCCGGCGGCCGGCCGCCCTCCACCGGGTGTTCGGCCTCAGGCAGAATTTCGTGTAAGCGCGGCTTGCGAAAGGGGTTGACCCGGTCGAACCACTCCCGCAGGCGCAGGCGGAGATTGAACGGCGGGAGGGAATGCTTTTCCACCGGCGGAAAGGGATCCTCGCCCAGGATCTTTCGATATGTATAACGAATTAATTCGCGGGCCGTGGCAATGACCGGCGTGGCCAGCAATGCACCCAGCAGCCCGGCCACGTTAACCCCCACCAGCACACCGCTCATCACCACCAGCGGCGGCAAATCAACCGCATTGCCCAGCACGCGCGGCACGACCCAGTTATTTTCCAACTGCTGCACCAGCACGTACAACCCCACCACCAGCAAAGCCAGCACCCAATGGCTGACCGGCAGAAAGACGGAGCCTTCCAGCAGGGCTACGATGACCGCGGGTATGGTGGCAATCACCGGCCCCAGGTTTGGAATCAGCTCCAGCAGGCCGGCCACAATGCCCAGGTAGGCCGCGCCGGGCACTCCCAGCATCGTCAGGCCCAGCCAGCTCATCACCCCGATCACCAGCATCAGCGTCAATTGTCCGCGGAAAAACGAGCCCCACAGCCGTTCAATGCGGGCGATCAGGATGGTAAATTCCGCCTTGAACCGTTCCGGGACGATGCGCATGAATCCATCATGAAAAGTATGCGCGCTGAGGTTAATATAAATGGAAGAAAGAATCACAAAGATGAAAAGCGTGACCTGCGACACGACCGAACCCACCACGCCGGCCGCCGTTTTGAAGGTTGCGGTCAACGCGGTGCCCAGCGATTGCAGGATGGTGGCTGCCGAGGGCACGCTCGGCACCACGGCTGAAGGTTCATCGCCCAACTGCGCCAACAGAGAATCCGCCAGTTGATCGATCGCCGTGTCCATATTGCCCGTCGGAAACTGCAAATCTTTGAGCGCAATCAGCGTGGTGCGCATCCAATCCATCACGCTTGCCAGGATGCTTTGATAGTTCAGGGCTGCAAAAAAATTGACCGCATTGATCACAGCCTGAATGGCCAGCGTGACCAGCAGCGGCACGACCATCAGGGCCAGCAGGTAAACCAGCGCGACCGACAGCCCGCGCGACATGCGCGCTTTGCGCTGCAACCACAGCATCGGCGGCCGCAGAATCACGGCGATCAACGCGGCAATCACCAGCAGCGACAAAACCGAACGGCTCAGGTAAAGGATGAACACCGCCAGGATAATCAGCATCACGCCGGCGATGTAACGGGTGGTTTTGCTCCATTCGCTGTTCATGATCTCCCTCTGTCGCGCAGATGGTTGCCGGGGCCAGAACAATCATCAGCGCTGTTTATTATAACAACGAACCGCCGCGCGGGATGCGCTCCGCGCGGCGGAAAATCATCTCCATGCACTTGCAACTGGCTTCACGCCCGGCTCAGCACGATCCTGCCATCCGCGGCGTGCAGCCGGACGCGCTCGAAATCTTCGCCCTGCTCGACCGTGGCCGCGTTGGCGCAGCGGTAGCCGCGCAGCGTTAATTCAGCGTCGAACGCTTCCTGGGCGGCCTTCAGCGTGATGGTCACGCCTTCGCGCACCACCTCGCGGATTTCCGCGCTGGCGTACTCCACGCGCACGTCCGGCGCAAGCTGCCAGCCCAGCGGCAAAATCGCGCCGCGGCGGGCGGGCAGGCGAACCGGGTTCCCGCCGAAGAGCGGCTCGCCGCCCAGCCGGATCACCGTCGCGATCGGGTCGTCCTGGTAGTTGCTGACGAACAGGAAGCTGCCGCGCTCGCCTGCGCTCAGGCGCGTATCCGCCCACTCACTCATCTCGAAAAGCGCCGGGCAGTCCATCTTCAACGCCATCTGGTTGACCACGTCGCCGTCGTCGAGCGTGAAAGCGCCAAAGGCCGCGCCGAACACCATCACCCTGCCCGCGCCCAGCGACTTGAGGAAACCCACCACGCGCCCGCCGTCGCGCGAGGCAATCACCTCGTCGAAGCTGCCCGTATAGCTCTCCACAAACGAGGCCGGGATATCCACGTACTGGAAGGCGTTGATCTCGGCCTGCCGGAACGGCTCGTCGCTTTCGATCTGGCGCAGGTCCAGCGCATCCTTCAGGAGGGTGCAGGGCCGGCCGCTGAAATCTTCCACGCACATGCGCCCGGCCAACACCAGTTTGCCGCCGCCAAGCGCGTAATCCACCAGCTTTTGCTGTGTGGCGGCATCGCACTGCTTTTCCATCATCACCCACAGCAGCGGCGTGCGCGCCGGGTCCAGCCGGCCGCTGGCCAGTTCGATGGCGTCAAACGGCCGGTGGCTGAGCGCCAGGCCGCGGGCCAGGAAATCAAACAGCACCGTGTCGCGCTGGTGCGTGATGATGTCCGTTGCCGGTTTGGTGGCGGCGTTGTGCACCTCGGTCTTGAAATAATCCAGCAGGTAGCCGATGGTGGTGACAGTTTTGGGTTGCGCCAGCACCAGGTCGGCGCCGTAGGCGTGCAGCGCGCTGGAAAGCTGCGGGTAGCGGAAGTAATGCCGGCGCAGCGTGCCGTCCTTGCGCACCGGGTGGCCCCAGTCGTGCCGCTTGACCGGGCTGAGCACCGGGTGGTTCTCGCCGTCGCAGAACAGGTAATGGTTGACCGCGCGCAGGCCGTTGGAGATGCACAACCGGCTGTACAGGTCGTTGAACGACGACTGCCCGTTGCTGTGATCCTGATTGCCGCCCGCCTGGAACTCGATGGAAAAGAGCGGCTGATCAGGGTTCTGCACCGCTTTGGTCATCTCGTTCACCAGCAGCAATTGGTGATAGTTGCCCTCGCCGATCACCGCCGGGTACACGTCGATGGCGCTGATCATGCCGTCCATGCGCATCACGTCGATCAATTGTGAGATGCCAATCGGGAAGGTCTTGCCGCCGTTGGCAAAGCCGTGAATGTTGATCACCTCCGGCACTTCCAGCCCGTTGGCGCGCGCTTCTGCGCGCAGGAATTGGGTGTACTCGCGCAGGTAGCCGCGGTAGAAATCCTTGTAATCCTCCAACGCCTGCGCCGCGCGGGGGTGCGCCGGGGTGCACAGGGCATCCCGCAGCGTGGCGGCCAGCGTCCCGCCGGGGTATCGCGCCTGGACCGCGCCGCCGTAGCGCACCTGCACGTAGGTTGCCATGCGCGCCAGCGTGTCCGGGTTAACATCCAGCATGTTGCGCACCCATTGGATCATGCCCATCTCGTTGTCGAGCTGCATCAGGATGATTTTGCCGCCGCGGGTGACCTGGCGCGGGGTCAACACCTCGAACACCGCCCGGTACCAGCGGGTCACGCAGGCCAGGTAGTCGGGATGCTGGTAACTGACAAAATCCTGGATGCGCTCGCCGCGGTTGACCACCGCCACCTGCGGATAGCGGCTGAAAACCCACGGCGGGATGCCTTCGTTGATCGTCTCGGCGTTGATGTACGGCCCCGGCCGGGCGATGATCCACAGGCCCATCTCCGCCGCCAGGTCCAAAAAGCCGGCCAGATCGCGCAACGGGTGGCTGTGGCCGTCCAGGTCGGTGACGCCGTCTTCCACCTGGTGCCACAGCCAGGGAATATACGAAGCAACCGCGTTAAAACCGGCTGTCTTCAACAATTCCAGGCGCTGGCGCCATTCGGCCCTGGGCGTGCGGAAATAATGGAACTCGCCCGCCTGGATCAACACAGGTTGGCCGTCCAGCCAGAACTGGCCGTTCTTTGCAGTAAAATTGCTCATCGGTTAAACTCCTGGTTTTTGGGTATATCCCAATACTGCCAGCGATTTTTGAATCAGGTCGCTGCCGGTGTAGGTCTTCCAGATTAATCCGCTCAGATGATTCTCGATCAGGATCATCGAACAGCCCTTATCGATGCCGTACAGCGAGGTGCTGTACCAGGCCGGCGACACATCCAGATTGTAGGCGTCAAAGAAGCCGTAGTCGCCCCAGGTGCGCGGCTGCTGATGGTACAGGTAATCGGCCAGCGCCAGCGTCTCGGTGGGGAGAAAGGGCAGGCAGCTCAGCGCGGCGTAAATCGACACTGTGCCGTCATGCCAGGGCTTGCCCCGGCAGGGCGGGCTGCCATAAACGCTGTAGCCGCGCGGGCAGTCGCCGGCGCTGAGCCCCCAACTGTTGGCGTGATAGGTTTTGTACCTGCCGGAATTCTCAATGCAAAAGGCGCGGTTGGCCAGCGCCGCCCGGCGAGTGTTTTCGAACCAGTCCACGCCGTCCGGGTCCAGGTAGCTGCCGAAATCCATCCAGGCCTCGCTGTACAGGTAGGCGAACAGGCTGCCGCCGGGGATGTAGATGACCGGCTGGCCTTTGTAGGAACCCGTGTCGCGCTCGAAACCCGCGTACAGGCGGCGGGCGGTTTCGGGCGGCAGGTACGGCGCGGCCTGCAGGTACATCATTTTCTGCTCGGCGGACATGTCCCATTGCGAGATGAAACCGGGCTCGCCTTCGACATAATCACCGTGCCGGTCGGGGTTGTAGGCCATGTGAAAGAGCGTCCGGCCGCCGCGTTCAAACACCAGCCAGTTCCAATCCACCCGTTCCAGCAAGCGCCCCGCCAGGTCGCGGATTTCAGCATCCTCAAAATACGCCGCCGCGGTGATCACGCCGTTCAGGCAGAGGGCCGTGTCGATGGTCGAATACTCGCTGGCTTTGTGGCGCAGGCCGGTGTGCATGTCGAGGTAATGCGCGAAGAACCCGCGGTGCTGGCTGACCCGCTCGTTCAGCGTGCGCAGCGTGCCGCGCGTGATTTCAACTGCCTGCCGTGCATCGAGGTAGCCACGCGCGTGCCCGATCACCCAGGCGGTCAGCGCGAACCCGGTCGAGGCAATCGAGGCGAGTTGCGGCTTCTTGGTGGAATCAACGGTCAACCCGTAACCCGGGCTGGCCGGGTCGAGGTTGGTATGTTGCCGATAAAAATCGACCGAGCCCTTCAGCTCAGCGGAGAGTATTTCCTGGATGTCCATTGTTACCTCGATCAGGGGGTGGGTGTGTCGACCGGCACAGCCGACGATTCCCGTGGAACCAGGTTGACCGGAATGCGGTAGTCGGGGAAGGGCGTGCCGTTATCGAGAAAATCGATCAGCCAGTTGGCGGCCAGCGAGCCCCACAACAGGCGCGAGGCTCCCACCGTGGACAGGCTGGGGCGCGTGTAGCGGGAAATCAGCACGTCGTCAAAGCCCACCACGGCAATATCGCGCGGCGCGTCAAGCCGGTGCTCGCTCATGGCCCGCAGAAAACCGACCGCCATCTGGTCGTTGGCGCAAAATACCGCCTCGGGCAAATCGCGGCTGGCGATGATCTGCTGGGCAATGGCGTAACCCGACTCCTCGGTGAAGTTGCCCTGATACACCGGGATGGTCAGATCGTGCTTGCAACCCTCCTGCAAAAACGCCTGCATGCGTTCGGCGTTGTCGAGCGAATCCATGGCGCCGGCGACAAAGGAGATCCTGCGCTTGCCCTGGTCGTACAGGTGATTGAACACCTGCCGCACTCCCGACTGGTTGTCCAGCAGCAGCGGAAAAACGTAATCGGTATCCAGGCGGCGGTCCAGCACCACGATCGGGTAGCCCTTCGAAGCCAGCTTGATGATCGTTTCGTTTTTCACCTTCACGTCGAAGACAATCGCGCCGTCCACCTGGCGCTGCCCGAGGATATTGCGCTTTGACCGGCTTTCGGGGCACACGATCAACTCGTAATCGGTCTTCAAAACGGCATCGTGAATGCCTTCCAAAATATCTTCATAGAACGAACCGCTGAAACGGGTGATGAATACGCCCAGGATATGCGTCTTGCGCTTCTTGAGGTTGCGCGCGAAGGCGTTGGGGTGATAGTTTAGATCTTCGGCAGCCTGCAAAACGCGCTGGCGGGTGGCCGCGCTGATGGTGCCGATGCCATTCAAGGCATAAGAAGCCGTAGTGATGCTGACTTTTGCCTGATTGGCAACATCCTTGATGGTAATCATTTGGTTCGTGCCCCTAGTTCTCAAGGATCTGCAGGCGTTCCAGCCCCTGCAACAGGTTCTTGTTTTCCATGGTGATCCTGTAAATCATGTCATCCTGGTAATTCGCCAGCATCAAAAGACTGATGCCCTTATCAATGCCGATGACGTCGCTGGCGTACCAATCCCTGCTCAGGTTGAAGGCGTCCTTGAACCCATATGGACCCTTCAGGGCATCCAACGAATAGTAATACAGCATCGCCCGTTGCGCCGGCTCGGGAACGAAAATGATCGAGCCGATCGCTCCAGCGGGCGGGACGGTATCGTCAATAAAGTGCTGCTGGTTGTCAAACCCCGAGGGCGGCGCGCCGTACAGGCCGTTGTAGCCGTCCGGCCCGTCGCAGGCGGTCAGGCCCCAGGCATCCGGCCCCAGCGTGGTGTATTTCTCGTCCATGTTGGCCGCGAAATTCACCTGCGCCAGCGAGGCCTCCACCGAGTTGTCAAACCAGTTCACGTCTTTCTTGTCGCTGCGCCCGCGAAAATCGATCCAGGCGTGGCTGAACTGGTACGTAAAGAGCGAACCGAACCACGAATGGATGAAAGGCTGGCCGTCGCCATATTTGGCGTAATGCCGCGTGAACACGTAGTAGGGCATCTCATCGGTTGGATGGGTATCCGAGCCGGCGGCCAGCACGTACAGCATCAACTGTTCGGCGTAAAAATCCCAGTGGCCCTCGAAACCCTTTTCCGGTCGATAGGCCATGTAAAACATCTTGCGCTCAGGGTCGATGAACCACGGCCAGTTGACCGCATCATAGAGCTGTTGGGCCCTGGCTTCCACCTCGCCGCCAAAGTATTCGCCCGCCGAGAGCACGCCCATCAACAGGATCGCCGTGTCGATGCTGGAAACTTCGCTGTTCCAGGCGCGTTTGCCGGTTTGCATGTCAACAAAGTGGTAGTAAAAACCCTCCTCGCGTTCCATCGAGAGCAGCGTGTCCAGCGTGCGGCTCACCCGGTCCAGACCCTGCTCGCGGGTGATGTAGCCTTTTTCGATACCCACCAGGTAGGCGGTCAGGCCGAAGCCAACCGAGGCCATGCTGGCGATGCCCTCCGAGCCGGGGTAGCGGTCGCGGATCAGGCCGTAGCCCGGGCTGCCTGCCTCCGTGTTGGCGCGCTCCCAGAAGAAATCAAACGAGCCCCGCATCTCCCACTCGATGATTTCATCGATGCCGGCGGGCGTTTGGGTGGCGGTCGGCGTCGCGGCGGGCGCGACGGTCTGGGTCGGTTCGACCTTCACCTGCGTGGCGGCCGGAGCCGCACAGCCGGTGAGGAACAGCACCAGAATGGCCAGCGCCGCGATGCGCCTATTCACCGGTGACACCCGAGCGCTCCACCGATTCGACGAACCATTTTTGCAGCACAAAGTACATCACCAGCAGCGGCAGGATGTTCAGGAAAGTGCCTGCCAGCTTGACCGCCTCGTTCAGGCGGTCGAAGATATTGACCATGCCCGGCGGGTACAGGTTCTCGTAGGCCTGCGTAAATTTGGCAAGCTGCATCGGCAGCGTTTGAATGCCGCCCTCCAGGAAAATGACCGTCAGGTAGGTCTCATTCCAGTACCACACGATGGAAAAAATGATCGTGATGATAAAGGCGGGCACTGCGGCGGGCAGGGCAATCTGGAAGAAGATTTTCAGGTCCGATGCCCCATCCAGGCGCGCCGCCTCTTCCAGCACTTTCGGCAGCGATTGGAAGGTCTGGTAAAAGATCAGGATAAAGATCGCGCTGCGGTAGCCCTGGCCGAACATGGCCGGCAAAAGCAGCGCGAAGATGTTGCCGAGCAGCCCCAGCTCCTTGTACGTAAGCATCTGCGGGATGACGGTGTTTTGCGCCGGGATGATGAAGGTCGCCAGGATCAGGCCAAAGACGATGGTTTTGCCGGCAAAGCGGTAGCGCGCCAACCCGTACCCCACCAGCGAACAGACCGCCGCCGTGATCAGCGAGGGCAGTACGCTCACCAGGATGGAAGAAACCAGCGTGGTGGGATAATCCAGCACGCGGAAGGCTTTTTCGTAATTGCCCAGGTAAACGCCGGTGGGCACCCACTGCACCATCGGGTTCAGCAAATCCGTCGGGCTTTTCATGCTGGTAACGAACATAAACAGGAGCGGGTAGAGATACACGAAGCCGATGGCCACCAGCAGCAAATACAGCACCACGTTGAAGACCAGGCCGTAACTGGTGCGGCTGCCGAGAAGGAAAGTTCTGATTTTGGTCAGATCCGGTTTTTTCATCATCAGGTTGCCTTCCATCAGGACCTCCGTTCTCTGCGCGGGGATAGAACCAGGTATGTGACCGCCAGCAGCAACAGCAGGACAAAGAAATACAGGAATGACATCGCGCTGGAATACCCGATGCCGCCCTGCACGGCATAGGTCTGGCCGTAGATGTACTTGAT
>ERZ1645192.3510-NODE-3510-length-12718-cov-4.340599_pt1 | contig 12718 bp, 12 predicted proteins | sample MGYA00575354_ERZ1645192 | MGnify/ENA primary metagenome ERZ1645192 (study PRJEB40844, sample SAMN11349763) | freshwater sediment metagenome | isolation source: river sediment | host: Sediment | place: India: Faizupur Khadar , New Delhi | collected 2017-02-21 ... | reverse complement strand
GGTGGTTTTCCTGTGCGAATAATGAGCAAGGTTGCCGCAATGCATGCAGATGGCGTGTACCTTGGTTACATATTCGGCCGTTGCCATCAGTGCAGGGATAGGTCCGAAGGGTTTACCGGTAAAGTCCATATCCAGCCCGGCAATAATTACCCGTATTCCACTTGCAGCCAGTTTATTGCAAACTGATATCAGTTCATCATCAAAAAACTGGGCTTCATCAATGCCAACCACATCCACATTGTTGGCGTATAGCAGAATCTGGGTTGATGACTGAACCGGGGTTGAACTGATGGAATTTTCGTTGTGCGAAACAACATTGGTCTCATCATAACGGGTATCTATAGCGGGTTTGAAAATCTCGACCCGTTGCCTGGCGATTCGGGCGCGGTTGAGACGACGGATCAGTTCTTCAGTTTTGCCTGAGAACATCGAACCGCAGATAATTTCAATCCAACCACGGCGTTGGGAAGGGTTTACAGCACTTTCAAGAAACATTTACCGGTTCCGATAGGGATAACTTTAGTAATTTTGCTACTCAGAACGTTAAACCTTGTATGGTTTTTGTTTTGTTCGAATACTTGCATGCAATGTACAAATATACCTGCATTCAGCGTTCATCAGTCTGGTGTTCATAAATATTGTTCAGCAATGGAATCTCTGAAGTCCGAAATAAATCAGTTACTGGTCAGAATTACACAGAAGTACCACAATCTGCCCGATGGGCCGGTTTCTTCCATTGAGACGGACATCATCCTCGGTTTATTGAGGGAACTCTACGAAATGACCGGATCATTGCGGAATAAACCGGATTCACCTGAAGGAGGCAAAACGGAAATACCGCATTATGGTCAGCCGATCAATGTTATAAATACCCCTGTGATTGAACCTGTTATTGAAATTCCGCTTCCTGTGCCTCCGGAGGCTGTTCCGCCGGTAAAACCATTGATGCATGATTCCGGAACAGTACCTGTTCAGTCAGAGGGTATTCCTGTAACCCTGCCCGGCACCATGAGGCGGGAGGTGCCTCCTGCTCCGGAAAGTCAGTTTAAACCCGAAGAGGAATTTGCCCGCGATTCAGGCATTGTTCCTCCTGTTCAGAAAGCTGACCCAACCGACCTGTTTGGTCAGATCAGCCTGGGGGAGAAACTGAAAGCTGAAGTACCTTCAGTAAAGGACAAGATAAGTCAGCAGAAAACCGATCGTACCATTGCCGACCGCATACAGCTGAAGCCGATTGCGGATCTGAAATCCGCGATTGGCATCAATGAAAAATTCCAGTTCATCAATGAGCTTTTTGAAGGATCGGCCGAGAGGTACAACGAAGCCCTGAACCTTCTCAATACCTGTTCATCGGCTGCCGAGGCCATGCAGCTGGTAGCCGATTTCAAGGCCCGCTACAGCTGGGATGCACATGAACCTTCAGCCGGCCGGCTGATAGAATTCGTTACCAGACGATACCTTTAATCCCCGACACAATGATTTTTGACAGATTTCCTTCAGGATTGACCGCGTGGTTTGTCAGGCCTGCGCTGCGGTGCAGAATGGGTTTTCTGCTATTCCTGTCTGTTGCAGCGATTGCTTCAAAAGCTCAGGAAATCACCTATGCCAGGCAGATCATCGATACACTGGCTTCTGAAACAATGGCCGGCAGGGGATATGTCCGCAATGCCAATGCCCTCGTCGCTGAGTATATAGCCTCCCAACTGAGAAGCAATCATGTGCAGGCGCCAGAATCCGGGTACTTTCAGGAATTCACCCTTCCCATCAACACTTTTCCCGGGAAAGCGGAACTGTGGGTGAACGGCAAACCACTGAAGGCCGGAACAGATTTTATCGTATCGGCCACTGCACCTGAAATAGCGGGAAATTTCAGGATTACTCCGGTCAGTGAGCACACTTTGCTGAACAGGAAGAAACTGGAAAAGCTGTTAAAAAAGGATCACAGCAGATCACTGATTCTGATTGACAAACAAGGGATGACAAAAACAAGCCTCAGGCTGGTGGATTCACTCACAGGAACCAATGGAATGCGTGCTGCCGGATACATCGTACTTACCGACCGTGCCCGGTTGTTGTGGGGCATTTCCCAGGGATACCGTCAACTGGATTTTCCGGTTTTTGAAGTACTGAAGCCTGCCATGCCGGTGAAAGCCCGTGAGGCGGAAGTAAATCTGGAAGCGGTTTTTCAGCCGGCAATGAAGGTACGCAATGTGCTGGGATTCATTCCCGGTGCGGCAGTGCCCGATTCTTTCCTGGTGTTTACTGCCCACTTCGATCATATCGGAATGCTTGGAAATGAAGCTTACTTCCCCGGGGCCAACGACAACGCCAGCGGGGTCGCCATGATGCTTGACATGGCCCGTCACTATGCCTTGCCGGAGAACAGACACAGATACAGCCTTATGTTTATCGCCCTTTCAGCGGAGGAAGCCGGGTTGCTGGGCTCGGAGTACTACGTGGAAAATCCCGTTTTCCCGCTTTCGCAGATTGCTTTCCTGATCAACCTTGATATGGTAGGGACCGGAAGTGAGGGAATTACAATGGTGAATGGGAAAACATTTACCAGACAATTTGACAAGCTTTCGTCCATCAACGCAGAGAATGAGTATATCCTCAAGGTGGTTCAGCGTGGGGAAAGCTGCAACAGCGATCATTGTCCGTTCTACAAAAAGGGTGTACCGGCTGTTTTTATCTATTCCATGGGTAAAGAACATACAGAGTACCACAATATATATGACACAGCCGAACGCGTCCCGCTCACCGAGTATGAGGATATTTTCAGACTGCTGCGCGATTTTGTCATTACCTTTTAACTGGTTTTATGCCAAAACTCTATCTGGTTCCAACGCCCATCGGCAATCTCGAAGACATCACCCTGCGGGCCATCAGGATATTGAAGGAGGTTGATGTGATTCTTGCCGAAGATACCCGCAAGACCGGTCAGCTGATGAAGCACCTCGGGATTTCAAAGCAGCTGCTGGCACACCATATGCACAATGAGCACCGCACTGCGGAATCTGTTGCTGCAAGGATAGCTGCCGGTGGTTCTGTAGCTCTGGTTACCGACGCAGGAACCCCTGGCATTTCCGATCCGGGCTTTCTGCTGGTCAGAACCTGTATTGCCATGGGAATCGAAGTGGAGAGCCTGCCCGGACCCACGGCTTTTGTTCCGGCACTCGTTAACTCGGGATTGCCCTGCGACCGCTTTTACTTTGAAGGATTTCTCCCACACAAAAAGGGCCGGCAAACACGTATTGCCTTTCTCGCTTCATTGCCCTGTACATTCGTGCTTTATGAATCACCGTTCCGGCTTGTAAAATCACTGGAACAGCTTTCCCAGGTGCTTGGCCCTGGCCGCCAGGCCTGTGTAAGCCGCGAAATAACCAAACTTTACGAGGAAAACCGCCGGGGGACCCTTGCTGAACTGGCAATTCATTACACCAACCATCCCCCGAAAGGTGAAATTGTTGTGGTTGTTGCAGGAAACAACCTGCGTTCAGAAGAAACAACCCCCGAAGATTGAGGGAATGTAGCCTTAGTCATACCTGAACCACCTCTGAAATCCTGCGTTCCGGCTCCGGATTTTAAACCCTGTGTTTTTTTCGTTCGCTTACGGACAGTCGTTTGTAGAATTCCGGACGGCTTTTGGTGCAATTATATTTCCAAGTATCAGAATAACAGCAATATATATTTTTGGCACGATGTTGGTTTAGAAACTGCCTGAAAAATATATTCAGGCCCATGAACGAGTGTTTTCCGGTAGTAATGGTGGTCGGTCTGCAGGGATGCAGATCGATGTTTGCCGCCACCGAGCACAGCCATCTGCGCGAAGAAATCAGCCGGCACATTGCCTACCCTGATTTTGCCAGGGCTTTTCATCTGGAGGGGGTTGTTCACATTGATTTCAATGCCGGCAGCGACGGTCAGGTTTCTGTTTCAGAAAGCACAGGGTCGCACCAGGGATTGATGGAGTATGTGAGAAACCGCATCGGTGAACTGGTACTTCCTGCCGGTGAATCAAGGGAACGGCAGTACCGTCTCATGCTTAAGTTCAGAATGTACTGAAATAGAATTCCGGTTGAATTCCCCACAAATCCAATCCGGGATTCAGATTACTGATTATATAGTGTGTGTTTTCTTAGTTGTGTGTAATAAAAAATCCTGCCCGGCAGGATTTTTTATTTTATTTTAGCCTGAAACAAAAGCAATGTATACCTATCCATACCCCAGACCGGCTGTCACAGTGGACGCTGTGGTTTTCAGAAATCCGGCCTCAGGAACAGAGATTTTGCTGATAAAAAGGGCCAGAGCACCATTTGAGGGGTGTTGGGCCTTGCCCGGTGGTTTTATTGATATGGATGAAACCCCTGAAGAGGCGGTAATTCGTGAACTCATGGAGGAAACCGGAATCTCGGGAGTTGAGATGTACCAACTACATACCTATGGCGCTGTTGACCGCGATCCAAGGCACCGCACCCTCTCTGTTGCCTACATCGGTCTGCTCACCGACGAATCTCAGACAGCCTCAGGGGCAGATGATGCCGCACTGGCAGCCTGGTTTTCAACAGAGGAACTCCCTGAGCTTGCTTTTGATCACCATCAGATTGTGCAGGATGCTATCCGGGCCGCCCTTGATATGCGCTTGCTATGATGCCGTCAGCCTGTAAGTGAAATCCCGATTCTGCTGCTGATCAGGCGGGTACACGGTTACAACTCCTTCAGCATTGCTTTTACTATGTTCTCGGCCCCTTCGGCAATCTGGGTTATATCGGCATCGAGCATATAACATGGGGTGGTAAAAACAGGCCTGTGGGTATCGCGGACTACATCGCCATGCGTTGCTGAGATGTGGTTTGCCCCCGTTTTACCAATTGCAGCGGCTGTGTCCGCATCATTCCCGATGGTCAGTTCCACATTACCCAGTACCTTTGCGAGGAGCACCGGAGAAATACAGAGTGCCCCGATCGGTTTTTTAAGCGTTGCCATTTCCCTGATGACCTTTTCAATGCCACTGTCGATCCTGCACTCCGGTCCCTCGAAAGCCCAGGTACAGAGGTTTTTGGCAACCCCGAATCCACCGGGAAACAGCAATGCATCAAAATCACGGACATTCAGCTGGTGCAGTGGTTTGATCTTACCCCGGGCAATGCGGGCCGATTCAACCAGCACATTTCTTGTTTCAGGCATTTCTTCACCGGTAAGGTGGTTGATTACATGGTGCTGTGGGATATCGGGTGCAAACAATACGTAGTCAGCCCCGTTTCTCTTGATTGCCAGCATACTCAGGGTAGCTTCATGAATCTCAGCCCCGTCGAAAACACCACATCCGGCCAATACGACAGCAAATTTTTTCATCTCAGTTTCGTTTTATGCTGACTGTCAATACAGTCAGTGATCTGTCCTTTTTCTTCAAAAATACTTATTTTAGCAGAGTAAATGGTCGTTAACGGACCAGAATTGTTATTTTTATCCAATGAAGGACAATCTATGTGCGGGCGTTTTTCACTGACCACGGAAGAGCAGCGGTTAAATGAGTTTTTCAGACTGGCCGGCGGCACTGAACCCTATGTACCCCGGTACAACGGGGCCCCTACCCAGCAGCTTGCTGTTATAACGGCCGGTGAACCCCGAAAACTCAGTTTTTTCAGGTGGGGGCTTATTCCTTCCTGGTCAAAGGAAGTACCTCGTATGGCTCCTGTAATCAATGCCCGGGCAGAAACACTGAACGAAAAGCCCATGTTCAGGCAACTGCTTAAATCACGCCGGTGTCTGGTCCCCGCCGATGGATTTTATGAGTGGAAACGTGCCAATGTGAAGCAGCCATACAGATTCCTGATGGAAGATGAACAGCCATTTGCAATGGCCGGATTGTGGGACACCTGGGCCCAGGGCGATGGCCGGGTTCTGAACTCATTTGTCATTATCACCACAGCTCCGAACAAACTCATGGAACCCGTTCACGACAGAATGCCGGTTATTCTTGAAAAAGAAAATCACGATCACTGGCTGGGCAGCACCGATCAGGAATTCCTCCGTTCACTGCTGGTCCCCCTCGACGAAAGAAAAATGAAAGCATACAAAGTCGGACAGGCAGTCAATTCTGTAAAGTCGGAAAGTCCTGCCCTGATTCTGCCAATGAATGAAGACAATCTTTTCGGGTTTGAATAAATCCTGTTAACATCCGGTCCTTTAAAACTGTTGATAATACGGCACAGGATTTGAGCGTTATTTTTTAAAACTCCTGACAATGAAAATACAATCTTCCGGGATTCTCATTCTTCTCGCGCTGCTTTTCATGACTTCCTGTAAAAGGTATGAAGACTATCCGCCGGAACCTTCCATTGAATATCTTGACATGACCCTTTTGCGTGATGAACAGGGGATTGATCAGCGGGGTGTACTCAGATTCTCCTTCAGCGATGGCGATGGCAATATCGGACTGTATGATTCTGACACCCTGCCACCTTATGATTACAACCTCTTTGTCAGGTATTTTGAAAAACAAAACGGTACTTTCAGGGAGATCTTTCTGATAACCGAGAATTACATCAACGATTCCACCATTGAGTATGACACTGCCTCATTTAACGGAAGAATACCCATACTCACACCGGCCGGTAAGAACAAAGCCATCAGCGGGGAAATTGAAGACACGCTGTTTGTCAACAACCCGCTCTCTGCTTTTGATACCATCATGTTTGAAGTTTACATTCAGGACCGGGACCTTAACAAAAGCAATACCATACAGACACCACCCATAGTGATTAAAAAGCGCTGAATATGAAACTGTTGATTACATCATTCCTACTTATCTTTCTGGGAATTGCCCCGGAAGCGAGGTCACAGACGCGGCAGCTGCACAATTTCGAAGCCTTGATGGAAGCCCTGAAAAGCGGCAATCAGGTAAAACTGGTTTTTCATTATGCAAAATGTGAACTCATTGCCGACAATGAAAAACAGGAGAAAATACCCGATGCCATCGGAGGAATGACGCTGGATGTGTTTGAATACTTTGCCCCGAACAGCATCCGGAACAAAGAGGCATTCGTGGTTGCCTCAGAATCGAAGCTGATACAGAATCCCAAAGGGGAGGATTACGTGTATAACTATGTGAAAGTAAGGATTGATGAAGGCAACAAAGTGAAAATAACGGCCCGCTACCTGAATCCGGAGAATTTGAAGGTACAGATGGATGAAAATTTCTTCGGTACCATTAACGATGGCAAGAACGACGGTGGCATTTTCATTTACGTAAATGACTAAGAAGAAGGGGCTGATCCGTCACCTGGTCAGGGTAATGCTGTTTTCAGGCGGCATTTTGTTTTTCCTGGCCTGCCTGCTGGCATTCACGACGCTCCCTTTCAGGGCATACTACCATCTGGCAACCTCCGGCAGTAAAATCAACAGTAAGCCTGATGTCATTGTAATGCTGGCCGGAGCAGGAATACCCAGCGAGAACAGTCTGATAAGGGCTTACTATACTGCACACATTGCCCTCGAATATCCTGATGCCCTTGTCATTGTTGCAGCACCGGGCCGGAAGGGAGAGACCCTGGGTGATCCGGTGAGAATTTCCGGAGAATTGGTACTGAGGGGTGTATCCCCAGGAGCGATCAGGCTGGCCATGGACGGAAAGAACACCCGGGGTCAGGCAATGGAGACGGCCCGTATGATTCCCGCATCAACCCACGACTCACTTCAACTGGTGGTGGTTACTTCACCCGAGCACATCAAAAGGGCAGTACTGGCTTTTAAAAAATGTGGATTTAAGCATGTTGGCTGGCTTCCTGCATTCGAATCATCGTTACAGATGGACCTCACCTTCGAAGACAAAGACCTGAAGGGGAACCCACTCGCACCCCCCATCGGGGAAAGCCTTCAGGTCCGCTATCAGTTCTGGAATCACCTTAAGTATGAAATTCTGATTGCCAGAGAATATTTTGCATTGATCTATTACAAATTCAGGGGCTGGATATAATAACAATATGTTGAAAATCAATTAGATAAATTCTCATTTGTTTTTTGTGGCCCGCCTGTCGGTTCCGGGTGATTGCCGGTTTTTCCGTCCCTTAATTTTTATTCCTTTCAGCCGGCACTTCTGCAAACCATACCTTGTTAATCAGTAATTTTGCAGCCTTAAACCTATCTCCCGGCTTATTTCATGGCGAACCGAACCTTAGCTTCCAGAAGACAAACTGTGATTGCCATATTTCTGGTAATTGGGTTCATTTACCTTGTAAGGCTTTTTTACATTCAGGTTGTTGATAAAAGCTACACTTTATCGGCCAACAACAACGTTCTGCGATATGTAACCCAATACCCGGCCCGGGGACTTATTTACGACCGGCACGGCACGCTGCTCGTTTACAATGAAGCTGTGTATGACCTGATGGTTTTACCAAAGCAGGTAAAGGATATTGATACCGTTGAATTTTGCCGCCTTCTTGAAATAACACCCGAGGGTTTTGCAGAACGAATGGAGAAAGCTGTCACCTATTCGCGATATAAGCCCAGCCTTTTCGAAAAGCAGATTTCCAAGGAGACCTATGGTTACCTGGAAGAAAAAATGTACCGTTTTCCCGGATTTTTCGTTCAACCCAGAACCATCAGGTTTTATCCCAAACCGATTGGAGCCCATCTTTTTGGTTATGTTGGTGAAGTAACCCAGGGGATGATCGACAAGAATCCCTACTACAAATCGGGGGATTACATCGGCATCAGTGGCATTGAGAAATCCTATGAAGAGGTACTGAGGGGAATCAAGGGGATGAAAATCAAAATGGTGGATGTTCATAACCGTGAAGTAGGCAGTTTTCAGGAAGGCAGGTTTGATTCGGCTGCCATTATGGGGGAAGACCTCTACCTCTCCATCGATGCTGAACTGCAGGAGTATGGCGAACAGCTCATGAAGGGGAAAATGGGCAGTGTGGTGGCCATTGAACCTTCGACCGGTGAAATACTGGCTTTTCTGTCAAGTCCCTCCTACGATCCCAACCTGCTGGTAGGCAGGGTAAGGAGTAAAAACTACCGCATGCTTTCCGAAGATGCGGTCAAACCATTGCTGAACCGTGCCATGGCCGGAACCTATCCTCCCGGATCAACCTTCAAAATGGTGAATGACCTTGTCGGACTCCAGGAAGGATTGCTTGACCTGCATACCCGCTATTCCTGCCAGGGGAAAACCTCCTCCCCTATACGTTGTACACATACCCATCAGTCACCACTTGGCGTGCTTACAGCCATCGAACAGTCGTGTAACCCCTTTCACTGGCAGGTTTTCAGAACCATCATAACCAGTGGAGGCCACGGTGGAATCCGCAACAACTATGTTGCCTGGAGGAACCATGTTATGAGTCTCGGCTTTGGTCAGAAACTGGGTACTGACCTTCAGTTCGAATTGTCGGGCAATATTCCGTCGGCTGAAAAATTTGATGGCATCTACGGCAAGGGTCACTGGAATGCCCTCACCATCAGGTCATTGTCGATAGGTCAGGGTGAAATTCTCGTAACTCCCCTGCAGCTTGCCAATTCAGCAGCAGTTATGGCTAACCGGGGGTATTATATTGTTCCCCATGTGGTAAAAGGCATCGGAGAGAAACACCGGAAACCGGCAAATTTCAAAAAAATGGTTTCTACGATTGATAAGGAACATTTTGAAATTATTGTGGATGGGATGCGGCAGGTGGCTACCATGGGTACCGCCCGCTGGTTTCAGATCGACAGCGTAACGATGTGCGGTAAAACCGGAACGGCCGAAAACCCTCACGGGGATGATCACTCCCTGTTTATGGCTTTTGCTCCGGCCGACAATCCGAAAATTGCCATTGCGGTAATCGTTGAAAATGCCGGTTTCGGTTCCACCACCGCCTTACCGATTGCTTCCCTCCTGATCGAAAAGTATATCAAGAGAAAAGTGCTGCGCAAAGATGTGGAAGAAGATATGTTAAACAAAAAACTTTACTGACCGGTGCGAGAACGTAGAAACCTGTTCAGTAACATTGACGTTACCCTGGTAGTACTTTACCTGGTGATGGTATTGCTTGGCTGGGTCAACATCTATGCTGCCGTGTATGATGAAGACCACCGGAGCATTATCGATATTTCGCAGAGCTACGGAAAGCAGATGATCTTTATTGTATCATCTCTTTTTATTGCGTTGGTTATCTTGCTCACCGACGCCCGCTTTTTCAGTACATTTGCCTATGCCATTTATGGATTAACCATCTTTTTATTGCTGGTAGTACTTGCTGTCGGATCTGAAGTATCAGGCTCAAAATCATGGTTTCACATCGGAAGTTTCGGTTTTCAGCCGGCTGAATTCGCTAAATTTGCCACCGCCCTGGCCCTGGCCCGTTTTTTCAGCGCCCAGCACATCAATTTCAAAGACTTCAGAACGAGATTCCTTCCCCTTGTGCTTATGGGGCTTCCTGCAGCACTCATCTTATTGCAGAACGATACCGGATCAGCCCTGGTATATAGTTCGTTTATTCTTGTTTTGTACAGAATGGGCCTTTCGGGGAACTATCTTCTTGCAGGAGCGCTTGTGGTTGTGATCGCTCTCTCAACCCTTATGGTTGGTCCTATATATGTTGTGGTACTGATCACCCTGATGGCGGGCATTCTCTTTTTCTTTATCAAACGAAACCGCCGCAACATCATCAACCTCATTGCCATACTTCTGCTTGGCATTGGTTTTACCTACTCCGTTGAATATGCTGTCGAGAATGTACTGGGAGAACACCAGAAAACCAGGATCAATGTGTTGCTTGGCAAAGAAATGGATCTGAAGGGAGCCGGATACAATGTCAATCAATCGAAGATTGCGATCGGGTCCGGAGGGTTTGCCGGCAAAGGCTTTCTGAATGGAACACAGACCAAATACAACTTTGTTCCGGAACAGAGCACCGACTTCATTTTCTGCACCGTTGGTGAAGAGTGGGGATTCCTGGGCTCGCTGGTGGTGATTTCCCTTTTTATATCCCTGCTGATCAGGATCATTTTGCTGGCAGAACGACAACGTTCCGATTTCAGTAAGGTGTATGGGTATGGTGTTGCAGGCATTATTTTCTTCCATTTTATGATCAACATCGGTATGACCATCGGCCTTGTTCCTGTTATCGGTATCCCGTTGCCTTTCTTCAGTTATGGAGGTTCTTCCCTGTGGGCATTTACCATACTCTTGTTCATTTTTATCAAGCAGGACGCAAACAGGAATGCCCTGTTGTAATCTTCCTTTACCCTCAGGGCTTTCATCAGCATTAAACCCATGGATAAACCCTTACTCAGCATCAGAAATTTATCCGTTTCGTTTCGCAGCGAAACCGGCTGGCAGAGAGCGGTGAACCAGATCAGTTTTGAATTACCGCAAGGAAAGATTCTGGGGATTGTTGGTGAAAGCGGATCAGGCAAGTCGGTTACTTCGCTGGCTGTAATGAAACTGCTTCCCGGTAAACATATTTGTTCAACGGAAGGTGAAATCCTTTTTACGGAGTCCGGAGGAGAAACCCTGGATATTCTTGCCCAGGGTGAGAAGAGGATGCAAAAAATAAGGGGTAGCGGGATATCCATGATTTTTCAGGAGCCGATGACGTCGCTTAACCCCGTGATGAAATGCGGAAAGCAGCTTACCGAAGCGATCAGACTGCACCTGTCTTTTAACCGAAAAAGAGCCCGTGAATACACCCTTGAACTCTTCAGGGAGGTGCTCCTCCCGGATCCGGAAAAGGCATTTGATTCTTACCCTCACCAGTTATCAGGAGGCCAGAAACAAAGGGTTATGATTGCTCTGGCAATCGCCTGCAGGCCCAGACTGATGATTGCCGATGAGCCAACAACCGCCCTGGATGTCACCGTTCAGAAAGCGATTCTGACCCTGCTGAAGTCATTGCAGGACAAATACAACTTAAGCATTATCTTCATCAGTCATGACCTGGGAGTGATCTCGGAAATTGCCGATGTGGTATTGGTAATGAACAAAGGCGAGATCGTTGAACAGGGAAACATCTGGGAGATTTTTACCAATCCTCAGCACCCCTATACCCGGGGTCTGCTGGCCTGCCGCCCCCCCCTTGACAAAAGACCCCTACGGCTTCCGATGGTCAGCGATTTTTTGCCTGGAAATGAGGCTTCGGGGTCAGGGGATCCAAGGATAGAAGTGGTTTCAAAGGAAGAACGTACCGCTCATCACCAGCAGCTTTATCAGCAGGTTCCCTTGCTGAAAGTCAGCAATCTTCAGGTTGGTTATTCCTCTGGAAACGTGTTTTTCAGAAGGAAAAGGCTACAGTATATTGCGGTGGATAATGTTTCGCTCGAAGTTTTCAAAGGGGAGACCCTCGGACTGGTCGGGGAGTCGGGCTGCGGTAAAACAACCCTGGGCAGGGCTATTCTCAGGCTGATAGAACCAGCCGGGGGTGAAATACACTACAACGGAATCAGTCTGCGCACCTTAAACCCTGAGCAGATGCGGAAAATGAGAAAAAAAATACAGATCATTTTTCAGGATCCATATTCCTCGCTTAATCCAAGGCTGACAGCCGGACAGGCCATTGTTGAACCCATGATGGTTCATGGTTTGGGAGGCAACAGAGCCCGGCGCAGGCAGAAAGCAGAGGAATTGCTTGAACGGGTCAGTCTGAAGGATTCAGACTTCGATCGTTACCCGCATCAGTTTTCAGGGGGACAACGGCAACGAATCTTCATTGCCCGGGCACTGGCCACG